>JAEEGH010028181.1_pt1 | contig 11071 bp, 11 predicted proteins | sample 9134181 | NCBI WGS metagenome assembly JAEEGH01 (sample SAMN16246544, study PRJNA631951) | gut metagenome | biome: gut microbiome; feature: rumen; material: DP-attached | host: Bos | place: Iran: Karaj | collected 2018-10
GCTACGAAACCACGCTGGAAACAGAGAAGGCTGAGCGGTTCCTGACGAAGGAAAGTGTCTGTCTGTATATCGGGATTCCGTTCTGCCCGACAAGATGTGCTTATTGCAGCTTTGTCAGCCAGGCAACAAAGAAGAGTCTTCAGCTGATAGATCCTTTTCTTGAGGCGCTGATCAGAGAAGTCCAGGCTATAGGGCGAGAGACCCGGAAACTCGGCTTAAAAACAGTATCTGTATACTGTGGAGGAGGAACTCCGACAACGCTTTCCGCCTATCAGCTTGACAGGCTTTTCAGTTGTCTGGAAAAGGAAACAGATCTGAGCTGCCTCCGGGAATTCACAGTAGAAGCGGGGCGCCCGGACACTATTACAGAAGAAAAACTGAAAGTGCTGAGAGAACACGGAGTTGACAGAATTTCCGTCAATCCACAGTCTATGCAGGATCATGGTCTGGAAGCGATCGGCAGAAAACACACAGCAAAAGATATCCTTCATGCGCTGGAGGCGGTGAGAAAAACCGGAGGATTCGCTGTGAATATGGATGTAATAGCAGGCCTCCCTGCAGATACGACGTCTGGCTTTCTTGATACCATGAAGCAGGTGCTTGAAATCTTTCCGGAGAACATAACTGTTCATACACTTTCCCTGAAGAAGGGAGCCTCGCTGAGATGGGGAGATCAAATCCCTGATGCCGAGGCTGTAGGCGAGATGCTTGGCAAAGCGTATCATCTTCTGGTTCAGCATGGATATGCGCCGTATTATCTCTACCGCCAGAAGAATATGTCCGGCGGATTTGAGAATACCGGCTGGACGAAGGAGGGATACACCAATCTCTATAATATTTGCATGATGGAAGAACTGTGCACCATTCTTTCCGCAGGAGGAGGAGCGTCTACCAAACTGATTCACCCGGAAGGCGGGAAAAATATACGGCTGACCAATCCAAAGTATCCGTTGGAATATATTCAGCAGATTGACAGTATCTGTGAAGAAAAAAGAAAGATAGGTGAATTTTATGAAGTATGATCTCAAGGAAATCAATTTCAGGACTGTGCAGGACCCGAAAGGCTTTTGTGAAGAGTGTGAAGAGCGCTATCAGCAGGAGATTGAAAACGTTGCAGAAAAAGTGATTGAGAATCTGGGCAGAAGCCCAATTGTACTTCTGGCAGGTCCGTCTGGTTCGGCGAAAACAACATCTGCCATGAAAATCAGCGAGGCACTGAACAAACGCGGTATCGGTACACATACTGTCAGTCTGGATGACTACTTCAATACGGTCGGAGAAGGTACTCCCAGGACACCGGAAGGAGATTATGATCTGGAGTCTCCGCTTTGTCTGGATATGGACCTTCTGAACCGGCATTTTACCAAGCTGGAAAAAGGGGAGCGGATCTTTGTTCCAAAATATGAGTTTTCAAGGCAGATGCGTATTTCGGAACCATCCAAATCAATTCGCCTTAAGAAAGATGAAATCTGTATCTTCGAAGGAATCCATGCTCTGAACGATGATATTGCCGGAAAACATCCGGAAGCCTTCAAGCTGCATATTTCCGCAAGCAGCGAGGTGGTATTCAACGGAAAGGTTGTATTTAAAGCCATCTGGTTCCGGCTTGTGAGGAGACTTGTCAGAGATTATAATTTCCGGGGTGCTGACCCTGCGGAAACCATGGCAATGTGGGCGAACGTGCGCCGCGGGGAGAAACTGTATATTACCCCATTCAAGAACAGAGCGGATTTCCTCTTTGATTCTACCCTGGCATGTGAACCGGCAGTTATGAATGCTGTGGCAACGGAGCTCTTCCGGTCTGTGCCCGAGGGCATCGAGCGCTATGATGAACTCAAGACTGTTCTCCCGGCTCTGCAGTTGTTCGGAAGAATCGACGAAAGCGATGTTCCGGAGGATTCTGTGCTGAGAGAATTCATAGGCGGGGGCATCTACGCATGATAGTGTATGCTGTATAAAAAGGCAAAGAGAAAACCCTGTAAAAACCCGGTAATTTCGTGAATCTCATGAGAAGAAAATACAAACTTTATATTGATTTTTAGCGGGTTTTTTGATATTATTGTAAGGCTGGAGACAAGATCAAAGTCTTTCAGACAATTTCCAGTGTCAAATTTTATTTTGGAGGATATATCAATGATCAAAGTTGGCATCAATGGTTTCGGCCGCATCGGTTCCCTGGCTTTCAGAGCTGCTATCAAGTCCGACGATATCGAAGTCGTCGCCATCAACGCTCCTGGCCATCCCGCTTCCCACATCGCATACTGCGTAAAGTATGACTCCGTACACGGACGTTTCGACGGCGAAGTCTGCGGCAACGATGAGGACAGCACTGTTACCGTAAACGGCAAGACCGTTAAGGTTCTCTCTGACAAGACCTACCGCGACGCTACCCTCATTCCCTGGGGCGAGCTGGGTGTCGAGTACGTTCTCGAGTGCACCGGTGTTTACCTCACCAAGGAAAAGGCTCAGGCTCACATTGACGCCGGCGCAAAGGTCGTTATCATGTCCGGCCCTGCAAAGGACGACACCCCGATGTTCGTCTGCGGTGTAAACCTTGAGAAGTACACCCCGGATATGCAGTTCGTTTCCAATGCTTCCTGCACCACCAACTGCCTTGCTCCTATGGCAAAGGTTATCAACGACAACTTTGGCATTATCGAAGGCCTCATGACCACCGTTCATGCTTCCACAGCTACCCAGGCTATCGTTGACGGCTTCCCCAAGAAAAAGGATCTCCGTGGCGCCCGTTCCATTTACAACAACATTATCCCCTCTTCCACCGGCGCTGCCAAGGCTGTCGGCAAGGTTATCCCCGAGCTCAACGGCAAGCTCACCGGTATGGCTATGCGTATTCCCGCTCCGGATGTGTCCGTTGTTGACCTGACTGTCCGCCTCGAGAAGGCTGCAACCTATGATGAGATCTGCGCTGCCATGAAGGCTGCTGCAGAAGGCCCGATGGCCGGTGTTCTTGAGTACGTTGATGACGAGGTTGTTTCCTCCGACTTCCGTACCGATGCCCACACCTCCATTTTCGATGCACAGGCCGGTATCGCTCTCAACGGCAACTTCGTGAAGCTCGTTGCATGGTATGACAATGAGTGGGGCTTCTCCAACAAGATGCTCGACCTCACCCGTCACATCGACAGCGTCCGCAAGGCATAATTTAAAGAACAAAACCTATAAAAATACCCGAAAGTTCATCTTTCGGGTGTTTTTTCATCCTCTTACGAAATCCGCAAAAACGGTGGTTTAGTAAGAAAGACTTCACCAAGTACGAAAACTATCAAATAATCCAAAAAGTCTTTCATACCTCTTTCTGTTTCTCTTTTGGAGCAGAGAGAGGTTTTTTATGCTGTTAATGAAAGGGTTAGTTCAAGAATTCATTTTTGATTGTAAGGTGCGTAATCTTGCCCCTCGTACTATTCACAACTGTGAAAAGCAACTGAACTATTTTACACGGTATCTCAGTGTGAAAAGAGATTGTTTTTAAATAGAGCAATATGCTATAATATCAAAAAATTTGATTATTCACCCTATTAACGTTTTATTACTCAGTAATGGATATATTTTTACTGAAATAAACAAATAATCTATAATGAATGGAAAAATAACTATTGAGAAATACACAAATTTGGAACAGGCAATCCAAGACCCGTCACTTGTTATTATCACTGAAAACATAACCACACAAAATGAGCTCAACAAAGTTTATGTCAAATATAAAGTCCTTCCAAAAAAGCAGAAACGATATTCCAACTATTACTCAAACGAATTCTTAGGGCACAATGTACCCGAAATGTATGTTCTCATAAAAGATAAACTGAGCCCTGGTAACGATATCTTTGAAGGATTGCAGCTGCCAAACGAAACATTTATACATTCAGAACCAGATCTTTACTACAAAGAAGAAAGTTTCAATTCAGGTGAAACAAACATATGCTTTCTTCTTGGCCATTCAGGAAGTGGGAAATCCCGAATGGCAAGAACCCTTGAGGGAGACGATATCGATCATATCGAGCTTGACGATCTGCTTCTCGCCAAGGACCATTTCACGATGGATGAACTGAAGGACTATTCTGAAATGCTGTACAGCTTCTTTACTGGTAAGGGAGCAAAATATTATATCGGTGTTGAAGAGAGAAACAGCCTTCCCAAGGAAGAATACGAAGATAAGGTATTTGTAGACTTTGTTGAATTCGCAATGGATTATTCCAGGCAGCATAGAGAAAAGAAATTCATCATTGACGGAATCTGGATCTACCTCTATTTCGATGACCCTTCCGTATTTAAGGATTATGCAGTATTCATCAAAGGAACTTCTTTCCTGAAATCCAAAAGCCGCGCAATCAAGAGAGAGATACAAAGAGACAAGGAAACACTTCAGGACAGAAAGTAGATGTTCGGAAGAGAAGTCAGAAACTATCTTCTTGATGAGAATAAGATAAACAGCTATCGCAGCTTCTTTGGCAATAGTCCGGACACAATTTTCAGAGAAGAGATAGACGAAGCCGCAAAACATTCTGAAGTCATCGTGACAGATGCGTTGAACAGTATTGATAAATATTTCGTAAACGATGACGCAGACGGTATCCTTGCGATCATGAAAAAAGCAGAAGCAAGTGCTGAATTATCCAATTGGAATAAACTAAAGATTATCAATGAATGCCAAGCAGCCTTAGCTGAACTTCACGGTTTCTCTGTTCAGAAGCGATAAAACCAATTACGAACTTTCTCTTTCTGATTTTGTTGTTATCAAATAAGTATTTACACTTTAGCATATCGCTTTCCCACATTCCCATTTTCCCTTGAGAAAAGGAGTACCTGTTCATGCGCGGAAGAGAAGAAATCTTTGCAGATGCGAAAAAAATTTATGATTTCCTGGCGGATGTACCGCCAGCCCCGGAGAAAGCGGATATTATTCTTGCTGCCGGCAGCCATGATCTGCGCGGGGCAGAGCGTGCTGCAGAGCTTTTTCTGAAGGGTGTGGCTCCTCTGATTGTATGTTCAGGTGGTTACGGTAAAATGACAGAAGGCAGATTTAAAAAGCCGGAAGGAGAACTGTTTGCTGAACGCTGCATGGCCTTTGGCGTGCCGCAGGAAAAAATACTCATTGAAAACAGAGCGACAAATACAGGCGAAAATTTTACCTTTTCCCACAAGCTGCTTGCGAAAAAGGGAATAGCTCCTAAGATCGGGATAGCAACGTGCAAGCCTTATATGGCGAAGAGAACATGGGCATCCGGAACGAAGCAGTGGGGAGAGGTAAAATGGTATGTCAGTGTACCGAAACTCTCTTTTGAAGAATATCCAACGGAAAAAACGCCCCTTGAAAGCACTATCCAGCTGATGACGGGCGATCTGCAACGTCTCAGGGTTTATGCTGAGAAAGGCTTTCAAGCTCCTGTAGAGGTGCCGGATGAAATCTGGGAGATTAATGAGCGTCTGATCCGTGACGGTTATGATTTATATGCTATCAGATAATCCTTTTTTACTGATAAGAACTCAATATTGAAGACCATAAAAACCGGCATGTATCAGAGATACATGCCGGGTAAAGTTTATTAAATATTCAGGAATTTGCAGGAACAACAAAAATGTCGGTATCAGTCAATATATGCACCGTAATATTCGTCATTGCCTTCGGGGTCTTTGTCAGTTTTCCAGGCGTTGGACTGAGAGAGATACTTTGCCATCTCAATCAGATTAGACAAATCGCCTGTATGAACATGTTCGATGACAGAATCAATGGAATCCCCTTCCCAGTCTGTATGGGTGATGAGGAACATAACATCTGAAGAATAAATAATATCTGCCATAAAAGCTTCAAATACTCTCCCGCCGAAAGCATAGCCGCCGTGAACATCAGCATCGCTGTTATAGTCAAGCTTGTCCCAGCTGTAAATGACGCCATCTACTGAAGCCTTGAATGCAGTTACTTCATCATAACGGTTATGTTTTGTATCATAGAACTCGATCCGGAGTTCCGGACCCCAGCCTTCTTTGACGTAGTTATCAAAGAGAAATGCCCGGACTTTGATGTCCGCTTCAACAAAACTCTTTTCATAACCACCGATCAGGCTCCAGTTGCCGAAGCCGAAACGCGAGAACTTTCTGCTGTTTTCAAAAACAGATTTGTCAAATCCACCGGCAGCCATGGCAGATGTGCCAATAATAGAAAGAACAAAAACAAGGACAAGGAGTGCTGAGATTATCCTTTTCATATATTTTTCCTCCATATGATATTTTTAGGATTTTACCACTGATTGAATTATACTGGAGAAACAGGCAGAATTCAACAGAAAAAACGAAAATTTAATCAAAATAATCAATTGCGGGTCTATAAAAAGAAATAAATGAATAAACTGTAATTTTTACAGCAGGAACTATGAAGTATCTTGCACCGTTGTGCAAAATAATATATGATTATGATATTAATAAAAAACATCCATCGTCAATAAAGGAGGGAAAAGCTATGCCGGGAAAACAGAAATGCAGGATACTGAAGGAAATACGGCAACGTATTGCCGATGAAAATGATATCCCATATGTGACCAGAGAGTGCCATTTTCAGGGTGAATGTACCGGAACCTGCCCCCGATGCGAAAGCGAACTGCGATATCTTGAGCAGCAGCTTGCCCGCAGAGTTTCACTGGGTAAAAAAGTGGCTGTTGCCGCATTGTGTGCCGGCATGACATTGTCTGCTTCGGGCTGCAGTGCAGTTGAACAGATTACAGAAACCATCCTTAATCAGGCAGGACTGTCAGGGACATCTGCTGTTGCAACAGATCCGACGGAATCTCCGCAGGTGTATGTAACGACAGGAGAAGTAGCATATCCGGAACCATCTGCTGAGCCAGTACCGATTCCAGAGGATGTTGAACTAATGGGAGATATTGCCTATATTCCAGATATAGAAAACGATGGATAAATGCCTGTATCCTCTTCTCGGAATTGCCAGGCTGCGGATGGAGACTGACGGACAGGGAATTACAACGTTGATTGCCGGGGCGGGTTGTCCGCTGAATTGCCGCTGGTGTATCAATAAACGTCTGCTGCGGGAGGCAACGGCTGAAGCTGTAACGGCAGAGGAACTGCTGGAGAGGGTAAAAACGGATGATTTATATTTCCGGGCAACAGGCGGAGGAATCACCTTCGGCGGAGGAGAGCCGCTGCTGCATGCCTCTTTCATGCGGCGTTTCAGGGATATCTGTCCAAGAGAATGGCATATCTGTGCGGAAACCAGCTTGGCAGTTTCTGCATCACTGGTCAGGGAAGCCAGCAGTGCGGTCGATATGTTTTTTGTTGACTGCAAGGACATGAATACTGAGATCTATCAACGATATACAGGCGGTGACGGATTACTGATGCAGAAAAACCTCAGGTTGTTATTGCAGTTAGCCGGGGCTGAGCGTATTACAGTCCGTGTGCCGGGAATACCAGAGTATAACAGTGATGAAGATCAGGAAAAAAGTGCTGAAAAACTCCGCGCAATAGGAATTACAAAGATTGAACGGTTTGATTATGTTATTCGCCCGGATATGAAATCCTGAATATTAGGAGCAGAGATGATTTCCGACAAGCTGAATGAACTGTATAAAAATGCGATTCCGACTTTTACTCCGTTTCCTTCTCCGGATAATCCGCTGTATCAAGCATGGAAGGAATCGGTTTCCCAAAAACCTAACACATGGGCAGAAAAGCTGGCATATCTCAAAGCGACTCCTGCACTTCTGAGACAGTTCTGTATTCTGGGATGGGCATTTTTGCTGACAGGAATTGCAGCATGTGTCTGGTTTTACCTTGCTCAGAGGCGTTTTGACAAGGCCAATGCGCGGTTGACAGCACATGCAGAGGGAACAATAAAATCAGTTGTGACACGGGCTGTCGGCAAAAAAACGGTGCGTGAAGCAACCATCGATTATGAATACAATATGCAGAGCTATTCTGAACAATATTATCTTCCTTTTTTTGAACAGTTTGAAGAAGGACAGAAAATCAGGATTATTCTTGATCCACACATGCCGGAGGCTTCCAGAATTGAAGGCCCGATTACAGAGAAGCCGGCAGATAAGATCTGGGTCGGAGCTGTGTTTGTTATTGCCGGGCTGGTTATGCTTATCCTGGCACTTTACTAGAAGAATATAGTATTTCAGGGAGGTATTCCAAATGAACAGAATCATATCCTTACTGCTTGCTCTGCTGCTGACTTTATCTCTGTGCATAACAGCAACAGCAGAAGAAGACAGCCGAATGAAGATCATCAGCTGTCCGGAACAGGAATTTTCAACACTATGCAAGCCGGGCTATCCGTGGAAGTTTTCCGAGAGAGACGGTGTAACTATTTATACTGAACATGAAAACAGCATTCCCTATGTCCTTGTATACCGGAGTGAGGACTGGATTATGGACGCCGAAAACCTGATCCGAGAACAGTATACACCCTACATGCAGAAAAAGTATGGGGACGACCTGGTTGCCGTAACGGAATTCGATGAATATACTCTGGGCGGAAGGCCAGTGTCTGCAGCTCTTTATACCTATAAACTGCAGGGATATCTGATTGATATGATCCGCGCATATGAAAACGTCAACGGGCACACTGTAAGCTATACCGCAAAGTATATACAGGGACAGGGAGAAGCAACGCTGGCAGCGCTGGATGCCGCAGTACAGAATTACCGCCCGTTTGCGGACTACTACTCATCTGAAAGCAACCGCTGGCGCTACAGTATCATTCCGACGGAAGACGGAGGAACCATCTTTCTCTTCAATGAAGTATTTATCACCATTCCGGCTGACTGGGCGGGGAAATATGACATCAAAATCAATGAGAGAAGTATTTCCTTCTATCAGTCGCTGAGCCGAAGCCTGTGGAATTCCAGAGAAGGCTTCGAAGGCGGACTGCTGTTCTCTCTCGGTTATTCCGAAACAGAGGACTTCCGCAATATACCTTCTTATGATGAACTGGGGAAAGGATCGGATGGATACTATTATCTGATCTATCCGACAGACTACCAGGCGTATCAGAAAATCCCTGCCGCAAAAAATGAATATGATGCCATGTGGAAAGAAATCAATTATATTGCTGAGAACTCCTATCTTTTTACTCTCGCAAAGTAAGCGAAAAAGGGAATGCTAAGACATGCTGACTATAACTGTGTTGATCCTTGCCTCGGCTTTGCTGCTTGCAATGGTATTTAACCTTGTACTGAAGCCGCGCTTTTCGGCCATATTGACAACTACCTGTATGATCACAGCATTGGCAGGCGGACTTTTGATTTACGGTACAGGCTACTCACAGGCGACGGGAGATGCCGCACTCAGTATACTTCGTACGCCTTTTGCAGTGGTGCGTATGTTTGTCGGTGTAAATGATTTATCAGGCATCTCCGGAACTACTTTTGTAAGCACAAAAGCAGGAATTCTCTTTTTTTGGGTTATTCATCTGTGCGCTTTTTACTCCATGGCAAGTGCAGCCATGTTTACACTAGGTGCTGAGCTTTTACGGCATCTGCGGATTTTTCTTTCCCGCAAGGGAGAACTGGTGCTGATTTACGGGGTTAATGACGGGAGTATTGAGCTGGGTAAGGACTGCCTTTCCACAGGTGGCTGCTCGGTCATTTTTGCCGGGGAGAGTATTTCACCGGAGGATGCAGCAAAACTGAATAACCTTGGAATGGCTGTCATTGTCGGAGAATGTGTTTCTAAGCCTGGAAAGGCTGTCATACGGAAACTGCACCTGAAAAATAGAAAACTTGCCGTTTATGCTCTTTCAGAGGAGGAAGATCAGAATCTGATTTTTGCTGAGAAGCTTTTACAGGCGCTTCAGGAAGCTGAAATCCCTGCCCGGCAGACCGGCATTACATTGCCGGGAGAGGAAAGTATTATTTCACCGATGCTTCAGGTAACAGGAGACAGATACGGGTACGGTTTTGTTCATGTGGTGGATGAGCCGGAGATAGCTGCCCGGGCTGTGATCCGTATCTGCCCGCCTTGGGAAGCACTGTCATTTGACGGGAACGGCAGAGCGGAAGAGGATTATTCCTGTGCAGTAATCGGATTCGGAAAACACGGACAAGCTATGCTGAAGCAATTAGTCATGAACGGCCAGTTTGCTGGTTCCCGCTTTCATGCAGCAGTGTTTTCTCCGGTTTGGGAAGAAGAAGCCGGAGCTGTTTTTTCCGACAGCCCGGAAATATTTCTGCAATATGATATACAGTGCTTCCGCGCTGATGCCAGAAGCCGTTTGTTTTATTCGTGGCTGGAGAAACAGCTTAAGACACTGAAACTGATTGCAGTCTGTACCGGAGACGAGGCGCTCAACAATGAGATCACAAATGATCTGATGCTGTTCCTGAAACGAAGGAAGGCAGAAAACATCTGTGTAGTCCAGTGCGGAAAGAGCGGAGTGCGCTATCAGTCTGCTGTCGGCGGCCCGGTGGAAAGAACCAGCATTTATGCAAGATCGTTTCTCTCAGCTGAAATTGCCGACAGAAATGCCATGATACTCAACAGCAGCTATGACAGCTCTGAACAGTCTGCATGGGAAAAATGGCTGGCCTGCGACGGCTTTGGCAGATCTTCGTCACGGGCATCCGCTGATTTTATTCCTGCTATGATCAGAATATCTCATAGCAGCCGGGAGCAGATCCTTAACGGGGAATGGAATCTCACCCCGAAAATGCTGGAAACATTGGGAGAGACGGAACATCTCCGCTGGATGGCCTTCCATTTTGTAATGGGATACAGTGTAATGAGTTCTGACAGAATGGAAGAAAATGCACGTATTCTGGCAGAGAGTCAGAAGGCAGGAATACCCTGTTCTGTCCGTGTTACGAAAGACAGTGATAACCGTCTGCACGCCTGTCTGATTCCCTGGGAGGAGCTTGATAAACTGTCTCAGCGGGAGAAAGAGCTGACCGGCAGGGAAGTGGACTATAAACAGATTGATAAAAACAATGTGCTTTCTTTGCCGATGATCCTTCAGGCAGAGGAACAAACAGAAACGTAAGGAAAGCATCTGTCTGCCTGGATGAGCTGTGAACCAGTGCGAAGCAAGGAAGGAAGGAAC
>JAEEGH010028189.1_pt1 | contig 11069 bp, 8 predicted proteins | sample 9134181 | NCBI WGS metagenome assembly JAEEGH01 (sample SAMN16246544, study PRJNA631951) | gut metagenome | biome: gut microbiome; feature: rumen; material: DP-attached | host: Bos | place: Iran: Karaj | collected 2018-10
CTGTTGAGCGAAGCACTTTGAAGTGATGCAGGTTGGCTGTGATGTCGGGGCGATCCCATGAGATATAGGCACCATACTCTTCGTCATCGTGCCATTGGTATTCGCCTTGCAGGTTCTGCACGGGATAACAGGTCAACGGACCTTCTTCGCAATTGTTTTCATAGGTTATGAAGATGCCGTCTTCGAGGTCGGCGGAGGTGTAGAGTTCATTGCCTTCGTAGTCTAAAATAGTGAAGGAGCATTCAAAGTCGGTGTCGTGTTCTTCGTAGGCATGGTACCAGCCGTGGTTCCAAATGAAGTTGAGGTTGCCACGTAGCAAAGGCAAGTCAACGACTAAATCCGAGCCTTGCGTCATGGTGATTACTGCAATGCGTTGTCCGCTTTCAGAGGTTACGCTGATGGCAGCACCTTTCCAGCCGTTGCCACCGTCGTCGTGGAGTTGGAAGACGACGTTGCACTTCTCGCCAACCAAGATTTTGCGGTAGGTGGTGCGGCTAATGCCGGCTTCGTTGGTCACGTAGATAGCATATTCGTAAAGGCCGGGTTCGAGACCGTTGTCTTCGTATTCCATGTCGGCTCCCACTTGGGTATCAGTCAGTTCGGCGATGACCTCAAAGTTGCGGTGGATGGTGACGGAGGTGATGTTAGTCAAGTCGTTGCCGTTTAGGTCGGTGGTAGGATTGGTCCATGAGAGTCTGACACCATCTAAGGAGGACATTTCTACTGTTTGCATGTTCAGCACGCTGTCGGGACGGCTGTAGTAAACGTCGCCTTGTGGGATGATATGACCTGTGAAGCCGTTCATCTGGTTAAAAGCGTATCGAGTGGTATTGAGGGCACCGATGGGACACCAAGCATTATCGCGACCGCTCCAGCCCCAATTGAAGTGGAAGTAGTCGTTCTCATCGTAGCCATCGCACACGTAAGCGTGACCACCGGCACCGCTGTCGTCCTGACCGCTATAATACAAGGGTAGATGTTCGTCCAAACCTCCATTTTTCAGCATCTGGGCCCATTCTTCGTTGGAATAGCCCCAACCTGGCCACCAATTACCATAGTTAGTCACATGGTCTTCGCAATTGTAACGGAAATAGTTGCGCAAAGCGTGCGGCACATCTTCGGAATAGGCACCGCTTCCTTCGCCGCTATACTGCATGTCGACGGAAATGCCAAGGTGGTGTAGCAGTTGGGCTATTTCAAAGTATTCCTCTTCGGTGCTGGTTGAGTCCAGCGTATTGGGCATCAGCTCGAAGTGGTATTCGGTTTCGCCAAAGTTAGCGCTTTGCTGCGGATAGCCTTGTGGATGGTAGGAGTGTGAGCCTACGCCTTGGGCAGGCCATTCCCAATATTTCATCACCATACCCATGGCTGTGGCCACGCAGCCAGCGTAGACATGACCGCCGCTACCTACTTCATCTTCGGGGCATTGGCTGTTCCATGGGAAGTTTTGGTTCCAGAGGGTTTGGCAAAGTTGGTCGACTACGGTGCGAGTTTGTCCGCTACGGTTGAGGCTACCCGTCTCGTTTACCATTTTCCATTCGGCAACGATGTCGGGCGTGGCACTGAGATTGTGTTCGCGAACATATTGGATTTCTTCTCTGAAGCTGTTCAGCGTGAACGCAAAGCCTTCCGAAACATTTTGCGGGTCGTATTGGCCCGTGGTGGAATAGGCGAGGATGGGTTTCACGCGGTCGTCGCCAGCCACGATGACGAAGCCTTCGCCATTTTTGACGTTGAAAACGTAATAGTCGGTGCCGCAACGTTGCAGGTCGAGAGCAGCCGAGACTAAATTCAGTTGAATATCAGCGTTTTTCTGGCTGATAGCGGTGGTGCTCAGGAATTTGGCACCTAGTTTTTGGGCCTTTTGTTGGTCAACAGGGCCAGCCATCAGGCTGCCGATGGCAGCGAGGAGGCAGAGGGTCAAAGTCAATCTTTTCATATTGAGTGTTTTTTGTTATTGTTTCTGAGGCGGCAAAGATAATTGCTTTATTTCAAATAGGTGCAAATATGCGAAAAAAATAACGGGGCATTGAAACAAAACCAACACCCCGTTTCGACTTTATTCCTTTAGTTTTTTATACCTGAATCGTTTAGGCTCTACATTGCCCAAGCGCTTCATCTTGTTTTCCTCGTATTCGGAGTAGCTGCCCTCGAAGAAATACACTTGTGAGTTGCCCTCGAAGGCGAGGATGTGGGTGGCCACGCGGTCGAGGAACCAGCGGTCGTGGCTGATGATGACGGCGCAGCCCGCAAAGTTCTCCAAACCTTCCTCCAAGGCGCGGAGCGTGTTCACGTCGATGTCGTTGGTGGGCTCGTCGAGGAGGAGCACGTTGGCTTCTTGCTTCAAGGTCAAGGCAAGGTGCATACGGTTGCGCTCACCGCCCGACAGCACACCAGCCTTCTTCTGCTGGTCGTTGCCGCCGAAGTTGAAGCGGGAGACGTAGGCACGCGAGTTCATGCTACGTTTGCCTAACTGAATCAGTTCATTACCACCGCTGATGACCTCCCAAACGGTCTTCTCGGGGTCAATGTCGGCATGTTGCTGGTCGACATAGCCGATTTTCACCGTTTCACCAACCTCGAAAGTGCCTGAATCAGGCTTTTCCAATCCCATGATGAGGCGGAACAGCGTGGTTTTGCCCGCGCCGTTTGGACCGATGACACCAACGATACCACCTTGCGGCAGGCTGAAGTTGAGGTTTTCAAACAACAACTTGTCGCCGTAAGCCTTTGTGACATCGTGCGCTTCAATAACTTTCGTTCCAAGTCGGTCGCCGTTAGGGATGTAGATTTCGAGTTTCTCTTCCTTTTCCTTCACGTCCTCGTTGAGCATCTTCTCATACGATTCCAAACGCGCCTTGCCCTTGGCATGACGTGCTTTCGGGGCCATGCGCACCCATTCCAGCTCGCGCTCGAGAGTCTTGCGGCGTTTGCTTTCGGTTTTTTCTTCCATCGCGAGGCGGGCGGTCTTTTGGTTGAGCCACGAGGAATAGTTGCCCTTCCACGGGATGCCTTCGCCACGGTCGAGTTCGAGGATCCAGCCGGCCACGTGGTCGAGGAAGTAACGGTCGTGGGTGACGGCGATGACGGTGCCTTTGTATTGCTGCAAGTGGCTCTCCAACCATTGGATGCTCTCGGCATCGAGGTGGTTGGTGGGCTCGTCAAGGAGCAGGATGTCGGGCTCTTGTAACAACAATCTGCATAAAGCCACGCGGCGACGCTCACCTCCGGAAAGATTCTTTACGGGTGTGTCGCCATCGGGACAGTTGAGGGCGTCCATGGCGCGTTCCAACTTGCTGTCGAGTTCCCAAGCGTCGTGCTGCTCGATGAGTTCGGTCAACTCGCCTTGACGGGCAATCAGTTTGTCGAAGTCGGCATCGGGTTCAGCGAACTTGTTGTTGATTTCCTCGTATTCTTTGAGGATGTCGACAATCTCTTGTACGCCTTCTTCCACCACTTGGCGGACGGTCTTGTTGTCGTCGAGTTGCGGCTCCTGGTCAAGCATTCCCACGGAATAGCCCGGTGAGAACACCACTTGACCGTTATACGATTTCTCCTTGCCCGCGATGATGCGCAGCAAGGTCGATTTTCCCGCTCCGTTCAGGCCGATGATGCCAATTTTTGCGCCATAGAAGAAGGAGAGGTAGATGTCTTTCAGGATTTGTCTTGACGGCGGGATGATTTTGCTCACGCCTACCATCGAGAAGATGATTTTTTTGTCGTCTACTTGTGCCATATATTATTGTGTTTGTTTTGCTTATTGCGCAGGGACTGACGTCGCCTGCTGAATATCCTGTCGCCCTTACAGGGCTTGGCTCATTGCGTTTTCGAGAATTTCCGTAGCCTTCCCCCAATCATACACGCGATTCGTGAAGTCAAATCCTGCTTGGGCGAAGCGTTCTGATTTTTCCTTGTCGGTCAAGAGGGTGATGATGTGTTGTGCCATTTCCTCGGCGTTACTGCCGACCAAGATTTCCTCGTTGGGTCTCGCACCCAAGGAGGCGTTGGCCAAAGGAGAGGTGATGGCAGGCAGGCGCATCGACATGGCTTCCAACAATTTGTTTTGCAGGCCAGTACCGATGCGCATCGGGGCGATAAAGACGCGGCTTTGGGCGTAGGCATCGCGGATGTCATCGAGCCAGCCGCTGACGATGATGCGTTCCGAGGCGACTTTCTTCACCCTTGGGTCGGGGGAGGCTCCTGCGATGTAAAGCTTTGTTTCAGGCAGGGTTTTCCACACGATGGGCATAATCTCTGTGGCTAAATAATCCACGGCATTCACGTTGGGTGGATAGCTCATGTTGCCCGTGAAAACAAGGTCGTATAGTTTTTCTATTTCCTGAGGCTTGAAATAGTCGTGGTCGACGCCATTGGGGATGATCAGGATTTCGTCGCGGCGTTCGTGTGGAAACAAGTCTCTGTCGGGTTCACAGATAATAGACCTCACGTCGAAGTCGTCGAAGATGGCGGCCTCATAACGTCTTAGTCGACGGTATTCCATATTAAAAATGGGCCGCAGGATGGGCGAGGCGATGTCGGCGCGGCGTTTCATGCCGAAAGAGAAGATGTCCTGGAAATCGATAGCCTTGGGCAATTTCTTATGGCGAAGGTATTCCGCCACACGGAGCAGCTGCCCGTAAAGGAGGTCGGGTTTGTGTTTGGCAATCACGCTGTCCACCTTTTTCGCAGCCTTGCGGTTGAAGAAATAGCCGCATTGCATGGGCAACCCCTTGAAAAAAGCACGGGCCAACCCGAAAAGAATCTGTAGCTTGTTTATTCTGATAAAATTGATGGACTGGCAATAGGGTTGCAAGGCATGAAAAGCCTCCTGCTCGTTGACGCTCGAGTTGTCGTTCAACGCACAAAGGATGATTTCGTTATGCTTGGCAAGTTGCTTTATCTGGTTGAAAGCCCGCAACTTATCGCCTTTTTCGAGCGGAAACGGAATGCGGGGCAAGAGGACAAAAATCTTCATCTCAGCGGATTTAGGGGTACAAAGATAGTGATTTTTGTTGAGTGTTGGCTATTTAATTGTTGAATTGTCGAAGGGCCGACTCAAAGAAACGTAATCTTGCTCCCAGGCTTGATTTGCTCATAGAACATCAGCAGACGTGCGATGATTTTGCGGTTGTCGTAGGTCTCTTCAACGAGCTTTCTAGCCGCATGTCCAATCCTGACAGCATTTTGCGGGTTTTCGTTGAGGCTGCGGATGGCTTCCACCATCTTGGCCTTGTTTTCTGCGATGATAATGTTGACATCCTCGTCATAGAGTATGCCTTCGGCACCCACGCGCGTTGTGATGACGGTCTTTCCCATCGCCATCGACTCGATGATTTTGATGCGGATGCCACTGCCCGAAAGTAAAGGCACGATGGCAACATCATGCTGGGCCACAAAAGCCTTGGCATCAGGCACTTCGCCGATGACGTTTACGTGGAGACTCTTCAAAGTGGTGAGCCATTCGGGCATGGAGCGTCCGGCGAGGTGATAAACGAAATCGGGGACTTTCTCGATCGTCTTGGGTAGCACCTCGTCGATGAACCAGCGTATACCTTCCTCGTTGGGCATCCAGTTCATGGAGCCGATATGATAGAATTTGGGCTTGCCTTCGATTTCGTATTTGGGTGTAAACTCCTCTGGATAAACGCCGTAGGGAATGTCGATGATAGGCTTGGAGCAGTATTTGCGGAAATATGCGGCGTCTTTGCGTGTGATGGCGGCGATGCCGTCGACGGTCTCAAGGGCGTTGAGCTCATACTCTTTCAAGGTCTTGGCCAAGTGGTTGATATACAAGCGTTTGAGGAAAAACTTCGTCTCTTTGGCGATGCGTTCCCAGATTTTGTGTTCCACATTGTGGGCGCGCAAAACAATCATGGCCTTGCTGTTTTCGCGGATGGTTTCCACGTAGGGGGTCATATAAAGCATCTCCAGCTGGACCACGTCAAAATGCTCTTTTTCAAGGAGTTGCTTCAGTTTTTTCTTGAATCTTTCGGAGATGAAACGCTCCACATGGTACGACTTCTTGGTGAACAAGTTGAGGAAAGCCTTCATGGGACGTACGCGCAGGTCGACCTTGATGAGCTCGATGCCGGTCTTTTTTTTGTAGTCGTCGGGAATATCGGAGGCTTTGACGTGGTATTTGTCGCTGTTGATCGCCATGACCTTGACCTGATGTCCCGCATCGAGCAGCCCTGTGATGATGCTGTTCATGGCCATGGGACCGCCTTCGGAGGCAGGGTAGGGAGGCTTGTTGCAGAGGAGGAGTATTTTCATGTTGGTCGTAGATCGTTGAATCGTTGAATTGTTGTCTTGTAGGGCTGTCGTACCACGGCAGTCGCTAGTTTTATGTATTTAATTCAACCTTGTTATTGCGTTTTTTCTTGAACAGTTTATGGAAAGTCTTCTTCCAGCTGTCGCCGTCAAACAATGCGGCGTCGGTGGTGGCTTTGAAGGTGAAGAACATCCCGACGGGAAGCAGCACAAGGGAAGAGAGCCACACACCAAGGAACATGTTGAGGTCACCGAAGACGGCCATGCGCTCGGCGATGGTCGAGATGAGGTGGTAGATGATGAAAAACACCACGGAAATCACCACGGGAAGCCCCAATCCGCCCTTGCGGATGATGCTGCCCAAAGGTGCGCCGATGAAGAAGAAGATGATGCACGCGATGCTCAAGGTGAATTTCTTGTGCCATTCCTTCTTGTGCTTGTTGATGTTCTCGGTTTGGTATTTGAAATCGGTTTGGTTGAAGGAGACATTGTCCTTGGCGTTTTGGGCTAACCCCAAGGCCGTACTGGCGATTTTATCGTGTTTCTCACCTTCAAATTGCGCTAACAAAGGCCATGAAAGCACGAAACAGGTGTCGGCGGCAAGTGTGTCGTTTTTGGCGATGGCTTGCTGTCCATCGAGGACATGGTTGTGCATCTCGTTGTAGTTGGACCAGCGTCTCGTGAAGCCTTCCGAAAAGTCGTTCTGCCTGCGTTCCTGGCGTTTTTCCAGCGAGTCGAGGGCGGAAGAGAGTTGGCGGATGTTCATCATCTGATGGTACGACTTGTACATCTCTTCGTCGGTGCGTGTCATGTCGAACGAGGCCAGACTGAACTTGATTTGTTCCTCCTTGAACGACATGCGTTCGAAGGGTCGTTTTTCCTTGTAGTCGCCCGTGGTGATGTCGGTGTAGTTGTAGCCGTTGTATAAGGTAAAGATAATGCTGCGCTGGTTGGGGCTCATCTCCATCCTGCCTGAATCGGCGGAGATGATTTTGGAGTTTCCGTTGCGTTCGGTGTGGTCGTAAATCTTGACGCCGTAGATGCTGCTCCCGTCCTTGCCTTTTTTCTCCACATAAATGACGTAGTTGTCGAGGTCCTTGTAAAACACGCCTTCCTTGATGTTGAATGCCAGCTTTTGCTGTTGCACGTCGGTGAGCAAGGTGCGCCATTTGAGGGTGGCAATAGGAATCACGCTGTTGGAAATAAAGAAAGCCAATACACTGGTAATCAATGAAAAATAGAGTAACGGACGCATGGAACGCCACATGGAGATGCCCGAGGCTTTCATGGCCACCAGCTCATAATGTTCGCCGAGGTTGCCGAAGCACATCAGCAAGGCCAATAACAGTGCCAAAGGCAGCGACATGGGTATGGCCGTGATGGAGGTGTAAAACAGAAGTTCGGCTATGATCTTGAATTCCAATCCTTTGCCGACCAAGTCATCCACATAAAGCCAAACGAATTGCATCACCCAGATAAACACCACGATGAAAAAGGTGAGTATGAAGGTTCCAAAAAACGATTTGACGATATAGCGGTAAAGTTTCTTCATCAGAATAAATAACGCGGCAAAATTAGAAAAATTTCTATTTTTGCCGAAAAATCACCTACGTTTCATTTTACGATTTCAGCACTATGGACAACAAAGATTACTTCAAAGGCCTTAACCTGGCCATTACCATCAGCGCCAAAGACGGCGAGATTCTATATCAAAACGACAGCTCCATCGAAGTGAACGGCGACGCCCGTGGCCGCGACCTGATGAAATGCCACAACGAACGCTCACAGCAGATCATCCGCCATCTTTTGGATGATGCCGCCACCAATGTCTACACGATTTCGAAGAAAGGCAAGAAGAAACTGATTTATCAGACGCCTTGGTACGAGGACGATGCCAAACAAGTCGTCGGTGGCCTCATTGAGTTCTCCATCATTTTGCCGGAGGATATGCCGCATTACGACAGGGGATAACAAAAAAAGGGCGCCGAGGCGCCCTTTTCCGTTCATCAGGCTTTACTTTGTCACGAGGTTATAAGTATCCTGAGCAATCACAAACTCCTCGTCAGTAGGATACACCACCACAGTGACCTTGGAGTTAGGCAGAGAGATGACGCCAGCGTCGCCGATGATTTCCTTGTTCATTGTTGGGTCGAACTCGATGCCGAGGCCTTCCATGTTCTCAAGAATGGCTTCGCGCATGAACCAGGCGTTCTCGCCGATGCCGCCGGTCATCACGATGATGTCGGCACCGTTCATCACGGCCATGTAGGCACCGATGTATTTCTTCACACGGTGGGCGAACATGTTGAAGGCGTAGGTGCAGCGTTCGTCGCCTTCTTCCTTGGCGGCACGCACATCACGCATATCCTGTTTGCCGCCAGTGATGCCCACGAGACCAGACTTCTTATTGACTAAGGTGTTCATCTCCTTGGTGTTGAAGCCTTCCTTGTCCATGATGTACATGAACGCGCCCACGTCGAGGTCGCCAGTGCGGCTACCCATCACGAGGCCTTCGACGGGGGTGAAGCCCATCGAGGTCTCCACCGACTTGCCGTATTCGACGGCGGCGATGGAGGCACCACTGCCGAGGTGGCAGGTCACGATCTTCGACTTCTTCCAGTCCTTGCCGACGAAAGCGGCGGCCTTCTCGGCCACATACTTGTGGCTGGTGCCGTGGAAGCCGTAGCGGCGCACGCGATACTTCTCATAATACTCGTAAGGCAGGGCATAGAGATAAGCTTCGGCGGGCATGGTGCTGTGGAACGAAGTGTCGAACACGGCTGCCATCGGGATGCCAGGGAGCACTTCCTTCATGGCTGCGATGCCTTGCAAGGCACCAGGATTGTGCAGCGGGGCCAAGTCGACGAGCTCTTTGATCATTTCAACAACATTGTCGTCAATGAGCACGCTGTGTGAGAACTTCTCGCCACCGTGGGCCACGCGGTGACCAACGGCGTTGATTTCCTTCAGGTCTTTGATGACACCCATCTTCGGGTCGACCAAAGCCTTCAGCACCAGCTTGATGCCTTCGGTGTGGTTCGGGATGGGGAGTTGCTCGTAGTATTTCTCACCATTGTATTTGTGGGTGAATTCGCCCATTTCGAGGCCGATGCGTTCCAAGAGGCCCTTGGCCAGCAGACGCGATGAATTGGCGTTTTCCATCTCAAGCAGCTGATACTTAATGGATGAGCTGCCACAATTTAAAACTAATATCTTCATGGTTATTTCTGTTTTTGTGCGATTGCTTGGTTACAGGTAATGGCGACCAGTTTATACACATCGTCGATCGAGCAGCCACGGCTGAGGTCGTTGCAGGGCTTGGCGAGACCTTGCAGCACGGGACCGACGGCTTCGGCACCGGCCAGACGCTGGACGAGCTTGTAAGCGATGTTACCCACTTCGAGGCAGGGGAACACGAGGGTGTTGGCCTTGCCGGCGACGGGGCTACCTGGAGCCTTGCTGGCACCCACCGAAGGAACGATGGCGGCATCGGCTTGCAGTTCACCGTCGAGGACGAGGTCGGGACGACGCTCCTTGGCGATGCGTGTGGCTTCGATGACCTTGTCGACCACTTCATGCTTGGCACTGCCCTTGGTGGAGAAACTCAACATCGCAACACGGGGTTCCTCGAAACCGGCAACAGCTTTGGCGGTCTGAGCAGTACATACGGCAATCTGACTCAACTGTGCGGCATCAGGCATAGGTGTCACGGCAACGTCGCCTACCACTAAGACGCCGTTCTCACCATATTGGGGAGTCTTGGTAATCATGAGCATGGCGCCCGACACGCAGGTGATGCCCGGTGAACACTTGATAATCTGGAGAGCAGGACGGAGTGTGTCGCCTGTAGTGGAACGAGCGCCTGAAATCTGACCGTCAGCATCACCGTTCTTGATGATGAGGCAGCCGAAATAGAGAGGGTCGAGTACTTTCTCGCGAGCTTGCTCAATAGTCATGCCTTTTTTCTTGCGTAGTTCATAGAGCAGCTGGGCGTATTCCTCGCGTTTTGGGCTGGTGGCAGGGTCGATGAGAGTGGCACGGTCGATATTCTTGAGTCCGAGTTTGTCGGCAAGTGCGTGCAACTCGTCGATGTTTCCGAGAATGATGAGGTCGGCCAGACCGTCGGCGATGGCGCGGTCTGCTGCTGTGAGTGTGCGCTCCTCTGTGCCTTCAGGAAGCACTATGCGCTGTCTGTTCGACTTGGCGCGTTCGATGATTTGGCTGATTAAGTCCATGATAATAAGTGTTTTTTAATGGTTATTTGTTGCTTTGTCGTTATCCGTTATATAGAAATTCCTTCTATTTGAGTCTTGCTACAGTTTCCTTGATGCGTCGCATGGCCTCGATGATGTTTTCATCGCTGGTGGCGTAACTCATACGGAAGCATTCCGGACTGCCGAAAGCATCGCCTCCCACAGTGGCCACATGACCCACCTCAAGCAGGTACATGGCAAAGTCTGTAGAGTTGTTGATTACACGGTCGCCGTCTGCCTTGCCGAAGTAATAAGAGCATTTGGGGAAGAGATAGAAGGCACCCTTGGGCTCGCGAACCTCGAAGCCTGGTACTTCCTTCGCAAGGCGGACAATAAGGTCCTTTCTGCGCTCAAAAGCCTGGCGCATCTGTTCCACGCACTCCTGGCTGCCAGTATAGGCGGCCTCAGCGGCTTTCTGACTCACTGAACATGGACCACTTGTGTACTGGCCCTGCAACTTGTTGCAACCCTTAACAATCCATTCTGGTGCGGCGATGAAACCTATTCACCAGCCTGTCATGGCATAAGCTTTAGATACACCGTTAA
>JAEEGH010028191.1_pt1 | contig 11069 bp, 10 predicted proteins | sample 9134181 | NCBI WGS metagenome assembly JAEEGH01 (sample SAMN16246544, study PRJNA631951) | gut metagenome | biome: gut microbiome; feature: rumen; material: DP-attached | host: Bos | place: Iran: Karaj | collected 2018-10
TTCACCGAGCGCTGCGAGGCCATGCGAAACTTCGCAAACAAGCTCTGGAACGCCTCCCGTTTCGTGATGATGAACGTCCAGGTGGAGCATAACGCTCTGCCCAAGGAACTGAAGCTGGAGGACAAGTGGATCCTCACCAAGCTCACCCGCCTCATCCGGGAAGCCACGGAGAACATGGAAAAGTACGAGCTGGGCGTGGCCGTGGCAAAGATCTATGACTTCATCTGGGACAGCTACTGCGACTGGTACATCGAGCTGACCAAATCCCGCCTCCAGAGCGGGGATGCGGAGAGCAGCGAGAGCGCGCAGCGGGTGCTGCTCTGGGTGCTGATTGAGGTGCTGAAGCTGCTCCACCCCTATATGCCCTTCATCACGGAGGAGATATGGCAGGCCCTGCCCCATGAGGGAGAGGCCCTGATGGTGGCCTCCTGGCCCCAGGCGGACGCGTCCCTGGAATTCCCCGCCGAGGAGGCGGAGATGGAGCGGGTCATGGCGGCCATCAAGGCGGTGCGCACGCTGCGTTCCGAGAAGAACGTGCCCCCCTCCAAAAAGACCAGCATGACCATCGAAACCGCCCATCCCGACAGCTATCGGGACGGGGAAGCCTTCCTGAAGCGCCTGGCCTCCGCCAGCGATATCCAGGTCACCTCCGAGCCGGTGTCGGATACCGAGGGCTGCGCCGTGGCCATCACGGAGGACGCCCGCGTCTATCTCCCCCTGGCGGAGCTGGTGGATGTGGAAAAGGAGCTAATGCGCATCGCCAAGGAGCTGAAGAAGGCGGAAGGCCAGGCAGCCGGCATGAAAGCGAAGCTGGCTAACGAAGCCTTCCTCTCCAAGGCGCCGGAGCAGGTGGTGGCCGCGGAGAGGGAAAAAGCCCGCAAGCTGGACGCTCTTGTGGAAAACCTGCGGGAAAGTGAAGCAAAACTTCGCGCACTACGCTGATTCGACAGCATTTGTGAATCAAAAAACCTACAATAGCCCCGTGGCCGACAGGTCACGGGGCTATACTTATGCTAAACTCCGGAGGCAGCCAATGAAGATCACGGGTTCCTGCCAGGACGGCGTCCTTACCCTCCGTTTCCAGGGAGAGCTGGATCATCACGTATCCCGCCAGGCAGCGGAGGCGCTGTCGGAACGCATCGACGCTTTCCTGCCCCGCAGCTGTGTGCTGGACCTGCGGGGCCTCAGCTTCATGGACAGCTCCGGGATCGCACTGATCCTGCGGGCGGAGAAGAAGATGAAGGAGCTGGAAGGCAGCCTTTGCCTTTCCGGCATACCGGAGCAACCGCTGCGGGTACTGCGGGCTGCCGGGGCAGACAGGCGCCTTACCATAACGGACTAAGGAGAGATACATATGACGGCATTGAATACGGTCAAAATCGAGTTTCTGAGTCACTCGGCCAATGAAGCCTTTGCCCGCAGCTGCGCAGCTTGTTTCGCGGCGCAGCTTGATCCGACGCTGGAAGAGCTGGGGGACCTGAAAACCGCCGTCAGCGAAGCTGTGACCAACGCCGTGGTCCATGCCTATCCCAACAGCCTTGGAAGGATTCTCATGAAGCTCCGGCTGCCGGAGGAAAACACCCTGGAGGTAACGGTAAAAGACTGGGGCTGCGGCATCCCGGACGTGGCGAAAGCGATGGAGCCGATGTATACCACCGGCGGAGAAGAACGCAGCGGCATGGGCTTTTCAATCATGGCCTGCTTCATGGACAAGCTGCGGGTACGCAGCACCCCCGACAGGGGGACCACCGTGGTGATGCGAAAGAGATTCTCCCCGCGGAAAACGTTGTGAAGTCCGCTTACGCCCACGAGCTGCTGTCCGCGGCCAGGGAAGGGGACAAGCAGGCAGCCGAGGAGCTGCTTGACGCCAATTCCGGTTTGATATGGAGCGTCGTCCGCCGCTTTTACGGCCGCGGCGTAGAGAATGACGATCTTTTTCAGCTTGGCTGCGTGGGTTTCCTGAAGGCTTTACAGACTTTCGATGAAGATTACGGGACCCGCTTTTCCACCTACGCGGTGCCAAAGATCAGCGGAGAGATACGCCGTTTCCTGCGGGACGACGGGCCGATGAAGCTGAGCCGCAGCATAAAGGAGCGCAGTATCCTCATACGAAGCGCCAGGGAAACCCTGTTTCAGCGCCTGGGCCGGGAACCGAGGCTCAGCGAGCTAAGCGCCGAGACCGGCCTGCAGCCAGAGGAGATCGCGGATATAGATTTGGCAACAGAGGAAGTGGCCTCCCTGCAGCAAAGCCTGGGAGAAGACGGCGTGGAGCTGCAGGACATTGTTTTCGACCGGGAGGCGGAAGAAAAGAAGCTGGACTCCCTCGCTCTGCGGGAAGCGCTGTCCCGGCTTCCGGAAAAGGAAAGAACGGCGATCGGCCTTCGATACTACCGGGGACTCACCCAGGCAGCTTCCGCAAAGATACTGGGCGTAAGCCAGGTGCAGGTGTCCCGTCTGGAGCGGCGGGCTCTGGAGGACTTGCGGAAATGCCTGCAATAGGCTTTTCAAATCCTTAAAAATGGGATAGAATGGGATGCCCGTATGCGGGTATCCCATTTTTGACGATAAAGGAAATGCTATGAGCGATTTGAATGAACGCTTTCTTTCCGCAAGACGGAAGATCATAGACGCCGCCTGGCCCGATCTGAATCCCCAGCAACTGAAAGCGGTAAAAGCCACGGAAGGCCCGCTCCTGATTCTGGCAGGTGCGGGCAGCGGCAAGACCACCGTGCTGATCCGCCGGATCGCGTCCCTCCTGAAATTCGGGCGCGCTGCCGATTCTGATGACGTGCCCTTTGATGTGACGGAAGAGGATGTGGAGCTGGTGGAGCGCTATGCCCGCCTGCATTCCCCGGAGGACCGGGAGCGGGCGGAAGGGCTGTGTGCGCTGGATGTGCCCGCTCCATGGCAGATCATCGCCATCACCTTCACAAACAAGGCTGCCGACGAGCTGGTGTCCCGTCTGGAAAAGATGCTGGGGCCGGAGGCTGCCGATGTGTGGGCCTCCACCTTCCACTCCGCCTGCGTGCGTATCCTTCGGCGATACGTTCAGGTGCTCGGCCTTTTCGGCAGGGACTTCACCATCTACGATACGGCGGACAGCCAGAGCCTCATCAAGCGCATCCTGAAGGATATGGACCTGGACGAAAAGAAATTCACACCCAGATCCATGCTCAGCGCCATCAGCGCTGCTAAAAACGCGGCTATCCTGCCGGAGAAGTATCTGGAAGAAGCGGGTCCGGACCTGTGGAAGAAGACCGTAGGACAGGTCTATATGGAATACCGGAAGCGCATGCTCCAGGCGGATGCCATGGATTTCGACGATCTGCTGCTCTACACGGTGCTGCTGCTGGAAAACAGCAGCGAAGCGCGGGAATACTATCAGCGCCGTTTTCGTTACGTCCTCGTGGATGAATACCAGGATACGAACATATTGCAGTACCGCCTGGTGCACCTGCTGGCGGGTGAGCGGCAAAACCTCTGCGTAGTGGGGGATGACGACCAGGGGATCTATAAATTCCGGGGCGCCACCATCCAGAATATCCTGGATTTTGAGAAGGACTATCCCGGCGCCAGGGTCATCAAGCTGGAACAGAATTACCGCTCTACCGGCACCATCCTGGACGCTGCCAACGCCGTCATCCGTGAAAACCGGGGAAGGAAGGGCAAGACCCTCTGGACGGACAACGAGCGGGGGGAAGTCATCACCCTTTTTACCGCCGCCAGCGAAAATGACGAAGCACAGTATATCGCCGGGCGCATCCTGGCGGACATTTCCGCGGGCGGGAACTATCGGGACCATGCGGTGCTTTACCGGGTCAACGCCCTCTCCAACCGGCTGGAATATGCTCTCAAGCGCAACGGCATCCCCTATCGCATCTACGGCGGCACCCGTTTCTATGACCGGGCGGAAGTGAAGGACATGCTGGCCTATCTCTGCGTCGTCGCCAATCCCGGCGACACTCTGCGCCTGCGCCGCATCATCAATCAGCCTCCCAGGGGCATCGGCGATACAACAGTGGAGCGGGCCGCCGCCATTGCCTTGGGTGAGAGCCGCACCCTTTATGAAGTGCTTCAGCATGCGGAGGAATATCCGGAGTTGAAGCGCTCTGCCGGGAGCATCCGCGGCTTCGTTTCCATCATTGAGGAAACCAGGCAGCTTGCAGAAGGGCCGCTGGATGAGCTTTATGATTTCCTATTGCAGCGCAGCGGCTATGTGGCCATGCTGGAAGCCAAGGACCTGCAGGAGAATGTGACGAGGTTGGAAAACGTGCTGGAGCTGAAAAGCAACATCGTCAATTTCATGAAAGAGCGTTCCGGGGGAGGGACCCTCCAGGATTTCCTGGACGAAATGGCCCTTTACAGCGATACCGACGAGATGAGCGACGAAGACAACCGCGTCTCTCTGATGACCATGCACAGTGCCAAGGGCCTGGAGTTCCCCACAGTCTACATTGCCGGGGCGGAGGACGGGCTCTTTCCGGGCCTCAGGTCCATCGGCGACGACGCGGAGATGGAGGAGGAGCGGCGGCTTTGCTACGTCGCCGTCACCCGCGCCAGGAAGAAACTGTACATCACCAACGCCAGGCAGCGTATGGTCTTCGGACGGACGCAGAATAACCTGCCCTCCCGGTTCATCTCTTCCGTCCCGGAAGAATTGATGGAGCGGCTTCCCAAGGAAAAGAGGGAAACCGGCGGCTGGAGCACGACCCAGCAAAGCAAATACCGCCCAGCAGAAAACCGTCTTGGGGGCTATAATCGCCCCGGCACCGGATATTCCCACGAACGTTCCCCGGCTTTCTCTGCTTCCCGTCCGGCGCCGAAAACGCAGCCAAAAAGCAACCCGCCTATGAAGCTCAGCGCCGGGAACACCGTGGACCACAGCGCTTTTGGCCGCGGTACGGTTTTGGGCGTCCGGCCCATGGGTCCGGACTGTATCCTGGAGATCGCCTTTGAGCGGGAGGGCACGAAAAAACTGATGCTCTCCTCGGCAGGGAAGTTCATGAAGAAGCTCTGAAACGAACACCGGCAGCATCCTCCGCATAGAATGGGTCATCCATATTGCGGAGGATGCTTTTATGCGATTTCAATATCGAAAGCTGGGCAGGCTTCTTATCCTGCTGGGTATTCTGCTGTTGGCTGCATTGGTGCTGCCGGCTGAGCTTTGGCCCTTCTGCATCGGCGTACTGCTGATCGCCTGCGGGATATCTCTTTATCGCCATTGAGTCATAGCTGCTCCTTCTGCGGCATAAGCTCTATTGATAATCTTGAGCAAGGAGCGGAGGAGCATTGGATATCAGATTCAAAGGCGCAAGCCTTCCGTATTATGAGCGCATTCTGAATACCGCCGTGTCCCAGGAGGACACCGCGGAAACGATCGTATCGGACGCCCTGCCTGACGTCGCGGAGCTGCTGATGACCGACGGGCAAAGTCTGATCCGGGGAAAAGACGTGCATCATTCCGGCATTTCCGTTACCGGTATCAGCGAGTTGACCGTCCTCTACCGGACAGAGGAGGGAAGCCTGGGCCGGCTGCCGGTGGAGATCCCCTTTGAGACGGAGATCAGCTTCAACATCTCGGAAGACGCATCAAAGATCGTCGCTTCCGTGCATCTCACCAGCTGTGAAGCACGCATTCTCAACTCAAGAAAGCTGCTGCTGCGCGCCGAAGTCTGCATCACGGTTTCCGTCTGGTCCCCCAGGACCCTGCGTTGGGCAGAGGGAGCGGATGCGGAGGGATGCCGGGTGGAGATCAAGACCGAATGCTGCACCCTGCAGCCCGTGTGCGAAGTGGAGGAGAAGACCTTCACCGCTGAGGACAGCCAGCCGATGCCCGCCGGAAGGCCGCGGGCGGAATCGCTACTCAGCACGCGCGCATCCCTGCGCTGGGAGGAAGCGGAGCAGGTCGGCCGAAAGCTGGTCGTAAGGGGAACGGCAGAGGTTGCGGCACTGTATCAGACAGCGGACAATGAGGCTGCTGCGGCAGGATTTCGCCTGCCCTGGTCCGCGTTTCTGGAATTGCCGGAGGAGGAAACGGGCCTGAGCTGGGAATTGGTCACCTCCCTCACCGGCTGCAGCGGGGAGCTGACGGAGGAAGGCGGCTTCAGCTTTTCTGTCGGCGGCGTCGTGCAGGCGGTGATCCGCAGCGAAACCGAGATCCGCTTCATAGCAGACGCTTACGGAATCGACTGCGCATTTGCGCCTGTATTCGAAGCGACGGAAATGGATACGGAAGCAAGCATCGAATCCAGGACGGAAAACGTAAGCATTTTCCTCAACTACATGAGAAAGCCCAGGAGCCTTGTTTTTCTCTCTGCGGACTGCGGCAGGCCGCGGCAGGAGAAGGAGAATCTGCGCCTGCCGGTGAATGTGAAAGTGCTGTGCATGATGGAGGACGGCAGAATGGAGCAGCTCAGCGGGCGGGGAGAGATCGTCTGTGCCGGTACCGACAGCATGCCGGACGCTGCCTGCGGAGAAGTGTTTGCCTCTGTGACGCCCGGCGGCGTAGAGCTACGCGTGCCGGTGAGTATCCATCAGGCAAGGTACAGCAGAAAAACGCTGGACCTCCTCACCGATGCGGAGGTGTCGGAAAGATCGGAAAGGCTTTCCAGCCCGAATGTGGTCCTGCTGCGCTCGTCGGCTGGGGACAGCGTATGGAGCCTCGGAAAGAAAAAGGGCATCTCCTGCGAGGCCATTCGCAGTTATAACGACCTGGTGGAAGGGGAGGAGCCCGCTCCCGGTACTCTGTTGCTTTTGGCAAGATAGGGCCATAATGCGGCGTTTCCTGAAATTTTTCTTGAAAACTGCTACTCCCTGTTGTATGATAAATTGTAATGTGATACAGGGAGGCAATTCCAATGTCCGGACATTCCAAGTGGCATAACATACAAAAGACCAAAGGTGCGGCGGATGCCAAGCGTGCGCAGGCATTCACCAAGATCGCCCGTGAAATGATCGTAGCCGTCAAGGAAGGCGGCAGCGGCGATCCCGCCAACAACTCCCGTCTGGCAGCGGTGGTAGCCAAGGCCAAAGCCGCCAACATGCCCAACGACAACATCAAGCGTACCATTGAAAAAGCGCTGGGTTCCGGGAATACGGAGAACTATGAGCGCGTCACCTATGAAGGCTATGGGCCCAACGGCGTGGCCATCATCGTGGAGGCCATGACCGACAACCGCAAGCGCACCGCCTCCGAGGTCCGCCATTTCTTCGATAAATACGGCGGAAACATGGGCGCTGAAGGCTGTGTCAGCTGGTCCTTTGATCGCAAGGGCGTTATCGTCATCGACAACGAAGACGAGGACCTGGATGAAGATACCGTGATGATGGACGTTCTGGACGCGGGAGGCGACGACCTCAAGACAGAAGGCCAGGCTTTCATCGTCTACACCGATCCCGACACTTTCCCGGAAGTGAGCTCTGCACTGGAGGAGAAGAAATACAAGTTTCTCTCCGCCCAGGTGGAGATGGTGCCCCAGAACTATGTGTCCCTGACTAATCCCGACGACATCAAGAACATGACCAAGATGCTGGACATGTTCGACGACAACGAGGACGTGGAAAACGTGTTCCACAACTGCGACAATCTGGAGGACTGAGTTCTCTCGCAGATATGCAGTAAAAGCGCCCTGCAAGTGCAGGGCGCTTTTGCTGATTTTGTATAAAAACAAGCAGTTCAAGGTATCCTTCCCAAGGGGAGGGATTTGCTGTGAGGCGAGTGATCGTTATCTGTCTTATCGTTTTTTGTTTATTTTATCGGGTGAGACCCGCTTCGAATGTATCGGAGCGGATGTCATCCCCGCAGGAAACGGATGACTGTCCGGCTGCTGCAGCGATAAAGTCGGCCCATACCGCTGCGGACAGGGAAAGGCTTGAAAGCCTCCTTGACGGCATATTGCTCCTCCAGCCCTGTTCTGCCGGGAATACTTTTCGGGTGGTGGCTCTGGGCGGAGGATTCTATCATTGGTATATGGAAACTCCCCGGGCCAGCGAAGCTGCAAAGCAGGCTGCGCTGGCCTGGGGCAGCAAAAGGACAAGGGAGGAGCGGCAGCAGGCCGCTGTGAATGTTAAGATGCTCGGGAAAGCCGCGGAGCGGATGCGGGAGGAGGATATCCGTGCGCTGCTCTGCGACGCGGGAATCGAGCTGCCGGAGGAAATGCCCGACAGGGAAGGGTTCGTACTGTTTACGGAAGCTGTCTCACGGGTTTTGCTGGCAGGAATATTCAAAGAACGCGGGGAAATAATGAATATTTCCCGGTGAAATCGTTGCGGAATCGGAAATAGCGTGTTATTATAGCAATGAATATATAAATATCCAGAGGACAATCCAGTGAGTTTGCTTGAACATATCGGAGGCACAACCGATATCCGTCAATTGAGCTTCCCGCAGCTGGAAGAGCTCTGCACAGAGATCCGTCAGGAACTGATCAGGAATATATCCGTTACCGGGGGGCATCTGGCGTCCAACCTGGGGATCGTGGAATTGACGGTCGCTCTTCACAATGTATTTGACCCCATGAAGGATCGTATCGTCTTTGACGTGGGGCATCAAAGCTATGTACACAAAATGCTGACCGGCCGCCTGGGCCAATTTCCAACGCTGAGGCAGGAGGGTGGCCTTTCCGGATTCCCAAAGCCGGAGGAATCCCCTGCAGACGCGTTTATTGCCGGACACGCCTCCAATTCCGTTTCCGTGGCCCTTGGCATGGCGCGGGCCAGGACCCTCACCGGCGGTGATTACGACGTCGTGGCGCTTATGGGCGACGGGGCTCTTACCGGCGGCCTGGCATTCGAGGGCCTGAACAATGCCGGCCAAAGCCGGGAGCCCATGGTCATCATCCTCAACGACAACGGCATCGCCATCAACCACACGGTGGGTGGCATGGCGAAATATCTGACCCGCCAAAGGGTCAAGCCCGCCTATTACCGCTTGAAACGGGCATATCGCAAGGTGCTTTTGAAAACGAAAGCGGGCACCAAGGTCTTTGAGGTGACGCAGCGTTGGAAAAACAAGCTGAAAGCCGCTATTTTTTCCTGCACTGCTTTTGAGGAAATGGGCTTTCGCTACATGGGGCCGGTGGATGGGCACAACGTCCGCCAACTCAGTTATATGCTGAATGTAGCCCGCAGCTACCGGGAGCCGGTGCTGCTCCATGTGGTCACGCAGAAAGGGAAGGGCTATCCGTATGCGGAGCAGGACCCCTCTCTGTACCATTCCGTAGGTCCCTTTGACCCGGAAAAAGGCGCTAAACGCATAGAGAAACCTTGCTTTTCGTCAGTATTTGGGGAAGAGGTCACTAATCTGGCACTGAAGGACGATCGCATTTGCGTCATCACCGCCGCCATGGAAGAAGGGACCGGCCTGCAGGGATTCCACAAGATGCTGCCGGACCGTTTTTTTGACGAAGGTATCGCAGAGGGACACGCGGCAGCTATGGCTGCTGGCATGGCGAAGCAGGGACTGAAGCCCGTTTTCGCCGTCTATTCCACCTTCCTGCAGCGCTCCTATGATATGCTGCAGCATGATGTGGCTCTGCTGCATCTGCCGGTGCTGTTTGCCGTGGACCGCTGCGGGCTGGTAGGCGCGGACGGGGAGACCCACAACGGCGTTTTTGACGTGGGCTTCCTGCGCCAGGTGCCGGGTATGCAGATCTGGTGCCCCGCCTCCTATCAGGAGCTGCGGGATATGCTGGCGGAGGCCCTCAAATACGATGGTCCCTCTGCCGTCCGCTACCCCAGAGGCCAGGAGGGGGATTATCGCGACGGCGGCTGTGACGCCGTCCGCGTCCTGCGGGAAGGAAAGGACCTGACCATCATCAGTTACGGGACCCTCATCAACGAGGCCCTGGCGGCGGCGGAAACGCTGGGCAAGGATGGGATCACCGCTCAGGTCATAAAGCTGGGGCGGATCGCCCCGCTGGAACCGGATTCCCTTGAGCCTCTTTGCTGCGGCTCCGGCGGCGTACTGGTGGTGGAGGAATGCGCTTTACCCGGCAGCGTCGGAGAAGCTCTGGCACGGCAGGTGAAGCAGCGTCCCTTCCTCGCGTTGAACCTTGGGGACGGCATCGTCCGTCAGGGCACGCAGGCACAGCAGCGCCGTCGGGCCGGGATCGACGCTGAGGCCATCGTCCGGGCGGCACGGAAGCTGAAAAGCTGATGCGGCTGGATTTGCTGCTGGTCCGCCGGGGCCTTTGCTCCGGTCGCGAACGGGCCAAAGAAGAAATCCGCGGCGGGCATGTGCTTGTGGACGGGAAGGCGGAAACGCGGCCCAGCCGGGATGTGCCGGAAGAAGCCAAGCTCCAACTCGTGGGAGAGCCCCTGCGCTATGTGAGCCGGGGCGGCCTTAAGCTGGAAAAGGCCCTGGACGCATTCGATATACGACTGGAAGGGAAGACCTGTATGGATTGCGGCGCTTCCACCGGCGGGTTTACCGATTGCCTTTTACAGCATGGGGCTTTGCGAGTATATTCCCTTGACGTGGGCAGCGGGCAGCTGGCAGATAAGCTCCGTGCCGACGCGAGGGTAATCAGCATGGAAAACTTCAATGTACGTGAGCTTCAGCCGGGGGATTTGCCCGAAGCACCGGAGCTTGCGGTGGTCGACGTATCCTTTATCTCTCTGCGATTGATCCTTCCAGCCGTGTCAAGGGTACTTACGCCGGAGGGAGAGATCGTCTGCCTTATCAAGCCGCAGTTTGAAGCCGGGAAAGCAAGAGTTGGAAAAAAGGGCGTCGTCCGTGACGCTGCCGTTCATCTTCAGGTCCTGGAGGAACTCTTCCTCTTTTTCCCGACCCTGGGATTCTCTCCCGTGGGTCTTACCTGGTCCCCCATCCGCGGTCCGGAAGGGAATATCGAATACTTATGCCATCTTCGCCGGCAGCCTGCGGCTTCCAGGCCGGATATACGAAGGTGCGTGGAGGAGGCGTATGATACGCTGAAATGAAGCGGATATTGGTTTGTACGAATTATGCCAAAGATCAGGACTTATCCTTCACTATGGAGGTTTTGTCCTTTCTTCGGGAAAAAGGTGCGGAAGCCAGGGCTTTCTTTCCCTTGACCCCGGCGGAATCT
>JAEEGH010028192.1_pt1 | contig 11069 bp, 11 predicted proteins | sample 9134181 | NCBI WGS metagenome assembly JAEEGH01 (sample SAMN16246544, study PRJNA631951) | gut metagenome | biome: gut microbiome; feature: rumen; material: DP-attached | host: Bos | place: Iran: Karaj | collected 2018-10
GGCCTCGCTCGTCATCTTCATACCGAATATCAGGATGGCGATAGCGCCAAGGAGTTTCAATACAATCAGCATATCCAATATTTTTCAGTGCAAAGATACGCTCCGAGGACGGTTCTCTCAAGGCGTCAAATCAATTTTAACTGAAAATTAACCGCCCCAATCCCTATTGTTCTCACTTCGAAACATGAATATGCTACCTTTCGAAAAAATGATGCGATATGAAAAAGATGCTCTTATTTGCTTTAGTCACAATGGCTTTCCTTTCCACAGGATGCGAGCATAGGATAGGGCAAGCCCCGAATGAAGTCCTTCAGACCTTTGGAACTATGTTCCCAGGCGCCATCGAGGTGGAATGGAGCAGACAAATCTCCACTTTTACGGCCGATTTCTATCACGATCAGCACGAAAAGCATGTTCAATTCGACAGTACTGGCAACTGGCTGCGTACTAGAACGAGAATGTCCATCTATGAGGTCCCGGTCCCCGTTATGGAAACGGCACGCAAAAATAGCAATCGTAAAATAGATGATGTCTACCTGTTTGAACAATCAAACGGAGCCGCAGCATACTACATGGTGGAATACAAACAAGAAACGCCTTTCTCCACCAAACAGATCAACATCCTTGCAAATGGAACAATTCTATCTGCGTTTTAATCAAATGGCTATTGGCCCATTAAATTCCGATTTATCGAAACAAATGTGCGGATAATCCATGAGACTTGAACAAAATTATACCAATGTAGAAGTGCCCAAACATAATTCGATCTTGCCAAGACACAGTTTGCGCTTTTATCCTTCACTCATTTCTTCCCTACCAGCAACGCCGACCCAGACAGGGCCATCCACCTGGCCTCCCAGGGAGACATGAACTTGCCATTGTCCGTTGGAATGAGATCTGCCTGTTCATAGCCAAGTTCTTTCAGCTTCTGAACGAAGGCCTGCATGTCACCGTATTTGTCCTTCGAGAAAATATCGTGGATGGCGAAAGTACCCCCCTTCTTCAGCACACGCAGGGTCTCCAGCAATATTGCCTGACGGTCACGGCTGGGTATGTTATGATAAACATAATTGGACGTGACAGCATCGAATGTCCCGTCCGGGAAATCCAGTTTCAGCGCATTGCCCTGGGCAAAATCAGTCCTCTCGGCTACACCCTCCGCAAGGGCATTGTCCTCGCAGAGTTTCTTGCTGAAGGAAGCATATTCCGCCCCCCAGCGGTCGATGCCGGTCACCGTGCCCTGCGGGTTCAGCTTGGCCACGGCGTTGGCCAATGCGCCGCTGCCGCAGCCCACGTCCAAGCACCAGCCTCCTTCGGGAAGGCTGACATACTGCGCTACCCCATCGATAATCTGGCGTGACATCTGCCGCTTCCCGTCATAGGAGAAGGCCCGGTACATCAGCATGGTCCAGACGGTTACCCCGGCCAGGCCCAGGGTGAGAATGAGCAGAAGGACCTTCAGCCAGCTTATGCTGACGATCAGCGTTAGCGCCAGGGCTACGGCAGTTGCCGCCGCGAAGCTCCAGATCATGCCTTTGGGCATCCAGTTCTTGTAATTCGGTTTCATTTCAATCCTTCGGTTTGTTTCTTCAGCGAACGTTCAGCAAGCCTCATGGCGAGGATGGCCACGGGGATGGTCAGGACCAGCACGACCACCAGCACGGGGATGTTGTCGATGACCGGTATCATCAGCTGGTCATATCCGGCGGGCATCTCCTCGACGGCAGCGGCCAGCGAGCCTTCCGTGTCGAACCACCAGTGGGACGTGTAAGCGAAGAAGGAGAAGGCAAACGGGATGAAACTCCATCGGACGCCCTTCAGCGTGTCGTATTTGCAGAAGTACCGGATCATCTCGGCGAGCGCTGTCAGTACAACAGTGGCGATAATGTATGGAACATCAGCCTCGCCCGCGATCAAGAAGACGACAAGCACGAATCCGTTCAGGACCGTCGCCGCACCGAAGCCCCGGATTGTCGTGCAGGTCAGAAGATAGACGAACGCGGTCAGCAGGGGCAGGATGGCCCCGACATAGGCATAACATGCCGGGTGGATAATGCCGGATGTAGCGCCCAGAATGAATGTAAGAAGGTATGCGACAGCCAGCAGGATGATTTTGAATGCAGGTTTCATAAGAAAGTTGTTTTATTCAACTGCAAAGTTACGGAGCATACTTCTAGCGGTAAATCCCCATTTATTGCGATTTGTCTGCCCCAAAATCACGACACCAAGTACGGCTACCCTGTCACTTCGCAAAACAGCAGGCCGACAGAGCCTGCTATCCTGAGCACAGATATGACATTTGGCAAATGCGTTTCGCCACTCACTCTATCACAAAACTGCGAGGATAGTAATCGCTGTAGAAGCGGCCGTCGGTAGCAGTGAATTTGAGGACGCAGTAGTTGGGGTCGGTGACGCCGCCGGGATAGTATTCAGTGTCGCCGTCGCGCCAGATCATCTCCTTTGAGGCGGCATCCGTAAGCACCTCCATCGTGCCGCGCAGCATCATCCCCTTGAAGCCCTCAGCGTCGCAGAAATAAATGCTTGCCTTAGGATTCGCCTTGTAATGGGCTACTCGCAGGGAGAATGTATTGGTGGTGAAATAGAACACTTTAATGCCCTCACGGACGCGCGGTGCCAGCATCGCCTTTGTGCAGGGATAGCCCTCCGCATCCACTGATGAAATGAAGGAAATGGGCAGTGTATCGGCCATTTGGCCGATGAGTTCCTTCACTCCGGCCAGAGCGGGATTCTCCGGCATGGAATCCGTAAGTGTCAGCTCTTTGCGCCAACGTTTCAGATGTGGAAAATACATCTTCATCTGGCCGATGTATTCTTCCTTCGTGACGGGCTGCGGCAGGCCTTTGTTCATCTCGTCCACAAACTGGGCGCAGTGCTCAATCATTTCTTCCATAGTGCAATCCTGCAGGAACTTCCCGTCCTTATAGCAATAGATGCAGTAATCTTCATTCTTGCTTCCATCGGCATTGGTGCCTAAGATTTCCTGAGTGAGCGGCATTCCGCAGCTCTGACAAAACATCTGCTCCATATGATAATATACTTTATATGTGTTTCAAATATAGGAACTTTTTTACATTCTGGCTTTGCTGTCGGCCCCGGCGCCGGTGCCGCGGTACTTGCTTTGAGCGGTGTTGAAGCTGTAACGGATAGAGAGTTTAACTTTCTGCGTGTCCATCATGTTTGTCTGCATAATGGTGTGGCTGCCGAAGTCTGAGTCCACGTCGTAGTGGGCCAAGCCAGCCAAGTCAGCACCCTCCAGGCGCAGCACCAGGGAGCCATCGGCAAGGAGAGTTTTCTGGATGGCGGCTGTGATGTCCACATAGGCATTCTTCAGATACAGGTTCTGCGTGTAGCCCGTGGACTGCACCATACCGCCCAGCTCGAACTGCCATCCGCCCTCTACCGTCAAGGTGTTCAGCAACTGTGCGAAGTAGATGGGCTTGCCGTTGAAGGACGTTACGCGGATGCCGGAAGCCTCGCGCGGGTCAGGAGCGTTAATCGTAAGCCATTGAGGCTGGATGCCGACGGTGTAATTCAGGGTCCAGGGACCCACCGTGGGCGTCAGATTCACAAAGGCCGACATCATCCGGTATGGCGTCTCTATGTTCCGGGGCTTCACTAGCACTACGCCTTCGTCCCCATAGGGCGAGGACCAGGTCATGATGGCATTGTCCGTGCGGGCGTAGTTGACCATGAAGGTCAGCCATTTCCACACCGCCGTAAGGCTCAGATTGTGGGACAGTTCCGGCTGCAGGCCAGCGTTTCCGCTTTGCCAGATATAGCGGCTGTTGTAGCGTATGGCGCTGGAAAGGTTGGCGTAATTGGGCCGGCGCGTCTTGGCGCTGTAATTCATCATCACCTGGACAGGATTCTGCGACTGGGCGCCGATGACACCGGCGTAGGATACATTGGGGAACCAGTTGCCGTAGTCGCGGGCCAGGTCGTTTTCGGGCGTCACAGCATCCTCGTAGGCATAATGCACCCACTCGTAACGTACACCTGCGCTGAACTGCCCGATCTCCGGCAAGTAGCAACCGTAAGAAGCGAATCCGGCGATATTATCTTCCCTCACCGTGGCTTCCGATGCCGGGATGTCGATCCCCTCCACCGAATAATTATCCTTCCGGCGGGAGAAGGTTTCCTCAGTCCCCGCCTGTAGCTGGCCCTTCCAGATAGGATAGGAAAGCACCGCCTTGGCGGCATACATACGCCCGGCATTGGTGCTGCCGCTCTGGATGGCGGCATTGTGGGTCATATCGCTCGTCTCCATAGAGACTGATTTGGAACTGTCGTCCGTCCCGTAATAGTCCAGATTGATGTCGATGCCCAGCTTGCCCGCAACGAGGCCGTTGTAATAGAGGTTGGCGCCAAGGTTGTACGGCGTCCACTCTCCCATCGTGTCATCCGACAACGTGGTGAGGCGATCGACCAGCGCCCCGTTCTCGAACACGTTGTCATTCACCTCCGTATGCACGCTATATGTCAGGTGTCGGCCCCATTCCACTTTACCGCCAAGGAAGTGGTTGTCGGCCATCTGCCAGTTCACGCCGGCATTGCCATAGATGGAACTGCCGATGTATTCGTTCAGGAGCGTCCCCTTGTTCTCGAAGAGCCAGTCGTCCCCAGTGGCGGTCCTTCCGAAGGTTTGCTTCTCCAGGTAACTCTCCTGACGGGAAGTGTTGCGGGCATAGTTGACCCCGCCGAAAAAGTCCAGGCCTCCCGTGCGGTAGTTCACATTGATGGCGCCAAAGGGGTCGTTGCCCTTGGTCCATCGCAGTGACTGGGCATCCGAAGCGTTCAGGTTGAAGCCGAAACCGTCTCCCTGGCGCCGGATGGTGCGAATGCGCACCACTGCCCGCACCGTGGCATCGTATTGGGCCCCGGGATTGGTGATTACCTCTACACTCTGGATCTCATTGCTTTGCAGGCGGTCCAACTCAGTAGGATCGCTCACACGACGCCCGTTGATATAGACCACCGGCGAGCCTTTGCCAATCACCTCCAAGCCGTTCTGGCCCTTGATAAGACCGGGCGTCTTTTCCAGCACGTCGTTGGCAGATCCCGCATTCTCCAATACAGAACCCCGTACGTTGGTTTGCAGACCCTCCCCCGTGAGTTTTGTTTTGGGCATGACGGCGCTCGCTACGGCCCCCTCCAGCATTTGCGTATCGCCGGACAAAGTGATTACAGCACCGTCGACAGGCGCCAGATACACAGTCCTGTAGCCCAGCATAGCAACCATCATTATGCCGTCCGTCTCTTTAGTCACTATATTGAAGGTACCGTCCTCCTGAGTCACCACGCCGCACACGACAGTGGAATCGGTCTTGGAAAGCACGGCCACATTGGCGTAAGCCACAGGCTCGCCTTTCTCATCCACAATCTTTCCCTTCCAGTCACCCTTGGCCAGAGCGGGAATCGCAACTACTGCGAGCATTAACAATACAATCAGTCGTTTCATCGTTTGTCCATATTTTTTCGGATGCAAAGTTAGCGTATCCAGCGTTCCGAAATAAAAATCAATATGGACAATGATGTGGACAATTGAGGATTATTCTTGAAAACTGATTGGACATTCCGGCTTCAATTCTTACTTTTGTTATGTACTGAAACGGAACATCTATTATGGCAAGACCGATTACTGTCACAAAAGAAAGAATCCTTTCCGCAGCCCTTGATCTGGTGCGTTCAGGAGGTCTCTCTGTCCTTACGGTAAGGAACCTCTGCGCCCGCCTTGGCTGCGGTGCCAATGCTATCTTCTCTTCTTACGGATCCATTCAAGGTGTCCGGGATGCTGTCCGGGATGAAGCCCGGAAACTGTACCGGAAGCGGGTTGGTGACGGCTTTGCGCTCAATCCTCCTTTCAAAGGCTTTGGCGTGGCCTTTATCTGGTTCGCTATGGACGAGCCGTATCTATTCTCCATGATTATGGAATCGCAGACGCAACCTGCTTCTTACAAGGATTACATTGATTCCTACGTTGGCTTCAAACCAGAGTGCCTTTCTGCCATAACAGAAACCTTCGGTCTGCAGGGGGACGAAGCCGAAACGCTTTATTATCAACTCATTCTGGTGGCTCTTGGCCTTGCGTCAACCTGCATTGGCGGCAGAAGTGCTTTAACTATCCCGCAGGTGAGCGAAATCCTCGGCAAAAATGTCAGGGCTTTCCTGATGGTAATCCGCGCCGGAAACGACGAGCGGGAGGGATTCGTCCCGAAGGCAGGCGGAGGTCCTGCCGGTGAAGTTGATTCTTATGTGCTGATGCATGCGCTCGTCGGACAGAATCATCTGCTACAGCAGCTTCGCGCAAAGCCCCGCTATATTCTGGATGAAGAGTGGACCGAATTGGAACGGATGCTCCGGAATTCAGGCGGCCTTGCGCCAGAATCTCTCCGGGAAACGCACCCAGACCTCACGAAAGGTGATATACGCACCTATATCCTCTCGCACCTGCAATTCTCAGTATCTGAGCAAGCCATCCTGCTGGGGATCTCCCCTGCCTCTGTTACCAAGGCACGCCAGCGGCTTAAAGCAAAACTGTTAAAGGAGGTTTGACAGAATTGAGTCGAGGTCCGGGTGTGCGTCGCGGACAAGGATTTCCCCGGTCTTGCAATCAATCAGGTATATGGTCGGAATGGACTCGACTCCATAATCCTCTACAGCCTTGCGGTCTTTGCCCAGAACATTGACCCAAGTCATCCCATTCTCAGCAACGAAGGTTTTCCACTCCTTGGTTTTGAAATCCAGGGAAACGCTGTATATCTCCAGTCCCCTGTCGTGATAACGGTCATACACATCCTTCAGCGTGGGAATTGATTGCACACAGGGGCCGCACCAGGTCGCCCAGAAATCCAGGATAACATAGTGGTTTGCCGGATTGGCAACTATTGAACTCAGGCTGACACGATTGTTATCCACATCCGTATACTCCATATCGATGTATTGCTGATGAAGGAGATTCATACCTTTTTCGGCAGCGATTTTCCTGCGTTCTTCCGCTTTCGCCCGGCGTGCCCACCTTTTTTTCATAGTGGCGATATATTTCTTATAGTCCTTGGCCTGGCCCGGGGACAAACTGTTCAGTATCTCCGATGCTTTGCTGAGATCGCCGGATTCATTATCGGCATATTCTATGGCCAGGAGACTCGTCCGTTCATCCCTGATTGCTTCTTCCCAAAGAACTTCTTTGGCGTCGTCATCCGCAGTCTGGATTTTGTGGTAGGCGTCATTCAGGACCGTTCCTGTCGCACCCGTGTACATATCAGCCTCATCATTGGCGTGGACATCGACATTAATGGTGCCGGGTTCCAGGAAGAAATCCTTCAATTGGCCCCCGTCCAAAGGATTGGCATATACATCATTTGGATCCTTGGCATACAGGTACACGTGGGTGCGAGACTTGAATCTTGGATGAAACTCGAAGGTCCCATTATTGACACTGGCCGTGGCGACAACCTTAAAACTGTTCCAAGCATCCTGCAATTCAAGTTCGGCTCCTTCCTTGACACCTTGGATGGAGCCTTTCACGGTGCAATTATCGGACTGGGACTTGCAACCGACGAGGCTAATAACCAGGACGGACAGGATTGTAATGATGTGTTTATTTTTCATTTATTTCCGATTTTGACAGAATAACAATATCGTGAATGGTAAACAATCCGTTTTCATCAATGGTGATAGGCGCCGACAGCTCTGGCATATCGTCGTAGATTAGCACAAGACCTGTGGTGTATTTCACGCCGGGAGTGAAAATGACCTTTGGCTCACCGCTGCTGACATCATAGAACAACTGTTCACCTATCCATAACGGCTGTTCTTTGTCAAAGCCACCCATATCCTTCACGGAATTGGTTACAGTGGCCAACAGCTTGTCTTTATCATAGAGCGAGATGGTATCACCCTTGATGCTGTAACCCAGGCGCTGCAGCAGTTCTTGCTGCACGCCGTATGGGTTGACCTCTGTTTTCACGTACGCCAGGTCGTTATCGCCAAAGCGGATCTGATGGAGCCACTCTACACGGACGCCCGTGCCTTCCATTGCTGAACTGGTAAGCCAGAGGTCGCCCGTGCTGGCATTGTATTTGGCCTGCGGAGCACGAGTATTGCGGATGTTTGGAAAGGTGGTGGATATTGCCGCTTTAGTGACATTGATGCCATAACCCTCCGTTGAGGTCAGGTCAACCTCGTCAATGCTGGATACGTATATATCGTTTTCTAGGTCGCTCAGCAGGTCGTGGCAATGGTACTTAATCGCCTTCGCGAATGCCTGCTGAACATTATCGGGCATTATGTCCGATGGCAGAGGCTCTTCCATAGTGCCTGCCGCCGGCTTCACTTTCACGCCGGAATTCTTGCACCCAGCCATCATCAAAGCAATAGCTATGATTACCAGGGCAAAACTGATAATAGTCTTTCTTTTCATATTCATTGGTCAGCGCCTGACTTATTTGTACCTGCGGAAGGAATAGGTAGTCATGCCTTTCTGTATGACCAGTTTCGTGCGGGTCATTTCCAGTACTTTGTATGTACCTGACAGGCGCATCTCATAGTTTAGGCCTTGCGTGAGCCAGAGGGTCTTCTCAAAACTGATCAGTTTCTTGGAGGCGTTGTAAGAGAACTGGGAGCCATCGACATCTACATCTTTGAGGTCGAACATCGTGAAACTCCCTTTCTTGGCAAGGGCGATGCGGGGTTCACTCAAAGAGAGATAGAAGTGGACTCCGGAGTAATCGACTTGATTTCTGGACTCGAGTGCCCACACGCCGTAGATGGTTCCCGTTGAATCTCCGGTGTGACCGACACTCACGCCGCAGGATGTAAACAAAGACAGGCTGGCGATAAGCGCCACAAATAACAACTTTTTCATATAGTTCATTTAGTTTCCATTATTACAAATATAGTTAAAACTGCTTACCTTTGGTGAGGTTATGACCTGCATTCCGATGAAACTCTCACATCTTATATGTATGCTGATGGCAGTTTCCCTCTCTTTGGCCGCTTATGCCCAGGAGCCTGAGCTGCAGCACAGCCTTGTTTTAAACCTGGGCGATATAACACCGGACGATGTGGAGCCAAGCGGCCACCCGCAGGGATTGTTGGTGCGTGACGGCTATGTCTTCGTATTCCATCACGGCGGGCAGGTCCTGGTCTACAATATCGATACAAAAGAGTTTGTTTCGTGCTATTACCTGCCGGGCAACAAGTCACACTGCAACAATGCCTCCTTTGGAGTGAAGAAGTATTCCCGGGCTTCACAGTTCCCGATGGTCTATATCTCCGACTGCACCTGGGACGGCTCCTGCTATGTGTATGACCTCTATACAGACCATGCGGTTGAGGTTCAGAGAATATTCCTAACCTACACTCCTGTCCCTGTAGAATGCGGCACTGGCTGGTTTATTAATGAGAAATCACGCCGGCTGAGTATGCACTGGAAGGGAGAGGTATGGGACTTCCCCATCCCATCCAGACATCGCAAAATCGTACGCCTTTCGGTGAGAAACAAAAAGGCTTCAGGGCTTATGAACAACCCCGTCGTGCATCAGGGCGCCTGTGCCTGGAAAGGATACCAATTCTTCCCCTGCGGATTTGCCGCAGAACCAACTTGCCTGACTGTCAACGACATCGCCACCGGCCAGACCTGGAGTTTTCCCACAGACAGCGTTGTGGGTCCCTTCGAGCCCGAAGGAGTATGCGGCTGGAAAGGCGGCATATATGTCACTTATGCCGGCCCATGGAAAGATCTGTACCTGTATCGGTTTGAGCTTAAAAGAAACGGATTACCTTTACTGCAAGAATAATTCACTACCAACGACAATAAATATGATCAAGAAAAATAACCTTCTAGCCATTGGCATGGCTGTTCTTGTTTGGATACTCCTGCCCTCCTGTACCAAGGACTATCCCGAGAGCGATGTCACGATCCAGGGTAAGATCTCGTCCTATAACGAGTTTGGCGCGGCTATGCTGGACTTCACCGAGTCCGATATGTCGGAGGCTGGATTTACACTTGGCGATGTCGTGACCATAATCGTTGACGGCAAAACAATAGAAATGCCCTACTACGATGGTTACTATACGCGCACCGGCGAGTTTCTGTGCGTGGCATACCCCACCTACCCCAGCATCTGCTTCACGGCCAACAACACCGGGCTGCCGGCAGAGCTGACCTCTCTTGAAGGGCATAAAGTAGTGATTAAGTTGAAGGAAAAGGGCGGCAGCATAGATGTGCAGGAGGCCTTGAGTATGACCTACACCAACAGCCGCACGGACTACTCATTTTTAAGCGATGCAGAGTTTGCAAATGCCCGTGCCGTGAAGGCGGGGAACATTAAATACGGCAAATTGCACCGCAGCTCTCCACCGTTCAGCAACGAGATTGGCCGTGCCTGGTTTGTGTCGGATTATCTTGAAGATGCCAATGTCAAGACTGCGCTCAACCTTGCCGATACCGAAGAAAAGATGCTCTCTTACGATATGCCTCCCTATAGCAATACATTATGGGAAGATGGCGACGTGATTCTTTGCCCGCTCAAGGCCGACCCCACGGCAGAGGACTACAACAACCGCTTGATTGAGGCTCTTAAAGAGCTCCCCTCGCACCCCGCTCCCTATGTGGTGCATTGTATTGAGGGCAAGGACCGCACCGGATATGTGTGCGCGCTGCTTGAAGGATTGTGCGGGGCGACTTACGACGAGATAGTGGCCGACTATCTGATCACATACGACAATTATTACCAGAAAACGCCTGAAACACATCGCGATGTATGCAACGCACTGGTGTCTTTAAGGCTGAATACCTGCCTGATGTATTACACCAGCGTCACCGACGAAGCTCAACTGAAAAACATTGACTACGCCACCGCGTTCTCTAACTATCTCCTCTCTCACGGAATGAACCATCAGCAAGTGGACGCGCTGATTAAGGCCCTCGAATAACAGATATTACGCTTCGCGAGAACATGCGGTCCTGAACAACTCTATCAGGGCCTGGATGGACTTGTGGATGTCATATTCCTCGGTGGACTGGGCGTAGCGCCAGCCCATTTCGT
>JAEEGH010028194.1_pt1 | contig 11069 bp, 8 predicted proteins | sample 9134181 | NCBI WGS metagenome assembly JAEEGH01 (sample SAMN16246544, study PRJNA631951) | gut metagenome | biome: gut microbiome; feature: rumen; material: DP-attached | host: Bos | place: Iran: Karaj | collected 2018-10
CGGCCAATGCCTTCGTTGAGAGCAGTCTTGAGGGCACCGTCGTCTTTACGAGCTGCATCCTCATGGTTACCGGTATAGAAGTTGGAGCCAGTGTAGATAATCTCCACCACCTGACCTTCCACCAGATTTCCTACGGCGGCGCAGCGGCCAGCCTTGCTACCTAATAGCAAGCCCTCGCCGTCGACAATCTTCCAACCTCTGGACTGACTGTCGTAGACTGCCTGCACGGCAATGTTCTCCAGTCCCTCGTTGGTACAGAAGTAAACAGGATTGGGCTTATTGTTAGCCTCGTTCCAAATAGAACAGCACATCTCAGCCTGAATGGTCAAGGTGACATCGCCCATGGCTGTGAAATCGTAGTCTTTCACGATGCTGTACTGTGCAGGATCAAAATCGGCAACAGTGATAACAGCGGCATCTGCAACAGTGGCATCGTCAGTCCACTGGTTGCTGATGTTCACCGTTCCTGCGGCCACGGCTGTTACGGTGCCGTCTTCAGCCACAGTGGCCACAGCCTCATCAGCACTCACCCACTTGGTGGTAAACGATGTGGGGTCGACCTTAGCCTTTAGCTTGTAGGTGCCCGTGGGAACGAGTGTCACAGCCTTCGGCGAAACGGTGATAGTGGGCTGTGTAGCATCAGGGCGCTCCCAGGTAATGGCATAGCAGAAGTTCACTTGATGGCCCGAAGAGTTGCTGTCGTCGAAATAGATAGCTATTGTCTTGGTGGCCTGAATGCCACTGATGGTGATATTGCCAGATGTGGAGGCACCCTTGGCGGGAAACTCACCGCCAGTGAACTCCACTTCCACATCGTCTACTTCTACCTTTGTAACCTTTGTGTTCCACGATTCACTTTCCTTACCTTCAGCTTGAGCATAATTCGAAACTCCTTCGCCTACAAAGTTGGTGATGGTATAGCCTTCGGTTACTGCGAATACTACACGACCTCCATCCTGATTGGTACGGCACTTAAAACCTTTGCTCGTCATGTTGCCCGCCTGGGCAGCGCCACCACCAGCGTTATAGGTACCAGCAACAGTGTAGCTCTGACCTTCAACTGGATTGTTAGAACTGCCAATAGTGGCATCCTTTTCTGTCTCCGTTCCGGTCTCGGCAAAAGCGCTTCCGCAACATACTGCAGCCACAAGCAGCATAGCTGCTCTCATTTTGTAGAAAATCTTCATAAATTTAATTGTTTAGTTTGTTAATATAATTTAGGTAACGATTCTTTCTGTTTCTCTCAACAATCCCCCCCTCCACTGCGAGAGATTGCAAGGGAGGGGGGAACAGAGTTTAGACTTACTTCACCACGAACTTCTTACCGCCCTGTATGTAGAGCCCCTTCTGGGCCTGCTGCACACGCTGTCCGGCCAGGTTGAACATGGCGGCGGGCTGTTGCTGGGTGGCAACGGTCTGGATGCCGTTGGTAATGTCAGCAGCCTTGGTAATCAAGATGTAGTCGATGGCCTTGGGAATCTTGGTCGAAGAGCCAGCATCACCGCCTGCTTCAACAATGATGTCCTCCTCTTCTTCAAGTGTGAACTCATTGGTAGTCTCAGTGACAAGGTTGCCCGAGCTAGAAGCGGTAAGGATAGTCTGGGCACCAGCACTGAACGTGAAGCTCACTTCGCCCGTAACGCCTGCACGAATCTGGTAGGTGCCAGGCTCCAGCGAGGTGAACCAACCATTGTCGTCAGTGACATATCCAGCAGAGCCACCCGACATTCTGTTGCTACAGTAGGGGCTATCGGCCACTTTCTCAAAGAGAATCTCTCCCTCACCCCAGAACACGTGCTCCACGCCCTCAACCAGGGTATAGGCCACGTCGGCGGTGAAATTGTTCTGATTGATGGTGAACTCCTGGCCCATGTCGTTGTTCGCGGGCTTCTTCTCAAAGACATACTGGCCAAATTCATCTCCCTGATAGCGTGGGAAGTCCACCCACACTTTGCTGTTCTCAAAGACGCTGCCTGTTTTCTTGTATCCGAGGGGGTCACCATTGCCCGAGGTGGTGATGGTGTAGCTCCAGTTCTCAGCCTTGCGGAATTTCAGAGTGATGACGTTCTGAGCGGCATCGGCTACGAGGGTAATGGGGTCGTTGCCCGAGACGTAGATGTACTTGTTGTCTTCAACTGTGAAATCGGCCAAGTCCTCTTCCTTAGCCTGTGCAGTCTCGCCGATAACCACATTGCTGTAAACCTTGGCATCCTTCAGTTCGTTGGTGCCGTCGGTAAACTTCACAGTGTAGCTGGTCATGCTGCTGGCATTCATAGCGGTAATGACCAACGTGGGGGCATAGGTAGAGTTCTTGCCGTACACATCGCCGCCACCAGGGTTGCCCGTCCACTTGAAGATGATGTTCGACTGGCCTGCCTCAGCAATAGTGCTAACGGCAGTGGTCACGTCGACAGTCATAGTCTCTTCAGAACCCTTGGGGAAGGTAATGCTCTTGATAGTTGTAGCAGGAAGGTTGTATTTTGCAGTGCCAGTGCCCAGGGAGTCATAGTCGAGTTGCTCGCCAGCATTAGCATATTGCAGGTCGCAAGGACGTTCTCTGCGGCTCTCGCCAACGACTCTGAAGGTGAGTAAGGCCTTACTGATGCTGCTTCCCTCGGGAAGGGTGAATGAGAAGTCAGCGTAGGCTGCACCCTGCCAAGTGGCATTGAATGCTGCGTTGTTCACATGCTCCTTCTGACCATCAATGTCGCTGGTGTAAACATTGGCATCACTACCACAATACGAGCTAGCAGTGTGTGTCAGCGTGGCCTCCACTTCGTCGGCCCAAGCGTTCATGCCCATGGTCAGCGCAACAACCACGAGCAGGGATTTGAGTAGATTTTTTTTCATAATAGTTTTTGTTAATGAATGAATTATTATAAAAACAGGTTTTGTCGTTTTCTCTCACTTCTGACCTTCAGCAGGCGGTTTGTAAGTAAATACTGTGCAAAGGTAATTCTTTTTTTTGTTTCTGCCAAAAGTACACCGCATTTTTTTTGCATATAGAACGTATTTATTTCACTCGCTCGTCACTCAGCTGTTAAATGATGTTTAAAAATAGCCTGTCAGTGCAACTATACGAAAAAAAAACACTACTTTTGCAGTTCATTACGAAACAAAAAGCGTAGAGAAGCGTGAACATAAAGCAAGTGCTGGAAGCCCTTGAGAGATTCGCGCCCCTGCCGCTGCAGGAGAGCTGGGACAATGCCGGCCTGCAGATTGGATTGACAGAGGCGGAGGTTTCAGGGGCATTATTGTGTGTAGACGTCACTGAGCGCATCATCGACGAGGCCGTGCAGAAAGGCTGCAACCTCGTGGTGAGCCACCACCCTCTGCTCTTCAGAGGCCTGAAGCAGGTGGCAGGCATGAACGACGTGCAGCGCACTGTGATGAAAGCCATCAAGAGCGATGTGGCCGTCATATCGATGCATACCAATATGGACAGCGCCCCTGGCGGCGTGAACTTCAAGATAGCCGAGCGTCTGGGCCTCACAGCCGTACACTTTGGTCTTGAGCCAGAACCCGCCCCCGTTGCCGCCAATATGCCCAGCGGTGTTCCTTCAGCGGACACTATGTCTGACGGTGTTCCCTCACCTGCCACTGTGTCCGACGGTTTGCCCGCCGGAAAAGGCCAATGGGTGATGGGCCTTTTGCCAGAGCCTATGGTGGCCCGCGACTTCGTGCTGCATGTGAAACAGCAGTTAGAAGCCAAGTGCGCCATGTGCAACGAGCTGCTGCACCGCCCCATACGGCGCGTGGCTATCTGCGGCGGTGCCGGCGACTTCCTCATCGACGAGGTCATAGCCCACGGCGCCGATGCCTTCATAACGGGCGAGATGCACTACCACCAATACTTCGGACGCGAGCAGCAGCTGCAGCTGTGTGTGGTGGGTCATTATGAGAGCGAGCGCTTCACCACAGAAATCTTCAGGGATATCATTCAAAGAGAGTGCCCTGGTGTGCGCTGCGTAATAGCAGAGACGAACACGAATCCCATCATGTATTTTTAACGCGAAAAGACATTATATCACAATATTGCAGGCCCGTGCCCCTGTTGGCGGCCACCCCCTCCTGGGGGGATAAGTGGGGGGCTTAAGACTATGGCAAAGAAAGACCCAACTGACCTCTCAGTAGAGGAGAAACTGAAGACACTATTCCAGCTGCAGACAGCACTTTCGTCCATTGACGAGAAGAAGGCTCTGCGCGGCGAGCTGCCCTTAGAGGTGGAAGACTTGGAGGCCGAGATAGAAGGCCTATCCACCCGTATAGAGCGCATCAAGGCAGAGATAGGCGAGTTTGAGCGCGCCATATCGCAGAAGCGTGGAGAAATCATTGAAAACCAGGCCAACGTGGAGCGCTACAAACAACAGCTCGACGAGGTGAGAAACAACCGCGAGTTCGACACCCTGTCGAAGGAGATAGAGTTCCAGTCGCTCGAGATTGAGCTGTGCAACAAGAAAATAAACGAGGCCAAGCGACGCATCGACGAGAAAAACGTGGAACTGGACGCCAGCGCAGCCATACTGGAAGAGAAGCAGGGCGACCTGGAAGTGAAGAAGAGCGAACTCGACGAGATTATGGACGAGACGCGCAACGAAGAGGATAAGCTGCGCGACAAAGCACACGAACTGGAAACACGCATTGACCCGCGACTGCTCGCTTCGTTCAAGCGCATACGCAAGAATGCTCGCAACGGACTGGGCATCGTTTACGTGCAGCGCGATGCCTGCGGCGGTTGCTTCAACAAGATTCCGCCACAGCGACAGCTCGACATCAAGATGCACAAGAAAATCATCGTCTGCGAGTATTGCGGACGCATACTCATAGACCCTGAGCTGGCTGGCATCAAGACCGAGAAGCCCGCTGTGCAGGAAGAGAGGAAGACCGTACGCCGCCGGGCAGCCACAGGCGTCAAGAGGACTTCCAACTCGAAGAAAGCCACCGACGCCAACGATATGGCGTAAGCAACAGACACCGACAACCGCTGCCCCATAGCCAATAACCGTTTGACGTTATTAGCTATGGGGCAGTGGTTATGGTATTGTAGTCAGGAATATCTGTCAGGAACTCATAGCTGCGATGCGCATAGTCCATACGGCAGCAATAGTGCTGGCAACCGTTTGACACGATGAGGTAGTCTACATGCAGCAGTATGTTGTAGGCCGTAATCTGGTCGAACACACGCTGCGTGATAGTCACGTCAGGTGCCTTATACTCAATAATCATGCGCGGCTGCAACACATTATTATATAATACCGTGTCGCAGCGCAGCCGCTTCGCTCCGCAGCGCAACTCCAACTCGTTTGCCAACAGACCGCGTGGATAGCCCTTCTGCTCCACAAGGAAGTGAACGAAGTGCTGCCGCACCCATTCCTCGGGTGTCAGCGCCACATAGCGACGGCGCAAAAAATCGTAAATCTCACGACGCCCGTCTTTTTCGCGCAATTTTATTTCGTAGGAAGGTAGGTTTATTTCCATTTTTTTTGTAATTTTGCAGCAAAATTACTAAAAATCTTTCATTCGACCAATGGCAGAGACGAAAAATCTTACCTACGACTCGATAATGCGCGACCTGCAAGCAGGCAAATACCTACCCGTGTACTACCTGCACGGCGAGGAGTCGTACTATATTGACAAGATAAGCGACTACATAGCCGAGCACGCACTGCGGCCTGAGGAGCGCGACTTCAACCAGACTATTCTCTTCGGATCAGACGTCACCGCATCGCAAGTGGCCGACGCTGCACGCCGCTACCCCATGATGGCCGAGCGGCAGGTGGTCATCGTGAAGGAGGCACAGAACATCAAGCAGACCGATGCCCTGGAGAAATACATGAAACAACCCCTGAAGAGCACCATTCTGGTGATATGCCACAAAAACGGAAAGGTAGACGGCCGGAAACGCGAGTATGTGAAGGCCATACAGCAGGCCGGCATACTCTACGAGAGCCAGAAACTGCGCGAGCGAGACCTTCCTCACTTCATAGAGGCCTACCTTAAAGAGCGCCAAGTAGCCATCGACAGCAAGTCGACACAGCTCATAGCCGAGGCTATCGGCTCAGACCTGAGCCGCCTCACCGGAGAGCTGGACAAGGTGCTCATATCACTGCCCAAAGACAACCGTACCATCACCCCTCAAGTGGTGGAAGACCAGATAGGTGTGAGCAAGGATTTTAATGGCTTCGAACTGCGCGAGGCCATCGTTAACCGCAACATTTTCAAAGCCAACCAGATTATCAATTATTTTGACAAAAATCCAAAGGCTGGAAGCATCTACTCGTTTCTCCCAATGCTCTTCAATTATTTCCAGAACCTGATAATGGCCTATTATTCACCACAACCAAAGAGCCAGGAAGCTGTAGCAACATGGCTGGAACTGAAAAATTCGTGGGCTGCCAAAGACTATATGACAGGTATGAGAAACTACACTGGAATGAAGGTGATGCAGATAATATCCAAAATACGCGAAATAGATGCTAAAAGTAAAGGTCTAGACAACCCTAACACCCCTCCAGGCGAGCTGATGAAGGAACTGATTTTTTACATTTTGCACTGAAAAGACACTTTTCGTACCTCTATTTTATCTATTTCAAGCCCTCTTCAGGAGGGCTTTTTTTATGGCAGAATGCCCATTGCTATTAGCCTTTCAAACGAAATGACCCCTCTCAAAACTCGAAAATTCAGAGCCTCAAATACCATCGCCCAGAATTTTTCAGTAATGAAAAAACTGCGTATTTCTGCTATCTCCAAATTTACAATTAGCATTCTTTAGCATTTTAGATTGTATAGTTTGCGTTTTCAAATCGTTTACTATTCCGTATTATTGTGACAATTTTAAATTGTAAAATGTAAATTGCGTACATTATTAAGCGATATAAATATTTGAATTTCCACTTACGAATTTGTGATTTACAATTTTATATTCATAAATATTCATCACAGTAAACCATTCATTAAATAACTTATAATCTGTGATTTAACATTAGATTGCTAGAAACAACATGAAAATGTGAAGAAGTAAAATGCACGAAGAATGTGAATATGATGACAAAAACTATTATTTAGGTATAAGTATCTATTTTAAAGCCTGATATTTGCCGTTTTGCGCTGAATCATCTGTTTACGTTCTTGAATAGCCCTGCAATTTAAGTTTGCAAACCTAAAGCCTCGCCACATGCTCTTAATACTACGACTTTACAAATTCAAAACTACAAAATCATATTTCGAACACATAAATTTCTTCTTTAAAATGTTGCACAGTCCAAAAAAATGTTTTATCTTTGTAAACTCAAAGAAAAACGCCCCAAAAGGGGCAAAATGACACCTCAAAGCGTATGAAAGAAAGAATCAGGCAGATTATGGAGTCGCAACACATGACCCAGCAAGTGTTCGCTGAGTTCATAGGAACATCACCCGCCACACTCAGTGGCATCTTCAACGGTCGCACCAACCCCACTCTTGCCATCGTAGAGTTGATCAAAAAGAAAATTCCTGACATTAACACCGACTGGCTGATGTTCGGAAGCGGACAGATGTATAAGACTGCCAACGATGCCCCAGGCAGCTATGCACCACCTCAGGAATATGCCGTTGAAGGAACCTCTCAGGCGGTCGATCAGATGTTAGACTTCGGAGAGTCTCTCTCTCCTACCCCGCAACAGCTCCCCCAGCAGCATCCCATTCGCAATAGTGTAAAACCCACACCTTCCATCATTGTCCGTGAAGAAGTAAAACATATTGACAAACCGCAACGCCGTGTTACTGAGATAAGGGTCTATTATGATGACCAGACATGGGAGAGTTTTGTGCCCTCGAAGAAGTAAGCACTGGCTCCGAAAGAGCATCATTTTCCGCCTCAACAGGGCGTGAACTTTCCACCCAATTATTTGGTGGTTTAGCCGAAAAGTGTTACCTTTGCAGCTGACTTCTCGAATAAACGAAAGCAAACATGAATAATAACATTACAGACCCCACCCCTGCCCCTCCCCTTGAAGGGAGGGGAGTGGCTACCGCCGGAGTGGGGTCTGTAACTTAGTTATATAGTTATAGCAGACCAATTATTTGGAATGCAACATAGAAGAAGCAAAAGAATAAGTTACAGATTTTTATGCTGAAAAAATATGTATTAGACCTGAGGGTGACACAAGTGCAGGCTGTGCACGAGCGCTATGTGCTCATTAAGCTGACGCACGAATTCAAACTGCCCCCCATGCAACCAGGGCAGTTTGTAGAGGTGCGCGTGGACGGCTCACCCTCCACCTTCCTGCGACGCCCCATCTCCATCAACTTCATCGATGAAGCCCGCAATGAGCTTTGGCTCCTGGTTGCGGTGGTGGGCGACGGTACACGATGTCTGTCACAGCTACAGCCTGGCGACCGTCTGAACTGTTTGCTGCCCTTAGGCAACGGCTTCACACTGCCCAGCGTCAGAGGCGAGGTTTTCGAGGACGGCAGTACTCTCTGTGCCAGCGAGGTGAAAAACTCCCCAAAGGTGCTGCTAGTGGGAGGCGGCGTGGGTGTGGCCCCCCTACTCTATCTGGGCAAAGTGCTCAGCGACGGCGGCGTGGAGCCAACGTTTCTCTTGGGAGCACGCACCCAGCACGACCTGTTGATGCCAGGGGAGTTTGAACGCTATGGAAGGCTCTTCGTCACCACAGAAGACGGTTCGCTGGGCGAGCAGGGCGTCGTGACGAACCACTCATTATTATATAAAGAGCGCTTTGACCTCATACAGACTTGCGGCCCCACGCCGATGATGAAAGCAGTGGCACGCTATGCCCACGAACAAGGCATCACGTGCGAGGCTTCGCTCGAAAACCTCATGGCCTGCGGCCTGGGTGCCTGTCTCTGCTGCGTGGAGAAGACCACCAGCGGCAACGTCTGTGTGTGCAAAGAGGGTCCGGTGTTTAACACCAGTCGCCTGCTGTGGAATTAGTGTAATCATACAAATTCATTGTAGAAAAAAGTGGCAAAGTTAGAAGTTAATATAGGTGCATTGCAGTTGAAGAACCCGGTGATGACAGCTTCGGGAACGTTTGGCTACGGCCTTGAGTTCCAGGACCTGGTGCCACTTGACGGCATCGGCGGCATCATTGTGAAGGGAACCACCCTCCACCCGCGCGAGGGTAACGACTATCCCCGCATGGCCGAGACGCCCATGGGCATGCTCAACTGTGTGGGACTACAGAACAAGGGGGTGGATTATTTCTGCCAGCATATTTATCCGCAGTTGGAGAACATCGACACCGCCTGGATAGTGAATGTGAGCGGCTCGTCGCCCGATGATTACGCCGAGTGTGCTGCCCGTGTGGACGCTCTCGACCGTGTGCCCGCCATAGAGTTGAACATATCGTGCCCCAATGTAAGGGACGGCGGCATGGCTTTCGGCGTTACTTGTGCAGGAGCTGAAAGCGTGGTGAGGGCGGTGCGCCAGCGCTACCATAAGACACTCATCGTAAAGCTCTCGCCCAACGTTACCGACATCGCCGAGATAGCTCGTGCTGTGGAGGCTGCCGGTGCCGATGCTGTGAGTCTCATCAACACACTCATGGGCACAGCCGTCGACATAGAGCGCCGTCGCCGCTTGCTCAGCATAGGCACTGGCGGTCTCAGCGGTCCGTGCATCAAGCCTGTAGCGCTGCGCATGGTGCTTCAGGTGAGGAAGGCCGTAAAGATTCCCATCATCGGACTAGGCGGAATCATGACAGCCAAGGATGCCATAGAGTTTATGATGTGCGGAGCCTCCGCCATTGAGATAGGCACCGCCAATTTCATTGACCCTCAGACCACCATCAAGGTGCGCGACGGCATAGACCAATGGCTCGACAGCCACAACGTAGCCTCAGTAAGCGACATCGTCGGAGTGATAGACTGAACGCCTACATAACAAAAAACTAAATCAATTAACTAAAAGCGTATGAAAAAACTACTTGCAATCTTCGCCTTGCTAAGCACTGCTCTGGTGCTTCAGGCGCAAACATTGACGCTCAGGCTCGACAAGGCTGAGACGGAGGTTAGTCCGATGCTTTACGGACTGATGACTGAAGAGATCAACTACTCCTACGAGGGAGGATTATACACGCAGTTGGTGCCCAACCCTTCATTCGCCGATATGTTTAATCCCCGAGGGGGTCGCCGTGGGCGTCCCAATCCCAATCAGCCCCGATACACAGTGCGTCCTGAGCGCTGGCAGCTCACTGACACCTTACAGGTGCGTGTGCGCCAGAACCGCCAGGGAAGCATGAACGACGCCAACCCCACGTCGCTCATCGTCAACTTTGAACAGGCGGGGCTGGGCATCGTTAGCGAGGGCTACTGGGGTTTCCCCATCCGCAAGAACACCACGTTCAAGGGGGCACTCTATGCCAGGCAGCCCTCAGCAAGAAGCAATGACAGACCTCGGGAAGGCGCTCCAGCCGCAGCCAACACCGCGCCCGTGAAGTCGCTCACCATAGCGCTGAAGAGCGCCGACGGCACAACTACCTATGCCGAAACTAAGCTGTCTGGCTTTAGCAGCGAGTGGAAGCGCTTCGACATTGCGCTCACCACCTCTGCCACACAAGCCGACACAAAAGACGCACGCCTCTTCATCATAGCCAACGAGGCTGGCAGCATCGAGCTGACGCGGGTGACACTCTTCGCCCCCAGCTACAAAAACCGCCAGAACGGCCTGCGCACCGACCTCATGGAGATGATGGCCGAGATGCGCCCGAAGTTCTTGCGCTTCCCTGGCGGCAACTATCTTGAGGGCAACAACTTCGCCAACCGCTTCGACTGGAAGCAGACCATCGGCCATCCCGACGAGCGTCCCGGCCATCAGAGTCCGTGGGGCTATCGCTCTACCGACGGTCTCGGACTGCTGGAGTTCTGCCAATGGGCCGAGGACACCGGCGGCGAGCCCGTGGTGGGTGTCTTTGCCGGCTATGTGCTGAACGGCGACCATCTCGACGGCGACTACATCAAGCCGTTTATTCAGGATGCGCTCGACGAGATAGAGTACATCATGGGCGATGCCTCTACAAAGTGGGGAGCCATGTGTGCCCGCGACGGCCATCCCGCACCGTTCCCCC
>JAEEGH010028196.1_pt1 | contig 11067 bp, 10 predicted proteins | sample 9134181 | NCBI WGS metagenome assembly JAEEGH01 (sample SAMN16246544, study PRJNA631951) | gut metagenome | biome: gut microbiome; feature: rumen; material: DP-attached | host: Bos | place: Iran: Karaj | collected 2018-10
GAGCTGTTTGAAGGCTTGTACAATGCCGCAAAGGACGTGCCGATGGGCGGCGTCGGCACGCTGACGATCGAAAAGGGCGGTAAAACGGCGTTCTATCTGTTCAAACGCGTGGAGGGCGAGACCGGCACGGTGCCGATCGACCGCTATCCCGGCGTTCGCGAGCGCATCGTTTCGCAGCTGCTCGGCGCGCATTGCATGGACGAACTGCGCGAGAAGCTTGCCGACCCGGCCTATACCGTCCGCAGCGAGGACGTGATCGCCAAGGTTCGTCCGGGAGAGTAACCGAACCCCACGCAAAAGAGGAGGTCTTCAGAGGAGGTTTGTCAAGGGGGTATTTCAACTTACAAACTCTTTCTTTCGGCAAGTATAGCGCACTTGTCTCCAGTCGACCGCGTTTCCCTATTCTTTAATCATAATTTGACTATGTTTTTTGGTAGTATCTATGTTAAAATCAATTACACAAATCACGATATGTAGAGGCAGCCATGAATCTTCAAAACATCTTACAAGACGCTCTATTGAATGATATTAAAAGAACACTCAATGTCATTAGTCTCCAATACAAAAAAGGAGAGAACATATACTGCTTGCATTGTCAATGTTTAGTTCGATTCCTATATAAAGAATCGTTGGTCGCTTCTTCGTATGATATTTACTATCAAGCATCAGAAGAAGATGATGATACTTGGGATTGGAGTGAATCCCCGGGGGAGAGCTTGTTCGATCGGCAAATAGAACAAGTGGTTAAACCTCTATTGCCACAAAGAGTAATTCAGGTGAAATCTTCCCGTTCCAATGACATTAAGATCGTTTTAGAAAATGATCTTTGCTTGGAAATTACTGTGATTTCAGTATCCGGCAACGAAGAGTGGAGACTATTCAAGCAGGGTGACTATGAGAACAATACTTATATAGTATATGGGAACGATGTTGAAAGGATAGGCTTCAAGGAGTTTCAGCGAAAGACGTGTTCAGACTAACTATTAGAAGTCAAGACCAAAATAACAGGCAGGGATGATTCTGCCGTATTGTTAAGCCTGGTGACAGATTCAAAAAGTGCGATTCTCAATAATTGAATTGCTGATCGCACTTTTTTCTTGTATGAACGGATTGAATTGAGTATGGGACTCCCCTGCCCCGTTCTCATTAGGTTCACATCATACTTTCCGGACGATCGGAAAAAGAAAGCGCACGTCCCGACGCAGGAGGGTATCACTGCTGACGTGTCAGTGGTGTATAAGTGCGCTCTTCCGATGCAATCGATCTTGCCTCCCCTGTGTAAGGGGAGGTGGCAGCCGAAGGCTGACGGAAGGGTTGTTGTGTTCAATCCCTAGTTTAACAACCCCTCAGTCTCGGCAAAGCCTCGACAGCTCCCCTTGCACAGGGGAGCCAAGCGATAAAAAAAGACGGAGGATTGATGCGTTTCCTCCGTCAACTCATTATTATTTGAAAACCACCCTTTAGAGAATCGCTCTTCGGGGCTTCTTTTTTTCCGGCGCTGCGAGCGGTCTTGCAAAACGGGGAGCGATCGGGTATACTGTAAACGGTATAATATACCATTCGAAAAGACCGAAGCCCCGGAGGCGCATATGAAGGACTCGAAAACGCCGCTGTACAAGACCTATTCCGGAACCGATCCGTATGTGTTCATCAGCTATTCGCATGCGGACGCGAAACGGGTGCTCCCCGTGATCGGCGTGCTGGACGGCGACCGCGTCCGCCTGTGGTACGACGCGGGAATCGAAGCCGGAACGAACTGGCCGGAGGTCGTCGCGTCGCATCTTTTGCACGCCGGAACCGTCGTGTTCTTCCTGTCCGAATCGTTTCTCCGTTCGCAGAACTGCATCCGCGAGGTGCACTACGCCGTGTCGCAGGGCAAACCGATGATCTGCGTGTATCTTGAGCCGGTCGTATTGCCGAACGACCTTGCGATGCAGTTTTCCACGGCGACCGTCATCGGCACGGAGAACGGCTCGCCGGAGGGAATCGCCTCCGAAACGGAAGCGCTGACCGGTCCGGCATATCTCGGAGACGGCGAGACCGGCTACCGGTCCGTCTATGTCAACCGGCGAAAGAAGAACGTCTGGCGCGTGCTTTCGATCCTGTTCGCCTCGTTCTTCTTGCTGACGCTGCTGTTCGTGATCGGGTATTTTGCCGACTGGTTCCCCTTTATCGGCGCCAAAACCGTGACCGCCGCAGCGTCGCCCGACGATCCGAACGACGCGGCGGGCAAGACCGTTGAGATCACCGAATTCAGGGACAGCGTCAGCCGCGACATCCTGTTGAGCGGCTACGCGGAAGCCACCCTGTATTTCTGCGGCAACACGATGGTGTCCGATCCGACGGCGATCCGCCGTTGCGACGGGGCGTGGTACGTCGGGAACGCGAAGGTCGAAGCGGGCAATCCGAGCATTCTGGAGCTTGTCGTGCAGAAGGAATCCGTCTCGTATCTTGCGCTTGTCAACGAACGCATCGAATCCTTCGACGCGCTTTCCGCCATGCCGCAGCTGACCTATCTCGATATCAGCGGCAATCCGGTCGGCGATCTCGCCTTTCTGGGAACGCTTTCGAACCTGAAAACCCTGAAGCTGATCGACGTTGCGGCGACCGACTATTCCGTTCTGCGCGCGCTGCCCGCGCTCGAAACCGTCACGGTCGATTATGCGTCGGCGGAAGCGGTATTGGACGCGCTGGGCGACCGCGCCGTCGACGTCATCGTGAAACGGTAGGAGGCGGCATGAAGCAATACAAAGGAAACCGGTTCCCGTTCTGCTGCGCGCTGTACACGGCGGTCGACGCGCCGGAGGCAGTTGCCGTGATCGAAACGCTGGAGCGGCAAAGGATCCGCTGCGCGGTCCCCGTGCGTCGCCGCGAGGACTGCATCGCGCGCGCTTCCGTCGTTCTGCTGTTCCTTTCGCCCGAGGCGGCGCATGACGAAGCCGTTCTGAAGGGCGTGAACGCGGCGTGCGCGGCGGGCAAAACCATCCTGACCGTCTTTCTGCGGGAAACGTGGATGTCGCCCGGTCTGTCCATGCAGCTCGGGCAGATGCAGGCGATCCCGAAGTTTCGGGAGGAGAGCGACGAAGCGTTCTATCAAAAGCTTCTGAACGCGCCTGCGCTGCGGACGATGTCCGTTACGCAGCAGCAGAAAAAAGCCCTGCGGCGGCGTTCGATTCTCTGGGCGATCGGGGGCGTGTTCGTTCTGACGGCGGCGGTGCTGATCGGTCTGTACTGGCGGCCGCTCAAGGCGATGCTGCCTTCCTCTCCGCTGCAAAAGCTCGGCGTGACGAACGACTTTGACAACGTCGAAACGCTCTACGTCTACGGCGAAACGAAAAACGACGCCTATGTGCCGCCGCATTACCGCATCTGCGCGGACGGGGACAACGACTGGGCGGACCTCGGCGACCGGATGATTCCGCAGGGCGGCATCACGGCGATCGACGATTTTGCGATCCTCCGCAATCTGCGGGAATTCTGCTTCTGCAACAATCCGGTCGATACGATCCGGCCGATCTTCTCCTTAAAACGGCTGACGCTGCTCGACGTTTCGCATAACCGGCTTACGCAAGTGCGCGGCATCGGCGCGCTGTCGGAGCTCGAGACGCTGAACGTATCGCACAATCCGCTGTCCGGACTCGACGACATCGCGAAGCTTCCGGCGCTGCGGACGCTGAACATCTCCTATACCGACGTCACTTCGCTCGACGCGCTTCTTTCAATGCCGTCGCTCGAGACCGTCTGCATCGACGCAAGGCTGCTCGACGCCGCTAACGAACTCGGCGAAACGCCGTTCGAAATCGTCTGCGTCGACACGCCGGTCTACGGATACGCCGATCTGCTGCAAGCGCTGAACGATCCGAACGTGACCGATATCCGGCTCATGGAGTCCGTGATCGTGCCGCAGGACGGGAAGATCGTGATCCCGTCGGGCGTTGTACTGAACGGCTGCGGCGAGAAAAACTACCTCAGCGTCCACGGAACCGTCCGCGTGCGCGGCGTCTGGGTGATGGACAGCAGACAGTACAACTACGGCACGATCGTCGTCGAGGACGGCGGCGTGTGCTCCGCCGAAACGGCGTACAGCGTCAACCGCGGAACGTTCCGCGTCGAAAAGGGCGGGCGGCACAATCTCCGGCGCGGCGCGTCGTTCTCCATGCTGGGCGGACGGTACGAAAACAACGGCGACGTCTGGCTGAGGAGCAAGTTTTCTATCGAATATCTGCGCGGCGACATCGTCAACAACGGCGCGCTGCACCTGCGCACGCTGGACATGATCGACGTCGGGACCGACATCCCGCTCGAACGGATCGTCAACAACGGGATCGTCTATGTCGACGGGCTCGCGGTTCTGGACGCAACACGGCAGCCGGACGGAAATACGGCGCCGTAATGCCGTCAAAGCGGCGCTTACGGGCGTCCGGTTTGCACGGAAACGCACTTGACAAATCGGACGGAAGTTTTCAAAATAGAGACAGCAAAACCGGGAGGTGGGCGTATGGAATGGTGGATCATCGTGCTGCTGGCACTGGCGGGGCTCGGCGTACTGTCGGGCGGCTTTTTCGGGATTCTGCGCGCGACGCGCGGTCTCAGGCAATCGCTCGGCACGATCACAAGCGCGCTGAACGAGGCGATCGCCGCAAACAACGAACCGCCGAAGCCGCGTTCGCTGTCGTCGCTCGAATCGGTGGCGATGCCGAAGATCCTGCGGGACTTTCCGGACTTCAACGCCAAGGTCTTTTCGCAGCGCGTGCGCCGCGACGCCGAGACGTACTACCGGAGCGGCAAGGAGGGCAAGGTCCTGTTCCGCAACGACGCGACCGCGTCGTTCTATGAGTCGTTCGAGGACCGCCTGCCGCTGGACGTCAAGGACGAGATCAAGGTGCACCGCGTGACGATCGCGGCGTACGACGGCTCCTCGCGCAGAAAGATCCTGACCTGTCAGGCGGCGGTCGGCTACATCGACCGGAACGACGCGCAGCAGGAGCGCCGTCTGCTGCTGTGCTACATCGCGGGCTACGCGGACGATCCCGAAAGCGAGGTCGTCGGTTTCAACTGCCCGAACTGCGGCGCGCCGCTGCCCGCGGCGGGCGCGCGCGTGTGCGTGTACTGCGGCACCTCGTTTGTCGCGCCGGTCGACCGCGGCTGGATGCTGTTCGACGCCAAGGAGGGATAACCCCCGTAAGTATGAAAAATCTCCGCAGATTGCGGAGATTTTTGCTTTATTCGTCGGTTCCTTTCCGCCTGCGCGTCAGCGGGATCGCAAGCGCCGCGATCAGTCCGAGCAGCAGTGCGCCGACGATCGGCAGCACGATGGCTTCCGGCGAAACGGAACGCTGCGCTTCCGGTTCGGGCGTTGCGGACGCGGTCGGAACGGGTGTCGGAGACGCGGTCGGCGTCGGAAGCTCCTCCTCGGTGACGGGAATCGGCGTCGAAGGCACGGGCGTGGGCGGCAGTTCGATGTCCTGATCCGCATACAGCGGCAGCTCGAACCAGACGCGTCCGTTGTAGGAGAACGTGACGGTGCCGAGCAGATCGCCCCGATGCACCGGCGCTTCGGCCCTTGCGTTTGCGGTCACGGAAAACTGCGTAAGCCCCGTCAGCAGCAGGTCGATCTCGCGGACCGGGCGGTAGGCGGTCGCGCCGTTGAAGCCCGCCTTTGCGGTGACAAAGCCGTCGGCGCCGAAGGGCGAAAGGTTTTCGACGCGAACGGCCTGTTCGTACGAGCCGATCATCGTTTCGGCGTCGACGTCCGTGTATTCATAGGTAAAGACGTATTCAAAGAACTGGATCGCGCGCCAGAACAGCTCCGCTCTGCGCTCGGCGTTGTCGTCGCCGAGCATGCCCATCTGCACGCAGAGGATCGTGACGTCCTCCTTTTTCGCGGCGTTGACGAGGCAGGTGCCGAGCGCCGTTGCGCCGGTCTTGACGCCGATCGCGTACGGATAGTGGTATCCTCTGCCCGGCGCATCCGAAACGAGGCGGTTGCTGTTGCGGATCAGCTCCGGCTTCTTGCGCAGCGGGTTTGCGGGGATCGTGTACTCCGCCGTGGCGACGATCTTCCGGAAGTCCGCGTTCTGCATCGCCGCCTGCGTCAGCAGCGCGAGATCGTACGGCGTGGTGTGGTTGTCGCCGACGTTCCGGCCGCAGGGATTGGTGAAATTGGTGTCGACCATGCCGAGCTCGGCGGCGCGTTCGTTCATCCGTTCGGCGAACGCTTCCTCCGAACCCGCCTGATGGAACGCGAGCGAGATCGCGCAGTCGTTGCCCGAGACGAGCATCAGCCCGTAGAGCATGTCCTCCGCGCTCAGCTGTTCGTCCTTCGCAAGCCCCAGCATCGTGTTCGTGCCGCCGAGCAGCGTCGCTTCGCGCGGGGTGGTAACGATCTCGTCGAGCGGGACGTTCTCGAGCGTCAGAAGCGCCGTCATGATCTTGGTCGTGCTGCCGGGCGGGAAGGTGACGTGTTCGCGCTTCGCAAAGTAGCACAGCGAAAGATCGTTCGCGTCTGCGACATACACGCCCTGCGCGCGGGATGCGCCGAGAATCGACCGGTGCGCCTTGTCGCGCTTGGCGCGCTGTGCGTCGTCGATGCCGAGGGTAACGCCGAACAGCGGCGTCGGCGTGGGCGTCGGTTCCGGCGTCCCTTCCGGCGTCGGCTCGGGTGTTTGTTCCGCAAGGCTGATGACCGGCACAAGGAGCAAAATCATCAGGAAGGACGCAAGCAAGCGTCGTACATGTTTCATAGATCGCGTACCGTATCGAAAAACACGCGCAGCAGCTTTGCGGCCGCGGTCTGCTGCTTCGGGGAAAGCGCTGCACAGAGCGCGTACAGCTCATCTTCGACGCCGGGCAGCGGGGAACGGCTTCCGTATACGATCGAGTCGGTCGTAACGGAAAGCGCAGACGCGATCGCGCGGAGCGTTGCGACTGTCATACTCTTTCGTCCCTTCTCGATATCTGCCAGAAACTGTACGGAAATGTCGGCTTTTTCCGCCAACTGCTCTCTGGTCAGCCCCTGTTTTTTCCGCTGTTCCAGTATGCGCGAACCGACTTCCTCATGGGGAAACTGCATGATTCTCACCTCTTTTAGTAACAGAATAAAGCAAACAATTGAAACAGAAAATCATCCATAGATGATGTACATATGAATCAATAGAAGCTAATTACGCTATGTTCATACGCTTTCCGATACGCTCTTCCCTTTTTCCCGGAAATCTGCTATACTGACCGTGAAGCGACGGAAGGAGGGAAGCGCATGTCACCGATCGGGAAGGAAGACTACGTCGAGCCGCGCTGTCTGCTGTGCGAGGAGCCGTACGGCGTCGAGACGCAGATCAGGCCGGTGCCGCAGCAGCGGATCATGGAGAAGGTCGACGATTACATGTCCCGCCGCGACTACGCGGGCGTGGAACGGCATCTCAACTACTGGCTCGAGGAAGCGAAGCTCGGACACGACCAGAAGGGCGAACTGATGATCCGCAACGAGCTTGTCGGGCACTACCGCAAGGTGCAGGACAGGGACAAGGCGTTTGCGCATGCGGCGGAAGCGCTGAACCTGCTCGATCAAATCGGGTTCGAGGGTTCGATCTCCGCGGGCACGACCTATGTGAACGTCGCGACCGCGTATCAGGCGTTCGGCGAACAGGCGCGCGCGCTCGATGCGTTCGAAAAGGCGCGGGCGGTGTACGAATCGATCCCGTCGCTCAGACCGGAGCTTTTGGGCGGGCTCTACAACAATATGGCGCTGGCGTACGTCGCGGAGCGGCGGTTTGCGGAGGCGTTCGAGCTGTACGAAAAGGCGCTTGCCGTGATGGCAAAGGCGGAGCACGGCGCGCTCGAGCAGGCGATCACATACCTCAACATGGCGGACGCCGCCGAGGCCGAACGCGGGCTACTGGACGCGAGCGAGACGATCGACCGGTATCTCGAAACGGCGCAGACGCTGCTTGACGCACAAAACCTTCCGCACGACGGATACTACGCGTTTGTGTGCGAAAAATGCGCGCCGGCGTTCTCCTATTACGGCTGGTTTGCGGCGGCGGACGAACTCAACGAAAGGGCAAAGGCGATCTATGAACGGGCTTGAGCTTGCCGAACGCTTCTATGAAGAATGCGTGAAACCGATGCTTTCTGAGCAGTTTTCGGACCTTCTGCCGCAGCTTGCGGTCGGTCTGTTCGGCAGCGGCTCGGAGTGCTACGGCTTCGACGACGCGGTTTCGACCGATCACGATTTCGAACCGGGCGTGTGCATCCTGCTGCCCGACGAGGAGACGGTCGACCGGCAGCGGGCGTTCCGGCTCGAACGCGCGTACGACAAGCTTCCGAAGGAATTTCTGGGCGTTCGGCGCAGCATGGTCGCGCCGGTCGGCGGCGCGCGGCACGGCGTATTGCGCACCGCGGAGGTCTTTGCGGACAAGGTCGGCGCGCCCGACGGCGTTCTGACCGTGCGGCAGTGGCTGACCGTGCCGGAGCACGCGCTCTCGGAGGCGACCAACGGCAAACTGTTCTTCGACGGACGCGGCGAGGTCACGCGCATCCGCGAGGGGCTTTCGCGCTATCCGGAGGACATCCGCAAAAAGAAGCTTGCGGGGCATCTGCTGCTGATGGCGCAGGCGGGGCAGTACAACTACCGGCGCTGCCTTAAGCACGGCGAGACCGGCGCGGCGCAGCTTGCGGCGGCGGAATTCGTGAAGCACATGATGTCCGTCGCGTTCCTGCTGAACAACGTCTACGAGCCGTATTATAAATGGAGCTTCCGCGCGATGCGGGCGCTGCCGAAGCTTTCGCTGCTTGCCGAGACGGCGGAGTATCTCATCACGACGGACAACGGACCGGAGATCGCCGAAACGAAATACGACATGATCGAGGACGCGGCGGCGGATGTGATCGACGAGCTCATGCATCAGGGGCTGACAAAGGCGATCTGCGGCGATCTCGAAAAGCATGCGTATTCGGTAAACGACGCGATTGCCGACGGTGAGATCCGCAACCTGCATGTGCTTGCCGCGGTGTAAATGTGCGGCGTCTGCCGCATATCGTGCACAGGCTTGTCATCCTGAGGCGCAGCCGAAGGATCTCTGAACGGAAAAGCAAGCTTGCGTTCTGAGATTCTTCCTCACGCTGTTCGTCAGAATGACAGGAATCATGCGCTTTGCCTGCGGCGAATGAATTGTCCTGTCGGACATGAAAGATAGGAGAAACAGTATGAAAATCCACGGACTGCAAAAGATGACGCTTCTGGACTTTCCGGGGCGTGTGGCGTGCACGGTGTTTCTGGGCGGGTGCGATCTTCGCTGCCCGTTCTGCCACAACGCGGAGCTGATCGACGGCACCGCCGAGCCGGTCATGGACGATACCGAGCTTCTGGCGTTTCTCGAAAAGCGCAAAGGGCTTTTGGACGGCGTTGCGATCACCGGCGGCGAACCGACGCTCCGCAAGGACCTGCCCGACCTGATCCGCAGGATCAAGGCGCTGGGCTATCCCGTCAAGCTCGACACCAACGGCATGCATCCGGACCGCCTTAAGGCGATGCTCGACGAGGGGCTTCTGGATTATGTTGCGATGGACATCAAGGCGGGACCGGAAAATTATGCGCATACTTGCGGATTGGAAAAAATCGACCTCGCGCCGATCGACGAGAGTATTCATCTGCTGATGAACGCCGGCATCGATTACGAGTTCCGCACGACCGTCGTCGACGAATTGCACGGATTATCGGACTTTGAGGCGATTGCGCAGTGGATCGCGGGCGCGAAGGCGTACTATCTGCAAGCGTTTACGGACCGCGATACGGTTGTGTACGAAAACTTCCACGCACCCACAAGAGAATGTATGGAAACGTATGCCGCAGCTGTCCGAAAAACCGTACAGAACACGGCGTTAAGGGGCATATAGTCTGCATTTTTCGGGTTTTTTGCCTGCGTATACGGCTCCCTGTATATGCAGTGAATAAATACAAGATATTGTATGATTTGTTAACAATCACCACAACATATTGACTTTTCCCTTCTCTTGCGGTACAATTGCCATGCTCGGTCGATGCGGCGAAAGCTGCAAAGACCTCAGGATTCCGACAAAGTTACCGATGAGGGGGATTTTTTTATGTATCAGGTTATCAAGAGAGACGGACAGATCGCGGATTTTTCGATTCAGAAGATCACGGCGGCCATCACCAAGGCGTTCGAAGCGACGCACAAGCAGTACCATCCGAGCGTGATCGAGCTTTTGGCGCTGCATGTCACGTCCGACTACGAGAGCAAGATCAAGGACGGCAAGATCACGGTCGAGGAGATTCAGGACAGCGTGGAAAAGGTGCTGTCCGAGTCCGGCTATGCGGACGTCGCAAAGGCGTACATTCTCTACCGCAAACAGCGTGAGAAGGTCCGCAACATCAATTCCACGATGCTGAACTACAAGGACCTCGTGGACAACTATCTGCAGATCAACGACTGGCGCGTCAAGGAGAATTCGACGGTCACGTATTCGGTCGGCGGTCTGATTCTTTCGAACTCCGGCGCGATCACCGCAAACTACTGGCTCACCGAGATCTACGACAACGAGATCGCAGAAGCGCACAGAAGCGGCGCGATCCATCTGCATGATCTAAGTATGCTCACCGGTTACTGCGCGGGCTGGAGCCTCAAGCAGCTCATTCAGGAAGGTCTCGGCGGCGTTCCGGGCAAGATCACGTCCTCGCCGGCAAGCCATCTTTCCACGCTGTGCAACCAGATGGTCAACTTCCTCGGCATCATGCAGAACGAGTGGGCGGGCGCGCAGGCGTTCTCCTCGTTCGACACGTACCTTGCGCCGTTCGTCAAGGTCGACAACCTCTCCCAGAAGGAAGTCAAGCAGTGCGTCCAGTCGTTCATCTACGGCGTCAACACGCCGTCCCGCTGGGGCACGCAGGCGCCTTTCAGTAACATCACCCTCGACTGGACCGTGCCGAAGGATCTCGAGAACCTGCCCGCGATCGTCGGCGGCAAGGAGATGGACTTCACCTACGGCGACTGCAAGAAGGAAATGGACATGGTCAACAAGGCGTTCATCGAGGTCATGATCGAGGGCGAC
>JAEEGH010028201.1_pt1 | contig 11065 bp, 3 predicted proteins | sample 9134181 | NCBI WGS metagenome assembly JAEEGH01 (sample SAMN16246544, study PRJNA631951) | gut metagenome | biome: gut microbiome; feature: rumen; material: DP-attached | host: Bos | place: Iran: Karaj | collected 2018-10
TGAAAGATAGCTCTGGTAAATCTGTTCTTCTTTTACAAGGCGCGCAAGCTTTTCCGCCGGGCTTTCGTAGGTGTTTTCTGTATCTTCTACCTCATCGTTAAGATAAATTGAACTTGCCCAGGCTTCTATCGCAGCCGCCTTTCTGTGCTCAAGGCGCAGAGTGTTGAGGTTTTCAAGTTTTGAATTCAATAAAACTACATGATCGTTGTACTGCTCGCAGGCGGTTTTGTAATCTTCAGCCTTTTGTTCTGCATATTTAGCTGCCGCTTCAAACGCCTTTTGTTTGTCACCAACCGCTCCTTCAAGCTCTTTACGATGCGCTTCCTGGTTTAAAACGTTATAGGTTTCAAGGGTAACGTTCGACTTTTCAAGTTCGCCAGCTGCAGCGTACAGGGCCGTCAAATCGTCCTGAGGCTCACCTAAGCTTCCCTGAACCTTATCCAGATTCGATTTTTTAATCGAAAATAATTCTGAAATACTGTCTTTTTTTGCCTGGAACAGCTCCTTAACTTTCTGCTCAAGACCTTCCGTATATTTTTTGTAGTCATCGATTAAAGCCTGGGCTTCGCTGTCCAGTTTTTTGTCCGCGTCAGAAAGTTTTTCTGTTACAAGTTTTTCATAACCAAACGTCTTTAATTTTTCAAGCCATCCAATTTCATCTGAAAAATAATAGAAACTTGCATTACTGAAAAAGGAGTCTTTTATTGTGTATAAAAACAGCTGTTCCGCCTTTTCCTCATCTTCCAGAACTTCATCTTTGATTTCTCCGTCTTCATTCAATAACTCTGCTTTTACGGTTCCGTCTTCCTCAAACAAATCAGGAAACTTTTTTTTCAGCGCTTCCCTTTTTTGAGTAAAATGCTCCTGCTCAAGTGCCGGGTCTTTAGCCTTAAGTTTTTCTGCGTACTTGTAAGAAGCATTTTGAATCCAGCCGTCCACATAGTCATTAACTGCAGAACTCAAAACCTTTTTTATTTCATCCGGTGCTTCGGTAAATGTTGCAAAGGCATCTTTCTGCAGTTTTTGAATTGAATCAAAAAAAGCGGTCAGACTATCTTCGCTTCCGTCAAATTCAATTTTTGTTTTGCTGATTACGTTTCCCACACTGACACGGTAACTGTCAAGTTCATTGATTATAGCGGAAGTTGAGTGTTTCTTTCCCTCGTTATAATACTTAGATGAATTTTTGTCGTAGATTGAATTAATCTGGCCGATTATTGAATTCAAATAGCTTACTATTTCATCAAACTTCCTGTCATCATTAAAATCTGCGCTTATTTCATTATACGACTCGTTGTCTTCGCTGTCGTAATCGCAGGCTTTCTGCCAGTAAAGTTCGTTTTCAACAAAAATCCTCTCATTGTTCGCCCCACCTTTTGCCTGATTCTTAAGGTCCTGTATTTTATTATTTACGCACTCAAGGGTTACTTCAATTACACGGCGCCATTCTTTCTTAAAGGAATCACTTTGTCCGGAGCTTTCTATTTTTTCAAGTTCCGCATTGAGGCTTTCGATCTGAGAAGCAAAAAGTGATTCAATTTCTCCGCCTGTTTTACCCGCTTCACTGCTTTCAACTGAATTAACATACTCATCATGCTCGCCTTGAGCAACTTGTTCATAGACCGTGGAAAGTTCATTCTTGTAATAATTAAGATTGCTTTTAGCAGAAGAGAGAGCTTCTTCCAGTTCTTTTGTAAAATTAATCAGATTATTTTTTACGGCAGTAAGGATAATCTTATAATTTATAAGTTTTTGAGCATAAATCTGACTCTCATACTCAAGATTTGCCCTGTCTAAAGCCGCTTTTGCCTCATCTAGAGCCGTTTGTGCATCCTGGAGGTTCTTCTTTGCCTCATCAATATCGCTCTGATAGTCAGACAGCCCCTTTACAGTCGTGCCGTCTTCTTTTTTAACGCCCTCTTTTAATTCATTCCATTCTTCCTGGGCCGCATTGTATGCATTTTGAGCCTGCAAAACTTTAGTCTGCAGAGCCTCTGTATTATCGCGCTGGTCTATCGGAAGGGCCGCATAATCAGCCACTGCCTGGGCAATTTCTTTTTCTTCCCTGATTGCCTCAAGCTTCTGGTTAATCTGTATAATCTGAAGGTCAAGGTTATCCGGAATCGAATCCATCGTATATTCTTTTTCAGAATCTGCTCCTAAAAGCGTATACGGAAACACCTTTATCTGCTTAAGCGCATCTTCTAACGGCTTATGTAATTCAATTGCGCTTTTATACCACTCAGCAAGACTGTCACCTGAATTAAAAATGCCTGCAAAAAGTTCAAAACCTTTAACATTCAATAATGTTGTTGTCTGTTTTACATTCTGGATATATTCTTCAAGCTCTGTGTAATCTTTGTTCTCTTTTCCCTGGGCAAGAAGGGACTTTAACTGGTTTTCAATGTCTGCGTACTGATTAAGGTCATAATACTGACTAAAATAATATGTAAAATCCGATTCAAGTTTTGCGTATTTAATTTCATTTTCTTCGTAATCGCCATAATACTCATCATACTCACTATCCCACCAGTAATCAGCGTTAATGGCGCGTAAGGCCGAGATTATTTCTTTAAAATATCCCAGCGGGTCTTTCTTCTTCAGAAGGGTATCCACTGTTATATCGTTGAATTCAAAGTTTGTATTGTTGTTTTTTTGATAGTTATCTAAATACTGTTTAGGGTAGTTTTCGAATTCAGAAAGGGCACTTTGTAAAAAGTTCTCCAGTTTTTTAATTTTTTCGTCTTTCTGAGTCTGATAAAGTGCAGTTAATTTTTTGAAATATTCTTTTATAAGCTCATCATGAGCAGTTTCGATTTTATTTATATCGTCAGAAGTTATATTTAACGGGTCAAAATAAAGGCTTCCGTCCAGCAGTTGAATTATATAATTCTCATCCAGGTCTGCTGCGTCCGTGTCAGAATTGTCTTCTGTCTTCCAGTAGGAGTAAATCCCGTTATATTTTTCGCCCCAGAGAATACACCAGTCATCCACACAGCCTTGAGTTGTCAGAAGCATGTCGCTCAGGTTCTGGTAATTCTGGACAAGGGCCGTTGAGTATTCAAGATATGTTTTTTTCTGTGTTTCAAGACTTGCTGAATATTGTGTCAGAGCTTCAGTAATCTGCTCATCGTAAGCGTTCTGCATTGCCTGTATCTGGGAAGGAAGGTTTTTAATCTGATCTTCAACCTTTTTCTGCCAGTCAGCTTTCTTTGTAAGAAGCTCCTGTAGTGCGGCTGTCCACACTGTGCAAGCCTCATGGTATGTGTCATTTGCGCTGTTTTCCCAGTCTGTTCGGTCGTTCAAAAAGTCCTGTTCTGCCTGTGCCCAGGAGTCGAGCCCCTGATTATAAAGCGCCTTAAACTGCTCTAAAAATGCATCGCTGTCAAAATCGGTGTCTGTCGGATTCTGCAGTTGTGTTTCAAGGCTCGAAAAGAGAGTATCCATCTGAGCGTTGATTTTGTCCGTTGCTTCTGCAACAACGTCCTGCAGAACTGCCTTTGCCGCTTCTTCTGCGTCCAGAATTGCGTTCTTTTTGAGAGTGTAATTGAATTTTACAAGAAGCCGTGTGTAGGAAAGTTCCGTCAGATTCTTTATTTCTTTTTTTAACGAAGCAAGGCTTTGAGAAGCATAAGTTACGCCCGTATCGCCTTTAAAATCATCAAGATTAAGTTCGAGCGAATTCAAATAATTTTCTATAACTTCTTCTGCGTGGTCTTTCCATTGTGAAAGTTTCTGGCTGTCGGCAGCAATATCAGTTCCATCAAGAACATAATTTTTCTCTTCTTTATCAAGCAGGGTTTTAAGAGCGTCATAACCGGATTCAACTTTTGCATTGATAATTTTTTTGAGCCACTTCTGATAGCGCTCTTCAATTGACTGATTGAGTTCTTCTTTAATTGAACTGATTTCGTCTTCAAAGCCCGCTTCGTTTTCCCACACATTGCAGGCAAGGGCAAACCCGGTCTGAACATACATGTCCCATTCACTCTGGCTCTGCGCAAGTTCGGCCTTGTCAAGGTAGGTGTCCATTGTGCTTTTAGCAGACTGGCCCAGTTCTTTCCATGTTGAAGCCGGAACAATTGTGCCCGTGTAAAAAAGTACGAGCACAACACAAATCATTCTGTTAAAAATTGAATCCTTCATTTAGTTTTCCTCCAGTTTTTTTTCTTCCATACAAAAACAGCGTTACAAAAAGCGAATTTAAAATTCCCAGAATCATAAAAAGCGCCATGTCCCTGTTAAAGCCTTCTTCTGCGCGCGCAAGTTGAACTTGCGCGCTACCCCTTCTGCGGGGATGATTTACCTACAGAGGAGACTTTCTGAGGCATCCCCGCAACGCCCCCAGTAAAGTTTGATTAGTTAATTTAGTCAAAATATTCCTTAAATATAGGTCTATTAAAGAAAGCAGTAGTTGGTTCGTCCTCATGAAAATATTGGTTTTCTTCTGTAAGATTCCTCAACCCAAACATTTGTACACACAAATCTTTATATTTCTCGCCTTCATAAAAATCCGTAATTTCAATATCTACAGTTTTTACTGGCGAAGACAGTTTTATTTCATGAAAGTGCACAACATCTTCGATAGTTTCCTTAACTGTAAAACTGGATTCTGGACTAGTAATTTTTACGCTCTTAATACGACGGTTAGCCTTATATAAATATCGTTTACCTGGATGTACATAACCATTTAGAACTACTATCTTATCTCTTTCCTCTGTAAGGTTCATTCGTATTTTTAACCCTATAGGATTTTTTGATGTAGCCCATGGTTTAGCACCAAAGCGATAATATTTAGCATAAGTTTCGATATCAGTGTAAAAAAAATGCATCATATCGTAAGTATCATAAACAACAGTTTTACCATTAATTTTTTCTTGAAGGACATCCGGGACATCTATAGATTTTATATGCCTAGTAATCTGCCAAAAATAATCATCATTGTTTTTTGGGACTTTGTCCCCATGATGTACATTTCCATGGTAGAAATTATTTTTGACATATTCATCGTAATTATCTGCATTAAGAAATGAATAATTCCTTTCAGGTTCATGATCTCCATAGATAACGAAATAATTTGAGCCAAATATAGGATATATCTCTACACCGCAATATTTTACTGAGTACCATTTGTTAGCGTCAATTTTATATTCAGTAATATCTCTTGTCTGATAAAAATTTCCTATGTCAAGTGTCACAATGTTACCTTTTTTGACTATCGCACTATTTGACTGGGTAAAAATATTCTTATCCATGTCAAAACAAAACATACTTGAGTGTAATATAATCAGTCCCAAAAATAGAAGAAATATCTTTTTCATAATAATTTTACCTTAAATATCCTGTAATTTGCATGCCGTGTGTCAGTCCCCAGCCTGAAAGGTACTCTTTTAGAGTATTAAAGTTATGTTGCTGGTACATAAAACAACCATCTGAAGTAAGGTTATCAGAAGTATGTACTCCCCATGGTCCACCCGAAAGCCCATTTGAACCATTTTGGTTCACCCAAGTCCCATTCAATGTGTTAAAATTATGTATTGTCATAGCCCATTCTGAACTTGACGACAAATCTTCAACAGTCATTGAAAAATTAGAGTTGACCGTATTTCCTTGTATCCAGCCATATTTTGTTGAGTAATAAGGCTGATCGCGATTAACATCTTTCGGATCTTTTATATTATAAACATCAACAGACTGTACCGGTAATTTGCCTCCAAAAGAGTCTATTTTATTGTTGTTAAGGTCATACAAAGTATAAATAATCTTATCAAGTTCCCGTTTTTGTGAATGTAATTGTTCATCCTTATTAGAAGAATAGTTTTTAATATTTGTATCATAAACATCACCTGTACCATGATGTTCAGATTCTCCCATTAGTTTACCAGAAAAACTATCTTCATTTCGGAATAACTCGGCGGTAACTACATATCCAATTATATCACCATTTTTTACCACAAAATTGATAAACCCCTTCACAGTTTCTTGACTTGTCAAAGAATTCTTTGCAACAGTTCCTCCAGACCACTTATCCGTATAAGTATAACCGTTTGCCTTTAAGTATGCTTCTCCCAACAACGCGTTTATCTGATTTTGAGTCAGATTATTTCCACTCATAAGTTCCCACTGCTCTGCAAGATTTCCACCGGCATACTTTAACGCTTCGGCTTGCTCCTTTGAAATATGTAATACATCCTTTAATGTATCAGCGTCATAAAGAGTAAGATCTGTATATGATTTCCCTAGCAACTCTTGAATTCGGTCTTGTCCTAGTATATTTCCTAAAAACTCTGCAGCACCGCCAGATTCTTTACCAATTTTCAGAGTTCGTATTTTTTGGTCATTACCGTCTTTATCTTCATCCCAATATTCAACAGTAAGTTTAGTATAATCACCGTCATCTATGAATTCATGCCGGCCGTCTTTGTAAGTCTTAACTGTCCAGTGGTCCGTATCCCCGGTGTTCTCTTTCCAGCTGTCAGGATTCTTTATTGCTTCAATCATTTCTGTGGCAAAGTCTATGTCCCCGGAAATATCATATGCCTGGTTTATCTGCGTGTATGTCTCAAGTCCGACTGAATGGGCTACTCCTTCAATTCCGTTACCGTAGGCGTGAGTTCCTTCATGGGCAAGGACTGTGGCAAGTTTTGCATAATCTTCAGCTCCGCCACCAAGAAGCGTGCTTGAAATGTTTATCGTGCTTCCGCCACTGTAATTTCCGTAATCGCCTCCGGTGTCAGTGTAGTTGACAGTAATCTTTTCATTCCAAATATCTTTTGAAAGTTTCTGATTTCCGCCAATATTCGTGTATCCAAGCATGTTAATTGAATTTAATGTAGAGTTCGTTTCCACGCTTCCATACTTCCAGTCGATGACTTTTGAAGATTCTTTTGCACCCGCTGCCGCAAGCTTCAATGTTCCAAGCGAGATATCCGTTCCCGCAGAGCTTATGGCAAAGTGTGTGCCGTTTTCTCCAATTGTCATGGAGAGGAATCCGCCTGAAATCGTACCTGTACCGCCGGCGCCCCACATGCTGCCGTATTCGAGGCCGAGCATTGAAAGGTTTGCAAGGTTAAAGGTTGTTTGTCCCGTGAAAGCGAATTCGAGAGCGTTGGTTGTAAGGCCTCCGGCAAGGCTGTTGAATGAACTCATTGCACCTGTATTAAATGTGTTTCCGTTAAGAAGTTTTCCTGTAGAGTCAAAGCTGTTCATGGCACCAAGCCCGTTAGTTACAAAGCTTCCTGCAGTAGAAAATGCTATTCCCTGCCAGTCACTCCAGCTGTTAAAGGCATCCACAACTCCGCTAAAGCCATCGTCGATAAATGCGTTCGTAAACTGCGTTGTAATTGAAGATGAAGAAGTGATTCCCGTCTTTAAGAACACCCCGCCGATTCCACCGACCTTAGATGCCGCTCCCATGGCAGCACCAGAAGCACCGCTTATCGCACCGCTAACTGCTGCCTTTGCAACATTTTTTGCAGCCTCGTCCCAGTCGTGGTAGCCCACGCCGACGTCAGCAAGTTCAAACGTAAGCTCGTTGGCAGCCATCACGGCCGCACTCACTGCTACTGCAAGCATGGCTCCCGCTCCAAAGGTACACACAGTTGCTGCGATGGACGCAACCATGGTTGAAAACTCACGGATACTCGGTCCTGGGAAGGTGTCGCTGCACCAAAGCTTTCGCTCCCAGGTAGGCGCGTCAAGCGCTTCCCAGCCGGCTTTTTCTTTCTGGCTGTTCTTCTCAAAGTCAAGAAGAATTGCACCGACGAGACCTTTTCCAAGTTCAACCTGCCCCTTGTACTGCTCGCCGTATGCGTATTTTTCAAACTCACCGACGATGTAGCTTACAGTCTTTGTGCCGTTCTTATCGTCACCGGTGGCAGCTAGTCCGCTTACGCCAAAGATTGAGTTTTCCCAGTCGGTAAGCTGGGCAGTTATCAAAGTCATTATAACAGAAAAACTTACGGCGTCAACGTTTTCCCAGTAGGGGCTTACCTGCCTGCGGCAGGTCGGGCTTTCCGCGGTTCCGCTTTCGCTTCATTCCTGCTCTCATTTCATTCGCTTCGGAACGGCTTCGCCGCCGCTCCTATCCCTAAGCCGGAAACCTACTGTTCTTTATACTCTTTTCCCCAAGGTTTGTATCCCCAATCTCTATAAATCTTAAACGAATTCTTATCAAGATATTTGTTTTCACTATAATCATCATCATCGTAATAATCTATTACACCAAACATCTGAACACAAAGATCCTTATATTTTTCACCTTCATAGTAATCCAGAATCTCAATATCCACTGTACAAACTGCAACAGGGAAACCAATCTCATGAAAATGAACAACATCTTCAATAGATTCAATCACTTCAAATTTTTCTTCTGGGCTAGTTACCTTTACAGTCTTTAATCGTCGGTTGGCTTTATACAGGTGCCTTTTTCCGGGATGTACATAACCGTTTAATATTACGATTTTATCTTTTGGTTCAGTAAGATTCATACGTATTTTCATACCTGAAGGATTTTTTGAAGTGGCCCAGGGTTTTGCATTATACCGATAGAATTTGCAAATTGATTCATCTTCTCGAATATAAAAATGGAGCATGTCATAAGTGTCATAAACTATTTTTTTACCATTTGAAGTTTCTTCAAGGATATCTGGTACATCAATAGATTTTATATAACGAGTTATTGGCCAAAAATAATCGTCATCACTTTTTATGCTTCCAGGATGCCCCCAATAATAATTCTTTTTAATATATTCATCAAAGTTCTCTACTTTCAAAAAAGAATCTTGCTTTCCGTTTTCACGATAATAGAGAAAAAAATGAGAACCAAATATTACGTATAAATCTTCGCCACAAAACGAAACTTTATACCAGCCGTCTTTTCCACTTTTAAAAGTGGTTATGTCTTTTATTTCATAAAATCCATTTAACTTAAGACCAATTTCATTATCAAATTTTATTATATCATAAGGTGATTTGGCATTAAACTTTTGTGAAATATCAAAAGAAAATAAACTGTAAAAATTGTATAAACAAATGAACAATGCAATAATAATTTTTTTCATATCTAGCCTACCTTATTCTACCACTTATCTGATGATTTTGATGCAATCCCCACTGGCTTAATTTATTCTGCACCAGATTTAGATGATTATCCTGATAAATAAAACATCCGTCAGAAGCAAGCCATTGAGATGAATGCACTCCCTAAGCACCGCCCGGGAGCCCATGTGAACTGTTACTATTGAACCAGCTACCATTCAATGTGTGAAAATTATGTATTGTCATAGCCCAATAGTTATTTGTATTTAAACTAGTAATCGACAAAGAAAAATCTGAGTAGACAGTATTACCCTGTACCCAGCCTTGACCGAATACATAATATGGCTGGTCGCGGTCAATACCTTTTTTATCTACATTATTAAAAACATCAACGCTCTGAACAGGTATATCTTTCCCAAATTGATCAATTCGATTATTATTTAAATCATATTTCGAATAAATCAGGTAATCCAAACCCCTGTTTTGGCTCTCTAAATCCCCTGAATACTCAAATTTATTGTTATAATCTTCTCCAGCTGTTCCTTTTTTGGCATTGTAATAAGCATCCCAGCTATCATCATCCCGCACAAGTTCTGCATTAACTACAAATCTGTCTATGATAAGTTTTGTACCCTTATCGACTGCGAAATTTATAAATCCCATCAGTAGACTTTCAGCGGAAAGTGTATCTTTTGCTACTTCCCCACCGGCCCAGCCTGTCCCAGCAGTATAAGTATATCCAGAGCTCTTCAAATACGCTTCACCAAGAAGAGAAAGTATCTGACTTGAAGTTATATTATTTCCAGTCATCTGTTCCCACTGTGTTTCCAGGTCACCACCATAAAACTTTAACTCTTCTGCCTGCTGTTTTGTTATTCCAAGTACATCACTTAATGTATCAGTATCATATAATGACATATCTGTATATGAAGAATTTAAAAGAGTCTGCAGCCTCTCCTCTCCCAGTATTGTACCAAGGAACTGTGCTGCTCCTTCTCCTTTTACCTTGGAAATTTTATCTTTAGTTACTAGTTCATCATTTCCATCTTCATCTTTATCATAGTATTCAACAGTAAGATTAGTATAATCACCGTCATCTATGAATTCATGCCGGCCGTCTTTGTAAGTCTTAACTGTCCAGTGGTCCGTATCCCCGGTGTTCTCTTTCCAGCTGTTCTTATCCATGATTGCGTCAATCATCTCACTGACAAAAGCAGAATCCCCCGAAAGATCGTAAATCTGGTTTATCTGCGTGTATGTATCAAGTCCAGTTTTATGTGCCTCGCCTTCAATTCTGTTACCGTAGGCGTGAGTTCCTTCATGGGCAAGAACTGTCGCAAGTTTTGCATAATCTTCAGCTCCGCCACCAAGCAGCGTTTTTGAAATATTTATCGTGCTTCCGCCACTGTAATTTCCGTAATCGCCTCCGGTGTCAGTGTAGTTGACAGAAATCTTTTCGTTCCAAATATCTTTCGAAAGCTTCTGATTTCCGCCAATATTTGTGTAGCCAAGCATATTTATCGAATTTAATGTAGAGTTCGTTTCCACGCTTCCATACTTCCAGTCAATTACCTTTGCAGATTCTTTTGCACCCGCTGCCGCAAGTTTTAGCGTGCCGAGTGAGATATCCGTTCCTGCTGAACTTATTGCAAAATGAGTTCCGTTTTCTCCAATTGTCATGGAGAGGAATCCGCCAGAAATAGTACCTGTACCACCCGCTCCCCACATACTGCCGTATTCGAGACCCAACATTGAAAGGTTTGCAAGGTTAAAGGTTGTTTGTCCCGTAAAAGCGAATTCGAGGGCGTTTGTTGTGAGGCCACCTGCAAGGCTGTTGAATGAACTCATTGCACCTGTATTAAATGTATTTCCGTTAAGAAGTTTTCCTGTAGAGTCAAAGCTGTTCATGGCACCAAGCCCGTTCGTGACAAAGCTGCCTGCGGTAGAAAATACTATACCCTGCCAGTCACTCCAGCTGTTAAAGGCGTCCTTCACCCCGCTGAAGCCACCATCTATAAATGCGTTA
>JAEEGH010028203.1_pt1 | contig 11065 bp, 10 predicted proteins | sample 9134181 | NCBI WGS metagenome assembly JAEEGH01 (sample SAMN16246544, study PRJNA631951) | gut metagenome | biome: gut microbiome; feature: rumen; material: DP-attached | host: Bos | place: Iran: Karaj | collected 2018-10
AGATTCCCGGTCTGCCTCACACTCTCAAAAGCCTCATCGACAGCCAGATAAGCCGCATTGCTCTTGGGCGCGGTTGCCACATAGGTAACAGCCTGTGCCAGAGTTATCCTCCCCTCAGGCATGCCAAGCCTCTCTACCGCCAGCGATGCCGCCACCGCTATCTGCAGTGCCTGAGGATCGGCGTTGCCAACGTCCTCGGAGGCACATATCATCACACGCCTCGCAATAAACTTGGGATCTTCACCCGCATCCAGCATCCTCGCAAGGTAATACACCGCTGCATCCGGATCGGACCCCCTCATACTCTTTATAAAAGCAGATATCGTATCGTAGTGGTTGTCTCCGTCCTTGTCATACCTGGCAACCTTCCTCTGGATACACTCCTGCGCGACCTGTCTTGTGATATGGATCAGACCATCTTCACTTCTTGCAGTAGTCATAATGCCAAGTTCTATGGCATTGAGGGCATGTCTCGCATCTCCATCCGCTATATCCGCGATCAGCTCTTTGGCGTCAGGGTCAAGCACTGCCTTGTAAGCCCCCATGCCCCGCTCAGAGTCACTCACAGCCCTGTCCAGAAGCTCTTCAATATCTTCTGTAGTAAGTGGCTTGAGCTCAAATATGACAGATCTTGATATAAGAGCCCCGTTGACCTCAAAGTACGGATTCTCAGTAGTCGCGCCTATAAGCACTATTGTGCCGTCCTCAACGAACGGAAGCAGATAGTCCTGCTGACCCTTATTGAACCTGTGGATCTCATCAATAAAAAGAATTATCTTCTTGCCGTACATGCCAAGATTGTCCTTAGCCTTCCCGACAACCTCTTCCATATCCTTCTTGCCCGCAACAGTCGCATTGATCTGCATAAAATCCGCCTTGGTGGTATTGGCGATCACCTTGGCAAGAGTTGTCTTTCCTGTTCCGGGAGGCCCGTAGAAGATGATGGAGCTTAGCTTATCAGCGGAAATTGCACGATAAAGAAGCTTGTCCCTGGCAATGATGTGCTGCTGCCCCACAACCTCATCTAGGGTTCTGGGACGCATCCTGGCGGCAAGCGGAGAGTCTTTTTCCATATTGCTTTCTCGCATATAGCTAAATAAATCCATAGTATTTTAATATTACTATTTTTGATTAGCATTAACAAGAAAAAATCTGTAAGAATGACAACTGAATTGTAACAACGGATTGGACATTTTGAAATCAAGTCGTATAATAGCATAAAAAACTTTTACATGAGGAAGATATTATGAAACAATTAACAGTATTTTTAGGAACACTTATAGTGATCGTTGCAGTCGGGATTGGCGTAATGTATTCAAAGAGTTCAAATAAGGAAGAGATAAAAAGTCAGCTTAAAAATGAAGTGACAAATACGGTATCTACTGTTGTTGACCAGGTTGAGGGCACCGTTGGAAACGGGGTTGATTCTGCAATAGAAGACATCAAAGACATGGCTTCTTCTGAAAAGACAGACAGCACAGACAGTTCAGAAACTCCTAAGACAGATAGCAGTTCTGAATCTCCCAAAGTGGCAGGAAGCACAAAGGATACTGCTGCTCAGAGCAGCGATTCAGCAGATTCTTCCGCCAAAACAGAAAGTGAGGAGAATTCCGACAGCGCTGCTTCTGCTTCATCGGAGATCATCATAAAGAGAGAGTCCAATGCAGATCCCATCACCAGAAAAATTGTGGAAACAGCCATGAATGCATACATCAAATCCTCCAAGGACAAGGATGTAACAGATGTGTACAGCTCCATGTCAGAAGAGGATAAAGACATTGTGATCGATATGATCGCTGAGAATATCAGCCTCAGCTCAATATCCGAAATGCAGGAGATCATGTCCAGCGGCGATGAGGATGCCCTTACAAAATATGCGGAAAAGAATCTGTCCAAAGAAGACCAGGAAATATTCCGCCAGATCATGAAGAAATACGACAGATAAAACGTGCCCCCGGGCACTGAGATAGCAGGCTACGCCATGTCGACGCAGCCTTTTTTATCCGGTATTGACCTAACCGTTTCCTACCTTGTCTTCACAATATTGTGAACCCATACTCCGCTGCGGACCAGGCAGAAGCCGATTATGCACTTGATGAACTCAAGAGCTGCCACGATCATAAATACATTCAGCGCCGGCAGCGGCGTGAATCTGGTAAGAATATATGCTGCAGGTACTGAGATCAGCCAGGCAAAGCAGCTGTCAAATAAAAAGGTTACGGCTGTTTTACCACCTGATCGCATAGTGAAATAGGACACATTGGCATAGGAATTGATGGGCATCGCACAGGCGACTACCCAGATGCACCTGGTGGCCAGGGCTTTGATCTCAGGCTCTGTGTTGTAGACCTGAGGAATAAAAGGCGCTGCCATGGCCAGCAGGCCTCCCATGACAAATGTGCTCATTACACTAAGGGATGCCATGCGCCAGGCTGTCCTTCTGGCTGACACAAGCCTGTCTGCGCCGAGCTCCTGTCCCACAATAATTCCGGTGGAGTTTCCTATGGACAGGAACACCTCATTGAATATCTGCGATATCGTTCCGCTGATATTCATGGCCGCTATGACTGCGATACCTCTCACAGAGTACGCCTGCAGCAGGCTTGCCTGGGCAAGGCTCCAGAGAAACTCATTTAACAGAAGCGGAAAAGACTTGGACAAAATGGGCCAGACGAGATCCACCGGTATCCTGAAATGGCTGTAAAGTCCCTTAAAGAAAGGATAATGGCTGTTCTTTTTATGAGCACCTGCCAGCACAATAAAAAACTCAGTGAATCTGGATATAACAGTTGCCACAGCCGCACCAAGTACCCCCAGCCTTGGCATGCCAAAAAGTCCGAAGATCAGCAGTGCGTTGAACACAAAATTCACCAGCATAGCGACCATGCTGGCAGCCATGGGAAGTGTTGTCCTTCCTGACTCCCTCATGGCCGAAGCATAAGCCTGTGTTAGGCTGAAGGGCAAAAGTCCGATCAGCATTATGTTCAGATATGACACTCCGTAGGAAAGAGTCGCCGCCGTATCGGCCGCTGATGTATCTGCCGATATGTACAGTCCCACAAGAGCTCCGGAGTTGAAATAAAGGATAGCTGTTGCAATGCTAAAGATAGTCAGTGCAGTCAGGAGCTTGAATCTTATGGAGTAGCGCACGCCCTCCATATCTCCTTTTCCAAAAAACTGCGTGCTAAAAATACCTGCGCCGGCCAGGGAACCCCAGATGCACAGGTAAAAGATAAATAACAGCTGATTTACGATGGCGACAGACGACATCTGCAAGGTGCCGACCTGTCCCACCATTATATTGTCCAGAAGGCCGACCACATTGCTCAGGGTGTTCTGGATTATCATGGGGACCACCACCATGGCTACCCTTCTGTAGAAGGTCGCATCTCCAAACAGACACTCCCTGAGCGTGAACTTTACTTTAATGGCCTCTTCTCTGTTTCCGGTCTCGCTTATCACAATCTCGCAACTCCGCTCTTTCTTGCGGCCTCTGCCACAGCTGCCGCCACAGCAGGACCAACCTTGGGATCAAAAGCATAGGGAATGATATAGTCTGCGCTCAGCTCATCATCCGGAATGAGGCTGGAAAGAGCATTGGCTGCTGCCATCTTCATCTCCTCATTTATATCTTTTGCCCTCACATCAAATGTTCCTCTGAATATACCCGGGAATGCCAGCACGTTGTTGATCTGATTCGGGAAATCGCTGCGTCCGGTGGCAACTACTGCTGCTCCGCCGGCCTTGGCATCCTCAGGGAAGATCTCAGGTGTAGGATTTGCGCAGGCAAATATGATGGCATCCTTGTTCATGGTCTTTACCATATCAGTAGTTACGGTTCCGGGAGCCGAAACTCCAATGAAAATGTCCGCACCTTTTATCACATCTGCGATGGTTCCGGCTTTTTTATCCAGGTTAGTCACCTTTGCCATCTCTTCCTTGATCCAGTTAAGGCCGTCTCTGCCTTCATAGATCGCGCCCTTCCTGTCACACATGGTGATGTCCTTAAAGCCGGCAGATAAGAGCAGTTTCACGATTGCAATGGCTGCTGCTCCGGCGCCGCTGGTAACGATCCTGACATCTTCTTTTTTCTTGCCGACAACCTTCAGCGCATTTGTGATACCTGCCAGGGTGATAACTGCAGTTCCGTGCTGATCGTCGTGAAAGATGGGGATATCAGTCTTTTCCTTGAGCTTTCTCTCAATCTCAAAGCAGCGCGGGGCTGAAATGTCCTCCAGGTTGATGCCGCCAAAGGACCCTGAGATCAGAGCCACAGCATTGACGAATTCATCCACGTCCTTGGTCTTGACGCAGAGCGGGAAGGCATCCACATCTCCAAAGGATTTAAACAGCACGCATTTGCCTTCCATGACAGGCATTCCGGCTTCAGGTCCGATATCACCAAGACCGAGTACGGCCGATCCGTCGGTAATAACAGCGCACATGTTGTGGCGCCTTGTAAGATCATAAGATTTGTCTATATCCTTCTGAATGGCGAGACAGGGCTCGGCAACTCCCGGGGTGTAAGCCAGTGACAGGTCCTCCTTGTTTTCTACGCTTACCCGCGAAACCACTTCAATTTTGCCCTTCCATTCTCCATGAAGTCTCAGAGACTCTTCAGCATAATTCATTTGAAACTACTCCTTTCATATCCCAAAATAAGCAACACATCTATTATATACTACTAAATGTACAAAACATACATTTCTTATAGCAAATCCCTCGTTTTTGCAGTGAGCATGTTCAGCACCCTCTTTTTGTCAAGACTCCATTTGGGTTCCACTAAAAGCCACCTGGGGCCGTCGCCTGTCATCCGATGCACCACAGTCTCTTTTGGCAAAAGAGCTATTGCTTCCGCCACCAGATCCGTGTACTCCTCCATGGACATGATGTGGAAATCTCCCCTCTCCGCGCCGTTTGAGTCCAGGCTTTCGCAATACTCCCGGTACATCCCGGTGCCCTTTAGTATCTGGAGGTTCTGTATCTTGATGCCGTCAAGGGTCGGCTGCAGTGCTGACAGATATCTTATGGTATCCAGACAATCTTCCCCGGACTCTCCCGGAAGTCCAAAGATCACATGCGTTATCACCGCAATACCTGCTTCTTTCAGCCTTCTGTAGGCATTCTCAAAAACCGGAAGATCATACCCCCTGTCAACGCGCCTCGCTGTTGCGTCATGAATAGTCTGAAGGCCAAGCTCTATCCATACAGGCTTTTTGGCATTCAGCTCTTTTAAAAGAGCTGTCACCTCATCGCCGAGGCAGTCAGGTCTTGTTCCGATCGATAATATCTCTATGTCATCCCGCTCTGTCACTCTGGTGTACAGCTCTCTGAGACGGGTAAGGTCACCATAAGTTCCGGTATAGGACTGGAAATATGCGATGAAGCTCCGGGCATTGGTCTTGGCTGCAATGACTTTTTTGGCATCCTCGATCTGCCTGTCGATATCCACAAAATCTGAAGCAAACTCTCCGGAGCCACCCTCTGAGCAGAAACTACAGCCCTGAGTAAGGGGCCTTCCGTCTATGACGATACTGCCGTCCCTGTTGGGGCAGGTGCAGCCTGAGGACAAGGAGAGCCGGTATATCTTTTTCCCATATTTATTCTGAAGATATGCAGACAGCCGTTGTGGCATCTGAAAGCGACCTCCTCTTAAAGCTCATGTAATTACCGGCCTGAATCGGTTATGCTATCAATTCCCGATCAGTCTGACAACGGATGTTGCCAGCCATGTACTACCTTATTTACAACTCGGGCCACATCATGCTTTATCTTTTATCTTTTTCAGTTCATCAACCGTAAAAGTATACTTTTTACCGCAGAACTGACATCCCAGCTCCACATCTTTTCCATCATCGATCATCTCCTGGAGCTCATCCTTACCGATCAGCATAAGGGCCCGCTCGACTCTGTCCTTGTCACAGTTGCAGTAGAAATTGAGATCCAGCTTGTCAGTGAACTCGATGTCAAAGCCGTCAAGGACAATCTTAAGAAGCTCCTCAGGTGTTTTGCCTGCCTTAAGGATGTCCGTTACGGAGGTGAACTTTCTGAGATTATCCTCGAGATGGCTGATAGTTTCCTCCTGAGCAAAGGGCATAAGCTGAACGATGAAGCCGCCTGCAGCTATTACTGAGAGGCTCTCCCTCTCCACAAGAACGCCAAGTCCAACAGATGAGGGGGTCTGCTCAGATTTTGTGAAGTAATAGGTCAGATCTTCAGCGACTTCTCCTGAATAAAGGTCTATCTGGCCCACATAAGGCTCTTTTAACCCCATGTCACGAATGACAGTCAGAGTTCCTACACCGATCCCGCCGCCAACATTGAGGTGTCCCGACGAATTTGGCTCCAGGACCACATAGGGGTTACTCACATATCCCTTAACGTTTCCCTTGTTGTCAGCCGTTGCCAGGACGCTCTTCATGGGCCCGTCGCCATCCATCCTGACCGTGATTAGGTCACCGTCGCCATCCATCATGGATCCCATCATGACCGTGCCTGTCATCAGACGCCCCAGTGCTGCTGCCGCTATTGGCGAGAGTTCATGAGCCTTTCTTCCGTATTCCGCCAGATCCCTGGTAGTGGCCGCAAAGGCGCGGATCTGCGCATTGCCGGCCGTTGCTCTGACCATATAATCTCTGTATTCCATATGTTGATCTCCTTAAGTTATTTTTTAATGCCGGGGTTGCGATTCAGATAATCACCCGGCAGCCATATTTCGATAGAATTCTTCTCTACCCTGCAGGTCAGAAAAAGTACCTCCACTCCGGCCTTTTCTGCCTCATAAAAAGCCTCTGCAAACTCAGGGTCAGTCTCCTCATTCGGGAGCACTTTACTGATTCCCTCCCCCTGGATCACAAAGGCAATCTGCGCGTGATATCCCTCATTCTGAGCTTTGATCAGCTCCTTCAGGTGCCTGGCCCCGCGCTCAGTAGGAGCATCGGGAAAAAACCCTGTTCCATTCCGAAAGAGAGTACAGCCCTTGACTTCCATAAGGTATTTCTCTGTGCTGATCGGCGCTTCGGATGTCTTTTCCATATAAAAATCGATCCTGGAATCTCCGTATCTGAACTCGGGTCTGACCAGGCTGTAGGTTCCAAGGCTCTCAAGCCATTCCTTCACAACAACATTCGGAGCCTGGGAATCGATATTGATCACTTTCCCGTCCTTGTCTACCGCTACCAGGTCATAGGGCGTTTTCCTCTCGGGATTTGATGCTTTCTCCAGGTAGACTTTAGATCCGGGGATCAGAAGTTCCCGGCATCGCCCGGTGTTCTTGACGTGGACCTTCAGCTCTTTTCCCTCAAGCTCAACTAGCGCTATGAAGCGATTTGGCCGGGACAGGAACTTTGCAGTTGTAATATTGTTATATCTCAAAGCTGATCTCTCCTGCTCATATAATTACAGGTTACTGCTCACTCGCCTATAGCTGTCTCCAGTAACCAATCCGCGCCTTTCTGCCTTAACAGTAACAATTTCAGTTCTTACTGTTGCATCTTTTTTACCTTGATTGCCAGGACGATCTGCCTGATGATCAGGATTGGCAGGACTGGGAAGAACAGGATAGCTGCCACAAGCCTTGGAATGATGTTCTGAGGGCCATCAAAGTACTCAATGGGGCCAAGGACAGTCTCATATTCCTCAACAGTATTACCGTTTTCATCCACATATGAATGAGGTACCCGATCAGCATGCTGGCCATGTTCTCTGGGCAGAACGAATGAGAGGATCAGGAGCACAGGCACTGCTATTATCACGAATACCAGCCATTTCTTACCTCTCTTTAATTTCTCCTGCGGACTGCGCTTTGCTTTTTTATCGGTGTTCTCCATTTAAGTGTCCTCCATTTGGCTGCAAGGTTCTTGTGTTACGTTTACGGTTCCGCTCCAAAAATCTTTTCAAAATCAAAGTCCTCGCCTGTCCTGGACTTGTAAAATTCTTCTATCGTAAGGTCCTGATCCTTGGGATCAAAATCCACATCCCTGCAATCGTCCTTGAAAGGATCATCATCCTCCAGGAAAGCATAGGCAAGATTGTGAATCTGCCATTCGTAGACCATATCTTCTGCGGTCCTGAAGCTTACCATATCTCTGCCGTGAATGGGGTGTTCATCGATGAGGGCCTGGCAGATGATGAGCATATCGCTCTCACTGTTTATGAGGTAAGAGTCGTGGATTTTCCAATTTTCGGGTATGGTGTATTCAGCCTTGAAGGCTTCTCCGTTATATGTGAAAGTGTAGTTTGTGCCTTTTCCGTCAATGTCTGTGAGGTTGATGATCAAAGGCTTTGCTGTTTTATCAGAATCGGCTTGGGATTCTGGAGAGTCCGGGGTGGCTGGGTATGACTGGGCGCCTGTAGTGTCCGGGGTGGCTGGGTATGACTGGGCGTCTGTAGTGTCCTGGGTGGTAGGATCTTCAATGCTGCCTTGATTGTCTTTGGGGTCGGAAGAGTTTTGGTTGTCCGAATCGCCCCGGGCTCCTGTAGTGTCCGGGTTGTCCGGATCTACTTGGGTGCCTGTAGTGTCTGGATTGTCTGGGTCTGCTTGGGTGCCTGTAGTGTCTGGATTGTCTGGGTCTGCTTGGGTGCCTGTTGAATTCGGGTTGTCTTGGACATCCCGGGCTTGCTCGCCGTTCGTTTTTTCGACGTTTGAAACATCCTGACTGTTCGCAGATCCAAGAGTATTTACTTCCTCTGCATCTTCGGTAATCTCATGATTACTATCTTCCACTATGTCTTTTGCCTCATCATGAACAGCTTCTTTATCGCTTACACGATTACCGGCACTGCTCCCATCTGTAGACGAGTGCGTTGCTCCACATCCCGCTATGAGGAATACTATAAGAGCTAATGATATAACTGTAATTTTTCTCATATTTCTTAACTGCTGTCCTTACATGAGATGGACTAAAGTAAATTCTCCTGAATATTCACAAATCATTTATCTTTAGCATGTTTACTGCATGCATTAAGATAGTATTTGTAGTACTAATTCCGCATTTCTTTGTCTATGATACTACTGACTCGTTTTTCCAGATAGTGCTTGTAATACCAACTCCTACTTTTCTTTGCCTTTGATACTACTGTCTCTTTTTTCCAAATAGTGCTTGTAGTACCAACTCCTACACGCAATATAGTTAATTCATTATCGAACCAGACCGCAGCTTATAACATTCCGGAGTTCTTGATAAGTTTAGGCGGATGTTGCCTGAAAATAATCAAATTCCGCCAGTAAATCGATCACTATATTTCGGATTCAATACCGCCCCGCACTGTCCGAATATAAATTAACGGCATTCCGAACATAATTTACTGTTGGGAATGGTGATTTGGGCAATCACAAGTAGCCAATTATTTTTCTTACTGTTGTAATCTACAAAATGCGTTTTTAAAAGTAGGATCAAGATACGATTATCGCCTGTCGTAAATAATCACCAGCAGAATAATCTGACAATTATAGCATACTTGCAATTATATCTGACATTGTAATTTTTTACATAGAACAGAAAGATAATTTATATGTCACAAATCACTTTTGCTACTGTCAGAGTCATGTTTTCACAAATGCACCAGTAATGATTTTTGATGGCTACTGTTAAAATTTGAATAATACTTTTTCAACAGTAATTTCCGCCTTACTGAACATCATTTTCATCAAATATTATTGTGGTTGTCCATAACATAGATGGCTACTAGTATAACGGTTTTCAAATAACACGACCTTTTATAAATATTTACATCATAGGACAATTTGCACCACATTTAATACTTGACCGTCTTAACTGTAACCATATCGATTACTAATGCCAAATGTTTACCTGATTCTCAGTTTTTCCACTGGAACTTTTCAAGATTGACTTTTCCGCCTGTCACTTCTACGCCTTCCTGTTCAAGAAGCTCCGCCTGCTTCCATGCGCCTCCAAAAGCGTACTCTCCGGCAAGCTCTCCCTTCGCATTCACAACACGGTGGCAGGGGATAGTTGAAGGATCCGGATTCTTGTGGAGTGCGTTGCCGACAGCCCTGGCCATCTTCCTGTCGCCTGCTGCCTCAGCAACCTGTGCATAGGTCGCAACGCATCCCTTCGGGATTCTCCTGACTGCCTCATAAATTCTTTTTGTGGGACTGTCCGATATCAGATCATAACTTTCAGCGATCATGATCTTAACATCTTTATCCGGAATACTGCCATCAAGGATAATGGTATTCCAGTGCCCCTTGTTCTGATGGTATGCCGGAATGACGGACTTATAGATTTTTCGCCAAAAGAATGCCTTATCAGGATCCACCTTAACATTCAGATTGATGTATCCATCCTTTTCATAAGTCCAAAGGAAAGCCTTCTTGTTTCCCTTGAAGCGAACCAGCTGCCAGTTGTCGTCACGAAATGGTGCATCCTGATATGTGTCAGGAAAAGACAAACCATATTCAATTACCTGTTCTCTTGTCTTCATCATGGTCTTTGCTTAATATGCTTGAAACATGAGCTCAACTCTCATTGATTCCTGTTCTCCAAAAAATGGGCATCTATACTTCATTATTCTTCTACAATATCTGCATATTCAAATCCAACAACCGATTTGAGATCCTCCGGTGACAGTTCAACCTGAAAGCCGACTTTTCCGGCGCTGACAAACATCTTGTCAAGATTACTTGCAGTTTCATGCACAAAAGTCTTAAACTGCTTCTTCATTCCCACCGGGGAACATCCTCCGTGTACATAACCTGTAAGAGGCAAAAGATCTTTTTGCTTGATCATAGCTATTGCCTTTTCACCTGATGCCTTAGCTGCTTTCTTAAGGTCAAGCTCCTCTTTTACAGGTATTACAAACACATAATATGACTTGCTCTTGCCCTGAGTGACCAGTGTTTTGAACACCTTTTCGGAATCTTCTCCAAGTATGCCTGTAATCTCCGCTCCGGACATCGTAGCATCAGTTTCATAAGAATGGCTGGCATATTCGATCTTTTTGCTGTCCAGTATTCGCATTACATTTGTCTTGTCGTTATTTTTCATAGTCATAACTTTCTGTTATATAGTCAAACCAAAATTATCTCAGCACAAATGAAATA
>JAEEGH010028205.1_pt1 | contig 11065 bp, 4 predicted proteins | sample 9134181 | NCBI WGS metagenome assembly JAEEGH01 (sample SAMN16246544, study PRJNA631951) | gut metagenome | biome: gut microbiome; feature: rumen; material: DP-attached | host: Bos | place: Iran: Karaj | collected 2018-10
CGGTGATGCCGTATTGGTAGCCTAAGGTACGCATAATCCATTTAGCGATAACCAGTTGGTCGGCAGCATCCTCGAGGGTGGTGGGGAGGAATTCGATTTCGTTTTGTTCGTACATAAGGTCGCCGACACAGAAGTTGCCTACTTCGCTGTGGCCGTATTTGATAAGGCCGCCGCATTCAGCGATGAGCTTCATTGCCTCTGTACGGAAGTCCTCGAACTTGCAGAAGGGGCGCGATGCGTGGTATCCTCGCTGATCGGCAGGCAGATAGTCCTCTTCCTTAGGAGCAACGACGTAGTATTCAAGCTCGCCCATAACCTCGAATTCCATACCGTCCGTGGCCTTGCGGAAAGCTTCGCCAGCCTTGTGCAGCGTATACTCAGGAGCCATTTCGAAAGGCTCGCCGTCCTTAGTGTAGAAGTTACACAGTATGTCTAATGTCGGAATCTCGGCAAAGGGATTAATGAACGCCGTGCGGAAACGCGGAATGACGTAAAGATCCGAGCTGCCAGCCTCGAGAAATGGAAACAGGCTCGAACCGTCGACACGCTCGCCGGATGCAAGTACTTCGCGGATATGGTCATAACTGTTGATGACGAAATTGAGCGTCTTCAAACGACCGTCGTTGGCCATATAGCGGAAGTTGACCATCTCGATTCCCATCTCTTCGATGACACGCATAATGTCGTCGCGGGTGAACTCGCTTGCGGGTTTCTGCAGAAACGCCACAAGTCTGTTAGGGTTTAGTTTATAGCTATTTGTACTCATTTTTAATTCTGTTTTGATTTTTTTGGGGTTGCAAAGATACGAACAAAAAGACAAATAGAGGCAAAAACGCTGAAAAATATTTTTTTAGCATTTTTAAACCCTGTTTTTTCCTCTCTCCCATACACAGTCTTTTCTCCCACCTTTCAGTTCAAGAAAAAAGTCTCCATTCAAGCTATCCTGTCTGTATTACTTGCTCGACATCAACAACTAACATTGTTGCATCAGAGGAATTCTTTTTTTCATTAACAGGCGGGCAATAAAACAGCGCTACATTCGTTAAAAATATCAAAAAACAAACAAAAAACATCTATACATTATGTTCAAAAAAGAGACCTATATTGCTCGCCGCGAACAACTGCGCAAGGACGTAGGACACGGCATTATCATCATTCAGGGCAACCACGAGGCTTCCTGCAACTATCCTGACAACACTTACTGGTTCCGCCAGGACAGCACATTCCTCTATTTCTTTGGACTTCAGCGCGAAGACCTTGTTGGCGTGCTCGACTGCGACAACGGCAAGGATTATGTTTTCGCCAACGACTACGACATCGACGACATAATCTGGACAGGTCCACTGCCCAGTGTCAAGGAGCTGGCCGCCAGCGTGGGCGTCGCAAACAGCGGCGACCTCAAGGCCCTGCAAACACTTTGCACCAAGACTGTGGGCGAGGCTCGCAAAATTCACTACCTCCCCCCCTATCGTGCGGACAACACACACCAAATCAGCGAACTGCTTGGCATCAATTACAACGCAGTGACTCGCTATGCCTCTATGGACCTTATCAAAGCCTGTGTAAAGCAGCGCAGCATCAAGAGTAACGAAGAAATCGAGGAAATTGAGAAGGCTATCGCCACGGCCTACAATATGCACGTTGGAGCTATGAAGATGGCAATGCCTGGCCGCTATGAGTATGAACTCGCCGGCTTTATGCAGGGCGAGGCTTGGAAAGGCAACGGCCCTGTCAGTTTCCCAGTCATTATGACCATCCACGGTGAGACGCTGCACAATCACGGCCACAACAACAAACTGGTCGAAGGACGTATGCTGGTGATGGATGCCGGCTGCGAAACGGCGATGAACTATTGCAGCGACATCACACGCTCGGTGCCGGTAGGAGGACACTTCAACGAACGCCAAAAAGCTATTTATGAGATTGTCCTCAACGCCAACCTTGAAGCCATCCGAGTCACCCGTCCCGGCATCACCTATCAAGAGGTTCACACCGCAGCAAGCCGCATTTTGGCACAGGGTTACAAGGATCTCGGCATACTGAAAGGCAACATCGACGACATCGTCGCCAACGGCGCACACAGCCTGCTGATGCCCCACGGTTTGGGACATATGATGGGACTCGACGTACACGATATGGAAAACTACGGCCAAATCAACGTAGGCTATGACGACGAGACGCGTCCTAGCGACCAGTTCGGTCTTGGCAGCCTCCGTTGCGGACGTCGCCTGCAGCCAGGCTTTGTCATCACCGACGAGCCAGGATGTTACTTCATCCCTGCCCTCATCGACAAATGGCACGCAGAAGGCACCAACAAGGACTACATAAACTTCGACGAGCTTGAGAAATGGAAAGACTTTGGTGGCATTCGAATCGAAGACGATGTCCTAGTAACTGAGACAGGTTGCCGCGTCCTCGGCAAACCGATACCAAAGACTGTTGCTGAAATCGAAGCCACAATGGCCAACTAATCACCAACAATATAATAAAAAAAAGAACGCCCCATTTAGGGCGTTCTTTTTTTTAAATGCCAAGTTGAAACTTATTTCACAACAAGTTTCTTCACCATATTCACATTTTCACCGCTGATGCGGACGAAGTAGGCACCCTGGGCAAGGCCGGATACCTCCATCGTCTTCACGCAGTCGCCTTCGCAACTCATCGAGTCGCTCATAACGACGCGGCCGTTCATATCAACGATGCTTACCGACACAGTGCCGTTGACACCGCTCAGGGCGATGGTCGTCGTGCTGCTGGTCGGGTTCGGGTAGATGTTCAGACCGATACCGTCGGCGAGGTCGATACCATCTCCACTAGGAGTGGTGAACTCGACAGCGGTTGACCACAGACCATAAACACCCGGTTCGCAGACGGCGCGGACATAGACCGAGTATGCCGTTTCGGGCGAGAGGCCGGTGATGGTGTAGTTGTTAGCGTCAACGTTGACGATTGTACCGGAACCCTGACCGTGGCCGCGGGGACCGTAGTCAATCTGGTAGCTGCTAGCCGAGGCGGCAGTCCAGTTGACGGTAGCGGTGGTGGAGTTGGTAGCCGTTGCAGTGACGCCGGTCACCTGTTCGCAGGTAGCGGTGGTGAACTGGATGGTGTCGCTGTACTCAGACTCGGCAGCGCCGTTGCCGCAGATGGCCTTGACAGCAGCGTTGTAGGTCAACGTCTGGTCGAGACCGGTGACGGTGAACGGGTGGGCATCGGCAGTGTACTCCTGGTTGAAGGTGTTGTTCCATACGTGGATGCTCCACTGGTTCTCAATGCCGTTGGCTTCCCAGTCGAGAGTAGCAGTGGTGAATGTGGTGGCAGTAGCCTCGAGGCCGCTCGGGTCGAAGCAAGGCAGACTGTCGGTGATGAAGTTGCCAACAGCCCAGTCGGATATCAGTTCTTCAGTAGCATCGCAGATGGCGCGGACGCGGAACTGATACTGGGTAGTGGGAGCCAAGCCGGTGACAGCATAGCTGGTAGCATTGCTGACAGCAACTGCTTCGGGCCAGGTGGCCTCGTTGGCAGCCTTGACAGCGACTTCATAATCCATTGCAGAACCACCCCAGTTCAGAGTAGCACCGTTGTAAGAGATGTTCGTAGCACTGAGAGCGCCGGGAACACGGCAGCCGGCACCGCAAGTGATGAGATAGATGTCGCCGACAGTTGTGATGGCTGTACCTGCAGCTTCAGGGTTAGTGTAGGTGTAACCTCCCGGACTGTCGCGGTAGACATAACGACCCTTGGCTACACCGTGGTTGTGGGCAGCGAAGGTAGCGCCAGAGGTGTAGCTACCGTTGTTACGAACAACAGAAACAAGGATGTTGCTGTGGCCGTCCCAGGTGAAGGTAGTGTCGAAGCCGTGGAGCTGAATACCAGTATTGTCATAGCTGAAGCTTGCATTGTCGATTACCTTGACAAAGACGTGCGTTGTCGAGTCGGGCAGGATCCAGGCAGTGGAGAGGTTGTCCTCGGGAACGTTGGCCAGGTAAACGGTCATATTCTCGTACTCGTCACCGGCAGTGGTAACCGTCGGTTCGAATGCAAGAGCAGTGATGTCTCCATCCATACCGGCAAGCTAAGCCGAGTCGATGATGGTCTGGACATAGCCGTAGTTGTAGAAGCTGTATCCGATCGGCGAGTAGGTCGAGGTGCTCGAGGTGAGAGTGGTGTCGAAGTTCTGATACCAGGTAGCGTTGTCGCACATTTCGGTGACGAAATGGTAGGCGTCGCTGGTGAGACTGGTATCGTTGGTGCAGAGTTTGCGCACCCATACAACGTACTCGCTCATAGGCTCAAGGCCGGTCAGCGTGATGCTGTTGGTCTGGGTCTGGAGGAAGACATTCTGGGCCGGGGTGCCGGGATACGGACGGTAGATCACCTCATAGTTGGCAGGTGAAGGACCTATCCACGAGAGGCTGGCCGAAGTCGACGAAGCATAGTTGAGAGTGGTGGCCACAGGACGCGGGCAGGCGCTCTCTTCGATGTGGATGTTGTCGACGGCTGCAGCTTCCGGATAGGTGGCATAGCTCGAAGTGCTCTGGTTGAACCAGAAGAAGGCGACACGGCGGATACCGCTGACAGTGTCGAACGAAGCCGAGTAGGTGTTCCAGTTGGTATCCAGATAGATAGTAGCTATACGATACAGGTCGTTGACATTGCCCCACGGCGAGGTGATGCCGCTGTTGGAAGGAACTGTCGGGATGGCGGGATCGACGAGGAAGACCATCAAGGCGTCGTAGCGTGCTTCGATTGTACCACCAGCGCGGGCATCAAACGTGACAGTGAAGCTGCTCTGGTTAGGACCGAAGTCCACATCGCGGTAGACGGCGGCATTGACGACGGCGTCGTTAACATAGGGACGATAGGTAACGCCACTGTCAGCCGATACATACATACTGTACTGGCTGGTGTTGCCGTTGGTATTGGCGGCGGTGCCGCGATACCAGTCATACGAAGGATTGTTGGTGCTATGCTGCCAGTTGGCCCACTCAGCAGGATCCTCGAAATTGTAGCTGTAAGGCAGAGTGGCAGGTGCCTGGGTGGTGTTGAAACCGCAAGCGTCGCGGCTGTAGTCGCCAGTGTCGGTAGCGCTGCAGATTGCTCTTACATAGTATTCGCCCTGATACGAAGCCGGCAGACCGGTCAGCGTGAACGGGTTGCTGTTGGCGATGACAGTGGTGCCAGTACCTTGCTGGAATCCGGTAGGACCATACTCGATCTGCCACTGCGAAGCGTTGGCACGGTCGTTCCAAGCCAGGTCAACAGTGTTGGTGGTGGCGTTGGTAGCCGTCAGGTCGTTAGGACGCTGGCAGGTAGGAATAAGCTCGAGGGTGATGTCATCAATGACAGGGTAGCAGTAGGTAGAACCAGTCGAGGGTTTAGCCAAGAAGGTTATGTAGCGGCCGGTGTCAGTATAGCTGTCAAAAGCCACCTCATAGGGACGCCAAGCGTTGGCACCTTCGTAGTTGAGTGTGATGGTATCCACAGCGACAAAGGTACTTATGTTGCCAGGTGTGGTGCAGACACCCACAATCACATCAGCCACATAGGTTGTCGTGCTGGTCGGGTTGTAGGCGTAGAAGTAAACCTGAAGGTCGCTGGCACTGTATATGTTGTCAAGCTCGGGCAATGAGAAATAGGTATCATACGCGCCTGACGAGCTTGAGTTGTACATATACATAGCGCCACCTGTTGTACCAGAGTGGTTATAGGAACCATTGATATAAGGATAAGTCGAGCTGTAGGTCGAGCCATAGCTCCAGCAGTAGGGAGCGTGGACACTTGAACCCGTACCCCAGCTGCTGAAAGTCTCGGTCTTAGGCAGCGAGTTGATGGTGCCGCAAGTAGTGGCAAACTGATAAGCAAACGACCAGTTGCTGCTGTCGCTGTTACCGCAGATACCGCGGACATAGACGTCATACATAGTGCTGTGGGTAAGACCTGTCAGCTGTGTGGTGTTGCCAGTAACTGAAATCACCGTACCGGTGCCGTGTTCGAAGCCTGCAGGACCGTACTCTACAACGAAATTGGTCGTTGCGGTGTCCGTCCAGCTGATATTGGCAGAGGTCTGGGTAATACCCGAAGCGGTTACGTTGGTAGGACGGATGCAGGGGTTCATATAGTTGACCTCGATATTGTCGAGATAGAGGTAAACGTAAGAACCGCTGTTACCTGCGGTCAGGGCGATGTTACCCTCGGGCTGGCCGACGAAGGAGACCTCAAAGGGCACCCAGGTGTTGGCAACAGTGGAGACACTGCCAACAGCGTGGAAAGTGGAGAAGTCGGTAACATCGGTAATCACACCGAGATCCAACTGATAGCCATTGCTGCTGTAGTAGACAAAACCGCTGAGGAGAAGGGTGTCGATAGGAGCATCCATCTTGGGCAGAATCAGAGCTGTGTGGGTGGTGCCACTTGCATAGAAATACATCGACTTGCCGTCGCCCAGGGAGTAGCTGGTGGAGATATAGGGATAGTTCGCGTTGTAGTCGCTGAGCTTGAACCAGCAGCTGGGAGCGGGAGCAGCAGATCCTGTTGTCCAGGTCGAGAAATTCTCACTGAAAGGAACAGGCTCACCAACACAGTCGGTAAGAACGGTCTTGACAGTTGCAAAGGTGTCGGTACCACAGAGGTGATAAACGCGGATCTGATACTCGGTGTAGGGAGTCAAACCGGAAATGGTAGCACTGGTAATTGAGGTGCCGGCATAGTCAACGGTCCAGGAAGCGTCGTTCACAGCCTTGTGCTCAACATTCCAGGAGGTCTCATCAGCACCGGCAGCCCACATCAGGTCGACAGTGGTGCTGGTCTTGCCGGTAACGACGACGAGAGGAGCGGCGCAGGAAAACTCGACAGCGCAGGGAGCACCACCAAGGATGATGTTGTTACGAACACTGAGCGAAGTACCGCCAGAGTATGTAAAGGGATCGTAGGGACCGCTGTCCTGATATGCGTAACGGGCAGAACCGCTGGGAGCAGAGTGGACGTAACCGGAATTACCGCTGACATAACTACCTGTCATATCGCGCATAATGACGACCAGGTTGTCGCTACCGTTGTAGTTGAACGGAGTGGTCAGGGTGAAAGTAGTCCATTGGTTGGCTGTCAGGGTGACAGGACCGCCGTTGTAGACCAGGGTGAGGTCGGAAGGATGGACATAGTTGCTGGCAGTAGCAGCACTATAGTGTCCCATATAGATTTCATAGGTACGCTGCTGAGCAACTGCAGACCACATAAAAGAGACATTGTCGATCTGTCCGCCGTGGCCGATTTCGGTAGCGGTGTAGATCTGCTGTGTCAAGCCATAGTTGTATAACGAATAGCTTGGCAGGTAGGTGCTGGTAGAAGTACCGTTGCCGATGGTGTCGCTGAAAGCGAGGGCGTCATCCACCTGAATACAGCCGAAACCGGCAGTGGTGAAGGAGACCATAGCAGGCATACCGTCGCTATCATCGCAGGAAGGAACAACCGAAACGGTGTAATCCGAACCGGCATCGAGACCGCCAACCATAGCGAACATATCAGGAGTGGTGACTGTTGCGGCAACACTGTTGGCAGTGTCGTAGACAGTGACGATATAGCTGTTGGGCAGCGGAGTGGAACCGATTGCATTGGTCCAGGTAATATAAGCCGAAGATGTGGAAACTTCCTGAACAGTGACTTCGTCAATGTCGCGGCAGGAAGGCATATCCTCACACCTCACGTTAAGCTCGAAGCCGGCATAGACAACGGAGACGTCGGAATGGAACAGGAGGGTGATGGGGCCGCCCTGAGTGGTGACAGTGTCGATGGTCGGGTTGGAACTGTTGATTTGAGTCAACATTGTTCCACTGGCAGAAGTACCGGCATAGACGCGAAGATAGTCAATAGTACCTTCAGTAACACCAGAACCCCAGAACTTGAAACGTTTGGTGTCATCATTAGGATAGAGTGTCAGCGTGTAGTGGCAGTTGTTGCTGTAGTTGCCGGTGGCACCGCCGTCGTCATAGATGACAGCGTTGCAAACGTACATTACGGAACTGCCGGTGACACCCATCTCAATGGAACCGGGAGAGAAGGTCAACGGACCTACCCAGAGGCTGCTGTCGTCACCACAGACGGAACGGACATATGCCTGATAAATCAGGCCTGACATCAAATTGTCAATCACATACTCTGTATCGATTACACTGATAAGGTTTTCGACTGTGTCGGGGCTAAAGCCTTGTTCGCCGACGGCAATCACCCATTCGGTAGCATCGCCTGTCTCAACCCAATTCAACACAATACTGTCGGCCTGGGAAGCGTTGACGGTAAAGTCAGTGGGTAATTGACAATTGAGCATAGTAATGATAACGTTGTCGACAGCTGCAGGAGGCATAGAACCGCCGCTGGCGTCGTTGGCCCACATAAAGACGAGCATATAGTCACCTGCACCAACGTTTGGCGTGGCGACACAGGTCTGCCAGCTGTCGTGGCCGTTCATTTTGCCGCCAAGGTCAACCCAGCCGGCAGGAGTGGAGGTGGTGTAGCTGTAGGCGCTGGTGCCGCCCTCGGGGTCGTGGCCAGCCTGGAGGCTGTTGATTGCCGTTGCCGGAGCAATCCAGGCACGCAGGTAGTCATAGTTGGTCTCGCCATTGGCTTTCCAGTCGAAGCTGATACCCAATTGGGCAGAGTCGGTGAAACTCAGCACTCGGTAGGCATAGCTGAACTGGGTGCCGCTAACATTATAGGCAAGCGAAGAACCATTATCGTTGGAGACGAAGAGTCCACTGGTGCCATTGTGTGCACCGGGGGTGCCGATGAACCACTTGTTGGTAGCGTCGTTGACAAAGCTCCAAGCGATGTCGTCGGTGGCCTCAAAGCCAGTAGTGTAGGGGAATTCGCTCACAGCGTCGCCGACAGTGGCGAAGGTGATGGAAATAGTGTCGCTGGTTTCACTGTTGTCGCACTCGGTCCACACGAGGACGGTGTAAGCAGTGCCAGAGGTGAGGTTGGACAAATCGTAGTAGGTGTCGGTAGTAGAGGTCACTGTGCCGTTGCCGGCAAGGACATCGGCAGACTCTCCCCAAATGATGCCGTAGCCGTCGGCACCGCCGTTCCATACCAGACGTGCAAAGTCGGAGGTCAGGCTGTCGACAGTCAGGCCACTGGGGGCAAAGCAGTTAGAGCAGGGGCTGCTCATTGAGAATAATGTGCCTGCCGACGGGTCATTGACCGTAAACAGAAGCACTCCACTGGCATTGTAAATCCAGATGGTGACTTCGTCGCCATACGAACCCGAGGTCCAGACAAAGCTGACAGGAGCGTCTGACGCCAAAGTGACAAAGGTCGAGTCGAGGGCCGGACCGTCACCATCGTTGTCAGCGTTGGCGGCGTCGAACGTCGCCACTGTCGTCGTTCCTTGCATCACAGCCAACGAGCCACCATTCCAACCATCGGCGTAAGCGTCTTCACCGACGATCTTGAAGGTACAGCTGTCTGACTGTGCCTGCGTTACCCAAGGCATACATAATGCCGCAATGAGTAACAATCTTTTGATAAATTTGAACATAATAAAAAGATTTGGTTAATAAATGAATTTGTGTGTATAAAATTGTTCCTTTTTTTCGAAAATCTGAAATAATTTATTTTTGATTATTTGCTTTAAAATAATGGTCTACAAGTTTTTGTTCTAAAAATAGCAAAAAAAGAGTCTTAAATATCAAAGGTCAAATATACGATTTTTTTTTGAATAGACAAAAAAATGGAAATTTTTGCGTTATTTTAACTTTTTTGAACGACAGAGACCACTGGAAGTTCTTTTTCGAGGGGTAATTTAACACTCTACACAGTTTGAGGCTACGCAGTGCGACACAGCCACACAGGTTGAGGCTACGCAGTGCGACACACCCCCCGCTTCGCGTACCCCTCTCCGAGAGGGGATGGCGCGGGGCGATACACTTTAGCCACTATTAAATGTCAACTTAATACTTATTTGCCAATGCAATATTGATTGTCAACGTAATGCGGTAGTCTATCCCTTCTCGGAGATGTGAAGAGACTGCCGGTGGCCGTCCCGATAGCGAAGCGGAGAACAAAGACGAAGGCCGGGGTGTGTCGCGCCGCGCAGCCAAAACCACAATTCACGTAGCCCAAAGTAGTCTAAAGTCCAGCCACAAATGAAACAACAAAAACAAAAAAAAGCCTTGACAAATGTCAAGGCTTTTTTTGTGAATGAAGCTACTTCTTACTTCTGTTTCTTGAAAACAAGGGTACCAAATTCTTCATCAAAATCTTTTATGGTCAACTCGTCGCCGTCAACAGAGAACGGAACGGTCATCAACTCGCCGGTGTCTTCGTCGGGGGTGACACCTGTCAAAGTACCATTTTCACCGTCGAAAGTGTAGGTAAACTTCTCGGATTCTGTGAATCCCATACCTGAAACAGACAGTGTACCCTCCTTGTCAGTGGTGAAAGCAAGAGTAAAGTCAATAGAAAAAGGCATACCTTCGACTGTTTCCGAGAAAGAGGCCTTCCAAGTGGTACCTTCGAGTTTGTCCTTTGAGCAGGAGCTGAAGCCAATCATAACAAAAGTCATAATGGCAACATAAAATAATTTCTTCATAAATTTAATTGTTTTAAATTGGTTATACTATAATTCGCTTTTAATAACTACGTCCGCAAAAAAATATTGTGCAGACATATAACATTTTTATCCGCAGTGCATAAAACGCTTCACCAGTTCGAGAGTCTTCTCGGGGTCGTTGCCTATCTCGGCACGCAGGTTGCGGTCGTTATATGAGCGCAAATCCTTGATTATTCCATCAATAAGCTGCGGAGCAAAGACACCTTGTGCCTCATATACGGCACGGTCACGCTCAAGGATGTCGGCGCTGGCGGCACAGCTATCGGGCAGCACGTCGAGGCGTTTCAGCACATCCTCGTGTTCAAAAATGCTCACACTGACGTAGCGGTCCTTGGCATACTGGACAGCATTCTCCATCTCGAAGCCGTGGCGAGCAGCAACAGTCATACCGGCCAGCAGCAGATATACGTTGGCGCTGCCGTCAGGAGTGCGCAGCTCAATGGTCTGTTTGTGACTGAAATC
>JAEEGH010028209.1_pt1 | contig 11064 bp, 7 predicted proteins | sample 9134181 | NCBI WGS metagenome assembly JAEEGH01 (sample SAMN16246544, study PRJNA631951) | gut metagenome | biome: gut microbiome; feature: rumen; material: DP-attached | host: Bos | place: Iran: Karaj | collected 2018-10
CAACTCCAACTAATCGCTCCAACTACACATCAAGTTCGAGTCTCAAGTTGGAGTTCGAGAGCGGTGGCTTTCTTTTCCTTCTACACAAAGAACCAGAATCTTCCATTCTCCAACTCCAACTCTTCTCTCCAACTCACCTTACGTTTCTACGCGACTACGCCAGCATGACGAGCTGGCCGCGGCGGCCGAAGGAGCGGCGGAGCATCTTGACGACAGCCGTTCCGCCGCGTCCACCGAGCCAGTTTGTCGGGGAGTCCCACACTACCGAAAGCGGAAACGAATGCTCGTTCACCGCGCAGACGAACGCCGCAAGAAACAGCATCTTCTCGCTGTTGTCCAGCCGCCCGAACGGCACGCCGTCCGCGTCAAGGTCGTTGCTGTGGTGGACGACAAGGCTGAGGCTGCCGTCCTCTCCGCCCTTCGCGGAAAAGCCCGTTATCCCCGCCGACTGCAGCTGCTTTAGATGGTCGATGATCGAAAGCCTCACAGCCTCCCTCATATAGGCCTGAACCGCTATGTAGGTTGCAAGATGCGAAAAGCTTCCGTCATTGGGATTTACGATTTCGCCATTCAGGGCGCTTCCCATCCGGAACGCGTCCGGAGCCACAAGCCACAGCTCCTGAAGCTCCTTCCGCATGTCGTGGATCGGGTCCTTCTCCGGCAGATAGCGGGCTGCGTCGGTGAAGGCAAGCCGAGTGTCGCCTATGCATCTTTTGTCGGTGGTCGAGGGTCCGGCATGATACCAGCCTCCCGAGCGCGTCAGGATCTCCCTCTGTCCGGACGAGACCTGTTCGTCGAGTACCTGCGTCTTGCTGCCGGAGCGCCGCATCGTGACTGTATAGGTACGCTCGGGGAAGTCGTAGTTGGCGATGGAGACGGAAAGGCGCGTCAGGCTGCTGGCGGCGATCCACGAACTCGGGAAAGAGGCGGTGTCCTCGTTTCGCGAAGCCATCAGGAGCAGTCTGAACGCGTCGATCGCAAGCGCCCTGGACGCGCCGATGTCCCCTTCGACGACGGAGATTCTGCTGTCGAAGGAGAACGTGCGGCGCTCTCCGATCTTGAAGTTCTGGAGATAAAGGCGCGTTACCATTGCACTAGCGGCTGACGGGCGCTTACGCGCGACCACGAAAGCGGGGCTGCGCAACTATCGCTGTCGCGATATGAACGCGCCGATTCGCCTCTGGGCCTGATGCCTGCCCAGGCTGCCATGGCTGGCTTTCGTGGTTGCGCGTAAGCGCCGTGTGCGAGATTGCGGGACATGTCTTACGCCGCGACGCAGTCCTCTGGCGAGACCTGCACCTCGATTGCGCCTCCGAACGCCTTGACGTTTACAGTCAGAAGCGTCTTCCCCTCCACGGTCTTTACCCTGCCCTCAAGGCCCTTCATCGGGCCATTGACGATGCGGACCGCGTCGCCCGCCTCTGTCGGCACCACAAGACGGAAATCCTCTGTGGCCTTCGCCGCCTTGACAAGCTGATGGACCTGCCGAAGGACAACACGAGCGTTCGGCAGCGGCAGAACCGCCACCGTCAGATTGGTCTTCATCACGCTGAGACGCTGTTCGGCGTCGAGCCTTGCCATCAGGTATCCGGGAAAGAGCGGAATGTCCGTCTTGACGGTGCGCCGCTGCACCTTGCGGACCTTCACATACGTCGGCAGGACATTCAATATATGCCACGCCTGCAATATGGACTGTATCTTCTTCTCCGCTCTAGGCTTCGTGCAGAGGATATACCACGTTCCGCTCATCAAATCGTCTTTTTGAAAACGCTCCGCGCCCGTCGATTACTCATCGCAATTCACGTCTAGCCCATCCTGCGGGCGCAAGTAGGGAGTTGAGTCCATACATAACCTAGCGAGTGGTTACAGGGTATAATATACCACATATTGTGCATAGCAGACAAGTGGAAATCTATAAATAGGTGTGGATATGTCTGTGTTTCCGGTGCGCGCAATCTGCCGCCCGGTGTATGCAAAAGCGCGGAACACCCCCGTAAACACGGGGTGTTGGCGATATAGAGCTTGCTAATGAAGTGGTATATCGTTTCTCGTGCAGTAAACGGCGCTATTCCGAGCCCGGTCTGCTATGCCTCCGCAAGTATCTTCTGCCGAATCGACAGGAACTCGTCCGCGCTTATGAGGCCTCGATCCCTCGCCTTTCCAAGCTCCTTGAGCCGAGAGCAGAATGTGCGCGGAGCGGGCGCGGCAAGACGGGTGCCGCTCTTCTGAGGGAGCGGCCGATTCGCCGCGCCGGACTCTATGGACGGGATTGCGTCCACTGCCTGCCGCAAGGCGACTTCGCTCGGATGGTAGTAGTGGCGGGTCATTGCCGTCGAGGTGTGGCCGACGATGGACTGGACGACGGCGAGGGGAACGCCTGCGTTCACGGCGATGGACACGAACGTGTGGCGGAGGGAGTGGAATGTCGCCGACGGAGTGCGCCGTGCGCGACCCTCGAGCAAGACGCCGGTCTCTATGCCGGCTTTCGCGAATATCTTCCCTAGCTTGCGGCTCACGGCCCAGCGCCGCCGGGTGAAATCCTGCGCTATCGAGTCGATTACGAAACCTCTGCGCGACTCGGTCGGCGTCTCCTCCAGCATGCCGACTAGCTCTGCGTGGAGCGGTATGGCGACAGGGCGCGCCGAAAGGTACCGGCGGGTCTTTCGAGGGACAATCTGGATCATGAGGGAGGAGAGATCGACCGCCTCCCACGTGAGACAACAGCAGTCGCCAAGACGCATTCCCGTATAGACGGCGATCAGAAAAAGCATCCTCCACTCGCGCCCGTACTCCTCTGAGGCTGCGAGAAGGCGTCTTACCTCGTCGAGCGAGAGCTCGCGACGAGTGTACCCGTCTCTTGCGCGTAGCCGTACGTCCGCCCACGGATTCGCCGCCGCGCCGTCCCCGCCAAGCATGAAGCGGAAGAGCTCGCGCAGGCAGCAGATGCGCAGATTGCATGTGACAGGCGAATGCATGCCCTGAAAGAACGCCATGTACTCCTCTACCATCGTGCGCGTCACCTGCCGCGGCTCATGCACGTTCGGATGGGTCTCGTGCATCCAGACGGAGAAGTGCAGCCATACCCTGTACTTCGCCTTTCGCGAGGCGGGCGCAAGACTGGCGGCCGCTGACGACGCCTCGTAACGGGGCCACGCCTTCAGAAGCGCAGATCGTTCAAGGGTCTCCCGCCTTGCGCACTCGGCCATCACAACGAGACGCGCGAGAGACGCCTCGGCTTCGGAGCGGAGCGTCGTACCTGTCGAGCGGCAGACGGTCCTGCCGCCCATGCGAACGCGCGCGGTCCAAACGCCGTTCTTCTCCTGCTGAAGGCTTCCTCTTCTTCGTGCCATGGCTCTCTCCTTTCTGGTTTGGTGAAAAGGAGCAGACTTCCACGGACGACGCGGAGGCCGTTCAGTCCGCGGCGCCTAGGCGGAGGGAGGGGTTCCGCCCTTTGCGCGGAACTCGCGCATTGACATGCCGAAACGGCTGCGGAAAAGGCGCTTCAGGCTGTCCGGCGCCTTGAAGCCGCAGGCCGCGCCGATCTGCAGGAACGTGCGGTCGGTCTCCAGTATCTGCCGCCGGACCTCGCCAAGCCGAGTGTCGAGTATGTCCTCGAGTATGGACTTGCCGCACACCTGCCTGAACCGAAGGTCGAGAAGGCTTCTTGAGACGCCGATGTGCGCCACGACGTCCGCCGCGCGTATTCCGTCGCAGGCGTGGTCCCTTATGTACGTCCGGGCCTTTTCCACCAGCGTCGTCGCAGGCGGAACTGGCGCGGACGATCCGCGCGCGAAAAGCCGCGTGCCGGAGATGTAGATCGTCCGGTCGGGAGTCTTCCTGCCGTGCAGCAGGCGGTCGAGCGTCTCCGCCGCCTTGAAGCCGAGTTGGCGAAACGGCAGCTGGAGGCTCGTGAGCTGCGGAGTGGTGTTCGCCCAGACGAGCGGATCGTTGTCGCAGCCGATCACGGAAACCTGCTGCGGAACCTTCAGCCCGAGCCGCTCGCACGCCGTCATCACGTCGCTCGCGAAGAGGTCGTTCGCGCCGAACACCGCCGCCGGCTTCGGAAGCGACGAAAGCCAGTCCGCAAGGTCCTTCTCGTCTATTCCCTTGGTCAGCACCTCGAGACGACTGTCCTCGTGAAGAGGATACACGAACAGCTCCACCTTTCTCGGCACGCCGGTGCGAAAGCCCCTTTCGCGTCCGTCGGACCACGGAAAGTGGATGTGGCCGTGGACGAAGCCGTACGACGCGAAGTGCCCCAGCGAATTGACGTGGCGGACGGCGTCGCGGCCGATGGACTCGTTGTCCAGAAGCAGAACGCGGCAGTTCGGACGGCCCTCGTAAAGCGGGGCGAGATGGTCGTTTGTGACTACGACCTTGACGTCCTTCGCCAGCACGCGCTCCGCAATGCGCTCGTTGTCGCACGAGATCGACAGCAGCAGACCGTCCGCGTCCTTGGCCTCTATTTCAAGGGCCCCGTTCGCGATGTCGGTTCGCGTGTTGATGAGATGGATCTTCCATCCTGGATGCATGTTGACGTAGTCGAAAACGCCGGACATCTGCTCGCGTCCGTCGTTTCCATTCGTCGGGATGGCGACAACAACTTTGGGTGCAGAGCGCTTCATGCAGCATAGTATAGCATATTATTGGCCAAAACGACGTGTTTTTGTTGGTGAAACATCCCTGTTATTGGCTTGCGATTTTCGCCGTACGATGCTATAATTCGAGCACGATTATGGAGGAAGTGGCTTCAACATGACAAACGAACTTAGAGCACAGGCGCTTTGGACTCTCTCGGCGATTGGTCTAGTCGCCGCGCCAAGGCTCTGCGGCGCTGAAGCCGACACTGTGCTCTGGCCTTCCGAAACGACCGTGCTGGCGGCCCAGCCCGACTCCAGCGCGACGCTTCTGCCGGACGGATCAATGGGCGTCGAGACCGGCGTCGAGTACCGCTGGCCTGGAGTGCGCATGGACTTCACCGCCGGCGAGAAGGACCTCTCAGGCTACGGCCGAGTGGTCGTGTCGGTCAGCAACACGACCGACAGGGCGGCGATCGTCCATCTCAGCGTCAAGGGCGACACGGTGCAGGGCCAGACGCCGGGCGGAAAGGTCTCCCTTGATCCGCACGCCGCCGGCGACATAACGGTCGACCTCTGCAACATGCCTTGGGCGCTCGACGAGCCGCTTGAGCTCGGCGGAATGAAAGGATATCCGAAGGCGCTCGGCGGAGGCACGACTTTCGACCTCAGGCACACAAGGTCGTTCCACATCTTCGTCTGGCAGAAGGGAGTGAAAGGCGGCTTCGCCGTGCGCCGCGTAACGGCGCTGCAGTCCGGAGTGAAGCAGAAGACGCTCTCCGCAAAGACGTTCCTGCCGTTCGTAGACCGCTTCGGGCAGTTCGCGCACGACGACTGGCCCGGCAAGATCCACGACGAGGCGGAGCTTGCCGCGTCCCGCGCCGCAGAAGAGGACTGGCTCGGAAGGAACGCAGAGGACGCCATTCCGGAGGCCGACGTATACGGCGGATGGGCCGGCGGCCCGCAGCTCGTGGCGACGGGCTTCTTCCGCACTGAAAAGGTGAACGGGAAGTGGTGGCTCGTCGATCCTGAAGGAAGGCTCTTCTTCTCACATGGCGTGGACGCCGTCGGCGTGGGCGCGACCACCGGCGCCGAGTTCCGCGAGAGCTACTTCTCGTGGCTTCCGAAGAAGGACGATCCCGAGTTCGGCGGCTTCTGGGCCCGCGTCAGCACGCCCGCTGCCCACGGATTCTACAAAGACCCTGCGCACCTGCCCTTCGGCACCTTCGACTTCGCGCGCGCCAACGCATTACGCAAGTACGGTCCGGACTGGCGGAACTTCTGCGCCGCGCGCGCGCACGTCAGAATGAGGGCATGGGGACTCAACACGATCGCCTGCTGGAGCGACCCTGTGACAATCGAGATGCGCAAGACGCCATATACGGCGAAATTCAACACAAAGGGCCCGATGATCGAGGGTTCGACGGGCTGGTGGGGCAAGTTCCGAGACCCCTTCGCGCCGGAGTTCGCCGAGAACGCGAAGAAGAGCGCCGAAGCCGAGGCGAGGAGGTCCGGAGAAGATCCGTGGTGCATCGGCTGGTTCGTCGACAACGAACTGAGCTGGGGCAGCGACGACCGCGAGATCGCCCGCGCCGTGCTGCGCTCGCCCGCCACCCAGCCCGCGAAACTCGCGGCCCGCAGGCTTCTCGAAAGGAAATACGAGACTGTCGAGGGACTCGACGCGGCCTGGGGCACGAAGTTCGGCACCTGGGACGCGTTTCTCGCCTCGACGAACGTTCCCAACGAGAAGCTCTGCGGCCCCGACCTCGAGGAAATCCATCGCATCATGGTCAGGCGCTACTATCGCACAGTGCGCGATGCGCTGAGGTCGGCCGCGCCGCACCGTCTTTATCTAGGCTCCCGCATAGCCTGGGGCAGCAGGACCGTCTACGAGGAGTGCGCGCGGCACTGCGACATCGTGAGCGTGAACCTGTACAGCCGTCTGCCGGACCGCGACCTTCCGCAGGAGGCTATGGACAAGCCAATGCTCGTCGGAGAGTTCCACTTCGGCGCGCTCGACCGCGGCATGTTCCACACCGGCCTTGTCGCCGCGCGCGACCAGAAAGAGCGGGCCGAATGCTACCGCGCCTTCGTGAACGCCTGCCTCGACCATCCGCGCTACGTGGGCGCACACTGGTTCCAGTGGAAGGACCAGCCGCTTGCAGGACGCATGGACGGAGAGAACTACCAGATCGGATTCGTCACCGTGACCGACACCCCGTATCCGGAACTTGTCGCCGCGTCGCGCGATGTCGCGGCGAACATGTACCGCCGTCGCTTTTCTTCGGTAAAACCCAAGCAGGAGATCAGATAAATGAATGCAAAGGCAAAGTCCTCGCTCGTAGGCGCCTGTGTGCTCCTGAGCGCACAAATCATGGCGGCAACGCCCGCAAACACGCCGGACAAGTTCCTGCGATACGTCGAATCGACGGGTTCGCAGTACGTCGACACCGGCATAGTCGGACGTTCCGGCACAAAGGCGGAGAGCAAGGTCGAGTGGATGGACTTCTCCGACAGCGCCTTCCTCGCCTGCGGAGACAACTCCGGCAACACACGCTTCTACGCCTGCTACTGCAGCACAGCCTCCGGCAACATGTTCACGGCTCTGCGGACGGGCGCCAAAGTCAACTACAACGGGCACGACCTTCTCTTTGTCAAGAAGCGCATATACACGTACACGTCGGAATTCTCCCCTAGCTACAGCAACAACACATCGACGAACACGGTGACGATCGACGGCAAGAAGGTCTTCACTTTCGGAAATACGAGTCTCGACACCGGATCCAACCTCTACATCTTCGCCCGCAACAAGAAAGGCACCGCAGACTGCTTCTCGAAGACGCGCTGCTACGGGCTCAAGATCTGGCAGGACGGAACGCTCGTGCGCGACTTCAGGCCCTGCATGAAGAACAAGAAAGCGGGCCTCTATGACGCCGTCAGCGAGACGATCTTCTATTCCGGCTCGGGCACAGACCTCGCCTACGACGCGAACTACGACGTGCCAGACGTCTACATCGACTATGTCGAATCCCTCGGCAACTCGTACATCGACACGGGCATAGTCGGACGCTACGGCACGAAGGCGGAGTGCAAGGTCGAATGGATGGACTTCTCCGACAGCGCCTTCCTCGCCTGCGGAGACTGGGAGAAAAACACCAGGTTCTTCGCCTGCTACTGCCGCAACACGTCAGGAACAATGTTCGCGGCGCAGGGAACCGGAGACAACGTCCAGTCCGGCGGCAAGGACCTCGCCTTCGTGAAGGGCCGAGTCTACACCTACACCTCCGACTTCTCGAACATCGACGGGAACGGGAACTCGGTGAACACGGTCTCGATTGACGGCTCCACCGTCTGGTCGAAGACGAAGACCGGCATCAACACGGGCAAGAACCTTTACATATTCGCGTGCAACCAGAAGGCCAACACCGTCATCGGCTACTCGAAGACGCGCTGCTACGGACTGAAGATCTGGCAGAACAACGCGCTTGTCCGCGACTACAGGCCGTGCCTCAAGTACGGAGTCGCCGCGCTCTACGACGCCGTCTCCAAGTCCATCTTCTATCCGGAGGGCGATTCTCTCGCCTTCGACTCCACCGTCACAGTGAACAAGGAAGACCTCCTGTTCGTCGACTACATCGAGTCCGACGGCTTCACGCACCTCGACACGCAGGTGAAAGCAGAGGCCCCCGTCCGCGCAAAAGGCGAGTTCAGCTGGACAGAGCTCAGGACCTCGGACCAGGAGCAGAACATCTTCGGCTCCGACCATCGCTCCTATCTCGCATGCGGCCATTACAACAGCGGCTCCGACGCCAACCGCTTCTACATGGTCGACGAGACCGCCCAGAAGCCCTGGATCGGCTACGGCAACAACTCGCAGTCCTTCGGCTCCAAAATGACCGTCGGACAGAAGTACTCCTTTGACGTGTCTTTCGCCGCGGGCGCCCAGACCGCCTCGATCACGCCGGAAGACGGCAGCACCGTTTCCCACAACGCGAACTGGTCCGGCAGCGCGACCGGCAAGGGCAACCTCTACCTCTTCGCATGCAACGACGCCAAGAACGGCAAGCCGATATACCAGTCCGCCGCGCGCTGCTACGGGCTGAAGCTGTACAAGGGCTCTTCGCTCGTCCGCGACTTCAAGCCCTGCGTCAAGGACGGACATGCGATGCTCTACGACGAAGTCTCAAAGAAGGTCTTCCTTCCCTCGCCGGCCATTCCGGCCGAAGGCAACGTCGGAGCCGTCGCCGAGGAGTCTGGCAACTCTCCGTTCGACACTTACCTCGAATACGTCGAAACCGACGGCACGCAGTACATCGACACTGGCGTCGAGGGCAAGGCCGACACATCGGTCGAGTTCATCGAGACGAGCCTTTGCACCAGCTCGAACGACGAGGAGTGCCTGATCGGCGCCCTTGGCGAGGACGCGAATTCGCGCTTCTACATGTGGATGCACGGAAGGATCTGGACGCTCGGCATCGGCTATGGCAGCAGCTACTGGAGGCCCAGCATGAACGACCCGTACACGCCGGCGGCGCAGTGGGACGCCAGCTACCAGGACGTCTACAGGCTGAACAACGGCGACAGGAGGCACGCGAAAGTGACCTTCACCGGCACAAGGCAGACGGTGACGATCATCGGAGACAACGGCAGCAGAAACGACATCTCGGTCAGGGAGATCGTCTCGTCCGTGGACACCAAGCGGTACCTCTACCTCTTCGCCTCGAACAACAACGGCACGCCAGAGAACTACTGCAAGAGCCGCCTCGAATGGATCAAGATCTGGCAGGACGGCCGCCGCGTCAGGCATCTGCGTCCGGCCCGCCTCAAGAACGGGCTCGTGGTGATGTGGGACGTCGACAACAACAAGGCGTACCTGCCCAAGCCAAAACCGAACGGAGGCAACGCCTTCTTCAAGGCGGCCGGTCCCGTGTCCGACTACACCAGGCCCGGACTGATGATCATGATGATGTAACGCAGTCCGCGAAAAGGTTTTCCCCCACCATCCAAGCCGGAGCATTGTCTGATGCCCGGCTTGGATTTTTTGTCGCCGCGGACCAAGTCAGCTTCTCGAACGCAAATACTCCGCGAACAGTCGGTCGTACACAATCCAGCCGCCGTCTGCCTTGTACACAATATCCTTTGACACAAGATCCTTCAACGCCGCCCTTACGGTCGACGCCCCGCTCAGCCCGTTTGCAGCCAGAAATCCGGCAGACGTCGGCTCTGCGACGGTTCCATTGCGCGCAATCGCGACGACAAGCTCCTGCGAGGCGCCGTTCTGAGCCGCAAGAAGATCGTGATATACCAGCGCCCTCTCCTCGCAGAGTTCGACAACCGCCCTGTCGACCTGCGCATCGTCAAGCAGCGAGGTGCGAGTCTCCCACACCTTGTTCAGAACCGCCTGAAGATACCAGGTAACGCCGTCAAACCGCTTGTACAACCGGTCGAAAACGTCATCGGACAAGTCCCACCCTTCCGCAACGAAAAAGCCCTTAGCGAAGGAAAGATAACTGTCTTGAGAAATCGCGCCAAGGTTCATGATCTGCGTGGACTGATAAAACGCCCCTTTCGGCATAACGAACATTTCTGTCATCAGGTGCCGACGGGATCCAGCAAAGATGAACCTGACCCATGGTATGAACTGGATATAGCCCCTTATCAACGCCTCTACGCCTTCTTCAGGAAATTCACGCACCTGCTGAAATTCGTCAATTGCTATCACCACGCGCTTCTCGCGAGCCTTGAGGTAGTCAAAGACATCCTTAAGCGACGCCTCTGCATTGTCTGCCGTGATGTCAAAGGAAAACTTCATAGTTCCGTCGCTTTGCGGCGTGGCGGTTGGCCTGCAGTTCCTGAAGAACTTTGCAAGCGCGGACATCGCCTTCTCCATGCGTCCGTCAAGGGCTCCAATCACCGCACCTGCCAGCATCTTGGCAAATCCCGCAAGATTCGTTGTGGAATAGATGTCAACGTATATGCCTATGAAACCGGGCGGCAATTGGTTGAAGACGTTGCTGATCAATCCCGTCTTGCCATAGCGACGAGGAGCGATTAAAGTCACATTGCGATCGTTTTCTATCGCCGCTATGAGCTTCTTTGTCTCGTCAATACGGTCGCAGAAGTAATCTGGACCGGCATATCCGGCAGTTAAGAAAGGGTTTTGCAACTTCATGCACATATTATATCACAAACCGCGGCACTTTATGGCAAAATTTTTGTCACAAAAGTTTTGCCATGCCAAGAGGCTTTCTGCCTAAAATCGGCAGTTAAACCTCATTTGAGGCCAGTTTCTATTTAAGTCAAGGCGGCAATACGCCTGATTGGCACAGGCAAAACAGCCTTTCGACGACGAAAGTCCTTGAATATCCCCAGTTTTCGGACGCCTGTGTAAACCGTACCCTTGAAAACATTGGCTGATTCTCATGTTGGAGGCGTTCGGCAAGTGAAATGGCCTTTTGCGCTCGGGCTCTTGAGACCGCTTCGCGGC
>JAEEGH010028211.1_pt1 | contig 11064 bp, 4 predicted proteins | sample 9134181 | NCBI WGS metagenome assembly JAEEGH01 (sample SAMN16246544, study PRJNA631951) | gut metagenome | biome: gut microbiome; feature: rumen; material: DP-attached | host: Bos | place: Iran: Karaj | collected 2018-10
ATCCGGGAACATGGAAATGCGCAGTCTGGCGCAGCCGTATGGGACGAGGTCCAGCGGGAAACCATCCGCCGCCTTGACGCGGATGCGCAAGGGCGACGCCAAAGGCCAGTTCCAGAACGACGGCATGGCGTCGCGCTCCACCGTCGCGCCGTCGAGGACGCGCGAGGAGTCGAGCCGCCAGTCGATGCGCTGGCCCGGCTGCGGCGTGTTCTCGTCGATTTCGGCGAGGCCGCGCGCGAAGAGAAGCGGCCCCAGCGAGAGCGAGCAGTAGGGTTTTCCCCCGTCGTTGAAGTCGCGCATCGTCGCCACACGCGGCTCCATCGGGAAGCGGATGGCGATGGTGTCGCCCGTGCGCCATTCGCGCTCGATGGTGGCGAAGCCGTCGCCGGAAGTGGGGATGCGGCCTTTGGGCCGCGTCTCGGACGCGACGCGGCTGAAAGCCGCATCTCCGTTTACGGCAATATGCGGTGCCGCGCACCACCCAGGGACGCGCAGCTTCAGCGGGAAGCGGACGGGCTTCGCCGTCTCCACGCGCATCTGCAGCGTTTCATTGAACGGGTAGTCGGTCGTCGTTTCAATGCGGACGGATATTCCGTCTACGCTGGTTTGAAGCGTATTCGGTCCATAGAACACGGCGGCGAGGCCGCCGTCCCTCGGCTTCATCCACATCCACTGGACAAACCCCGGCAGAATGCGCGTGAGGGCGGCCGTACAGCAGAGGGGCCAGTGCTTCGTCTCGAACGAGGTTCCGTTGCCGCCATGCGTGTGAGGCCCGGCATGGATGATGTCGGCGTTGTCGAGGCGGTTCGGCGTCTGGAAGTAGACGTGGTGCATGAAGTCGCGCGAGACGCACGCGGCCCCGGCGTTGAAGCAGATGCGCTCCATCGTGTCGGCAAAGCGCGCTTCGCCCGTGATGGCGGCCATCGCCTCGTGGATCATGAGATCGTCCGCCACATCGCACGTCTCGGTGCCGCGAAGCGGCCCCGCCCAGCCGTATTGCTCGTCGGCGACGGTGGCGCCGTGCGGCTGGCGCGTGTTCTCGTCCATCATGGCGAGCCATTCGCGGACGTTGGCGAGATAGGTCGCGTCGCCTGTCCAGAGCGCGGCCTTGGCGAACGAGACGAGGCTGTCGAAGGCGACGACTCCGTGCTGCAGGCGCCAGTTCCAGTCCGTGTTCGGGTCGTCGTCGCGACGGGCTTGGAAACGAAGCGAGTCGTGCGGCACGGGGAGGCCGTAGCGCATCGGGAACCACTGTGAGGGGGTCGGCTTGTTGGCGAAGAACGAGTCGAGTGCGTCGGCGAGTTTCGGATCGCCGGATTGGCGCCAGACCTCCACGGCTCCCGCCGGCATGGTGAGGCTGTCGCCCATCGCGTAGACGCGCGGGTCGTCGAGCGACCAGACGAGCGCGTTCATGGCGCGCGTGTCGCCAGTCGCCTCCCAGTAGGCTAGAAGGGCGCGCGCCGTGCCGCCGCACGGGGGCATGATCCAGCCGCGCCCGTCCACCTGCACCTCCCGGAACTGCGCGGGGTCGGTCCGGTCGAGCCAGTAGACGAGCCCGATGGCGTTGGGGTGCATGCCGTCGAGAAGCGGGGCGAGGCGTCTCGTCGCAAATGCCTTCAGGTTGGCGTCGTCGAGCGCCCACGCGAGGCGGACGAGTCCCTCGAACCAGTAGGCGCCGCCCTCGGCGCACCAGGCGCCGTTGTTCTGGTCGCCCCAGTGCAGGTATTGGCCGCGCGGGTGGAAGTCGTCGCTCCACGCCCGCTGGAACGCGATGTCCACCTCGTCGAGGCGCGAGACGTAGCCATTGCGGGCCGTGACGCACCAGTCGCGCAGCCAGCCCCTTGGCGTGACCTCGCCGGGACGCAGCGTCTCCATGGCCGCAGTTTTTTTCAGGGAACGGGGTTGATCTGGTTTCATGACGAAGTTGTCCGGACCGTTGGCTTCGGCGGTCGACAGCGAAAGCGCCGCAAGAGAAGCGGCGAGAAGTTTGACGGCCTTTCTGTGCGGATGTTCAGGAAGCGTCCCCAGTGAGATTCGTGCATTCATGCAGTTCCTTACGGATTGTGTTGCTGGACGGAAAATAGCGGACTACAACCGGTCCGAAGAGCCCGCTTTCGTGGTTGTGCTTGTCAAAGGGGCGCTGGTGGTTGTCATAGCAGCCATTGGGGCGCCAATCGCGAAGGACGCGGTCCCGGATGGCGTCGTCGCCGCCGAGATACATCATCCAGTAGCGCCCGTCGAAGGCGTTCAGAGAGTTCGGGCCATCCCAGCGCGTGTCGACGAGCGCCAGCCAACCGTCGGCCTGCGACGAATCCCACGCGCCCTTCTCGCCGCGCCGGAAGATGCAGCCAAGGCGCGTCCAGGAGCGCAAGTCGGAGGATGTCGCGAGATGCGTCTCATAGCCCTTGCCGTCGAAGCGGATGAACACCATGAACCAGGCATCCCCGTGGCGGAAGACCACAGGGCTGTCCAGCATTTCGCCGGGTTCGGGCGCAAGCGCCATCCCGGCCTTGAAAGGCGTCTTGACCTCTTCGTAGATCGCCCGCATGGTTTCGGGGGATATCTCTTTCTTTTCAGCCTTGTTTTGCATGGCGGTGATTCTACCGTAACAGCATAAGGGTTTGTCAATTTTGAAATGCGGTTAATCGGATGAAGGGCCTGATCCTCTCCTGCTACCGGGCTATGGCGTCAGGGCGACGCGAGTTCCGCACCGACAAAGTAGATCGGAGCATCGGAGACGGGGATGGCGAAGCCGCCGGCAGTCTTGTCGGGGAAGAGTTCCCGCCCAAGATGGTTGAAGAAGCGGGGTTGGGGCGAGCGCTTCGTGCTAGCCACAAAGCGCAGCGTCCGCGTATCCGGCGCACCTGTCGTCCAGAGCATTCCCGCAGGCTCTCCGTCAGGACGCCGCCACTGCGGGAAGAAGAAACCGCCGTCGAAATAGGCGCCCTCCTTCTGCGCCGATCCGGCGGGACGCATTGCGGTGAAGGTCTTGTATGCGTAGAACGCGGGTTTGGGCGAGAAGTCCTCGTGGAGAAGTCCGAATCGGCTTTCGCGGTCGAAGGGGCTGCCTCCCCGGTCGCGGAGTTCGTAGGGCATCATCAATTCAACGCCCTCGGCGAAGGCGCATCCAAGCGCCCGCGCAGTCCAAATGGCCTGGCTCTCTTCGTCCACGCCGACCTTGCCGTTCAGGAACTCTTTGTCGTCCGTCGGCCACTCCGGGTCGGTCTCGTTGGTAGGCCAGCCGAACTCGGTATTCCAAATGGGCTTTTCACCGCAGCCCGACAGCGTCATCAGGGCGCGGAGACGACGGGGGAAGGATCCGAAGCCCGAATATTGCTTTTCGGGCGCGCTGGGGGTGCTGTAGGCGTGAACGTTTATGATGTCGAACCAATCGCCACCGCCTAGAGAAAGGACGTTTCCAATATATGCCCAAACCCGTGCGGTCGATACGCCGGCGGTTCCGCCGGAAGCGATCCGCGCACCAGGTGCGGCGGCGCGGATTTCCTCGGCGGCGGCTTTCAGCACTGCAACGTAGTTCGTCGGATTCTGGCAACCCCGGCCGCTGGGGGCGACATCGGGTTCGTTCCACACCTCGAAGACGGGGCAATCCGCCGCATAGCGCTCCGCAACGGCGTGGACGTAGCGCCGCCACGGCGCCTCGTCCTCGAAGGGCGCACCGTGCCTGGGGTGGCCATTGCCGAGGATCGGCAGAATCACAATGCCGGCGGCCTTGGCGTCGGCCACGACGGCGTCGGTGAGAGAGAAGTCGAACGAGCCGTCGGGGCGCTCGATATCCGACCACCAGAAGTCGCAGCGCACCATCCCGGCGCCGACGGCCCGCACGGCGGCGAACGTGCGCGAGCGCTCGTCGCGCTCGCCGGCGGTGATGTGGGCGCAGACGCCGTAGGGGGATGCGGCCTCTGGCCGCGTCTGCGCCGCCGCAGGCAAACTACCCGCGCTTGCGGGGTTGATGTCTTCCGCTGGTCGCATGATGGATACGTTTCTCAGCCAGAAAGTCACTTTCCGGCCATTGGGATTGGCACCGAGCCGGAATTCGCGAACCGCGTCCAGGCCCTCGGCGGGCAGTTCCACATACCGCCTCTCCCAGTTGCCATTTGGCGGCTGGAATGGCAGTTCCCCGCCGCCCAGCATGACATAGGCGCGGCTGAAGTCGTTTTCCAACTTGTCCTGGGCGCTTTTCACCTCGAAGGACAGAACTCGCGCCCCGGCAAGCGTCTCGTCATCCGCAAGGTGGTAGTATGGATAGGCCCAGCGTCCCTTGCCGTCCAGCCATTCCCAGTCGAAGCGAAGTGCGTCCTCGTCGTCGTCCCATGAAACCATCGACCTTCCGGCGGAGTCGTTGCGCCGCCAGGCGCCTATATTGCGCCACTGGAGCGGCGTTTCCTCGCATCCGGCGAAAAACCTCTCTTCCAGCCATACCGGCACGCACGTCCGGCTGCCGCGCTTTCCATTGAAAACACCGCGCAGGACGAGCTCGGGATCGAAAGCGCCATCTTCCAACGGCTGGAACGCGCAGTCGAACGCCACGGGAGGCGTCCCGCGCGGCCCCAGCGCAAATGGCCGCGCCGGCAGTCCCGCAAGGCGGCCTCCGGCGACTTCAACGGTTCCCGTCTTGGCGGTGTCGCCGAGGTTCCAGACAGCGACACGCAACCGCCCGCCATCGCCGCGCCTCGGCACTGCGCGTGTCTTGTTGCGCGTAATGGACCAGTCGTCCTCGTCGAGTTCGACGCGGACAATCACGGACAAGTCCTCGTCAGGCTCCTGCGCCGGAGTGCCTAGCCTCCCAGGCTGAATGGCCGGTTTCAAGGCCGCGAGGCCGCTAAGCCCGGACACATATTGGGGAAAGCGCGTCGCCTCCAACGCGAGGACGCCATCGGCGGATGCCACCGTCGAGACAGTGCCGCACATGTCGGAAAGACGGAATCGGCGGCGCGGTGTGTCACCGGGAGCGGAAGCCGTCGATTCCGGCAAGGGCAGCCGCACGGTCACGGGCGGCACGGGCGCGGCGCTGTGGCATTCGCCGGTGACGGTGTCCACGGGCGACTCTGCCCAGAAGGCGACGGTCTGCGAGCCGTCGGGCTGTTCGTAGAGGTAGGCGCGTGCGCTCTTCCCCGCGTCGAGTTCGCCCAGAAGCCGCGAGTTGCCGAGTTTGCGCACAATCGTGGCCAAGGATGCGAACACGGGCTTCACGGTGCCATCCCGGCGCAGCATGCCCCAGTCCTTTGCGCCGTCGCGCTCGCCGTAGGCCCCGAAAATAAACCAGTAGGCGCGTGCGACGCCTTCCATTTGCAGAGACATCAACGCCTTGGGGCAGACCTCCGCGACCACAAGCTCCTGCTCAGGCGTATGGGCCTTGAATTTCGTCATTGCGCTTTTGCCGGTCGCAACCCCCTCGGCCTCGGTTCCGACCTCGGTGAGCCATAATGCGCGGCCACCCATGCCGTTTTTTTCCATGAACCGCCGCACCTCCGCGAACCTGCCCTTGTAGGCCGCTATCGGGGCGTAGGTGTGGAAGTTGAAGGCGTCCGTGAACCTGGCCGCGTCGTTGGCGAAGAGCGTCTCCCAGTATGGGCTTCCCGGAGAAGTGCATAGCGCCCCGGAGAGCGCGACCGCATCCCGGTGGCCGGCCTTGTAGCCGAGATAGGCCGCCTTCATCGCGGCGGCGTAGTCCCAGACTGGCCCCGGCGCGAAGCCTATGTCCGGCTCGTTCCAGAATTCCCACGCCTCCATCCGCCCACCGAACTCCTCGGCAAGTCGACGGCACATTCCGTGGAGCGCCGCCAGGTCAGTCGGCATCTTCTTCCGGAGGGCTGTCCATGCGGGCGCGTCCGAATATGCGTCGCAGACGCATACACCGCGCTCGGCGAAGAGTTCGGCGTTGCGGAGGAAGTAGGAGCCGGTGAAGGCGTCGGGCTTCTGCATGACGGCTCCGGGGCTGAGCCTGTCGCGCACATGGCAGATGCCGCAGAGCCGGATGAGGTCGGCAAGCGTCCGCTGCGCATCGCCACCGTTCCACGGGCAAAGGAAGGCCTCGCCGCGGGCGGTCGGCCAAATGGGGCCGGTGTCGGCGGCGAAGAAGCCGCTTTCGTGCGCGATTTTAAATCGCGCACTTCCACTATTGCGCGGGGCGGCCACCACAGCCAGGCTTGCTGTTGTCCGCTTGCTGTCTCCGCCCGCGTCCGCCGCAACAATCCTGTAATACCCCGCAGGCAGCGGCGGCAGGGCCGCCGCGCCGTCATTGCCGAATACGCCGCCCGCGCCATCCACGGCCCGCCCAAGCCAATCCACAATGGTGAAGGCGGCGCCGGGTTCGCCGCCGCGCGCCGTGGCCATCTCCCCCTCCACGACAACATGCCCCGGTGCATCGAGAACGATGCCGGCGCTTGCCGGGAGTTCAACGCAAAGGGCGCAAAGAATGCCGCAGAGGATGCGAAGTCGTTTCATTGTTCTGCTTCATCCTGGAACATGGAAATGCGCAACTTGGCGCAGCCGTATGGGACGAGTTCGAGCGGGGAACCATCCGCCGCCTTGACGCGAATGCGCAGGGGCGAGGCGAGCGGCCAGTCCCAGAAGGCGGGCATCGCGTCGCGCTCCACCGTGGCGCCGTTGAGGACGTGCGCGGAGTCGAGCCGCCAGTCGGTGCGCTGGCCAGGTTGCGGCGTGTTCTCGTCGATTTCGGTGAGCCCGCGTGCAAAGAGGAGCGGCCCCAGCGAGAGCGAGCAGTAGGGTTTCCCCCCGTCGTTGAAGTCGCGCATCGTCGCCACGCGCGGCTCCATCGGGAAGCGGATGGCGATGGTGTCGCCCGTGCGCCATTCGCGCTCGATGGTGGCGAAGCCGTCGCCGGCGGCGGCTAGACTCTGCGTTTCGCCGTTCACCGCGAACGCCGGATTCGCGCACCACCCGGGGACGCGCAGCTTCAGCGGGAAACGGACGGGCTTCGCCGTCTCCACGCGCATCTGCAGCGTTTCATTGAACGGGTAGTCGGTCGTCGTTTCAATGCCGATGGATGTTCCGTTCACGCTGGTTTGAAGCGTATTCGGTCCATAGAATACGGCGGCGAGGCCGCCGCCGCGCGGCTTCATCCACATCCACTGCACGAATCCCGGAAGGATCCGCGTGAGGGCCGCCGTGCAGCAGAGGGGCCAGTGCTTCGTCTCGTAGGAGCATCCGTTGCCGCCGTGCGAGTGGGGTCCGGCGGAGGTGACATCGGAGTTGTCCGGCCTGTTGGGCGTCTGGAAATAGACGTGGTGCATGAAGTCGCGCGAGACGCACGCCGCCCCGGCGTTGAAGAAGGAGCGCTCGGCGCGGTCGCCGAACTGCCCCTCGCCCGCAATGGAGGCCATCGTCGCGTTGAGGAGGATGTCCCCCGCCACGTCGCACGTCTCGGTGCCGCGCAGCGGCCCCGCCCAGCCGTATTGCTCGTCGGCGACGGTGACGCCGTGCGGCTGGCGCGTCTTTTCATCCCACAGGGCGAGCCATTCGCGGATGTTGGCGAGATACGACGGCTCGCCCGTCCAGAGGAAAATCTTGGCGAACGAGAAAAGGCTCTCGTGCGCGAGGACGCCGTGCTGCAGCTGCCACGGCCAGTCCGTGTTCGGGTCGTCGTCGCTACGGACGCCTAGGCGCAGGTCGCCGTATGGGACGGACTGCCCGTAGCGCATGGCGGGCCAGACGTCCGGCGCCGGTTTGTTCGCGAGGAAGGAGTCGATGGCTCCGGCGAGTTGTTCCCCGCCGCCGCCGCGCCGCCATGCCTCGATGGCAGCCGCAGGGACGGTCAAGGGGTTGCCCATCGCGAAGAAGCGCGGGTCGTCGGCCGACCAGACGACGGCGCGCAGGGCGCGCTCGTCGCCGGTGGCGTCGTAGTAGGCGAGCAGGGCGCGCGCCGTGCGGCCGCTCGCGCCCATGATGAAGCCTCCGCCATCGACTTTCACCTCGCGCATCTGCGCCGGGTCGTCGCGGTCGAGCCAATAGACGAGCCCGATGGACTTCGGGTGCATGCGCGAGAGGAGCGGCTCCAGCCGGCGGCGGGCCATGTCCTTCAGTTCGGCGTCGTCGAGCGCCCACGCGAGGCGCACAAGCCCCTCGAACCAGTAGGCCCCGCCCTCGGCGCACCAGGCGCCGAGGTTGCGGTCGCCCCAGTGCAGATAGTGGCCGCGCGGGTGGAAGTCGGCGCTCCAGGCGCGCGGGAAGGCCGGATCGACTTCGTCAAGGCGCGATACGTAGCCGTTCCGCGCGGTGACGCACCAGTCGCGCAGCCAACCCCTCGGCTTCACCTCGCCGGGGCGCAGAGGCTCCAGCGAGAGAGGGGCCACGAGGTCGCGCGGGCGGTGGTTTTCGCCCTTCATGCTACCGACAAAATAACACCGTAGCTTCGGGGACATACCCGGCATAGCCGGGGCCAACGATCTGGACTCCGCCCCAGACGGCGGTGGCGTCGGAGGCGCTGCGGAAGGTGCCGGTCGCGACGCCGCTGGCGTCGGAGCGGACTGTCAGCACCGCGTAGTCGCCGTCGCCGCCCGGAACGAACCACTCCTCGGTCGAAACGGCCTCTGCGCCGCCGGAGGCGAAGGCGCCGTTCACCACGGCATCGCCCGACTTGGCGCGGCTGTAGAGATAGAGGTCGTAGTCGGCCTCCGGAAGGAGACCCGTTAGCGTGAAGGTCGTCACATCGGACGTGCCGGTCGAGACGACGCCGTCGCGGAAGAGCGCCGAGGCCGTCGTGTCCGTCGCCCCGCCGTCGGCTGTGGCCGCGATGCCGCCGGCCTTGGAAAGGACAAGCACCGCGCCTGTGCGCTCGCCGGTCCCCGAATCCTTGAGCGGGCGGCTTTCGACCGTGGCAGCGCCGTCGGGGACGGCCAGACGGGTCCAGACACCGCCCGTATAGCCCACGCGGGCCGTGCCGGAATAGGTGCCGGCGGAGGAGGCTCCGTCGAGATCGACGCTGAGGACGGTCTTGGCCGTCAATTCCGCGTCCTCATCAACCCAGGCGTAGAGTTCTGTGGAGTCGTAGTTGTACCGACCGTTGTTCGCGACGACGAAGGTCACCGTGTCGTTCGCCTTCATGTAGAGGCGGTCCTTGCCGACGACGGCCTGCCGCTTCTTGCCGGACCATCCCGTGTTGCCGTTGATCTCCGCGGAATCGAGGCTCTTCCCTCCCGCTACGACATGAACGACCACGCCGTTGTCATTCGCCTCATACGTGGGCGTATTGTTCTGGATCAAATAGGCGAGGTCCGTCGCCCACGCGGAGGCGGCGTAGACGCCGTCATGGGGCGCTGTGAACCGGACTGCCGTCCATGGTCCGCTGTTGTCGGCGGGATGCCCTATCAGCGCGCCTTCGCCGAGCGGAAGCTGGTTGCCTGCTTCGGAGGCCGTCAGAATGCGCCCGGCCACGTTGGCGGAAATGTGCGGATTGGAAGCCGATCCCCGCCAGCCGGGCACAAGGGCGTTGGCCGTATTGTGCGTCGTGTAGGGGGTGAGTGTGCCGCTCGCCCAGTCGCCGGACCACGACCCGGCCGTCCAAGTTGCGCCGTCTTTGGTGAACGGGTTGGCGGCCGACGATTTTTCGCTCGCGATCATGGCGCTGTTGGCGCTCCAGGAAGAACCGGTGTCAGCGCGCTTCACGAACGCCACGACAAAGCCGGTCAGGTCGCAGTTCCACCTTCCGCAGTTGTCCACGACCACTTCAACCGGGATTCCCGGCGCGACGCGGATCTCCGGGGCGAAAAGAGTCCCGCTCGCGGATGTCCGCTCAGCGGAGACGCGCATCTTCCCCAGCACCCGGCCACCGTTGAGGAGCCAGACGTTGACGCCGTCCGCGTTTGCGTCCACCAGCCCGCGGTTCATGTCGCGGGCGGAAACGCCGATGTCGTAGGTGCCGCCCGCCGCCGGAATGACGCGCAGGACGACCGCGCGGTTGTTGTTGTCGGCCGGATGCATGGAGAACTCGCGCGGGACGTATGCACGGCCCTGCGTCGTGTCGTAAACGCCGGACGAGTTCGTGGTGACGACCATCGCGTCCGCCATGTTCACGAAAAGATACGGATTGGACGATGGATTTAGGCGCCAGCCTGAAAACGTCGTTCCCTGTTCCGTCGTCTTGGAGTCGGCGACGCCCATGGCGTCGCGCGTCTTGTCCGTGACAAGGCCGTCCGTGCAGAGGGCCGACCACGAACCGAAGGAGTCGGCGAATGGGTTGGCCGGCGAGGCTGCGGACTGGCCCGCGCGGAACGCCGCGCCGGCGTCAATCGCGTCCGCGACCGTCTCCACGATCTTGAGATCAATTCCCGTCGCATTGCTGTTGTACTCGCCGTCTCCGTCAACGGCCAGCTCGATGATGTCGCCGGCCGAATACGAGGCCGATGCCAGCGAGAAGTCGTTGGTGATGACATCGTTGATGGGCCTGGCTCCCCAGGTCGTGCGCCCCTTTCGGACGGTGCCATTTACCAGCAGGGAGACACCCCTCTTGCCGATGTTCCGGTTCCACACCTTTGAGACGACCTCGTAGTCGCCGCTGCGCGGCACGGTGAATCGCAGCACCGCGCATCTCTCGCCGGACTGCAGTTTGCCCGGATGGCAGGACAGCTCCCCCGGCGGGATGGCTGGGAAGTCATTGCCGCGCATGTTTGTCGTCCCGTCGTCCCATGGCGTCGGGTTCACGCTGAACCAGGGATTGGCGGCGTTGCTGCCGTCCTTGTGGGCCGGCCCACGCTGAACGGCGACTTCCTGTTCGTTGTGGGTGTCATTCGTCTGCTTGCCGAAGGCGAGGACGGTGCGATCACTGGTGTTGGAATCGGCGCGCATGAAGGTCCAGATGCCGCCGTAGACGTTGGTGTAGATGGCGCTGTTGTTCTGGTTGAGTACAAGGTCGCGCGCGGCGTCGTGGACGATGGTCGTCGTGGCCGTGGCCGCGAGCGGGAGGGCCGCGGCAATTGCGGCCGAGGCGGCGAGCAGTTTAGTAGCGTTCATGTTTAGTTCCTTTCAAAGTTGGTTTCTAGGTTTCTAGACTTCTAGGATTCTAGCCTTCTAGATTTCCCACCTCCA
>JAEEGH010028213.1_pt1 | contig 11063 bp, 10 predicted proteins | sample 9134181 | NCBI WGS metagenome assembly JAEEGH01 (sample SAMN16246544, study PRJNA631951) | gut metagenome | biome: gut microbiome; feature: rumen; material: DP-attached | host: Bos | place: Iran: Karaj | collected 2018-10
CTATTATCTAAATTATATTGTCCGCATTGAACTACATATTTTTTATCATTATTAATTGTTACAATTCCTTCTCTAAATTTTGCTTTGTCTAATGTTTCAAATAATATTTTAGTTTTTTTTGAATCAGTTACATTTACCGATGTATTATAACCACTTTGATTAACTATTGTTACGCATTGCTTTTCGCAACTTGTAAATGCTACGATGGCTGATATTATTTCTATTACTAAAAATACTTTTTTCATATCTACAAATTTTATCTAATATGATGCAAAATTACCTTTATTCTTCAAAAATTCATTACGTTAACCATGACAATTACTGACAGGTGTCAATTTTTGTCGTGTATGCTTTTGAATAAAAAGAAAAAAAGTCTGTATGTAAACAGATACTGATTATCAACAACAAATATGAATCAATGGAATACTTATTGAATATTCTCTGTAAAGTTCTTTCAGTTACACCTATACGCTCTGCCAACCAAGCATTGGTATGTCCTTGTTTTCTCAGTTCTTCACGAATAAGGGATCCTATATGTACCTTCATATCTTACCATGCGTTTTTTGCATTCTACAATTTGTCCCCTACGAACACAGAACGTGGGCAAACTTACCCTTCACTGCGGTCGTAGGAAACCGGTAAAACAGACAAGAATACCCACGTATTTGTGAGCATTCACATATCTATTCTCGGTTTTACTTGAAATTTCCTACGTTTCAGCGAACTCGAACAAATAGCAAACGCTATGAATTATAAAACTAAGTTAATTTATCTACTTTTATCTTTTTAATTAAAACAACCTTTATTTTTGAACTATAATATTATATACGAAAAAAAAGGAAAGGACATAAAATCCCTTTCCATAAAAAAACTATGAAAAAAACTACTACTTTTTTATTTTTGTGAACCGTAACCCTTATATTTACGCATAAATTTATCTACACGACCTGCCGTGTCGACAAATTTCATCTTGCCGGTAAAGAAAGGATGCGACGCACTTGAAATTTCCAATTTTACCAATGGATATTCATTACCATCTTCCCAAACGATAGTGTCTTTTGTGTTTACTGTTGATTTGCCTAAGAAAGCAACATCGTTTGACATATCTTTGAAGACTACAAATCTGTATTCTTTTGGATGTATTCCCTTTTTCATCTCTTATTGTTTTTTCTTTATTCTATTTCTTTTATTATCGCACTCACGTGGACTTTGGGTGGGCGGTGGGACTCGAACCCACGACCTTCGGAACCACAATCCGACGCTCTAACCAGCTGAACTAAGCCCACCATGTTTAGGAGTGCAAAATTACAATTTTTTTTCTTACAATCTCCTTTATTGCCTCTTTTTTTTTCTCAACGATTTTTTTGCGTCAAACCATATATAAAATTATTGTCATTTTCTATTGATAATGAATACTTTATATTTTCAAAAAGCACTTGCTGATTTTTGTTCCAAAGGTAAATAATTAACTTTTTATTGTGAATTTGTGCATCATTTTTGAGTACTGACTCATATCTGAATGGAAGAAAAATCATCTTTTGTTGTGTATTTTCATCAAAATAATCAGAGCATTTTTCTGCCCGCCATGCCAACTGCTTATCGTGCTTGTCACGCAATTCCATTACCAACAAACACTCCTGCAAATCAATTTGTTCTGTATTTTCAAACCATGCCCGCAACTCCATTTTGCCATAACGGCTCTTCAATATGCTGTCCAAAGCAAGTTCACAAAGATTTACATATTCTTCATTTCGCTGTCGGTCAGTTAGTTGCAAACTATCTTCCTTGACAAAATAAGGAGGTTCTATGGAGGCAGCCCGACCGGTTTTTCCGCAAAGATAAACCTCCCCGTTGTAACACCACTGCCGATTGATAACTATCGGAAACGACTGCTTTACTATTTCCAGCCAAGTGTCAGAAATACCTGCCACCACTATATATGGTTGTGAAAGATGCTGAATGATTTGTTGAAACCGCGTATTGCTTAAATTATCATCTTTGTCAACTATATTATTGACTTTACAATATTTGTGTTCGTAATATTGAAGAAAATATTTTTCTGTATTGATAACAGCAACAACATTTTCGCTTCCATATTGTTGTTCTGCTCGCAACACAGTTTTGTAAGACAATTCATACCATTGTTTTTTTGCCACCTGAAAATATTGTCGCTCAACTATCAAACTAAATATCATCACGGCAGAAAACACCGATAGCAGAAAAACATTGCTCTTGCTCAAAGTTCTATCTACAAACAAAGATAAAAACAACAACAAAAACGGCAATGAAAACAGCAAACAAGAATATTGCAGCACCGGATTGACAGTTATTGAATAGACAAAGCCTACCACGGGAGCAAGCAAAAATAGCGACAAACTCCACCATTTCAAGTTCCATTTGCCTTTGAAATTGTTCATCAAACATATAGCACAAACTATCATCGTTGCCGTCAATATCCACGAAAAGTTGCATAAATATTTTCCATACTCCAACCCGAAAGTCCATGTGGGGGCATCCAACCATTCACCAACACCTTTTAACTGCATTTGTGACCATAGAATAGGAATATGCGGCAAGAACAAAAGCACTGCCGACAAACACAATAGCAAATATCGTTTTTTGTTTTCCACCAACAACAATCCCACCAATCCTATTGCAAATGCCTGCAACATGGCAAAATAATGCGTATAGGCCGCCAGTGCCAACGACAAGGCGAAACCTATCATTGTCTTAATAGTAAAATCTTTATCAATATAAATTTTCAAGAATTCGTCTGTTGCCCACAAAACAAAAAACAAGCCGGCAATATAGGGACGAATGATTGTTGAATAAAGAATGGTATATGGACTCAAAGCTACAAATGCAGCGGCAAACAAAGCCGCAACAGGCGTGCTGACTTTTGTCACTACTTTATACATTATATATATATTAGCAATTCCCAACAACAAAAACGGCAAACGCAATACCCATTCTGCCGTTCCGAAACATTTTGCCCACAACCACAAAAATACTTGCACACCGGCCGGATGTCCATCCGGTTTGACACCATATTGTATCAAATCGTGAAAAGAAGAAAATCTTAATCGGGAGATTGCACTTAATTCATCGTGCATCCATCCGAAATGAAGCATTGCGAATATTCGCAATGCAGCACCTATCAATATCAAAATCAATAGTAGCCAAAACGACTTATTTTCTTTTTGCTGTTTCAATATGATTGTTTATATCTTTCTATAATACTTTCCACATCCTTGATGCTTTTCTTTATCCAAGACAAACGCAAATCTAACAATTCTTCTGGGGATAATTGCCAATGGATATCGGAATGATGCAATCTTTGCACCACATTCATCATCGTTAATGCCACCGAAACGGATATATTATAACTTTCGGTAAATCCATACATGGGAATTTTTACAAATTCGTCTGCCATTGCAATTGCTTGTGGTGTCAAACCCAGCAATTCCGTTCCGAACAAAAAGGCTTTCGGCTCAGTAATATCTATATCATCCAATAGACAATCGTGTTCGGCGGGCATGGTTGCCACTATTTTGTAGCCTGCGGCTTTCACCGCTTGAAGGCAGGCTTCGGTATTATTTTCCTTGTCATGATATCTATACATGGACAGCCATTTATCGGCTCCCATGGAAACTTCTTTACTGACTTTATATTCAAAATTATTTTCTATGATATGAACATTTTGCACACCCAAACATTCTGCCGTTCGCAAAACTGCACTCATATTGTGGCTTTGATAAAGGTTTTCCACTATAATAGCTACATGGTGAGTACGATTGCCACTCACCTCGAAAATTCTATTATATCTTTCTTCGGATATAAACTGACTTAAATAATTGATTAATTGTTCTTTTTCTTTCATAGGTGCATAAAAACAAAGAGACTACCATGGTAGTCTCTTGTTTAAAATAGTAGAGTGTCGACTATTTTTTCTTTTTACCAGCAACTTGTTCTGCTAATGCAGTACCTGCTTTGAATTTAACAACTTTCTTTGCAGGAACTTTAATTTTTTCGCCAGTTCTAACGTTTCTGCTAACGCGAGCACCACGATTAACTACGTTCATTGTTACAAAACCTGGTAAACACAATCTACCTTCTTTTTTCAATGCAGCGCTAGTAACAGCTACGAATGCGTCAACTGCTTCTTTTGCTTGCTTTTTTGACATACCTGCTTGGGCTGCCATTGCATCAATTAATTCTGCTTTGTTCATACTTATAAGTTTTTATGTAATTTCTGCAAATGTACAAAAAATAATTATATAAAATCACTTTTTTTGTAAAAAAAATTACAATATGCTGATTTTCTGTGCAATAAATTTTATTTTAACTTAATTTTCTGCCATTCAAACCCTTATTTCCCAATAAAAATTCGGAAATTTTTAGCCGTTTTTTTCCGAATATTTGCAATTCTTTTATGCAAATTCTCCCTGATTGGCAAGTAATTGCCAAATAATTTTTGTCGTCAGTGACAAAAATTCCCGCTTCTTCTCCGCCTTCTGCCGGCTCCACTGCAGAAGCAAAAATTTTCATCATCACCTCTTGTCCTTTTCTGTCGGTATAGGTAGTAAAAGCTGCCGGATACGGACTCAGCCCTCTAATGAAATCGTGTACTTTTTCCGCCGGCTGATGCCAGTTGATACGGCAATCTTCCTTAAAAATTTTCGGGGCAGACTTATCGTTTATTGTCAATGCTTGTTCCAAAGTCGGCACATTGCCTTTGGCTATCAAATGCAGAGTGTCTAAAACCGTTGTTTTGCCCAATTCCAACAAACTATCGTGCAATTCTCCCGCCGTTTCTTCTTCGCCAATCGGCAAAGACCTTCGCAAAATTATTTTTCCTTGATCTATTTTTTCGTTAATAAAAAAGGTGGTGACACCGGTTTGTTTTTCTCCGTTGATAATTGCCCAATTGATAGGGGCGGCACCTCTATAATCCGGCAACAATGAAGCATGCAAGTTGATGGTTCCTTTGGGAGGTATTTGCCATACCACTTCGGGCAACATTCTAAATGCAACCACTAAAAATAAATCTGCCTGAATAGCTTTCAGGGTTGACAAGAACTGCTCTTCGCGTAATTTTTCCGGCTGTAGAAGGGGCAGTTGGTATTTTTCAGCACATTGTTTAACGGCGGATTTTTGTATTTTCATTCCGCGACCGGCGGCTTTGTCAGGCATGGTAACAACAGCACAAACTTCGTGCTGTCCTTCGTTGATGACAGCCTCCAATATGCCAGCGGCAAACTCGGGCGTTCCCATAAAAACAATTCTCATCTCTACTGCATTTTATACAAAAAAGACTACGAAATCGTAGTCTTTTTTTATTTCTTTTTCTACAAATTTAGCAATTTCAAACAAGCCACAGCGGCTTCTACACCTTTGTTGCCGTGCTTTCCTCCCGAACGCTCAATGGCTTGCTCCATATTGTTGGTGGTTAATACACCGAAGATTACCGGCACATTGCATTCCAAACCAACATTCATAATGCCATTGGCGGTTGCCTGTGCGATGAAATCAAAATGACGTGTTTCTCCTTGTATGATACAACCTATGCAAACAACAGCATCTACATTTTGATTCAAGATATATTGTTTAGCCACAAATGGTAATTCAAAACTGCCGGCTACACGTTGTACAAAAATATTTTTATCTTCTAAACCGTATTTTTTTAGCGTTTCAATACATCCCGCCTCCATAGCGAATGTTATCTCTGCATTCCATTCTGCAGTAATAACCGCCACACGTGTACCCTTGTTGCTTACAAAAGGAACACTTTGTTCATCATAATCAGAAAGATTATGTTTTTTACCCATCGGCTTATTGTCTTGTTTTGGCGTATTCAATACGTTTTTCTACATCCATAGCCTCATAAGAAGAGGTATATTTGGTTTGAATGGTCTGATAAGCATCGATAGCATCCGACCAATTGCCTTGCATTTCGCAAACCAATGCATAACGCATCAAATACATAGGCGTTAGCATATCGTTAACATGTTTTTTGGATGCCTTTTTGTAATAATTGGCAGCCTTATTTATATCATTTTTTTCTAAATAAGCATCGCCCAACAATCCCAATCTTTGAATGGCAACCATTTTATCTCTTGGATGTGATCTTTTTAAATATTTAATAGCGTTGTCAAATTCTCCTAATTTCAAATAGCAACTGCCTGCCATAAAACGAGCTCTTGTAGCCGTTTTGGTGCAAGAATAATCTTTTATCACCGACAACAAGCCATCACAAGTGCCGTCTCCGTTAAGGGCATATTGCAAAGAATCTACTGCAAAATATTGCTCTGCCTTCCATACGGCTACTTCTGCTTTTGCCTGACGTTTTGGTGCCCACCAGAGATAATACACCAAAATTAACAAAGCAATCACCAATATCGCTGTTGTAACTACATTGATTATTTTTTCGCTATTTCTATACCATACTATCAGTTTATCAATGGTATTCGGTTCTTTTTCCAACTCTACTTTCTTTTTTGCTTCCTTGCTCATTGTTTTGTTTTTTATCTTGAAATTAAAATGCAAAAGTACTAAAAAAAAATATATAAAACCAACATTTATCCACACTTTTTTGCAAAACAAACCTTTAAAGTGAATTTTACCGAATGCTATTTATTGGCATTGCCCCTATTTGCTGCCCGTCATAGCGTTGTAATTCCTTGCTTTAGACTCATTTTGAAAATAATTTAAAAAAACAACTGTCAAAAATAGCATTTGTATTTTATTTTTTACTACTTTTGCAAATTGATAATGTCCCATTGTGTAATGGTAGCACCGCAGATTCTGGTTCTGTATGTCTGGGTTCGAGTCCTAGTGGGACAACAAAAAGGCGGATACCGCCTTTTTTTCTTACAAAGAATTTAAAATAAATAAAAATTTCTCACGTTAAAAAAACATAATATTTTTAACCATGACAACAAAAAAGAAAAGAAACATTATCATCATATCTTGTGTGAGCATTATTTTTCTTACCATAGTAGGTTTTGTTCGCAATGACTTTGAAATAGCCAAAAATTTAGACATTTATTCATCTCTATTACGCCAATTGGACGAACATTATGTTGATGAAATCAATGTCAACGACCTTGTCAAAACATCTATCGATGGTATGTTAGACAAATTAGACCCTTATACTGTCTATTATCCGGAATCTGATTTAGAAGAATTTAAGTTGATGACTACCGGACAATATGGAGGCATAGGTTCCACAATACAACAAGACAGCAATTATGTAATTTTTTCCGAGCCATACGAAGGTTCACCTGCCTACTCTGCCGGCATACAACCGGGTGACAAAATTATCAGCATAGAAGGAAAAAGTATGAAAGGTGCTTCTGTTTCTGACGTGAGCAATTTGCTCAAAGGACAACCCGGCACCAAAGTAAAAATTACCATACAACCTTATGGCAGCAACAAAACTATTAGCAAAGAAATTGTCAGAGAAGAAATTAAATTCCCCAATATCAGTTATTCCGGCATGATTGACAACCAGATTGGCTACGTTAAATTAGACCAATTTACCGAAAATGCCGCCAATGATGTCAAAACGGCTTTCACACAATTGAAAAACAACGGCATGAAAAAATTTGTGCTTGACTTAAGAGACAACGGAGGCGGTTTGCTCAACGAAGCTATTGACATTGTCAATTTGTTTATTGACAAAGGCAACATAATTGTAACCACCAAAGGCAAAAATCCAAAACAAACACAAACTTTTGCCACTTCCAAAACCGCCTTGGACAACCAAATCCCAATAGTTGTTTTGGTAAATAGAAATAGTGCTTCTGCCTCTGAAATTGTCTCCGGCTCACTGCAAGATTTTGACAGAGCGGTGCTAATCGGCGAACGGACTTTCGGCAAAGGATTGGTACAAAATATTCTCCCTTTAAGTTATAATACAAGGGTAAAAGTTACTGTTTCAAAATATTATATTCCATCAGGAAGGTGTATTCAAGGTATAGACTACTCCGACAAAGATGAAAACGGCATTTCTAAACACAAAGCCGATTCTTCAGCAACAGCTTTCAAAACCAAAAACGGCAGAACCGTTTATGACTATGGCGGCGTAGAACCCGATATCAACGTAGAAATTGAACCCTATAGCACTGTTTTATTGGCGATGTTTGCCCAACAAATTATTTTCAACTATGCCAACGAATATAAATTGAAACACCATTCCATTGCTCCTGCCAAAGAATTCAGAATCACTGACGAAATTTATCAAGATTTTACCAAATTTGTCAAAACCAAAAACTTAGCATACGAAACTTTTACCGAAAAACAAATTAAGAATTTAAAAACCAGCGTAGAAAATGATAAATTTTCTGATAAAATCAACAAACAAATCAGCGATTTGGAACAATCGGTAAAAGAAGAAAAAGCCAACGATTTGGTTCGCTACCGCAAAGAAATTTCGCAATTGTTACAAATGGAAATTGTAGAGAGATATTACGCTCAAAAAGGCAGAATTGAAAATTCTCTTAGCATCGATCCGGACTTAAATAAGGCAATAGAAATTCTTAACAACGACAAAACCTACCATTCTATTTTAAAAGGAACCTACAACAAATAGCATGACAAACATTCCTCATTTAAGGCCTACTACTCGAGAACAAGTACACCACTATTTTTTCTTGTTTTCTATCGCTATTTTAGTAGTAGGGATTCCCTTTTCCCGATTTTTGATGTCATTGGGAGGAATGCTCCTGACTGCCAATTGGGTGGCAGAAGGAAAATATAAAGAAAAATGGAATGCCATTGTCCACAACAAAGCTTTGTTGGTATTTCTTTTGCTCTATGGAGTACATATTGTTTGGTTGATATATACATTTGATATTAATATAGGACTGCAAGAATTGCTGGTGAAAATTCCTTTGCTGTATTTACCCGTCATTTTTGCCTCCTCACAAAAAATCAATGACAAAGAACTGTCAACATTGCTGAAAGTATATCTTTACGCTATGGTGATGAGCATTGTTTGGGGCTGGCTGACATATAAAATCAAGCATCTGCCTGACAAAAGAAATATGGCTCTTTATATTTCCTATGCCCGCTTTGCCATCAATATTTGCTTTTCGTTTGTTGTAGCCATTTACATTGCCAAAAACACAGACAAATGGAAACAATATTTCTATATTGCCTTGGCAATATTTTTCTGTTTTTCGCTTGCTTATGCCGGCTCGCTTACAGCATTGATTTTGGTAATAGCCATCAGCATAATATGCGGCATCAAATGGGCTGTGGAAAGTAGCAACAAAATGGCAAAAATAAGTGCCATTGGTTGTCTGCTTGCTATTTGTATATTTATTTTTGCTTGGATTGGCATCAAAACCTATCAATATTTTCATGTGGATTTCGATCCACAAACAGCAGAAACATCCACTGCATACGGACATCCATATACACACAATTATTCCGACAAAGATATAGAAAACGGCAGTTATATCTATACCTACGTTTGTGAAGAAGAATTGGCAGAGAGTTGGCAGCAACGTAGCAAGATAGATTTTTATGGCAACGACACCAACGGATTTCCTATTGAAAACACATTGATTCGCTATTTGAATTCCAAGGGTTTGCACAAAGACAAAGACGGCATGGCCGCTTTGACAAATACTGACATCAAAAATATTGAAAACGGAATCGGCAACTATCATTATACCAACAGAATAGGATTTGTCGGCAGATTTTATAGCACTTTATGGGAAATCAATTCCTACCTATCTACCGGCTATGCCAAAGGACATTCCATGCCACAAAGATTTGAATTGTGGAAAACTTCTTGTCAAGTGATAAAAGAACACCTGTTTTTTGGTGTCGGCACAGGAGGTGCAAGACATGCTTTGAAGCAAAAAATGATTCAAAACAATTCGCAATTGCAACACAGTGATATGAAAAGCCACAATCAATATTTAAGTTTTTTGGTATCCTTTGGCGTAATTGGTTTTTTGATATGCATGATAGCTATTTTCTATCCGGTAATTGTCCAACACAACTTACCCAACTTATTCAAAATATTCTTCATCATTGTATTGATTGCCATGATAACGGAAGATTTTCTGGGACAACAAGACGGGGCTACCATGTTTGCATTCTTCTATTCTTTGTTTCTTTTCCTAAAGAAAGAATAAGCCAATTAGTTATAAAATTCTTTTCAAGAAATTATCATTTGTATGAGAATATCTTTTTGTCAATACAAAAAAATATTGTATTTTTGCAAAAAATAAAATAGTAAGAAATGGCAAATTTTGATTTAATAGTAATCGGCAGTGGTCCTGGTGGCTATGTTGCCGCTATCAAAGCATCACAATTAGGTTATAAAACAGCAGTAGTAGAACGTGCAGAATTGGGTGGCATCTGCCTCAATTGGGGTTGTATTCCTACCAAATCATTAATAAAATCAGCACAAGTTTACAGATATATGCAACATAGTGCAGACTATGGCGTAGTTTGTGAAAATTACAAGGCAAATTTTGAAGCCATTATTGCTCGCAGCCGTAATGTTGCAGAAACCATGAGCAAAGGCATTCAATTTCTATTCAAGAAAAACAATATAGAAGTTCTCCATGGTCATGGCAAAGTTTTGCCCGGCAACATAGTAGAAGTTCAATCAGAAACAGATACAAAGCAATATACTGCAGATCATATCATTTTGGCTACAGGAGCCCGTTCTCGTATATTACCCAATCTTCCACAAGACGGAAAGAAAATTATCGGCTATAGAGAAGCTCTTACTTTGCCGAAACAACCTGAATCAATGATAGTTGTCGGCAGTGGAGCTATCGGTAGCGAATTGGCATTTTTCTACAACAGCATCGGAACAAAAGTCACTTTGATAGAATTATTGCCACAAATTCTTCCTTTGGAAGACGAAGAAAGTTCAAAATTGGTTGACCGTGCATTCCGCAAACAAGGCATGAAAGTCATGACAGAATCTTCAGTAGAAAGTGTGGATACTACAGGAGAAAAATGCATTGCACATGTAAAAGACAAACGCGGCAATATGATTGACATAGAGGCTGACATAGTTCTTTCCGCAGTCA
>JAEEGH010028215.1_pt1 | contig 11062 bp, 9 predicted proteins | sample 9134181 | NCBI WGS metagenome assembly JAEEGH01 (sample SAMN16246544, study PRJNA631951) | gut metagenome | biome: gut microbiome; feature: rumen; material: DP-attached | host: Bos | place: Iran: Karaj | collected 2018-10
CGAATTTGCAAAAATATCCTACAACAAGTTTGAAAGAGCCTGGAATAGTCAAAGCGCAGGCTCTGAATACGAGCTTTTCATAGACCTTGCGGAAGTGATGGAAATGAAGGACTATTTCACCATCACGCTTGCAACCGATGGCGTCTCCAAGGTTGATGAAGAAATCGAGACGGACGCGGAACGCGAACAGAGAAAGTTCGACGAGACGCACGGCAAGAACGACGAAATGGTGAACATGATGATGAGCCAGTACATGCTTGCCGCCTTGATGGATTTCGACAAGATGGACTACGAGCAAGTCAAGGAAATTTCCAGGGAGTGCGCCTTTACGGGCGTGAACGGCATTTCAGTAGGTGGCGACAAGACGTACACGCTGAAAGCGTTTCCGGGCAAGAAGTTCAGCGGCTACGAATTTCTCGCGTACTATTACGTGAGCTGGGCAATCGCCGAACCCGAACACCTGCTGGACACGGGACTACCCTTCCACAAGGCTTATTCAATGGCCAGACAGATGTGGGAGAAAAGGCAGAAGTAGCCCCCCCCTTGAGAAAAAAAAGATTTGAAAGAGCAACCAAAAGGTTGCTCTTTTTTTTACACAAAATGCCAACTTTTGTTTGCACTGTAAAATGAAATCATATGTTATCATTCCCTAAACAATTAACATATAGGGAGCTATTATGTTTTACAAAATGACAAATCTTAAATCAGCCATGGCAAGTATGCCACGCGCAATAGAAAAAAACGATAAACGCCTGCTCTATTATATTCATAGCACAGTTATCGAGCTTCTAAACCATCTTGATGAAGAAAAGAAGGAAAAAGACAGGGCCAAGCGCGAGAACGCCCAGCCCATTGTAGAGGAAATTGATAGGGTTTTGAAGAAATACAGAACAAGAGATTGTTAGGCTGATTTTTTCTTCAAACTTTTTTCAAAATAGTATTTTTTTTAATTACAGCTTGCATAGCCAAAGAGTCCATTTTCATATGCTCTACTTTTGTAGCTATTAAACATTTTTCTTCAGGACAGTATCGATGAACTATGCCAACAACCTTCGGCATATTACTATTCCATTCTATACCCTTTTGTTTGCATTCTTCAATTTTTGTATTCCATATAAGCGAACCACTCATCCCATCTGGAGAGGGAAGATATTTTTGTTCACCAGTACAAACATAATTATCTACATCATAATATAATGCAAAATGAGTATCGGGACAAAATCCATCTATTAAAGGAATGCGAGATGTCAGCAAAGGGGTCGGATGAGTAAGCAAAGTGTCACTCAGCATTTTCGCTCGTTCTCCAGGAAAGCCTTCTATAAAGAACAATTCGTTTTCAACATGTTCAAATTTATCTTCAAATCTGTCCGAAGTTAAACAACAACTTTCATCATGATAAGCGTTCCAAACATTATCAAAAACAGCTACGACAGCAACATCTGTGGGATAATCTTCAGAGGCAAAAAGACTATGTATTCTAACATATTGACCGTCGCCTTTAAAGTGAAAGGCTAACGATATTTCAGATGGGTTCACACCTGGAATTTTTGGGAAAGCAACATGATGGTTTGTTATCAGAAATTTTCCATTATCATTCTCAAAAAAATAGCCCGTTCCCAAATGAAAACCTGCTGTTTCATCATTATTTTTAAAAAAAGATATTGGGGTAACATAAGAATCAACAAGTTTTCTTATTGCATCTCCGTATTTTTTTAGTTCGTCATTTGTCAACTGATATTTCTGTTCTTTACACATTGTTTACCCTTTTGCCCCAAAACAAGAACCGCATGGCCAAAGGGGGTGTTCTCAAGCCATGCGTCCAAATACACCTCGTCGCATATATATACAAATCATCTTCAAAAAGCACTCTTTTTTTTGCAAAACTTCCTACATTTTACTTACAAATTCAGATAAATCGGAATTTATTTGCTTCTGCCGCTTGATTTAACTGAAACCTGACCATTCATGAGAAGTGGGAGCAAATAATCTCTCATTTTAGATAATTCAACGCATTGGCTGCTATTATCTGCAATTTTACGCCTAATAGGTTCCATCACATCTGCAAAAACATCCCTGATTTTTTCGTCGGGTAAAAAAATCGGATAATCTAATAGGCCATCAACCCGAAGATGCTTCACGGTTGTTCCAGAAGCAAAAGGTTTGATGTAATGGTGAAATGCCGGATGCTTCAAATAGTAATACAAGAACTGTTTATCGCTCGACCGAATAGGAGATATTTTTATTAGGTCCATCGAGAAGACATAAAAAGGACTTTCTGTAGGAGCAAAAATTGGAGTACCGATAATATCCGCTTTTTGGGTTAAATCGGTACATGCAATAAGCATATCATATGGATAAACTTTGTCCTCATTCTTGAATTTGCCCGTGAAATACTTAAACTCGCCAGTTCGATAATTTCCTTTTTTATCAAAGCAGGCAAGGTTTATCATTGGCGTTCCGTTTGGGTCTGTAATTTCATCAGAGGAATATGAAATGCCTCTCTCTATTGGTAGAATTACGTCGCGAACCCTTGCTGTTTGCCATCCTGCCGGAATATCGCGTTTTAGTTTTTCGTTCCATACCATCTTTCCACCACTGGACTTGTATGGCTTACCATTCTTGTCGGGAAAGTCAAACTGTACGAACCAATAATCGTAAATGAGACGCGCTAGTTCCTCTAAATTCCGATTTAGCGGAATCCTAAATTAGGCGCAATCTTTAACGATAGAGGATTATTATGAAAGAAATACTCATTCAGTCTATCTTGAACGCGATGCAACCGAATTTAGACTGTAAACAAATGATACTGCTTAAAGCCATTCTCACTGAACAACTTGAGAATTTCAAGATTGAAGAAGTGAAAGATTTGGAAGGAAAACCGCAAGCAGAAAATTCCACCCTACTCGAAACATTTCTATCGGCAAAGAAGGTCGAGGGATGCTCCGAAAAGACTCTTGCATATTACCAGAACACAATCGCGCATTTCCTCGCCTCAATCGATTCTTTCCTTACGCGGATTGATACCGAGTGCATCCGCAAATATCTATTCGATTACCAGGAACAGCACAAGTCAAGCAAGGTCACAATCGACAATATGCGGCGGATTTTATCGTCATTCTTTGCTTGGCTTGAAGATGAAGATTACATCGCAAAAAGCCCCGTGCGACGCATTCATAAAGTCAAGACGGATTCACTTGTTCGCGAGGTGATGACAGACGAGCAGCTAGAACAACTGCACGATATTTGTAAGGAAAAACGAGACCTCGCACTAATTGACACATTGGCGTCCACAGGCATTCGTGTAGGTGAACTGGTTAAGCTAAACAAAGACGACCTGGACTTACAAGAACGTCAGTGCATCGTTTTCGGCAAGGGGAACAAGGAACGATTCGTCTATTTTAACGCCCGTACAAAGCTTCACATTCAGCAGTACCTAAAGGAACGGACGGACAATAATCCAGCCCTTTTTGTGTCGCTCTGTTCTCCGCATTCGCGGCTTTCCATCAGCGGAGTCGAGAGGCGCATTAAACAGTTAGGTTTGAAACTACATCTGCCCAAAATCCACCCTCACAAGTTCCGGCGAACATTTGCAACAAACGCAATCGACAAGGGAATGCCCATTGAGCAGGTGCAAAGGCTTCTAGGCCATGTCCGCATTGATACCACACTCCATTACGCCATAGTAAACCAAAACAATGTCAAAATAGCGCATAAGAAGTATTTGTGTTAGACAGCAAGCATTAAAAAAGGTATTATTCTTATTGATGACTAAATACACTGATTGTGCAGAAATTATTAGTGGCGGAACGCCAAAAACATCTATTCCTGAATATTGGAATGGAGACATTCCATGGCTTTCCGTGGTAGACTTCAATACAGGCGACAAATATGTTTATGCCACTGAAAAGACCATCACTCAAGATGGTTTAGATAACAGTTCTACAAAGCTCTTGCAAAAAAATGATATAATCATTTCTGCACGTGGAACAGTCGGTGCAATGGCAATGCTCCCATTTCCAATGGCATTTAATCAATCATGCTTTGGCATTCGAGCAAAGAAAGAGATTGTTGATGCCGACTATCTTTTCTATGCAACCAAATGCAAAATCGAAGAACTTAAACAAAAATCGAAAACCGGAAATGTTTTCAAATCAATAAATCTCGATACATTTGAAATGCTCGAATTAAACTTGCCTAGTTTAAAAGAGCAAAAGAAGATTGCGGCTACACTTTCCACACTTGACGACAAAATATCTCTTAATGAGCAGATAAATCGGAATTTAGAGGAACTAGCGCGTCTCATTTACGATTACTGGTTTGTGCAGTTCGATTTCCCCGACAAGAACGGCAAGCCGTATAAATCCAGCGGCGGAAAAATGGTGTGGAATGAGACGCTTAAAAGAGAAATTCCAGAGGGTTGGCAACTAAAAAGAATTGAAGATGTTTGCGAAAGGATTCAGTCCGGTGGAACACCGGCTACATCAAGAAAAGATTTGTATGACGGTTCGTTGAATTGGTTTAGCACGCAAGAACTTCAAGACAATTTCCTTTTTGATAGCATCAAACACATAAGCCCTAACGCATTAAAAGAAAGCTCGGCAAAATTGTTTCCCAAAGACACCATTCTCATAGCGATTTACGCTGCGCCTACTGTTGGCAGACTGGGAATTTTAACCGAAGATTCGGCCTTTAACCAAGCTTGCTGCGGCTTTGTCGTCAACAAAGAGACTGTTTCAAAAGAATACCTTTTCCTCCATTTAAAACAATCTCGTGATAAATTGAATACACTTTCAGGTGGAACTGCTCAAAAAAATTTAAATGTCGGAAAAATGCAGAACTTTGAAATTTTGGTTCCGCCGTATGAAATCATGGACTTGTTTACTCATCAAGTCGGGAAAATGTTTGATAAGATAAAACAAACATCCGAAGAATCAAAGAATTTGACAAACCTACGCGATTTCCTTTTACCGCTTCTAATGAACGGTCAAGTGTCTTTACGCGGCTAAATTCCGATTTATCTGCTGATTGATTTCAATTTTTTTGTCTATTGACGAAAAGAAATTGCCTACCTTTTCCTGGTAATCGGTATCAATCCGACCGTTCTTCATCGGCAGAGGAATTTTCATATCGTTCAAGCAGTCTTGTGTCAAAGAATACCTTTGACCACTGCCTTTCGCGTTATTTGCAAAATAAGTACGAGCGTATTGCGTCTGCAACAGGCAATTTAAATACTTGCCACAAAGCATTTTTTCGTTTGGCTTTATCAAGGCGCAATGATAACCTAGAACAACACCATCTAAATCATCCGCAATATAGGTAGATATACCTATATCATATCTTGTCTCACTGTCCTTCGTTAATGCGACATACCCCTTTTTGATAGACAACGTTTTTATTTCGTTATCCTTGGCTGTAGCGACCATAAATGATTCGAGAAGCGACGACGTAATAGCCCAGTTATAGTAAACATCGGTAAAGTTGCAAAGCTTAACCTCTTTTTGTCCGGGCTTGCTCTTTTTATCGACTCCGCTTACAATTACTTCCGCAAGTTCACTTAGCTTGAAAAACTTAAAATCTACCATTACTTTTCAAACTCCAGGTCGTCCAAGTTGCCAAGAATTTCCTTATCCAGTTTGTTCGCCGTCTTGAACTGCTCTGAAAGTCTCGTCTTGTAGTCGTCAACACGGCCTTTGAACTCTTTCGACGTTATATCGACGTGTTCAATCTTCACATCAAAATACTGACCAGCAGACAAACTATACTTCTTCGCCTTGATTTCATCGAAATCAACGACAACGGAGAAATCGTCCACGCTTTTTTGCTGACAGAACGTGTTTACAATCTGGTCAACTTCAAAATCGCGCAAACGGTGGCGCTGGTTATTGCCATCCTTGTAATCTTCTCCTAGCTTAGAGGCGTCTATCAAAACAACCTTGTCATGCTTTCTACGCTTGTCAAAGAAAAGGATTGACACGTTCGTTCCTGTCGTTGCAAACACATTCGACGGCATCGAGACGCAACCATAAATGATATGTTCATCGACAACACGGGAAAGAATTTTCTGTTCGATGCTCTGCGACGAGGTGATAAATCCAGTCGGCACAACGATGGCGCCTCTACCGTTTTCCTTCAACGAATTAAGCATGTGCTGGATGAAGCACAGGTAAATTTTCATCTTGGGCTTGTCGGGATTTATTTCCTTCGGCACATTGGGAACACCTGCCCAGAAGCGAGTCGTCATAGCCGCGATGGTAGCGCGTTCATCCGGGAAATCCAGGTTGAACGGCGGATTACTCACGATAAAGTCGAACTTCTTCAAGGCGCCGTCCTTATCCTTGTGCGCGGGATGCGTCAAGGTATTGCCTTGAACGATATTCGGGATTGAACCGACAAGGTTATTCAAGATAAGGTTCAATCTCAACATATCGGACGATTTTTGGCTAATGTCCTGACTGTAAATCGTGCAGCGTTTTTCACCGATGCGGTGAGCAAGGGCCATAAGCAATGTACCCGTTCCCGCTGTCTGGTCATAACAGCTCACGCCACGCAGTTCTTCATCGTCGCCCACTAGCATTCGCGCCATGATGGTAGCGACTGCTTTGGGCGTATAGTATTCTGCATACTTTCCGCCGCCATCCTTGTTATAGTCAGAAATAAGATACTCGAACATCGTCGAGAAAAAGTCGTATTTCAGATTGAAGATTGGTTCAAAGTTGTTCTGCGGATTTGCCAGTTCTTGAACAAGCGACAGAGCAAATTTATCGCGTTCACCTTTGTTTCGCACAACATCGGTAAACGCTTGGAACACCTCGATTTTTGACTGGTCGTCCGTTACCATCGAGAACACTTCTTCATTCAGCTTTGAAATTTCAAGCAGAGTTCCATCAAGCAGGTCGGCAAACCCCGCCTGCTGTTGTGCGTTATAAAGATGCCCAATGGTATGTCGTGGCAAAAGGCGCGGTGTTGCTTCCGGCAGAAAGTCGAAAAGGTCTTGAACCTCGTCTTCCGTAAACTTGTCGTATTCTTCATCCCACTTTTCAGCTTCGCTAAGACGCTTGCCGAACGCTTTTGTCTTCTTGGCCTCATATCCGAACTTGTCATTGAAATACTTGTACAGGAACATCTGCACGATGATTCTGTATTCGTCACCGCTGTTTCCGAGGCCGCGAGAACCGCAGGCGCCCTTCAAGGAATCAATCAGCTTCTTGGTGGAGGTTTCAATCTGGTCGATATTCATAAATGCGTTTCCTTACGCTTGCAAGTAGGTATTGAGGTATTCTTTCGCTATCTGATTACGAATAAACAAGCGGTCTTCACGAGACGCCTTTATGTTCATATCAAAAAGCAAATTAGTCACACTACTCATTATACCATCGTTAAAGACTGGTTCATTGTGCAAGATTTGCACATTATAGTAAATGGAGTCGTCCACCATCTTCTTCACCTGTATCAGGTTCTCGCAAATAATCCTTTCCTTCTCGGAAATGATGGGCTTATTGGGAGGAATGGGGCGCCTCTCGTTTTCCTCAACGATGCGCTTGTGGATTCTCACGAACTTTTCGTCGTCCCTGTACGCCGCTTTCAGCTGGCGATTACGACGGTTAATTTCGCGGATTCTCAGCATCACGCCATCCATGTACTGCACATCTTCTTTCGCCTCCGCAACATTCTGCGGAGTCAAATTACGCTTTCTAAAAAACGCCTTGAACTCACTCGCAAGCGACACATACTTGTCTTCAACCTTGTCGAAGTTGTTTTCAAACTCTCTCTTGACCGAGTTGTAGCGTTCGCGCAAATCGTTTATCACGATTTTAAGCTCTTCCTCGCCCGTCTTCCTAAACGAGAACTCCAGTTCAGCCAAAGCCTCGTTCATAATGGCGGTCACTTCATCCTTGTGTCCCGTTCCTTCAAGCAGGTTGAAATGTTCAATACGACGGTTCACCTCGTTGCAGAGTTTCGGCAAATCACCGGGCTTTAAAGACTTGATTTTTTCCTTCGTCTTTTCGTCGCCGAAAGCTCTCACCATATTTGCAAGAGCTTTGGCATCTTCAAGTGCGTTCCTCAAGCGGTACAATTCACCCTTGTTCTCGATGGGGATTTCGTCCACCTGCAACCTAAATTCTTCCTTGTTATCAAGGTCATAATTCCAGAGAACATCGCGAATTTCTTCCAGCTTTGCATCTATTTCTTCCTGGGAGAGCATCAAAGTGCAGCCGACACTGGGCAGACCGTCAATAACATCGTCGTCAGTCGTTCTGCTCAACTCCTGCAAATACATGTTGTTCGTTTCTTCAAAGTTCTTCTGAATGTTTGCAAAGTCAACGATGTAGCCGTACTTGAAGTCGCGATAAGTTCTGTTCACTCGCGTAAGAGCCTGCAACAGCGTATGACCGTCCAGTTTTCTGCACAGATAAAGTTTTTTAAGTCTTGGCGCATCGAAGCCAGTCAAAAGCATACTGTTTACAAACAGAATGTCGATGGACTCTTTTTTCTTGAACTCAAGAACATCTTCCTTTCGGGTTTTCTTGTCACCTTCATCATGAAGAATCAAATAGGAGCGCAGCGGATGTTCGTCATTCTTCATCCGTTCCTCGAACAGCTGCTGCATCTTCCTCGCTTGCGGGTTCGTCTCGCAGACGACCATACCAGCCATCACCTTGCAATCCATCTGTATTCGCGAGCGACGCAGGTCGTAGATGATGTAATCAAGCAGTCCATTCAAGTAGGACTCATGTTCAAAAATCTTTCTTCTGTCGATGTCCGACTTCTTCACCTTTACATTTGCGCCCAATCTGTCGAGAATGGCCGTTATCTTTTCGCGATAGGTCGTTTCGATGATTTCACGCATCAGTTTAAGCGTGTAACCGTCCGCGATGGACTTGTCGTAGTAATAGGTGTCGATATAGTTGCCAAAGACACGCCAAGAAGCACGTTCAGCTTTCAGAAGCGGCGTTCCTGTCAAGGCAATCTTGATAGAATCCGGGTCAGCGTCGAACAGGTTCGGCAAGAAGGAGCCTTCGGGATTGTAGCCTCGATGCGCTTCGTCGATGAAGAATATTCTTTGAAGTCTTGTATTGTAGCCGCCGTCAATTTCAACTTTGCGGTGGTCTTCCTTGAACTTTTGAATGTTCACCACCGTTATTTCGGCCTTTCCTTCCTTGTTATAGGTAGAAACCTTATCCTTGAGGTTATCCATCAAAGTGTCGCGGTCTTGCGCCGTTTGAACGGCGAGGCCGCGCTTCTGAAACTCATCCGTCGCCTGTTCCATCAAGTCAATTCTATCGACAATGAAATAGAACTTGACCGGAATACTCTGGGCGGAGAAATAGTCCGTAAGGGACTTCACTGAATAATAGGCCAACGCAGTCTTTCCCGACCCCTGCGTGTGCCAAATGATGCCTCCGCGTACACCTTCCGACAATTTCTTGCGAATTGCAAAAGTCGCAAAGAGCTGCTGATAGCGCATTACGTGCTTTTGAAGCTCGTAATGTTCCACTTCGTTTTCATCCTTCCAGACTTCATCCACATAGGCGAAGCTGTAGTTCAGAATGAAAAGGAAACGCTTCTTGGAAAGCATCGAAGTGATGATTCTATTCGTAGGCGTGTTCGGATTCTTGTTCGTCTGGTATTCCGGCAGCATCTTAATCGGGATGCAGTTTCGGTGTTCCAGGATTTCCTTTTCTACATCTTCGGGCAAATCTTCCCTGTAGCCACTTTCAGACAGAATCTTCGCGTTTGCTTCCCTAAACACATTGAAGAACACCTTCTTCTTGCTTATCGACGCATAAAATGCGCCGCTTATCGGTACGATGCTTTCGTTATCGTATTCTTGGTTGTTGCTGAATATCATCAGCTGTGTCACGTTGAGGAACTTGCGGAAAGCATTATTCGCCATGCGCTCATTGGTACGGTCTCTTTCGGCAATGATGCCCTGGCGATTGTTCGGTATCTTTACCTCGATAAAGGCAAGTGGCAATCCGTTCACGAAACAGGTAATGTCCGGGCGAAATTCGTCCGTCGTTTCCTCATTACGGCAGGTAAACTCGGTTGTGCAGTGCCAATCGTTATTATCCGGGTTGTCGAAGTCGATAAATTTCAGTCCCGACTTCTGCGTTACCAGTTTATAAAATTCACGTCCCAGGTCGTCGTTGCCACTCTTGCTTATGAGTTCCGACAAAGCAGATGCTACATCCTGCTCGGATGCCTCGGGATTTAGTCGCTGGACTGCGGACTTAAATATGCCAGTCAAGATGTTCGTACTAGCATCGTAATCGTCTTCGGTAATATGGGACAGGTACTTGTAGCCAAGGCGGCAAAGATGCACCGCCGCAGGCACCTGTACTCTAGTCTTCTCGGAAAATTCGTTATATCCAGCCATATTGCGAAATTAACAAAATTTTTGAACATTATTCAATTTATATTCAAAAATTGTCAATTTGATGTCATTTTCCCCTAAACCGAGCGACGCCGGTTTAGGTAGAAAACTTCATCTTCGCAGCCGTTTAAGCTAGGGTAGGTTCTTTAAACATTCCTCAACAATCGGCCATACCGTCGGAGCAACCCCCTTCAACCAGCCGACAACTTTGTTCAATTTGTAAACAAACTGAAACAAAGTGACGATTTTTCCAAACCAAGTGGTCTTTTTCCACCACTTTTTAGCCCTGTTCAACTGCTTTCTCACTTTTTTCTTCATAATAGCCTCTCTTGGCTTATATAGTTCTTCAGTAGTTTATAAGGTTTTGCTACTGAAACGCTTCCTACTTTCCATATAGCAGGTAAGCGTCTTTTTTGGGGATAATCCTATGTAGAGTTCAAAGACTGGCCCTTATCCCATGGTTCGCATCGAACTCTCAATGTATTGTTGTTTTCCTTAGGCTTACCCCTTTCACGATTTCCAACTGGAAACTATATCACTCTTAGCCTTTTACCCGTCCGTACCGCGCTTGTAGCGCGTTTTTTGGTGTTTTTGGGGCTGTTTATAAGCCTTTAGGCGAAAACGCCTTGTAGAGCGTTCCTGCCGCTAGTTTTGGCGACATGAACGAATCGTTCCGCGACTATAAGG
>JAEEGH010028217.1_pt1 | contig 11061 bp, 8 predicted proteins | sample 9134181 | NCBI WGS metagenome assembly JAEEGH01 (sample SAMN16246544, study PRJNA631951) | gut metagenome | biome: gut microbiome; feature: rumen; material: DP-attached | host: Bos | place: Iran: Karaj | collected 2018-10
CGTGTCCCACCGGCAAATAATGGAGAAAATCATTCCTTATGTCCATGCTGGAATCTTTACCCAAGTCTAATGTCGCCGGAATCCTCTACGATGCCGAAGTCGTTCACAGCGTTCTTCCGCAGAAGGCCCCGTTTGCCTTTGTCGATGAAATCCTCTCCCTCGACGCTGAAAACATGGAAATCGTTGCCAAGTGGCACTTGACCGGCGAAGAAGGATTCCTCAAGGGACATTTCCCGGGCAATCCGGTGCTCCCCGGCGTGATTCAGATTGAATCCATGGCCCAGGCCGCCACGCTCCTCACCATGATCGGTCGCGAAGCCGAAACTACGGGTAAGCGCCCGGCATTCATGGGTGTCGAAAACTGCCGCTTCCGCGCTCCGGTGATCCCGAAGGCCGAAATCGTCTTGAAGGCCAAGCTCATCATGGCCCGCCACGGCATTTACAAGTACAGCGGCGAACTCCTGACCGTCGATGCCGAAGGCAAGGAAACCCTCTGCACCAAGGCCGACTTTAGCGCCGCCATGGTGTAAGTTACGGGTCTAGCAATTCGCCACGAATCACTTCGACTTGATCCCCGACCAAACTAATAATGTTGGTCGGGTTTATTTCTATGGGGCCGCAGTCGACCATCATGTTGACGGAATGTTCGAAGGTCTTCCAGATATCGTCGGGCTCGTACATGTCTTCTTCGGTGAGCTTGGCCGCCGTGCTCAGAATCGGCTTGTCGAAATGTTGGAAAAGTTCCTTGAAGAACGGGTGCGTCGGCATCCTCACGCCGATTTCCGGACGCTTGACGTCCAGGCGGCGGGCAATGTGCGGGTCGGCGGGCAAAATGAACGTGTACGGACCAGGCACGCGAGGCTTCATGATGTTGAACGCGAAGTTGTCGACGCGGGCGTAATCGGTGGCCTTGCGGATATCCGGAATGATGAGTGCCATGAAGAATTTCTTCATCGGCTTCTTGAGGGCATAAAGCTTGTGGATGGCCTTGGGCGATTCGGCGTTACAGCCAATCGCGTAACCAGATTCAGTGGGGTAGAGGACCAAGCCGTCGTCTTCGAGGGCGGCTGCGGCAAGCTTCACGATTCTTGCTTGCGGATTTACTGGGTGAACTTCAAAACGCATGGCGATAATATAGATTATCCGCTAACACTGCGGAATGACTTGGGTGCCTTCAAAGGCATTCTTGATATGCGAAAAATGGAGCGGCTTTTGGTAGACTCGTGCCGAGAGAACGTCAAATCGGCAGGGCTGGTCGAACCCCTTGGGAGCCACTTCCTTCTGCGTGTGCAAAAAATGGCAGGCGGTCTTCCAGATTTTCTTCTGCTTGGTGGCGTTCACGCGGGCCGCCGGGTTCCCTTGCTGGTTGTTCCAGACGGACTTGACTTCTACGAATACGACCGTCTCCCCATCCTTGGCGACAATGTCGAGTTCTCCACCCTGGTAGGCGTAGTTGCGGGCGACAATCTCGTAGCCTTCGCGGCTGAGGTATGCCGCGGCTTGGGTCTCGATGAAGTTTCCCTTCGGCTTGTTGCTGGATTTAGGTGCGGTCACTACGGTAATTCCATTCCGAGCAGGCGGATTTCCGATATGGCGAAGTCCTCGTTCTCGCCGTCGTAGATGTCGTCGAGGTAGACTTTAAGTTCGCTGGTTTCCATGGCCTGGATATTCGGGTACTGCATGCCGCGGATATTTTCGAGCTTGATTTTCTGCTTGAAACCGTCCTTGGTTTCTAGCGTGATTGTCTTGGGCTTTTTGAAAATGCGGAAACGGTCGCCGAAAGCGTCATCTACGGATTTCTGGTATCCGACAGCGATTCCGAAATGAGTGACAATCGCATTGTTGTCGAAATACAGCGTGAGGACCGGATTCTGCGGCTTTTGCGGCATCGTGTAGAGCCAGGCCGTTTTAAGGTCGTTGTCATTCAGGTTGTCGAGCGGGTAGCCGCTGCTTTCTTCGACTTCGAGAGCCTTGGTCTCGTAATTGCCGAGAGCATCGCTCCATTCCAGTTCCCGCAGGGTGCTCTCGGGCTTGTGCGTGAGCATCAGGAGAATCAGCAGCATGATGATGAGCGGGAAAATGAAAATGGCGAGCGCTGTGAGCTTTTTCTGGAGCATGCGGGCGCGCGGCGTAATGATGTTCGCCATTTCGGTGATGGAGGCCGTGTGGCGGCGCAGTAAGGATCCTCCCATGGTGGGTCGGGGTGTCTGGCGGGTACCCTTGTCCGGAGGGAAAACCTGGTCGCAGGCATCCAAAAATTCTTGCATGTCGTGGAAGCGCTCGTTCAGCTTTTTCTTGAGGCACTTGAGAATTAACTGCGAAAGTCCTGGCGGCATGTCCTTGCGGAAAAGCTCCGGTGCAGGCGGCTGTTCCTGGACGTGCTTGAGGGCGATTTCGACGGGGCGGTTGCCTTCGAAGGGGAGTCGTCCGCAGGTCATTTCGAACAGGATGACGCCCATGCTGTAAATGTCGGACTGGATGGTGACATTGTCGCCGTGGCACTGTTCCGGTGACATGTATTCGGGGGTGCCCATGGTCATGCCTGTTCGCGTAAGGCGGTCTTTTTCCATTTCCTGGATGTAGGAAATGCCGAAGTCCATGATGAAGACGCGGTTGTCGCGCGTCAGCATGATGTTGGACGGTTTTACGTCGCGGTGGACGATGCCCTTGTTGTGGGCGGAAAGCAGGCCGCGTGCGATTTGGCGGATGATGACTTCGATGGCCTCGAAGGATAGCTGTTCCTTTTTATGCAGGATGTCGGCGAGGTTGGTTCCTTCGACATAGGTCATCGCGATAAAAAGCTGGCTGTTTTGCTGACCGAAGTCAAAAACATGGACGATGTTCTGGTGGTCCAGCTCTTTCATCGCCTGGGCTTCCAGGTAGAAACGCTTGATTGCTTCTTCATCGGAGGAGGCATCCAGAATCTTGAATGCGACGATTCGATTCAGTCTTTTGTCCATCGCCTTGTAAACATTGCCCATTCCGCCTTTGCCGAGGGCTCCGATGAGGTCATAGTTTTCGTTGAAGGGGCGTGGAAAAATTTCTTGTTTCTGAGGTGCAATCATTTTGCTTTCTTGGAATAGTTAAGTTTTATAACAACCACAATATAAAAACATACGGCGATTACGAGTGCCGAAATAACGTTTTCGATGGGGTCGTTTCTCTCTAAAAAAAGATTCAGCAGGTTTGTCTGGTTGTAGCGGGACCAGATGACATAAGATAGGGTGCGGCCAAGTGGCAACATCTGGTCAAGCGGAACGAGCGCTCCGGCAAGGGCGACCTGCGGAATGATGAGGAGCGGCAACATGGCGTTCGCCTGTCCCTGGTTCTTGGCGAAGGTACTGACGGTGAGCCCGACGGCGACGGGCGGGATTACCATGACGGCAATCGACAGGAACAACAACGATACGGGAACGTAGGCTGAAATCCGGAAATGGATAAATACGTAGACGACGATGGTTTGCAAGAAGGCGACCAGCGTGGGAATGGCTGCCTTGGCAATCAACGTGGGGAGTATCGGGATTCCCTTGCGGAATTCTGCCTGGAGAATTTCCTTTTCCTGTACGATTTCGCGGATGGACAGCGAAAGAGCGAGCCAGTTGGCACAGAGGATAAGGGCGAAGGCGACTATCCAGAGCGACGAAAGTTCCGAGAAAATCTGCGAAAACAGGAATCCGATGACGAGGGGTTGCAAAAGGAGCGTGAGGAACTTGCCCTTGTCGCGGAACCATTGCTTGGCGGTAAGTCCCATTTTGTAGAACAGGACCGGAGGATGCTTGACTTTGGGAAAGTAACAGGGAACTGATGTTTCCGGGGCGAGGGCATTTGTCGTGCCGTAGGCTGTTTCAGATGGATTACCGGTTGGAAAGGCGCGGCTGTTGAACAGCGTTTTCCACTGGTTGGCCGTTTCATCATTCAGGTTCGCGAGAATCTTTTCGGGATCGTCGCTTTCAAAGAATCGGTAAGCTTCTTCGGGGCTTCCGTAGAAGGCCTGTTCGCCCTGGTGCAGCACGAGAACCTTGTTCGCAATTTCGAGCGCTTCGTAGCTGTGGGTGGTAAGGATGACGGTGTGGCCGAGGAAGGCGAGCTGCTTCAGGTGCGTGCAGAGGATTTTGGAATTGTACGGATCCAGCCCCGAAAGCGGTTCGTCGAGGATAATCAGCCCCGGATTTCCCATAAGTTCGTGGGCGAGGGCGGCTCGGCGGCATTCGCCGCCGCTGAGCGTCTTCACGGGGTTCTGCATCCGTTTGCTCAGCCCGAAAAGTTCCCCGAACTTTTCGAGCCGCCCCGAGGCATTCTTCTTAAAGTCTTCGACACTCATGCCGGTGCGACCGCCATCCATCAGTGTCTCTCTGACGGTGAGGTCGCGCCTAAGTTCAGGATCCTGTTCCAGGAAGGCGATATGCTTTCGGATTTCTTCGTTGCGGTAGTCGAGCCCGCCGATGCGGACAGACGAATTTTCGCCTTTCTTGAGTTTACCTTGCAGCAATCTCAAGAGTGTTGACTTTCCCTGTCCCGAACGCCCGATGATGGCGAGAATTTCGCCGGCGGGAAGCTTGAAGTTGAGTCCCGAGAGAATCTGCTTTTTTCCTGCGAAGACATCCAGGTTGGAAACTTCGACATCGAATCCCAGGGGTAGGTTCTTGCAGGTCAGCTGTTGCATGGAATACTGGAACGTGCAACTGGGTAATCGAACGGTCTGGCCTTCCTTCAGCTGAAGCAGCCTGGTTGCTTTCCCGCGCATGTCGACCAATTTTTCGTTGAAGCGAATTTCAGCGGAACCCGCCTGTGTTCTTGCGGAAACGCCTTCGGGAATGTCCATGTGCAGGTCGTCGAGCGATTCCCATTTCTCGTGGAGCAACTTCGTTTGGACGAGGTCGTGCTCGGCAGATTCCATAAGCAAAAGCTGCAGACGTCCGCTTTTCAGTGTCGCTCGCAGCTGCAGCGGTCCAATCAGAATGACATCGCCATCTTCAAGGGGGCGTTCCGCGGCGTCGTTTCCGTTTACCTGCGTGACACTGTTTTGCGAAAGGTTCTTTAGAATCCATTGTCCATCCGCATTTTCGATCACCGCATGATATCTAGAAACCATCGGGTTGTCAAGCACCAGTGTGTTGTCTGGCTTACGACCGATGGTAAACGGCTCGCCGATTTGCGGAGTGATGATTCTGAACGACTGCATTTGGTAAATAATGAATTCGGAATTCAGAATTCGAATTTCTAATTCTAAAATCAGAAATCCGAGTTATTCCGAACTACGAATTAAATAAGTTCCTTTAATCCTCTAATAAATCTGTCACACGCTTTCTGTAAGGTTTCGTCGCTTGCTGCATAAGAGAATCGCACGCAACTGTCGTCGCCGAAGGCGGCTCCCGGCACTATCGCAAGTCCCTGAGACTGCAGCAGGTATTCGCAAAGTTCGATGGAACCATTGATAACTTTGCCTTCAGGTGTTTTCTTGCCGTAGAAACTCTTGACGGGTGCGAACAGGTAAAAAGCGCCTTCGGGAGCTCGGCACGGTTCCGGCAGAATTTCGGCGGTGCGCTTGAGCATGTAGTCGCGGCGTTTACGGAAAGCGGCCTGCATGGCGTGAACATTGCTCTTGTCCATCTGCAATGCTCCAAGGGCGGCGTATTGTGCCACATTGCTCGGGTGGTGAGTGGCCTGCCCCTGGATTTTTCCGATAATCTTTGCGATTTCTGCCGGAGCGGCGTCGTAACCGATTCTCCAGCCGGTCATGCAATGCGACTTTGAAAATCCGTTAATCACGATGGTGCGTTCCGCCATTCCGGGGAGGGCGGCGGCGGAGCAGAATTCCGTATCGTAGGTGAAGTATTCGTACACTTCATCCGAAATGCAGTAGATGTCGCCTTCGACGATGACCTTCGAGAGCGCTTCGAGTCCAGCCTTGCTGTAAACGGCACCCGTCGGGTTGCAGGGGTTGTTCAAGAGGATTGCCTTGGTCTTTGCGGTAATGGCGGCCTTCAATGCTTCGGGCTTGATCTTGAATCCGTCTTCAATCTTGGTGTTCACAATCACCGGCTTTCCGCCGAGCCACTTCACCAGTTCCGGGTAAGTCACCCAGTACGGAGCCGGAATAATCACTTCGTCGCCTTCGTTGATGAGGGCTGCGAGCGAATTGAATACGGCGTGCTTGGCGCCGCTGGTCATAATGATTTGTTCCGGCTTGTAGTCCAGACCGTTTTCAATTTTCAGCTTTTCGGCAACGGCCTTGCGGACTTCGAGAATGCCGACGGGAGCGGTGTAGCGGGTCTTTCCTTCGCGAATGGCCTTGCAGGCTGCATCTTGAATCGGCGTCGGTGTCGGAAAATCGGGTTCGCCGGCACCCAGGCTTACGACATCCTTGCCGTCGGCAATCATCTGCTTGGCCAAGGTGTCAATGGCGACTGTTAAAGAAGCTGCAATGTTAAGGGTTCTTGCGGATAAGTCTTTCATGTCTTTTCTTTGCCTTTTTCAAAATGCGGTAAGCGTCTAGCGTACTTGCGGTCAAGGGGTAAATGGTAAACAGTGAAACGAAAATGCACAGGAGGCCGATAAAGGCTATCAGGCCAACGCTCTTGATGCCCGGATGCGGAGAAAGCAGCATGGCGATTGCGCCGACAAAGGAGGCTCCCTGCGCTCCCACAATAGGAAGGAGTTTCGTCTGCATGATTGTCCATGCATTTCCGCCTTGTTTTTCGTAGTAGGCGGACCACAGTTGAAGAGCCCCGTCAACGCTTACTGCGATTAAGAGAACAAATGCAATCGAACTGTATGCCGAAATGTGGATGTCGAGAAGGTGGACGCTGATAGTGACCCAGCTCATGGCAAAAAGGGCGGGGAGTAGTGTAAAGAAGGCGCGGCTCAATTTGTTGTAGAACAGGAGTAAAATAAAACACATCAACAGGGTGCCGAATAGGATTGACTTGTTGATATTCCCAAGAATGGTGTCGAGCAAAGTGGCTCTTAGGATGGGGGTGCCATACACCTTGTAAGTTCTGTCGTGAATTCCGTCAATTTGTTGCAACTGTTCGGCGATATGGCGGCAAGTGATACCGTTGTTCGGGTCGGAGCTGGGGATGATGAACGCGAAAACGCCGGAATTTCCGCTTTTGTCGCTAAACTTGCGACGGATGCTTTCGGAAAGTTCGAATTCCTTGATGTCGTTTTCATAGTTGTCCAGCATCTCGATAATGGCGGCACTGTCCTTGGAATTTAGTCGTGCAAGGATGTCGTTTGAAACGAGCTTCTTGAGTGTCTCGATTTTATGCTTTTTTTCGACGCTCGTCTTGGGGAGGAATTGGTACTGGGTGTAGATTTTCCCGAGATCCTTGAGTCGCCCTTTCTTTTGTAGGTGCTCGAAGTTTTCGACAAGGTCGTCGTTGAAAGAGGAATCGGGAAGCATCACGATGATGGGGTCGTATGTGGAAAAACCGGTTTCTGCAATCAGGGCTTTCGCCTCGCGTTCTTCCAGCTGCATTTCGGTCTGCTTGAAATCGTAGAGGAATTGCAGGTTGATTCCGCTATACAGCCACGCCGCTGCACTGACAATGCTGATGGTTGTGATGATAATCCAGTTGACCTTGAACGAGAACAGGCGCTTGCGGTGCCTGTAGGTGCTCGCGTCAAAGTGGATGTCGAAAGGCTTTTTTCTCTGCAAAATCAGAAGGAGCGATGTCGTTAGCAAAGTGCAGGTCAGCAGGTTGAGCATGCTTCCGATAGCACCTAGAATTCCAAACTCACGGAGTCCCGGAAGGGGAACTAGGATAAAGGTGCTGAAAAGGCCCGCCATGATAAACGACGATGCGGTAACGACGGGACCGATTCCGAGCAGGGCGCTTTCGATGCAAAGGACGGGACTGAGTTTCTTTTCGCGCTCGTGAAAATATCGCGAGAAGACGTGCGTCACAATCTGGCAGGCATGCCCTGGCAGCAAGAGTCCGAGCGAGAGCGTGAAGAGGTTTATTCGTCCGAAAAGTACATAGGCCAGTCCGAGGGTGAAAACCGTCGGGAGGGCAAGCGGAATTGCCGATACGAAAATGAGCTGGGGTTGCCTATAGAAATTGATGATTAATAGTACGAGGATGATGAGGGCCGCGATTCCGCCTGCAAATTTCGCTTCGGGGAGTAGGGCTTTCCCGGCCTTAATGGAGTCGTAGACTTTTCCGGTGTAGTAGACGTTGATGCCGTTCTGGTTCTTTTTGACAAAGCGTTGAACCTTCCCTAGAAGTTGTCGGTTGGCTTGCAGGTCCGAGATAGAGGTCGTTGGGTAGATGTCTATGATTCGGATGGAGCCTTGCTGGTTTGCAAAATCTTGCTGTAGACTTTTAAAATACTTGGCTTCTATCTGCGAAATGATTTCAACGGTATCGTGGGTGGGGGGCTGGGAGGACGGTTCAGCCAAGTCCACCAGTAGCGGATTGTGTTTCCGGATTTGTTCGTCCTTGATGTTGTCCAGTTTTTCGATTACTTGGTCTAGGTCTTTTTCGCTGGCATACAGGAGCCTGTTTCTCTTGAAAAAGTCAAGGTCCGTCATGTATTCGGTGTAATGGACGGCCGGATCATTCTCAAGATGGCGAGCGAGATTCTGGGCGAACTGGAAGTTGGCGCTGCTGTCTTTGGATTGGATGACGACGGTAAGGCTGCCGAATCCGCCAAAGGCTTTTTCAATAGCTTGATAATCGGCTTCGACTTCTTTTCCGTTGAGCGTGTCCTGCAGCTGAATTTCCCAGCGAAGGTTTTCGATGGGGTAGATCGAGAGGAGTGCCAACACCGAAAAAAGCGCAATCATCGTTTTGGGATAATGCGCAATTTGTTGGATGATTTTGGCAACAAACGAAAACATGTCTCTAATATAATTAATAAATTGGGGGTGTATGTTAAAAAGAGGTTTCGGATCTCTAGCTGTTTGGGTGATAATGCTCCTGCTCCTTTGGGGGACAGGCGTGTCTCGTGCTGAAAGTTCCGAAAATCAAGAGAAAAACGATGCTCCTGAAAAACAGGATGATTCGACCTCTCAAGAGGTTGCGGTTGAAGATGACGGCTCCTTCAAGTGGTCTTGCCTTTGGATGTGGCCGTTCAACAACGTGATCCAACCTGCATTGAACGGACTGATTTATCCGATAGCCAAACCTGTGGACTACGCTTTTGAAAATGACATTATCCAAAAGTCGGTAGATTTGATTACCTTCGGAGAAAAGCGCAATATCCTGATTTATCCCGGGTTCAACTTGAAACCGGGTTCCCAGACGATGCTCGGACTGACTTACCGTCATCGCGGAATTTTGCTGGACCAGGACTACCTCGTGATGCAGGGGGGCTATTATGCCAATGGCGATGTTGAACTCTCTGCCCGTTATACGAAGCACTCTCTTTTGGGCACTAAATTCTTTGGCGGTTTTCGTTATAATATGGTGTATGACCGCGATCATGTCTTTAGAATTCCCGAAACCCAGAAAGCTTATCTTGAACCGGATTCGACTTATTCGTTTACATGGCGCCTGGGAACCCCGCTTCCCCGTTTGACCAATTGGAATACGGAAGCCTGGGTTACGCTGAAATGTTACCGTTATAGCCATCCCGATGTAGAGGACTCTCTGCTGATTAGTGACGATTTCCCCATCGATGACCGCGGTATTTACCAGAACCGAAATCAGCTCCCGATAGGTTTTTCCATTGTCTACGACAATATTGATAACGCCTACGCTCCGTCTCGTGGAACCCGTGCGATGTTCAGTACATCGTATTCTTTTGTCGGGGATTACAGCGGAGTCAATGTTCGTGACTTGGGGCTTGATCCCGAGGAGTTCGGAAAAGAACGGATTGAAAGCAGTGATATGAATCACGATTATTTTTCAACGGAATTCGTGTTCCAGCACTATTTCTACTTGGGAAAAAGTAAGGAGTATATGTTGTCTGTAAAAGAGGCGCGCGTCAATCGCAAGTTCTATACCGATTTTTCGTGGGATGAAGCGCTGCGAATCTGGAGACCGGAACAGGTGCGGGAAACTCTGTTCGAGCGAAGGGTGATTGCCTTGCAGTATAGGCTTGTGGACCTTTGGGAAATGGAAAAGGGAGGCGCTCCGCACGATGTCTTTGTCAAGTTGAATGCGAATACGCCCCTGCGAGGTTACTCCGATTCCTGGACGACGCACCACATGATGTCCTTGAGCGCGGAATACCGCTGGCCGGTGGACCGTTTTGTTGATGGCGTACTTTTTGATGAATACGCGATGATTGCCCCGGAAGTCGATGAGTGGAGTTTTTCTCATTTTTATAATTCCTGGGGGTTCGGTATTCGCGTCCGTATGCCCAATATGTACCTGTTCCGTGTCCAATTCGGTTTCCATGGTCTGCATGGCGTGAACCTTATCATGACCATCGCCCCCGAATTCAAGTAATTTTCTACATTTATCCTTGTAAAAATTCAAACAAGGATAAAATCATGCGTGATCAATTCGAAAGCCCGCTTATCAAGCGTTATGCTAGCAAGGAAATGAGTTTCATCTTCAGCCCGCAGTACAAGTTCCAGACTTGGCGCAAGCTGTGGATTTACCTCGCCGAATCCGAAATGGAACTCGGCCTCCCCATTACGCAGGAGCAGGTGGACGAACTGAAGGCCCACGAAAAGGACATCAACTTCGAAGTCGCCGAAGAAGAAGAAAAACGCCGCCGTCACGACGTGATGAGCCATGTCTATGCATACGGCGTGCAGTGCCCGAAGGCGAAGGGCATCATCCACCTCGGTGCAACGTCTGCCTTCGTGGGCGACAACACCGACCTGATCCAGATGCAGCAGGCCATGATTCTCGTCCGTAAGCGCCTTTGCCGCGTGATGGACAAGCTTTCCAAGTTTGCCATGGAATACAAGGACATGGCACAGCTCGGTGCAACGCACTTCCAGGCAGCCCAGCTCACCACCGTCGGTAAGCGCGCTTGCCTTTGGCTCCAGGACATGCTCATCGACCTCGAAGAACTCAACTTCCTCATCGAAGTGCTTCCGTTCCGCGGCGTGAAGGGCACCACCGGTACGCAGGCCAGCTTCATGGACCTGTTCAACGG
>JAEEGH010028220.1_pt1 | contig 11060 bp, 8 predicted proteins | sample 9134181 | NCBI WGS metagenome assembly JAEEGH01 (sample SAMN16246544, study PRJNA631951) | gut metagenome | biome: gut microbiome; feature: rumen; material: DP-attached | host: Bos | place: Iran: Karaj | collected 2018-10
CTTTCCCGAGAGCTCTTGTTTATGGACTGGAACATGCCCTAAAACAGGGCGAATGCTCGGTACAATACGCGCTATGTAGCTTATAATGAGTCATGTAATTAAAAAATAACTAAGTATTGATATAGAATATATTTGTAATAAAGCCACAATACCACATTTTACAAAAGAAAAAGTGGGCGCGGTAATAATACCTCTTCCGCCATTTAAGAAACAGGTCGAAATTGTAGATTATTTAAATACAGCAATTGCTCCAATTGATGATGCGATAAAGAATTGTCAAAATCAAATCTCCCTCCTTCAGGAGCGTAAGCAGATCATCATCAATGAAGTGGTGACGGGAAAGGTGAAAGTAAGTAATTAGAAATAAACTATATAAACTATGGCAAATAAGATTCAAACTATCATGAGGACAGCGGCAATGATTTATGCCGAGGATCAATCTATACAAACTGTAAAGAGTGTAAGGCGTCGATTTGTAGACGCTGTATTTGTGAATTCAGAAAATGCTCCACTTACGGTTGAGCAGATAATCACTTTGCTTCAAAAAGAATATGAGATAGTTGTTCAAGAAAAAGAAATTGGTTTTTTGAACGATGAACGTTATTATGAGATGGTATTGGGAAAAACCAAAAGAGAGAATACCTATTATTTGCCTAATAAAAGATTCGAGAAACTTAAAGAAAAAACAGAGTATTGCATTGATGATGCAATTGAGGATTTCTCAACACAAAAGCCCGATGTTGATCCCGAATGGTTAAAAGCTTTATTGTATAAGTATTTATACTCATTGTTGAATACAAATATTAGTGCATACACTCAATTATTAGAAAGAAAAGGGCAAAAAGTGTCTCCAGTGATTGACCCAAATACGTTTAATGATGATGAAATAGAAGCAATCAACTGTTTCATTACATGGGATAATCCTAATAAGAACAAAGCTCTTTTTGAACTTGTCAATTATTGTATTGAGTATGCAACCGCAATTAATAGTATTGACCCACAGGATATTGTTAATGCACTAAAAAATAAAAAGTTGTATTTGGATAATGCATTGATATACAGAGCACTTGGTATAAATGGTGATTTTAGAAAAGAAAGGGTAACTAATTTGTTGCAACGTTGTGTTAATAGTGGACAACAACTTGTGATAAGTTCAGTGACTCGAAAAGAATTCTTTGACACCATTGATTATCACATTAGTCATTTGAGAGGTTCAACTCCTTACGGTAATATTAATCCTTCTCTTTTCCGAAAATACACTGGTGGCTATTCATTATACCAATACTATCATGAGTGGCGTAGGACTAAGAATGTCTACGGATTTGATCTATTCAGTTTGCATATAAAAAATGAATATGATGCATTGCTTCAAAAATTCCGTATCACAGAAGATTTCAAACAACAATACAGCGACATAAAAGATGGAGAGAGGATAGAACAATATGCCGAAGAAATCAAGCAATATAAAAGAACTAAAAATGATAGCTTGCATTTAAACGATGCAAAAAATATGATTTGGGTTGAATTGGCTCGAAATAATTGTGATAACAATGTAAGAGATACGAAGTTTTATTTCGTGACCTCAGATCGTCGGTTGCAGGAATGGGATTTGCATCATTCTAAAAACCAACCAATCACCATGCTGCCTAGTCAATGGTTGGCGTTGCTGCTGAAGTATTTTTCACAAAGCAATGACGACTATAAGAGTTTTGTCAGTTTTTTAACCATGCCCAATGAAAAGGCTGAGGTAACACCGGATGAGTTACAAGACATTCTTGCAGGAATAAGTGAAATCACAGAGGATTTCCAAAAGCAGAATGACATTGTTTCTCAACTTCTAGAGTCGAACAATTCTCGTGAGTTAAGGAATCATGTTGAGGCGCAGAAATTTGCCCAAAGTTGTTTGGAGTCTCAACTTAAAGAAAAACTAGAGGCTGCTGAAAAAGAAAATCAGAAAAAGTTGGAAACGCAGCAAGCCATATCTCAAGAATTATTATCCAAACAGAAAGAAGAGTTTGAAAAAATGCTTGATACTATTCGGCAGGAAAGACAAAAAGACAAATTGGAAAGATTAAAAGAAAAGAAAGGCTTATGCGAGTCTCAACTTAAAGATAAGGAGAATATATTGCAACAAATTAACTCTATTGCTGACAGAAAGAAAAATAATCTCAAGGCTTTAATAGTATTTATATATATTGCGTATATTATCGGAATAAGTTTTTTGATTTATCGGATAGGTTGGGAAGATATGGAACCTATAACATATATCACAGGTATGGTTATGGTAGCTATTCCTTTTATTTGTTCTTTGGTTATGAATAGAAGTTTGGATTGCAGGACGGTTATTTCAGAATTTAGAGATCGGTGTTATAAAAAGCAATGTATAAAATATGATTTCTTTGATTCTGAGATCTCTGATTTAAAGGAAACTATAGAATCATTAAATAGTCAAATAACGGATTTGGAAAACAGTATAGGAAAATAAGAATTAGAACATAATAATGACATCCAAAACTGATGAACACCGCTTTGAAATAAAAAAATACTATTTTTGCAAATTCTAGGATAAAACTGAATAGTTATGAAATTGAAAATCTCAAATCTCGGCCCTATTGATTCGATGGTAATCGATATGTCGAAACCATTCATCCTTTTTGCTGGCGACAATGGAACGGGGAAAACGTATGCGGCTACATTTTTGTATACTTTAATTTTAGATATGGTAATTGTATTGTCTTTTCCAAACTTTAAATTTGAAAACAAAGAATTGCCTATCACCAAAAGGTTAAAAAGTGGGGTTAATGGAAGCTTGAATGCAGATGAACTATTTAGTTTGTTGAAAGATTATCTTAAAAGACGCCAAAAAGAGGTTTTGGCTTCTATGAATTTGAACATTAGAACGGATTCCTTCAAATGTGAAATTGTAACTACAAAAGACGAGTGGATAGAAGAACTAAGAAATAAATCTGTGTCTGTTTGGTACAATTATATTGTAAAAAAAGCAAATTCTTTTGATTATAAAATACGTTGGATAGAGGAAAGTCATTTACCTTTCATGCAATCCATGTTAATCACTTCGTTGTTTTTTGATGGAATTGTTGGGGCTAAAATGTTTGCTGCAGAGCGCAGTGGAATCTACACCTTTAATAAAGAATTAGCTGTTGGACGACTCAGGAGTCCTGAAGAACGGTTAAATAATCGTTATCCAAAGCCTATTGCAGATGGATTGGCTGATGCAGCAGACGTGGTCAATCAAAAGAAGAGCAAGTCAGAATATCATAAATTTGCTGATGAAATAGAACAAATGATTTTGCATGGCAATCTCACTGTTTCTGAAGATGGAGAGGTCTTATATCGTGTTTCTGATAATACCCAACTCGGCTTCAATGAGTCATCATCAGCTGTTAAGACGTTGGCTCCATTGGTGTTTTATTTGCGTCATTCGGCTGGTCAATACAATATCTTGTTTGTGGATGAGCCTGAACTGAACCTTCACCCGAAAAATCAGATTCTTTTGGCAAAAATCTTCGTCAAGATGATTAATGCAGGTTTGCGTTTGGTGATTAGCACCCATAGCGACTATATTATCCGTGAAATCAACAATATGATTATGGCGGATGAATTGAACAAGGCTGGCGATAAGGTTTTTACAAACAAGGGATATGATGAAAGCCTTTGTTTGTCGCAAGACAAGTTTGCCCCTTATTTGTTCCAGAAGGGCAAAAATGGCAAAGTGAAAGTGGAACCGATTGAAGTGGACAGGTACGGGTTCAACATGCCTTCCATCGACGAGGCCATCAATAGCCAAAACGATGTGACGAACACCTTCTATGAAGTTTTGAAGTACGACCACCCAAATAACTGAGTTATGCAATACATAGATTATTTTGAGTGGATTCTTAACTCTGATTTTCTGCAAAAGGGCAATGACGCTTTGACATTGATAGAGCCTGCTGTGGGAGAAAACAAAGAGCAAAGAGTGGTTGTCAAAAGTGCATCTAATTCCATTTCAAGCATGAAGCTATATCGTTTCAACAATCTTGAAGAGGATGGCAAAGTGTTGTTTCCTTATTTCAATCAGCGTACAGTTGAACCCGAAGCACCGCATGGGCTAAACAGCTTCTGCGATTACATCCTTTTGGTACAACATGTTAAAGGACTATTTGTGTTTTTCCTTGAAATGAAACGTGGCAGGCACGACGATGCAGATAAGCAAATTGAAGCATCTTCTGTGTTTTTTGATTATATAATGCAATCAGCAGAGCGAATTAAGGTTGAGAATGGTTTTCAGGATTTCGACCCTCAACAAGTCAGGTATCGTAAAATTGTCATTAACAATGCCACAAGTAATAAAAGGATAACAAAAGACAAAGACATAGAAGACCTTGATTTGAATTCGGTTATTATTCATAAATGCCAGTCGGAGTTTCGCCCTGTCGGGTATTGTAAGTAATTCTGAAATAATGTCAATAGCATTATCCCAAACCAACGAACAAGCCTTCGAGGCCCTCATAGAGAAAGCCCTTGTAGGCAGCACCCACGAGGAACGCACGGCAAGCGGGCAGAACGATGTGGAAGCCCAGTCGCCCAAGGCGCAACAATACTATTGGGGCCAGCCCAAGGACATGGACAAGAAACTGGCCATCGACCTGCGAAGGCTGTGGGCATTCCTTGAGAGCACACAACATGAAGTGCTGAAAGAATACAAGGGCAAGGACCTGAAAAGCGAACTGCCCAAGCGCATCTCGAAAGACATCGAGACCTTTGGCGTCATCAAGGTGCTGCGCGAAGGCGTGGACGTGGACAACATCCATCTTTCGCTGTTCTACCCTAAACCCTCGGCAGCCGACAGCGAGACCTCAAAACTGAAATACGCCCAAAACCAGTTCTCGCTCACGCGCCAGCAGACATTCTCGGTCGCCAATCCAGGTCTGGAAATCGACATGGTGCTGTTTGTCAACGGTTTGCCTATCTTCACCTTCGAGCTGAAGAACCCTTGGACACACCAAACCGCCAAATACGACGGGCAGAAGCAATACAAGTCCACGGAACGCAACCCCAAAGAGACTTTGCTCAACTTCGGCCGTTGCCTCGCCCATTTCACCATGGACAAGGACGAGGTGTTTTTCACCACACGTCTCAACCTCGACAAGACCTATTTCATGCCTTTCAATAAGGGCCTGCCCGACGGCCAAGGCGCAGGCAATCCCGCAAACCCCGAAGGGGGCTACAAGACCTCCTACCTGTGGGAACAAATCCTGCAAAAGGACACCGTGGCCGATATCATCATGAACTACGTCTGCTTCGACTACGACGAGGCCAAGACCCAAAAGAAGGTGCCGCACATCATGAAGAATGCCAAGAAGCTGATCTTTCCGCGCTACCATCAGCTGGATGTGGTAAGCAAGTTGGTCAACGATGTGGCGGAAATGGGAGTGGGGAAGACCTACCTCATCGAGCATTCTGCCGGTTCGGGTAAGTCCAACTCGCTCACTTGGCTGGCCTACAAACTTATCAAGGCCTGCCCTAATACGATGGATGCAGTGAGAGCCAAAGCCGTGGATGCGCCTTTGTTCAACTCCGTCATCGTGGTCACCGACCGCCGCCTGCTCGACAAGCAGATCTCCGACAACATCAAGATGTTTGGGCAAAGCGCCAAAATCGTGGCCCATGCCGACACCTCGAAGGATTTGAAGGAAGCCATCGAGAACAACAAACGTATCATCATCACTACGATACAGAAGTTCCCCTTCATCTGCGACGCCATCAGCGACGTGAGCGACCATAACTTTGCCGTCATCATCGACGAGGCACATAGCTCGCAGAGCGGCATCGCCGCCGACAAACTCAACGCCACGGTGCAAAAAGACGCCGACACCGACGGTAGCGACACCGACGCCTTGCTGGAGAAACTGATGAAAGACCGCAAGATGAGCACCAACTGCTCCTATTTCGCCTTCACGGCCACGCCAAAGAGGGAAACGCTGGAGCGTTTTGGCAGCGAGGATGCCGAAGGCAAGTTCCATCCTTACCATCTCTACAGCATGAAGCAGGCCATCGAGGAAGGCTTCATCCTCGACGTGCTGACCAACTACACCACTTATCGTAGCTATTACGAACTCACCAAGAGCATTGAGGATAATCCGGAATACAACAACGAGCGGGCGCAGAAGAAGTTGCGAGGGGCCGTAGAACGCGACCCGAAGACCATAGCGGCCAAGGCCGACGTGATGCTGACCCATTTCGACGCCAAGGTGTTCCGCAGCCACAAGCTGAAAGGCAAGGCCAAGGCCATGGTGGTGACCAAGGACATTGAATGCGCCATCAAGTATTATCAGGCGCTGAATCGGATTGTGGTGGACAAAGAGCTGCCCTACAAGATTCTGATTGCCTTCAGTGGAGAGAAACGCCTTCAGCACCAAGAGGCCTCGATCTATCCCATCACGGATAACCTGTATGGCTCAATCGCTGCCGAAGAAAGCGGGAATGCTTGGTCTGACTACACCGAAGCGGGTATGAATGGCTTCCCCGATAGTCAGACGGCCGAGAAATTCGACTCTGACGACTACCGCATTTTGGTGGTAGCCAACAAATACCTTACCGGCTTCGACCAACCCAAGCTCTGCGCCATGTATGTCGACAAGCCTTTGGCTGGCGTGTTAGCCGTGCAGGCCCTTTCGCGTCTCAACCGTTCCGCTCCCGACTTGGGAAAACTGAGCGAAGACTTGTTTATCCTTGACTTCTACAACACCCAGGACGACATCAAGGAAGCCTTTGACCCGTTCTACACCTCCACGACCTTGTCGGAAGCCACGGATGTCAATATCTTGCATGAGTTGAAGAACACTTTGCTCTCGTTTGGCGTTTTCGATATGGACGAGGTTGAAGCCTTCATCGGTTTGTACATTCACGGTGCCAGTGCCGACCAATGGGCACCCATCATTGATGCCGCCGCCGACCGTTTCAACTTTGAGATCGATTGGCCCGAAAACGGCAAGGCTGACTTCAAGATGAAGTGCAAACAGTTTGTGAGAATCTATTCCCGAGTGGCTGCCATCATGCCTTTCGAGATGAAAGACTGGGAAAAGCTCTTTTGGTTCTTGCGTTATCTCATTCCTGGCCTACACATCGCCGGCCCTGACATCGACAACTTGAAAGACTTGCTGGATTCGGTGGATCTGAACACCTACGGACTGCGTCGCGCCGCTTTGAACGAGGCCATCACTTTGGATGCCGAAGAGACCACCATAGACCCGCTGAAGCCAACGATGGTCAACGCAGGAGTGGTAGAGGAGGACAAAGACCCTTTGGATGAAATATTGAAAGAGTTCAACCAACGTTGGTTCAACGGCTGGGAGGCCACCCCTGACGACCAGAAAATGAAATTGATAAGTGTCGCGCAAGCGGTAGCGGAAGATGAAGACTACAAGTCGCTGGTGGTGGGCAATCCCGACCAGCAAGCCGTGGATGCCCTCATGGTGCAAATCATCGACCGTATCATCCGCAAAAAGCGCAAAGGCGATATGTCGTTATACAAAGAGTACCAACAAAACGAAGGCTTTAAGGTAGATTTCCGCAGTGTCATCACTCGTATGCTGAGCGATTTGGATTATTTGCAGGCATAGAAGTGCTTGAAAGTCCTGAAAGGACGACCCTAATTCACCCCGATATGCAATGTCGGGTTTTTATTATAAGACGGATTAATGATAAGCCGCAGCCATAGATGCCCGCCATCGCGCATTTCAGCGTCGGCATGACATGGCTGCTGGACCCTACTTCACCCCGATATGTAATGTCGGGTTTTCATAATAAGATGAATGATAAAGATAAGCCGCAGCCATAGATGCCCGCCATCGCGCATTCCAGCGTCGGCATGACATGGCTGCTGGAGTCACATCTTACTTCAAATCAATAAAAGGCACTGAGTTGCCGAGCATGTATTGGGGCATCTTGCCATCCCATTTCTGCACGGCTTCATAGTTCACCAGTTTGGGGTTGCTTTCCAAAGCAGCCGCCTTGATGCTCATGGCTTCAGCCTCGGCTTGGGCCTTGATTTTGGTCTGCTTGGCCTGCTCCTCCACTTGTATGGTCACGTTCTTGGCTTTCAGGGCGTTCTGTTCAGCCACCTGTTTCTCTTTGATGGCGGTCTCGAAGTCGTCGTCGAAGTCGATGTTTGTAATCTGAAACTGGATGTTCATGAAGTAGTTGCTGTCCAAGGTCTGGCGCAGCGTCTGTTCAATCTCGCGGCGCACAGCATCACGGTTCTCAACGATTTCGGTGGCCGCAAAGTTGCCGAAGCTTTGTTTCATGGACGAGCGGATGAAGGGCACCACGATGCGGTTGTGGTAGTCGTCGCCGACGTTTTTCATCAGTTTGCTGACGTTCTCGCGCACCAGGTCGTAGTTGATGGTGTATTCCACCTCCGAGGTCTGCACGTCCTTGGTGTAGCTGTTCTCCTTGCCGTCGTGTTTCTTCTGTTGCACGTTCACGCGTTTGATGGTTTGGATGAATGGGATCTTCATGTGAAGACCGTCGCCAATGACCTCGTCACTCATCTTGCCGAAGGTGGCTAGCACCCCGCGTTCCGTCGAGCGGATGGTGTAGAACGAGGAGAAGAACACCAAAATGGCAAATAAGGCCACTACGCCCCATGCGATGTAACGTCCGACTTTTTTCTTGTTTGGGTTGATGTTGATGTTAGTGTAAGATTGAGCCATTTTTCTATCGTTTTGTTTTGTAAATTGTTTGGGCAAAAATACACATTAATTTTGATATTGCCACTGATTTGGAATTATTTGTATTTTTGCCATGAAAACCAAAAATATAACGCTATGATAAAGAAGAAAAACCTTTTTGGACCCTTTCCCGCTTTACTTATCCTGGGAGCTATGATGTTGTATTTTACGTCATGTAAAGAAGAGCCTCTCCCAACCCCACTCATCCACCTTGGGGATATTCCCGAGGAGTATCTGGCCACTGTTCCGTATCAGAATGGCGATGTCGTCAAGATGATGCATGAAAGCAGTAAGCTTGTCATCAATTACCGAGTAGAGAGAAGTAGATTTCATAATATGGATGAGCCTGTTGGAGAAGATTATGATTATCAGGTTGATTTTACCCATTTAAAGCCTGACTATCCTACCTTTGATATGCGCATTACGTTGACAGCCGAATATAAGAAGTATGAACTTGAAGGTGAGGAGGCTCCAAAAACAGGCCATATCATGCTGAAAGAGAGTTCTACAGACATTCCATTTATCAATACAGACGCTACAGGTTGTACTGTGCTGGATTCTCTCGAAGTGAATGGACATATATATTATGATGTGTTCAAATTGGATTGCAGGCATTATGAATTTCCCCCAGATTATGAGATTCAAGCTCATTCAATTTATACATCCACTTGCTATTACAACTATGCGAAAGGCATTATTGGCGTAGAATTGTCTAATGGTGAAAAATATTGGCTCTATGAAGAATAAATATTTGATTGTAATTGCTTTACTGGCTGTTTTGGCCTCTTGCAAAAAGGATGAAACAGTTGAGGTGACCAAGTACTATGTCGGCGATGAGGCAAAATCTTGGTTGGTGGACGAGTGCAAAAAGGAATATTTCATGCTTGACGAAAATGGCATAGAGCAGGGAATATATGTGCGTGAGCCTGTAGTTGAATACACAAAAGACACGACGTTGGGGGTGTTGCGTGAGCGCATTGCTCAATACAGCTATCCTGATGTTGGTGATGGTAAGGGCTTTGGTGTTTACATTACAGCGGGTAAGGACAACAAACCTAATGTCGATGAAAGCTTTGCTATCATCTTTAATGGGTGTTATTTCAGCTTCGATGGAAATGGCTTTAGACCTATGTCGAGTGAACCAAGGTCGGAAATCGAATATATCACTGAGTTGTTGGATGCATTCGAGGTGAATGGCGTTACTTATCACGATGTGCTTCATATTCAACAGGTTGAAAATAAATCGATGGCAAGTCGTGGCCCTGTTGAACTTTATTATGCCAAACATTATGGCATGATACAATACACTATACCCTACGGCATCACTTATTTCCGTTTGCCTGCGGAATAATAAGGTAGGGCAGTTTGTTGCGGATGTTGGAAATTTGTTTATCTTTGCCCATTCATATTGGAAAACAAATTAAAAACATAAACAAATGGATAACAGATTATTAGACAACAAACTGCCCTATTTGGTGGCCGACATGAACCTGGCTGCTTGGGGACGCAAGGAAATTGAAGTATCTGAACACGAAATGCCCGGCCTGATGTCGCTGCGCAAGAAGTATGGCGACACAAAGCCGCTCCAAGGAGCCAAGATCATGGGCTCGCTGCACATGACCATCCAAACGGCATGCCTCATCGAGACTTTGGTCAAGTTGGGCGCCACGGTGCGCTGGTGCTCGTGCAACATCTATTCCACGCAAGATCATGCCGCTGCGGCCATCGCCGAGACGGGTACCGCCGTCTTCGCTTGGAAGGGCGAGACACTTGAAGACTATTGGTGGTGCACCAAACGCGCCATCACCTTCCCCGACGGCACGGGTCCGGACCTCATCGTGGACGACGGCGGCGATGCCACCTTGCTGATTCACAAGGGCTATGCCTGTGAAAACGACCCCAAACTCCTTGACGCACCCACGAGTAGCGAGGAAGAAAGGGCATTGATGAGCGTCATCAAGGCTACCTATAAAGAGAATCCTACTTTCTGGCACACGGTTGTGGCTGGCTGGAAAGGCGTCTCGGAAGAGACCACCACGGGTGTGCACCGTTTGTATCAGATGCACGAGCGCGGCGAGCTGCTCGTTCCTGCCATCAACGTGAACGACTCGGTGACCAAGTCGAAGTTTGACAACCTTTATGGCTGCCGCGAGTCGTTGGCCGACGGCATCAAGCGCGCCACAGATGTGATGATTGCCGGTAAGGTGGTCGTGGTGTGTGGCTATGGCGAAGTGGGTAAGGGCTGCTCGCACTCCATGAAGAGCTATGGCGCTCGTGTGCTCGTTACCGAAATCGACCCCATCTGCGCTCTGCAAGCCGCTATGG
>JAEEGH010028221.1_pt1 | contig 11060 bp, 6 predicted proteins | sample 9134181 | NCBI WGS metagenome assembly JAEEGH01 (sample SAMN16246544, study PRJNA631951) | gut metagenome | biome: gut microbiome; feature: rumen; material: DP-attached | host: Bos | place: Iran: Karaj | collected 2018-10
CAGCCGCAAAGGTCACCGGAAACGAAAAATTTTCCGTTGTACCAGAACTCAATGTAGACTGGCGACGTCAAAAGAACGAAGAAATCAACTGGAGCACCTGGGCTATCGAATTACCCGTTCTTGCTCGCTATAACGCGATGCCCCAAATGTACTTCGAAGCGGGTCCGCAGTTGGCATTTCTCCTGAGTTCCAAAATTGAACAAGACTTCGACAACTACGTCGAAACAACCGATCTCGGCAAGAAAGACGCACTCAAAATCTTCGAAATCGGTATCGATGTCGGCATCGGCTACTCCGTCATGCCCAATTTAGACATCGGCATTCGCTACGGAGTGGGCCTTACCTCTATTGCAGACGGTACTAAGCTTGATGACGACGACCAAGCCTTCAAGAACATGCAAATCCAAGTTGGAGCAATCTACTGGTTTATGTAAGACGAAGAGAATATACTTCAAGAAAAAATCGCTCTGCTAACGCAGGGCGATTTTTTGATTACTTGAGTTTTATGATTGACAACAAGAAAAACGGACTGCTTAACGCAGCAGCCCGTTTTTTGAAATTAGAAATAGTACAAATCACTTGCTAGAGATTATACCTTATGGACATGTAATATTAAATACAGCCATTGACGCCCAAGTTTTTGAACCTCCAGAAACTTCTATATAGGAATACCCATCAGAGGTCGCCGTAATAGAGCCTGTAGATGTTGTAGATGTACCCCCATTAATTTTCCATGTTCTTCCATCACATTCACTACAACCAAAGCCACCTACATTGCCATGAACCTTGATACAATAAGCACCTAATGTATTAAAGTCTCCTGTTCCAAAGTTAACCTGTGAACAATCGGAATGTTCATAAGTTGGAGGAATCGAGCAATAGCCATTAGTTGAAGTTGATGTTTCCGGTTCAACGCTCGTACTTGTTGTCACCATAGACGACGATGTTTCCGCCTCCGAACTTGAACTTATTTCCACAGAAGATGAAGATGTTTCAGTCTGTGAACTCGTATATGTCACACTAAATGTACAAGTACCTGTAGAGCCATCTGCACTAGTCGCAGTCAATGTATGCGATACAGGTCCAGAACCACTTACATTATAAAAGTATAAGCCACTCGTGCCTTCTGCTACATCTGTAGTATGAGGACTCACTGAATAAGTGCATCCGTTACCACATCCTGTTATTGTAGGATTAATCTCAACAGCACCAGAAGGATTTTGCCCCGTAATATCAGAGCATCCTGTTATGCTCACAGATGACTGCGATTGTGTTTCATATTGGAACGGATCACATTCAAAGGTTTCTTTCGGCGTAGCTGTACTCGTTAAGGTAGCAGTATGAGATCCCGTTAATACCGTCTTTTGTACAGTACACGATTCATGCCCAATGCCAGCGCCAGGACACGAACCTGTTCCATCATTGATATTTTGGCCATCTAGCTTAACAACATAGCCACCACATCCATGAGGAGGGCAATGAGACAACACGAATTTCACCTGCGGAGCACCTCCGTCTGCCCCTATTAGCGTTGCAGAACAAGAAATATCTCCAGGTTTACTCTTTGTTACCGAGCATTGTCTTGAATGTTCTGCGCCACCACTAGACTTTACATAGACCGTAAACGAGTAATCATGCTTATCCCCCATTGGCATCGGCTTTCCATCAGTTTTAAACGTATAAGGATCAAATTCAATCTTATTTCCGTTTTTATGCACACTACTTTCGACAATCCAACCACCTGTCACGTTTAACGTCTGGTCATCATTGCCAGGCCCCTTGTCGTCCAGATACCCTGTCACTTGGTAATTAGTCACATTGTCAATATTCGTAATGGTAGCATCAATCACCCACTTATCTTCTACCACACGCGCACGACATTCCGAAACACCCGCAATGGCAGAACAAGAGGAATAAGCAGATTTTATAACCACATGACCAGTCCCCTGATTTAAAAAGAGGATTTGCTTTACATTTTCAGGGTCAAATACATTTTCAGGAGTTACATTACCCGATTCTATAGCAAAGTCCTTTAGCACATCAAAATCGCCATGACTATTTGTCATTGATATCGTACGACTTGCGTGCAATACCGCAGAGGTTCCTTCACCACTTTCGCTATACAAGGTAATCCTTATCTCACTTCCATCAACATTATCTGCATCAACAAGTATTCTAGCGGCCCTCAAATTAATAGGATTATCAAAAGAGACCGTTTGTTCTGCACCAGAGGTGTTCAACGTAATTTCACTACTCATTAAATTTATATGCTGAGTACAATTCGTCAGTCTTCCCGTCCAGAACGTACCACAATGAGCTCGACTCAGTTCACCACTAGTTTCGTCATCCGGAGCAGCCCACATATTATCCGTCCCAGACAGATTACATTGTATTCCCGCCTTTGCTGTTTTTGTCGGAGAGCCATTATTATCAAAACCATGCAAACCAGCACCTGTAATATCAAATGTATAGCCATCACTACAATCCGTTACCGTTGTAGTTCCCCCACACGCATCGGCACCATTATAATAGTAGAATCTCTTTTCGCATTGGTCTTCGCGAGAGTCATACCAACCAGAATGACCAACCCAAGGTTCAATCTTTACCCCGGTCGGAACAACTCCAGTTTCATCAGCCTTTGCAGCAAAAGAGCATTTCACAGTAGGAGGCGTATCATAGCATTCAGACGCAAACTCTTCGCTAATCCAACCAACACCATAAAGCTTGAAATTTTTGTTTGCTAAACGATACCCAACATAAAGATTTTCAATTGAATTCTTCCTGTCAATCTCTGCAAGATCAAAAGTCTTAGTATAAACATTCGGCACACCATAATAGTTGCCCTTGAACGCAGAGACCATCAGTTCATCGGAACGATAAAGAGTGGCAGAAATCATCATCATGTTGCCATCATTAGTATACAGCGGAGAGCTATAGCGAGTCAAAATTCCAGACCGACAATGGCTTCCATCTTCAGTACAAACTTGAGCAACAACTCTACCTGAATTATCAGCAAAGATGTTCAACATCAGATAACTTGAAGCATCATCATTAGAACGGAGCAAGAAACCCGTATTACGAACTGATGCCGACGTATAGTCAACTCCAGAAGCAACTCTAGGAATTTGCACTAGAGCCTTAAGAGTACCCAATCGACCAGCAGTCACAGTACTCAAGACAGTAACGTCTCCGCCATTCGACACCGACAACATTCCATTTCTAGCATCGAAATTAAGATTTTCAGCATTTCCACTAATCAAATGCCATTTTGAGATATCACTTGCATTTGTTGGTTGAGCAGATTCACAATTACTGGGTTCACAATTTTTTATACAATACTGAGCATGGCTGCCAGTTGCACCGCATTGAACAGCCCCATACTTAAATTCATCAAAGAAGCAATGTTTATCATTTTCGCCAAAATGGACCTCAATGGTTGTCGTATTATCGGACAATTTAAACGAGTCGTAATTAGCACTACTAACTGCATACTCTGATGGGCAACTCGGCCCCGAGCACTTCCAATAACTAAACCCTTCATTAGCACTAAGATCTTTATTGATTGACAGAGAAATCAATTCATTACTGAAAACATCTTCTTGGCAATCAATTTCCTCATCGGGATTATACTGACAATATTTCGTTGCACGAGTTCCCGCCTTAACATTAACTATTGGTGAAACTCCACTCTCAACACCTTTGTAAACTATCTTCAGCTTATTAGCTTTAGCCTTTGCAGAAGCCTTAAGAGTATAAGTGTTACCAGCTGTTAGTGCAGCAACATCCAAAGATGCAGAAGGAATTATCACAACACATTTATCAGACTTTGGCGTCAGTTGCAAAGATCCAGATCCATTAATAAAGACCGTCCAATTATCATTTCGATAATTTTCTATGGCAGAAAATCCTGTTCCACCGGGTTCGACCCATTTTTCTTCTATATCACAATTAGGCCAATTGTCTATATCTGCAGGGCAATCAGAATTAGATTCACAATAAGTCTCAATATCAGCTCTAGCAACATTTTCTCGAGTCAAATTGACTGTTGACGCAAGAAGAATCAAAGAATTTGTAGGAGTTTCCAAATTATAGCCCTCACCCGACAGCAGCTGGAACTGTAACGAACCCGTTGAAGCGCCCGATGTTGTTACTTCAAACAATGTTATCACTTCATCTTTGCTGGGCTCAGCAGGAATGGTTATTTTACAAGTTGTTCCACCAGCCTCTGGCGTATGCACATAAGCCCAACCTGTAGGCGCATCAGGGCAACGAACATTCAATTCTATATCCAGATCATGAGCAGTCACAAGTACTTGAACAGGAAGCCCCATAGCATTAGTACTAGCAATAGTCTGATACGGATCCTTAAAAGACACTTTAGGCACCGATCGATGACTAGCCCCGACAACAACCCAAAACGGAACCTTTTGGGGGTAAGCAGTTCCTGCCGCCTGAACAAGGCACTTGTAATCACCATGATGAAGCTTAGCCCCACTCGGAGAATAAAGCTTTCCATTAAGGGTTGTAGGAAGATTATTAGCGGCCCCAGCGGTAATCGGAGTACAGCTATAAAGCGATATATCTTGTTTCGTTAATTGAGATCCATTCAACGGAACAACATTGATATAATCCTCAAACGAACCATAAGGGTCATCAGGTAACGAAAGTACACGTGGCAAAATAATGTAAGATGGTTGAAGATCATTATTTTCACCATCGCGTTTTACAGGAGGCAAAGTTTCATTACTCTTACTCTGCGATTCAAGAGTTACACCAAGTTGTGGAGCCATCGAGATAAAGAAACGGTCCATATTTGTGTTAACAATATCCACATCAGTAACTACCGCACTGGATGAACCTCCTCCAGAACTAGATGAAGCTACCGCATTAGAATTCCCACAAGATGCAGCACCCACAGAAGCATCGCAAATGATTCCTTCTGTAACAAGATCACTCATAAGATTTTCGTTGAAATCCAAACGGCGAGCTTTAAAATCCGCCGCCTTGGCGCAACTAGCTGCCTCAGCATAAATACTTCCGCTAAGAACTTCATCGTTAAATATGAAGGATCCCATATTGCCTTTTGTATAAATAAAGTAATTATACGTACCACTACCCGTATTAGTAATAGAAACATCCTGACCGGTACCTTTTTCTAAATACAGAAATACATAAGAGCCGTCATTTGTCGGAGGAAGTTTCATCTGTTGAGTTACTTGATTTTCAACAACAATGATAAATTTGCCTTCCAAAGGTGTCGTTGCGTCTGCGGTTTCCACATTGCTAATTTTTACGACTTGGTAACCATTGTAAAGATTCGATTTATGAGATTTGTTATTCTCATAACAATCATTTAAAATTTGGCTGATTCCGATTTCATTATTATCGCTATCCTTACCCTTACCCCATTTCGTAACGTTGCAACCTAAATTGGCCTTCTCTATAAATTTGCTATACGCGGTAACCAGTAAATCGTCAACTTTATAATCTGCGCCATCGCATCCACTATTAGCCACCTTCGTTCCCAATTTTTCCATACAGTATGCTTTTGTAGCATCGGCGCACGGTATATCAGCCGGTTTTGCGCTTGGAACACTTCCATATACATTTCCATTCGCTGCATCTGACTTAAACCAAGGATATACATGACATTTAGGGAATTTAGCAGTATGTTCTTCCTCAGTGCCATCTCCGTCAGTTGAACCATCTTCTACGACACATCCATGAGTCGAATTGTCGGTAAAATATTCCGTCGCTAAAGATCCATTAATAAAAAATTTTGTTTTATTATTATCATCCGGATCATTTGTAAAGAGCACCGTAGGCGGATTTAAATCCACAAAATACTGTGTACTAGCATAATCATAGTAGAATGTATTTAGCATCAAACCAGGAAGTTTAGCTTTTGCAGACTGATAAGATTGATAATTATTCGTTTTGTTTGGATCATAAGGTTTAATTCGTCCAAAATTATCAGTTTTATTACGATAATCATCCCTATAGGCCATTTGACCTTTTGCTCCAGTCAAATAAACTTTTGAATCTGAGGTCGTTCCTAAATGGATATAATCATAATTCGTCGCAGTATTTCCAGTCTGAGCCAATGATTTAAACTCACTAATAGGCACATTAATAGCCCTTGAATTCTTCGCATAAAAATGTCCTCCGACAACGAACCTGTTTGCTGCTGAGGACGGAAGGGTTGGAAAATACACTTGACCATTCGTCCCCATGCACAGGCTTCCATCAACACTCGCTTCCTTAGACGCTTGAAAATTTGTCGTCCACACCCCGCCTAAACTCAAACTGCCTCGGAAGTGTTGTCCCCCTCCCGTAGTAATTTTATTTAAATTACCCTCAATATAGACATCGCCCACCAAATCGAAGGGACCATTATTTCCAGCTTTTACACCCTTCGCTTCAGACTCCGTGGGGAAAGCAAAATTCGAAGCATCCCCCCCCACATAAAAATTATTTCCAAAAACACCGTTATTACCATCTAAGTTTCCACCAATACAAGCTGTGCCATCAGCCCCAACACCAGTACCAGACATGTTTACATTGCCCGTAACAATCAAATCTTCTTCTGTATAAAGGGGATTCGAACTATTATAATTTCCGTTAATCAAAACAGAATAGCTATGCGTATGTCCTTGCGCTTGCGTAGAACCACCAAAATAATTAAACTTAAAATTCACATTTTTCTTTGTTTTTTTATAAGGCACAGCAACTTGATATAAGCCATCAACGTTAAAGATAGCGCTTTCATTATGTCTCGTATTATTCCTGCTTTCTCCAGAAGAAAGGATCTTTAGTTTAAACGTGGTATTTTCAGTATTAACCCCCGTAAGCCAAACATGGTAATTCTGCCCAGCACGTTGAAGGCCACGCAATTGATTATCAATATTAATCGGCTGATGAGCTGGATCTTCAACATATTGCTTAATCAAAGCACCCACATCATTTGCATGGAAAGCCATCCACGCACGAGCATTATCAATACCAGCCTGGGCACTCTGATACGCTTCACGTTGCAACATACGACTAGCACTAGATTTGCCCTCACTAGTAATCCACTTCCATGTAGCGGTTGCAGCAATAGTTGCAATCAGCATAAACAAAAGTACGGCGATTAAAGAAACGCCGGCTTTATCCAATTTCAAATACATACGCATAGGAAACTCCTTGCTAATCTCTTGGACCATTGCTGGGAATCGCGGCAATTAGATCAACTTCACCCGTTTCACCCTTGCCACCATTTTTTGCACCACGGCTTACCTGCAACCTCAGCTTCAAAGCCTTCACATTTTTCTTTTCTCTTTTGTTATTTCCTGCTTCAGGGTCAAATCCATCAAATTTATAATTGGCTGAAGGAATCATTGACACCTTTAAATTTTTAATCGTCACCTTACCTTGTGACACCATAGGAGAAAAACAAGCAAACGTAAAAGCAAGACACATATTGTCTATGCGTTCAGGCACAGTAAAGCGCATCGTTCGTTTTCCTGCCCCCTTATTCGCATCCAAAGGAGGGAAAAACATAAAATCCTGCAGAAGAATTTTATCTTCTTTTTTTGCGTAATCCCCATTACCAGCCTTTCTGAAGCCAACTGACATATGGTCCATTCCAGGAACAAACATTAAGCTTTTATCGTCATCCGTAACCGATGATAGCTCAAATGCAATTTCATAAACCGTATCTGGATGCAAAGACATTTTGCCGTACGAATCACAAAGCATATTCCAGTTTGTTTGTGCAGATGTTTCATTTTTTATTGCAATCACCTGATTAACCACTCTTTCCCCTTCTACCAAAATACCACCATCAGCATTATCTGAATTTTTATAATTAGAACGGAATTTAGAAAGGGTTAAAGCAGTGCCACCCACATCTTCTACACCAGATGAATTAGTAACTTTCACCGAAGCAAAACCACTTTCCATATTACGAGATATCAAACGAAACTCATGTAAATTATTCGGAGGGAATACTTGAGAAAGCTTTTCCTTTACACTCGGATCAGCCGCTTCTACGGTAAAGATCTTAACTCCCGTCGCCATTGTCACGGCATCAGCACCATCCGCACACGGATCATCATCAGCAATCACCAATCCTGTCAATTTATCAATAATTCTACAGGAGCGCATCAACGCATCTCCTTGCACATACCATTGAATTTCTTCAACAGCCTGATAATAGCCATTATCATCATAACGTAGACGACGGAATGTCAACTGACTAAAACCTTTCACTTTTTCCAATAAAAACGAAGACGAATCCCTTTTATTCGCATCATCATTTTCAGGATCCATATATACGTGGCTATTTACTTCGGTAAATTTAACACCATAATAAGAACCAGCATCAGCATTACCTGCTTCTCTCGAACTTTTCGCACCCAACTGACCAACATCTTCTTTAAACAGCATTCCCACATTTTCGGCTTCTTGCGTTGCCTTAATCATATTGTCAGTACGGATACGGAACTTAGTAGAATTGCTAAAGGCCTCGCCAGCAATAACGACAACAATGCCTACAATCGCCATGTAGACAAGGAGTTCCATGAGAGTAAAGCCAGACTTTTTCATCGGATTACCCCCGAGACCGTAATAGACGGAGTTGCGTTTTTAAAATGCCAACAAACTTTAACATCCAATCGTTTTGCAAACACATGCGAAGTATTTTGCAATACAGTCGAATTTTGCGCCCTGTATTCAGCATCAGGAGACACAGTAATAGCAGCGGTATACTCTACAGTCATATCATGATCTATAGTTCCCGGTTGCCCCTTCCAAGTTCGAGACACTAATATTTTAGGCAATGTATAGCTACCAGGCTCACAATGACAATATGCATCACTATTTTCAGCACAAGCTACTAAGTAATCGTCTGTAAGGTGCGCAACTCCCAAAGTACTCAATGAATCAATGATATTTTGAGCCACTTCGGTAGCTCCATCACGACCTCGAATACGAAGCAAAGCATCGCGATTGCCCGTCTGCAAATTAAGTAGCGCCATATACAAAAAGCCCAGTACAGCAGCAGCCACCAGCACCTCGACAATGCCAAAGCCCCGCTTACGACTAGGAACGGATTCGACCTGCAAATGTTCACACACCTTCACCATAACACCACCTACAATTCATTCCAACCACTAGCACCATCATCGTTTCCGATTTTCCAAAAAGCCTTTACACTATTGGTATTAGCCATCTTTCGAGCAAGTCCAAACCTTTCTTCGGAACCATACTGAATACAAACTGCACCATGGGGGACACCAGAAAGCCCCAATCGAGGTTTAAACACCGCATTAGCCCCAGTCAAATCAACATCGCCAACAAAGTTACAGGGTGCTTTAATAGATACAAACTGCACCGGAGCTTCTATTGTCATTTGATCTAAAGTCCCCCCACCCCATCGATTATCACCTGAGCAATCATTCCCTTTTGATTTTACCGCAAGTAATGTACGTGAGTCACTCGGATCAATCGCTAAACATATCGCAATAGATCGTTGCCTCGACAAATTAGAGACCCTTTCCAAAAACGCAGCGGTATTTACAGCAGCATCCTTAACTTTTGCATTTGCAACAGCCCCTTGGAGCCCCGCAACCCCCATAGCCGAAAGTACGCCCATGATTACGACAACCACCAGGACTTCGACCAAGGTATAACCGGACTTTGCACCGCGACTAACGAGCTTTGCAAACACCATAAAAAACCTCACACAACTTCAAAACAAAAATAGAACAAAGCATCGGCAACGTCCAAGTGAGAACGTTTTCGAAAGCCTTTTCATAAAATAACATATTTTTTTACAAAACGCTCAAAATTTTTACAAAAGTGGCGAAATAATGCGAAAAACGCTTTTTTTTTGTAAATTTTTGCATCAAATTTGTGATTTTCGCCACAATATTCCAAATTGGAAAGAAAAGGGCCGTAGCGAGTGCTACGGCCAATATTTTTGAATCGCTTCGGGTCAACCACCATCATGGCTTAGTTGAAACGACGACCTGCAAGAAGTCCGCCTCCAGCCCCATCCGGTGGTTTTCTCTAGAATCCTGGAATTCGATGACTTCTGTCTTGAAACCGGCCACGGAATCCATGACGCGGGCGATATCGCCACCCCAATCGTAGGTCACCAAGGAACCCTTTTCGCTGATGGGGTTACCATGGTACTGTTCTTCCATAATAGGCACGACACGGCCATCTTCTATCTTAATCCGGGGCCTGGTCTCTAAGAAAGGATAGATAGGAACCGTAAACACGTGCATGCCGCCCGGTTTCAGACAGCGGAATATTTCCTTCAAGGCCTTCTCGGGTTCGTTGAGGTGTTCAAAGACATCTTGGGTGATGAACAAATCAAAGGAATTATCGGGGAACGTCAGTTCCTGCAGGTTCTGGTTGGTGACCTTCCCGCCCTCACCGATAACCTCACCCAGTTTCTTATCCGGGTAGAAATAGGAATAGGAATAGTTCGCGCATTCCTTCTTCATGCGGTCAAAGGTCGAGCCACAGGGAGACGACTCGTGGATATCCAAGTTTTTCCAGTTTCCACAACGAGCATCAAGGACAGACATGATGGCACGCTGACGAGGAATACTCCTGCAACGGACGCACTTGTACGCATCACGTAACCAATGGTCAAAAGCAACGAAAAGTGTCCTCTTTCCACAGCATGGACAAAAACCGAATGTCGATTTTACAGGCTTACGCACAAATCCTCCTTGGCGGAATGTCTGTTTTAGCCTAATAATCTAGTAAAAAAAACACCCAACCTTAAGGATGAGCGCTTTTTATAGTATTCTTGATATTTTTGTTTAAGCACGAACCGTCGTAAAGCTAAATGCTTCTCCATCAGCATCGTTGGCTTCGAGGCCATCGGCGGCGGCAGCCCACTTGATAGCGACAGCCTGAGTCTCGCCGGCGATGTAAGCTTCATTCTCCACGACGGCCTGCTTGAAGACTTCGCTTGCAGAGAACAGCGTCACTTCGATCTTGTCGGTGATGGCGTAGTTCTGGTCCTTACGGCGGTTCTGGATGCGGTTCACGAGTTCGCG
>JAEEGH010028223.1_pt1 | contig 11060 bp, 10 predicted proteins | sample 9134181 | NCBI WGS metagenome assembly JAEEGH01 (sample SAMN16246544, study PRJNA631951) | gut metagenome | biome: gut microbiome; feature: rumen; material: DP-attached | host: Bos | place: Iran: Karaj | collected 2018-10
GCATGAACCCGTGCTCGCGCACAAGATACACGGCTTCACGCATCCCAAAAAGGCCATGAACAATGCCGTGAAGCACTACAGGATCACCGATACGGAAAAGACTATGATACGTCGTCACATGTTCCCGCTGACGCTTGTCCCGCCGACGAACCTTGAGGCCTGGGTCCTGTGCCTCGCGGACAAGATATGCACTGTCCAGGAAGTCATGGAAGCAAGACGTAACGGTATTTACAAAGAGCGTAAAAAAGGTTAAAATATTCACATTGATGTGAAACCAAAGAGGTTTTTTTTCGGGTTTTCTGTCGGAGGACTAAACATATGAAAAAGACATTCAGAAAAACAGCTTTTGCCCTTGCGGCTGCAATGACCGTCTGCCTTATGCCGGCATCTCTCGCAAACGCCGCGGAGACAAAGACGGTATATATCACCCCTCAGTGCGCAAAGAGCGCAGCATCCGCTCTTTCAAAGCTTTCACTCTATACCGACGATGAGGGTTACGATCTCAAATTTTTCGGAGTATCCGATTACAAAACACAGTTAAAGAACGGTACCTTAAGGTGGGTATCTTCTGACGAGCGCGTTGCGACCGTTGACAAAAACGGTGTTGTGACACCTGTGGGAACGGGCGTTACATTTATCGCGCTTGAAGTAGGTACAGGCGAATATGTTTGCAGCAGTGTCAAGGTCACCGTTTCCGAAAGGAACGCACAGACTCCCACATCCACACCGGCTGCTGAGGAGCCCACGCCCACTGCGGCACCTACCGCAACGCCTACAGCCGCTCCCACAAAGGCTGCCGAGCCCGCTGACGGAAGCGTTGTGCTCTACAACAATGACAAATCTGCTTACAAGCGTTCGCTCATGGTGACAGGTCCCATGGAGATAGAGGGCGAGATCCCGAAGGATGATGCCGTCTGGGCCGACGCTGTGCTCAATTTCTTAAGGATCAAGCTTTACGATCCCATCACTGAGGTTGAGTACACCATTGACTCCGAAAATCCCCTTCCCACAGGATGGACACTGGTCGTAAACCGCATGAACGAGGACAGCAGCTATATCAACTCCGTAGCCGTTTTCCTGCCTGCTTCGGGCGGATGCTATTCTTACGTCCTTTTCCCTGTGAACAAGAATGTCAGAGTGGTAAAGTACGCATACAAACCATGATTAATTTTCTTGCTTTACGGAACAAGAAGTAGTATAATCCTACAGATTTCACCAACATAAGTTTGGCATGAAGAGAGGTTTTCCCAGAATGAGAAAGTTAGGCTTAAGACTTGCATTGATCTTTGCTTTTATCAGTATATTTGCGCTTGCGGCATGTGAAAAGAAGCCGCTTTTTACCGATTCGACACCGACTCCCGGAAGTTCTTCCGGAGCAACCCCCACGGAGAACCCCGATTACGGCGGAGAGATTGACGCAACTCCCACGGTGCCTGTAGCGCCTTCGGGTATGCCTACATATACACCCACTCCCACAAGCGGAGTCATCGAGGTGCTCCCCACAGGCACATCAAAGACCGAGACGGGCATCGATCCTACGGGTGTTCCGGGCGTAGAGCCCACCGGCTCGATCGTAAACCCTGATGAGAATCCCATTGATAAAGCGATCGAAGTCAAGGTCAAGGCACTTACCAAAAATGACTATGTAAAAGTAACTCTTGTTCCTTATATCGGACTGAAGCTCAAAGCAGCTTCTTCAGATGACATCGATGCCGCTGTCGCAAAGAAGCTTTCCACCATCAAAGAGGAAGTCTACATTACCGATGCGGCTCAGCTCGGCGACTATGTAAATGTCACCTATTATGCCAACGTTATCGATGATTCCGGCGAATATGAGATAGCCTACAGTGAAGACGGTATTTCATCAAGACTGGGTTCCGGCGAGATGATACTCGGATTTGAGCCCACCATCGTGGGAAATCGCGCAGGTGATGCCGTATCCTATACCTACACCTTCGATCCCAATTATCCTGACGAGAGATATGCCGGAAAAACAGCGGTATTCTACATCACCATCAACTATGTATACAGGATAGTGACTCCCGAACTTACGGACGAGACCGCAGCCAGCTATTTCGGATACAGCAGCGCGGCTGAGTTTGTAAGAGCAGTGCTTCACGAGACAAACAGGGCCCGCTATGAGAGCCAGATATGGGATTACTTCAACAACAACGTCTGGGCCGATGACATACCTTCGTCCGAGATCGATGAGTATTCCGATTTCCTTTTCAACAAGTACTATTCGTATGCGGAAGCCAATGCATACAAGTATGACGGAAATATCGAAAAGAGCATCGCAAGCCTGTTTGACGGCAATTACAAGAACGCGGACGAATTAAAGACTTACCTCAGAGCCATCGCAAAGCAGCGCATCCAGAACATGTACATCATGAAGGCCATTGCGCAGAACAATGAGGTTACCCTTTCCGAAGACGATTACATGATCCGCATGGACAAGTACATCGTTTCGCAGGATTCGGGTGAGGACGGCGTTCCTTTTGAGTACAACGACTACGAGATCGAGTACGGCGTATACACCGATCTGGTAATGGAGTACATCATTTCCAAAGCTATCACGGAGTAACGGATAATTGCCTGTCCCGTATCGGGGGCAGGCTTTTTTATGCCAAAAAACGGCTCCGCGTTTTGCGAAGCCGTTGGGTTACAGTTAAGGTTTGCTTGATTTTTCTGTCTGTAGTTCAAAAGATATTATTTACGTTTTCGTTCAATGATATCAGCTTTTTTGCTATCAGATCCGCCTTCTGGAAATATTCCGAATCTGTGGGCCAGAGATGGTACAAAGCCATCAGATCCACTTCACCCCTGAGACACGCTCGCTCAAGGTCTGCGCAGTAAGGCAATGAAAACACTCTTGAGCGTTTTATCTTGAATTCCTGGCAAAAATCGCTGACAGTCGGCTTTTCACGGGTATTCCGTCTGTTAAACAGAAACAGAGCGCGGCCGGCGTATGCCTTGTATGGTCTGAACTGATGGATGGCTTCCCCTATGTCTCCCGGAAGGAAGATCATCCTGAGATCGGCGTGATCCATCGCTTCAAAAGCCGCGTAGCTGTTTTCGCCCGAGGCGTCGACAATGAACAGTTCATCGTCCGTGTTTGGGAACGGCTTGTCTTCATATGGCTCCTGAGGCGCATAGAGGCTGATCTTTCCTCTGCACCCGACCGCCATATGACCCCTGTATGACCGCCGTTCATATTTGTCTTTGTAATCCAGCAGATATTTGATGTAATCGGGACTACCCCAGCCCGAAAAAAATGAATTGCCGCCTGCGATGGGTTTTATCGTGCTCGTAACGGAAAAATAGTCTTCCATCATCCGCTCGCAGAAGTGATTGCTTCTCAACCCAATGCTGACGTCGTAATGGGAGCTTAAAAAGGTGGAGAACGCGACAATGTTGGCTGTGACGCCGCCGCTTTTCCGCCCCGGGCTCCATGCTGTAATTTTCAATACCCCTCCTTCACCGTTTCCGTAACCCCAATGCCTTTCGGCATGACGATATAATAAAAGCGCCTGCCTTTGTAAGTCAAGATTGCTTTCAATTTTGACTAAAATATTTTAGTAATTATAAAGGTGTGGAAAACAGCGCAATAGCGTGTTATAATCAGATAAATTGTTTGATCAACAAAGCATTTTTAAATAAAAAGCCTTATCGCGGAGGGAATATGGAAACAGTAACTGAGAGATTTTTAAGGTATGTAAAGATCGACACCCAGTCTCTTGAAGACAAAGAAACCGTACCGAGCACGGAAAAACAGTTCGATCTTGCGCGTCTTCTTGAAAAGGAACTTAAGGAGATCGGCGCAAAAGATGTGCGGGTTTCGCAGAACTGCTATGTTTACGCAACGATCCCCGCAACGATCCCGGATCACAACGGGCCGGTGTTCGGCTTTATCGCGCACATGGATACGAGCGATGCTGTGAGCGGAAAAGGCGTAAAGCCCAGGATAGTGGAGAATTACGACGGGAATTTCATTACTCTTAATGATGACCTTGGAGTGATCATGGACCCCGCGGAATATCCGGATCTTAAAAACCGCATAGGCGAAGATCTTATCGTTACGGACGGCACCACGCTCCTCGGGGCCGACGACAAAGCCGGAGTCGCGGAGATAATGACAATGGCCGAGTTTTTGCTTACACATCCCGAGATCCCTCACGGGACCGTAAAGATCGGCTTCACTCCCGATGAAGAAGTGGGGAGAGGTGTTGATTTCTTTGATGTGGATGGTTTCGGCGCTGACTATGCGTATACGGTCGACGGCGGCGTGGTCGGAGAGATCGAATATGAAAATTTCAACGCGGCGTCACTTAAGCTTGTCGTCAAAGGAAAAAGCGTACATCCGGGATCGGCAAAGAATATCATGAAAAATGCCCTGACACTCGCAATGCAGTTCAATTCTCTGCTTCCTGCGGAGCAGGTTCCCGAGCACACGGAAGGGTATGAAGGCTTTTTCCATCTGACCGATATGAGCGGAAATGTTGAAGAAGCAAGGCTTCACTATATCCTTAGAGATCACGACGAAAACAAGCTTGAGGAAAAGAAGGCGATAGTCTTAAACACCGTGAAGTACCTCAACGGCATTTACGGCGAGGGCACTTTTTCAGCAGAGATCACCGATTCCTACAGCAATATGAAAAAGATGATAGAGCCTCATATGTTCCTCATTGAAAATGCGGAGCGTGCAATGAAGGCTCTCGGCATTGTTCCAAAGATCGTTGCGATACGCGGCGGCACGGACGGCGCAAGACTTTCATATATGGGTCTTCCCTGCCCCAACCTCTGCACCGGAGGCGCAAATTTCCACGGAAGGTTTGAATACACATCCGTGCAGGCTCTTGAAAAGTGCACTGAAATGCTGATAGAGCTGGTAAAGATATGCGGCACTGTCAAGGATTGACGGGAGATCGCGTAATTCTCCGAAACACTGCAAATCATGCGTCATAATTTGCCGATACAGGTGTTTATCCGCCTTAACGGGCATGCTATTATGAACACGTAAACATCAAGTACGCATGGGGCGTGCTTGACAACAGAACAGGAGGGTTTTATGGAGTGGTACTATTATGTTATTGTAGCGGCGGTGATCCTTCTTCTTGCGATCATAGCGAGTGGTTATGTAAAGGCTCCCCCGGACATCGCATACATCATCTCGGGTCTTAAGAAGGAGCCCAAGGTACTCATCGGACGAGCAGGCATCAAGCTTCCGTTCTTTGAAAGAAAGGACGCGCTCTTAGTTAAACAGATAACGGTCGACATAAAGACAAACGGTTACATACCGACACAGGATTTCATCGGCGTAGACATTGATGCCGTGGCAAAGGTCCGCATAATGACCGATCCCGAGGGAATCAAGCTTGCAATGAAAAACTTCCTCAATATGAACGAGGACAGGATCTGCAACGCTCTTACCGATTCCTTACAGGGTAACATGCGTGAGATCATCGGTACCGTTGATCTTCGTGAGCTTTGCACCGACCGTAAAAAATTCGGTGATCAGGTACAGGAAAAGGCACAGCAGGACATGAATGCGCTCGGTATCGAGATCATCTCCTGCAACATCCAGAAGATCGAAGATGAGAAGGGTCTCATCCCTGCACTCGGTCAGGACAATATGTCCAAGATCCAGAAAGACGCTTCCATTGCAAAAGCGAACGCAGACAAGGAAGTAGCCATCGCAGAGGCAGAAGCAAAGAAACTTGCAAACGACGCGCAGATCGCTTCTCAGACAGCCATCGCAGAACGTCAGAACGAACTTGCCATCAAGCAGGCCGAACTGAAACGCGCCGCAGACATAAAGAAGGCCGAGGCCGATGCTGCTTACGAGATCCAGAAGGAAGAGCAGCGTAAGACCATTGAGGTTACATCCGCAAACGCAAACATCGCGCGTCAGGAACGCGAGATCGAACTGAAGCAGAAGGAAGTTGCGGTAACAGAGCGCACACTCGAAGCTGAGGTCAAAAAGAAAGCAGAAGCCGAGAAATTCGCACGTCAGCAGCGCGCCGAGGCAGATCTCTTCGAACGCCAGAAGAAGGCGGAAGCCGAAAAGTTTGAAAGAGAAAAAGCCGCAGAAGCACGGAAAGCCGTAGCAGAAGCCGACATGTTCGCAAAGACAAAAGAGGCTGAAGGTATCAGGGCTATCGGTGAGGCAGAAGCAGAAGCCATCAGAGCAAAGGGTATCGCAGAAGCGGAAGCCATTGACAAGAAGGCGGAAGCTATGAAGAAATACGGCCAGGCGGCCATGATGGAAATGATCGTAAAGGCACTTCCCGAAATGGCAAAGGCTGTTGCAGAGCCTCTTAACTCCATTGATAAGGTTACCATCATCGATTCCGGAAACGGCAGCAGCGGAGTTTCTTCGATGGGAAGCTATGTTCCTTCAGTGCTCGCAAAGACCATTGAGACCATCAAAGAGACCACAGGCGTTGACATCACAGAGATCATGAAGGCGGAGACCTATGATGCAAAGGTTACAAAGAACGTAAACTTTACAGGTCTTGAAAATGCCGCAAATGTGAACGTTCAGCTCGATGGCACAAACACACCCAAAGAAAGCTGACCGTTGTAAAAAGCAGCAAAAAAACATTGAACAGATGAAACAGTGCCCCGCGGGTTTATGCTCGCGGGGCGCGATGCATGGAAAAGACATGAAGATAAACATCACGGAAGATACAGATCTCAGAAAGATAGCGGAGAGCGGGCAATGCTTCAGGGCATATGAGACCGGCTCCGCTTTTATATTTATCGCAAAAGACAAAAAGATCAGGCTTACACAGCAAAAAGATACGCTTTCCGTCGACTGCACGGAAAGCGACTGGAACGGCTTCTGGAAGCATTATTTCGACCTTGACAGAGACTATGCCGCCATAAGAAAAAAGGCTGCGGGAGACCCGTTCATGAGCGCAGCCGCCGAAGCCGGAAAAGGCATTAGGATATTAAAGCAGGACCCGTGGGAAATGCTGATATCCTTCATCATATCACAAAGAAAGAGCATTCCCGCCATCCGCACGAGCATTGAAAGGCTTTGCGAGGCCTTTGGCGAGGACATGGGGGACTATCATGCATTCCCGGCCCCAAAGGCCCTTTATGAGGCGGAACCGGCCGTTTTACAGGGGTGCGGTCTGGGATACCGCCTTGAATATATAAGGGACGCCGCGTCAAAGGTGTACCTCGGCGAGCTTGACCTTGACGCTCTTTTCAAGATGAATGACGAGGACCTGCAAAACACGCTGAAATCCGTAAAAGGCGTCGGAGACAAAGTGGCAAACTGCGTGATGCTCTTTGCTTACGGCCGCACGGCAGCGGTTCCCGTCGACACATGGATCAAAAAGATCATAGAAGAAGACTATAACGGCAAAAACCCGTTTAGCGCATACAAAGATGACGCAGGGATCATGCAGCAGTACGCTTTCTTTTACAAAAGGACTCTGTGACACGGTTGTTTTTTCCCTTTGTGCCCCTTCGTTATTGACATTAAAAAAGCGATTTAATACAATAAAACCGCAGTACGCATTGCAAAAATACGGTTCAGGCTTTGAAAGGACGGAGTTTCTCTCATGAAGATCACGTTAAAGCATCTTACGAAGATATTTCCAAACAGGGAAAAAGGCAAGCCCGATGTAGTGGCGGTAAACGATTTTGATTTTTCCATTCCGGACGGAAAACTCGTGAGCCTCCTCGGCCCCTCGGGATGCGGAAAATCCACCGCGCTCAATCTCATCTGCGGGCTGGAGAAGCCTACAAAAGGACAGATCTTTTTTGACGAGACCGATGTGACCGAGCGCTCGCCCAGAGACCGCGGCGTGGGCATGGTTTTCCAGTCCTATGCGCTCTATCCGCATCTCACCGTTCGAAAGAACATCATATACCCTTTGAAAAACTTCAAAGGCGACAAAAAACTCACCAAGGAAGAAATGAACAGGCGGGCCGAAGAAGCGGCAAAGCTTGTGCAGATATCGGAACTAATGGAGCGCCGTCCTTCCGAGCTTTCGGGAGGACAGCAGCAGCGTGTCGCGATCGCGAGAGCACTCGTAAAAATGCCGGAGGTGCTCCTTCTTGATGAGCCTCTTTCAAACCTTGACGCAAGACTCCGCCTGCAGACACGTGAAGAGATCCGCCGTATCCAGCAGGAGACTGGGATCACCACCATTTTCGTAACACACGATCAGGAAGAGGCCATGAGCATAAGTGACATCATGGTCGTTATGAAGTCCGGCACACTCCACCAGATGGGAGAGCCGCAGGAGATCTACGACAGCCCGGCGAATCTGTTTGTCGCAAAATTCCTTGGAACGCCGCCGATCAACGTATTTGAAGGAAGGCTTGAAAAGGGCACTGTCTATATTGGGAACGATGCTGTGTTAAAGATCAGAAAACCCGGCGGGGGCGATTTTTCAGATATGCCCGTATATGTCGGGATCCGTCCCGAAGGCTTTATGCCTGATGCGGAAGGCTCCTTCGTCGCAGGCCTCAAGGCCCTTGAAGTCATGGGCCGCGACACTTCGGTCGTTTTCACCCATGACGACACTGTGAGCGAGGTCACGAGAGCCATAATAAGCAGTAAAAAAGGTCTTAACACTGGCGACGGCGTGGTACGTTTTTCCGTCCTTCCCGAAAAGCTTCACATCTTTGACAAAGAAACGGAAACACGCATCCCTTTTGAGGTATGAGCATGAAAGAAAAAATAAAACCCTGGCTGTATCTGCTTCCGGCAGTCCTGTTCCTTGGGGTGTTCATGGTATACCCCATTGTGGACGTATTCATATATTCCTTTGAGGAGGGCTACAACTCAGCTTCCCAGTCGTTCTTTGGCACAGGAACCTTCAACTATTCCTATGTGCTTCATGACGCCTATTTCCTGAGGGCCCTGAAAAACACGTTCATCATAGTGATCATAACGGTCCCGCTCTCCACAGGCATTGCGCTTCTCATAGCGCTCGGCCTGTCTTCGGTAAAAAAGATAAAAGAGCTCTACCAGACCGTTTTCTTCCTTCCGTATGTTACAAACACACTGGCGGTGGGACTTGTCTTTATGCTCCTTTTCAGAAAGACGCCCTACACCGACGGCTTTGTGAACATGCTGCTGAATGCGCTCGGCATGTCCACAGTGGATTTCATCGACGGACCCTACTGGGCAAAGATGTTTGTGATGTGCTTTTATACCATCTGGGTGGTAATGCCGTTTAAAGTCCTTATCCTCACAAGCGCCATCGCCTCCGTGAACCAGGATTATTACAAGGCCGCGAGAGTGGACGGCACCTCGGAGTTCAGGATATTCGGCACCATCACGCTTCCCATGATAAGCCCCATGATATCATACCTTGTGATAACCGGATTTATAGGCGCCTTCAAGGCCTACAGCGATGAAGTTGCGATCTTTGGAACGGACCTGAATTCAGCCGGCATGAACACCATAGTCGGTTACATCTACGACATGCTCTACGGTGACAGCGGCGGCTATCCTTCCTATGCATCGGCGGCGGCTATCATCCTTTTTGCGGTGGTGCTCACGATAACCACGATAAACCTCATGGTGAGCGGCGGGTTCTCGGTAACCGGAAAGGCAAAAAAATGAGCGGCGAAAACAACAAAAAAGACAAAAGAAGATTTGCGGGAGCGCTGGGACAGGGAATAACGCACTTTTTCCTGATCCTCTGGGCGATCATAGTCATTTTCCCGTTTTACTGGATGATCCTCACATCCTTCAAGAGCTATGCTTCCTATAATTCCGAATACGTTCCGAAGCTCTACACGCTGTCACCGACCGTGCAGAACTATCTTTCGGCGTTTACAGAAGTCCCGCTCGGAAGATATTTCCTGAACTCGGTGATCTTTACCGTGCTCACGACCGCGATAATGCTGGTGGTGATAACGCTTGCGGCATACGCTTTCGCAAGGATGAAGTTTGCGGGGAAAAACCTGGTGTTTACAATATTCCTGTCACTCATGATGATCCCGAACGAGCTCGTTATCATCACAAACTTCATCACAATAACCGACCTGAACTTAAGAAATACATTTACAGGTCTTGTGCTTCCGTCGGTCACCTCGGTCTTTTACATCTATCTCCTCAAGGAAAATTTTGAGCAGGTGCCCGAAGAACTGTACAAAGCGGCCATTGTTGACGGAACATCGGATTTCAAATATCTCATCGATGTCATGATCCCTGTCTGCAGGCCCACAATGGTGACCATCACCATCTTAAAGGTCATCGAGTGCTGGAATTCCTATGTATGGCCGAGACTCATCACCGACAACAGCAAGTATTTCCTGGTTTCAAACGGTATACAGGAGATCCGCGAAAACGGCTTCGGACGTGAGAACATCCCTGCCATGATGGCGGCTGTCGTTTCCGTTTCCGTGCCGCTCATCGTCCTGTTCTTTATTTTCCGCAAGCAGATCATGGCGGGCGTTTCCAGAGGAGGTACAAAGGGATGAAAAAAGCTTTATGTGCCTTTATTTCTCTGATACTTATTACATCAGTGTTTACGGGATGCCACGGCTCACGCGGGCTTGAGGCTTTCCGGATGCCGGAGACCTTTGACACTTCCAAAAACTACGAGATCACCTTCTGGGCAAAAAATGATACAAACAAGGCCCAGACCGAGATATACGCAAAGGCCGCGGAAGATTTTGAAAAGCTGTATCCCAATGTCAAAGTGAACATCAGACTCTATACCGATTACGGAAAGATCTACAACGATGTCATCACAAACATTGCAACGCAGACAACTCCGAATGTCTGCATCACTTATCCCGACCACATCGCGACTTACCTTACCGGCGTGAACGTTGTGGTGCCCCTGGATGAAGTATTTTCCGACGGAAAATACGGCCTCGGAGGCTCGGAACTCCGCTTTGACGGCGTGAAATACGATGAGATGGTGCCTGAATTCTTAAAAGAGTGCAGGATAGGAGACGAGACTTATGCAGTGCCTTACATGCGTTCCACCGAAGCCTGCTATATAAACAAAAACTTTGTGGAGGCGCTCGGATACACGATCCCTGAGACTCTCACCTGGGATTTTGTCTGGGAAGTGTCG
>JAEEGH010028226.1_pt1 | contig 11059 bp, 8 predicted proteins | sample 9134181 | NCBI WGS metagenome assembly JAEEGH01 (sample SAMN16246544, study PRJNA631951) | gut metagenome | biome: gut microbiome; feature: rumen; material: DP-attached | host: Bos | place: Iran: Karaj | collected 2018-10
GACGCGGTGTTGTCCGTTGCGAAGGAATCCGGCAACACGGAACTGACGCGTGATTGTCTTTGCACATATTGCTGGATAGGAAAAGACAGCATTGGAGAACAGAAAAAATAAGTTGACATAAATGTGGCAGTGAAAGGAAGCAAGAACTGGAGAAACGTGATGACGCATTGGAAACTGACGATGATGGTGTTCGCCATGCTGGGCGTTTTCGCCATGGGTGTTCATGGGCAGAACAGCGTGGGGATGCTGCGGAAAGGGCGTGTGAGCGCGCACGCCGTCGTGATTCGCGCACGGCCTGGCACGCACTATGAAAGCCTGGGCAAGTTCCAGGAAGGCGACGTCGTGAAGATTGTCGGTGAGAGTGAAGGCTGGTATCGTGTTGAGGTTCCGGAGGATGTGACGGGCTGGGTTCCTGCTGACGGCGTTGACGCGGATGGTATCGTCCATAAAGAAGTCTTGATCTACGCTGGCCCGGGCATCGTGTTCACGGCGTTGGGCAAAGCCCAGATCGGCGACCATTTGAAGATTCGCAACAAGATGGTGGACAATTTCTGGCCGGTCAAGGCGCCGCTTGGTCTGACGGCTTGGGTTAGCAAAGTCTATATCCAAGTGCAGGAAGGCGAGTTGGCGGTTCCTATCGATAAGCCGGAAGTTGCGGTCATGCGTTTGGCGACGCTTGAGAAGGAGGCCACGGGGCTTCGTGAGAATCAAGCGAAAGTGACGGATACGTTGAAAGAGCTTCGCGACGAGTCGGCCCGTCTTGAGAAGGAGGCACAGACGGCTTCCAAGAAGGCGGAACAGCTCCGTTCGGAGCGTGAACAGGCGGAAGCGCGTGCGGCCACGGAGCTTGCGCGTCTTGAAAAAGAGCGTGACGATGCGGTTCGCACGGCATCGGAGATGAAGAACGAGAAGGCGCAATGGCAGAAGGCCATTGACGAACGCAATGAAGAAATCAAGAAGGCTCGCGAGGAGCTGACGAAATTGAAAATGGAGGCCGCCGTGTCGTCCAAGAAGTTGGAGGATGAGAAGGCTGAATTGATGAAGCGTGCGGAAAATGCCCGCGAGCAGGTCGCCAAGGCCGAAGAGAACATGAAAATCAACGAAAAGCGTCTGGCCCAGCTTGAATCGAGCATCAAGGAAATGATGATGGCGCGTTCGGATGCGGAGCGCGAATTGACGACGCTGAAGCAGGAGAGCGCGGCATTGGAGGACGCGAAGAAGAGTGCGGAGCAGAAAGTCTCCGGTTTGCAGGCGGAAGTGGCGTCATTGGATGCGCAAAAGGCCAAACTGCAGGAGAAGGCGACTGCCGCCGAACGCGAGAAAAAGGAGCTTGAACTCGCCAGTGAGCGGGAACTGAAGGAATTGGAGGCCGCGACGAGAAAAAGCCGTGAGGAATTGGAAAAGCTGCGCAAGCAGCGTGACGCCTTGGTGGCGGAGCGCACAATGGCCGAAGCGGCCATAAAGCAAGCTCGCGAGGATGCCAAGGCCGCGAAGGAGTTGGCGGAAAAGGCAACGGCGGAGAAACTTGAGGCTGAAACGAAAGCCAAGCAAGAACAAGCCGCGGTCAAGAAGCTGACGGAGGAGAAGACCGCTGCGGAACGCGCTCGGGCGACCGCCGAAGCGGCGCGTCTGGCGGCGGAAAAGGCCGCGAAAGAGGCGGAGGATGCGCAGGCTACGGCTATCGCGCGTGAGAAGAAGGAGATGGAGAAATTGCAGAAGCAACGCGAGGCGTTGGCTACAACGACGGCGGCGAAAGAAGCCGCGGAAGCTGATTTGAAGAAGGCTCGCGAGGATGCGAAGGCGGCGAAGGAATTGGCAGAGAAAGCCGCCGCTGAAAATGCGAAAGCCGTGGCGTCCGTGAAAGAAGAGCAGGCGGCGGCGAAGAAGCTTGCCGCAGAGAAGGCTGCCGCTGAAAAGGCGCGGCAGAATGCGGAAACCGCGAAAAGGGAAGCCTTGAAGGCCCAGACGGAGGCCGAGGCGAAGACGAAGGCCGAGAGGGAGAAACTTGAGGAAGAGAAGGCGAAGGCGGCCGAGGCACGTCGTCTCGCGGCGGAGGAAAAGGCCGCCGAAGAGAAACGCAAGGCGGCCGAGGCGGCGAAGGCGGAGGCAAAACGTCTGGCTGAAGAAAGAGAGCTTGCGGAAATGGCGAAGCATCCGCAGCCGAATCTTCCACAGCCGACGACGTTGTCTGGCCGTCTGATCTCCCTGCGGCAGAACGCGACCAGAACCGCGACGCATGCGTTGTGCAAGGTGGACAATGGGCAGATGGTTCCGGTTTGCTTCCTTCTGAGCCCGCGGATGAATCTGCAGCCGTGGGAAAACCGTGACGTGACAATCATGGGCAAAGCCCGTCAGATCGAAGGATGGACAGTTCCGATTGTCATGGTTGAAAACGTCCTCCGCCAGCAGTAAACCGATTTTGCGGCCGACAATTGTGAAACATAGTGGACAATGGAGTTGAGATGAAATACAGCGTGACATCCGTATGCCTGCCTGCCATGGACATGGCGGCGCAGTGCAATTTTCTGAAGCGTCTTGGCTATGACGGCATTGAATTGCGTGCACGCCGCATATCGGACGAAGTGCGCGCAAAGGCCGAACCCAGCTGCTGGGGCTACCACGTGAACGACGTGACGCCCGAGAATCTGGCGGAAAAGGCGCCAGAACTTCGGCGTGTCTTGGACGATACAGGCATCGGTATCGCCGGTTTGGCGACAAACATGTCCTGTCTGGACATCGAGCAGTTCAAGCATGCGTTGGAAGGCGCGGTGGCGGTCGGCGCCCCGCTGATCCGCCTTGGCGCGGCCGCCGGATTTGGCGGAAAGGATGGCGAGAACTACAAGGCCATCTACGGCGAGACAGTCGCGGGATTCGCACGCTGCATCGACCTCTGCCGCGGAACCGGCGTGAAGGTGATCATCGAGATGCACGGCGGGACGATCCATCCGAGCGCTTCGTTGGCGTATCGTATCGCGAGCAACTTCTCGCCAAGCGAAGTCGGCATCATCTATGATCCGCAGAACATGGTCCGAGACGGTTTCGAAACGGTGGCGATCGCGATTCCGTTCCTCGGCGACTATCTGGCCCACTGCCATTTCGGCGCGCATCGTCCGTTCGCGGGCGAGCCCGACGAAAATGGCACGGTCCAGTGGAAATGGGAAGGCTGCCGCATGTGCGAAGGCCTGTTCCATTTCCCGACGGCCATGAAATGGCTGAAAAAGATTGATTACAAAGGGTATATCACGATTGAGGACTTCCGCGCGAACGTCGCTCTGGAGGAGAAGTTCGCGGATGGCATCCAGTATCTGAAGAAGATTGAGGCGTCGTTGTAGGGGATGACGGCGTCCCGCCGTTGGATGCAGCGATGGCGTCTCGCCGTTGGATGCAGCGACGGCGTCTCGCCGTTGCCGAGAGAATACAAAAAAAAGAAAATTGTAGTTTATAATATGTTGTCGTTGAAACGCATATTGCTGATTGTTGACGGGCCGGGCGTGATGACGCATACGGCGCCGCTTGTCACGTCGCTGCTCAGGCAGGGCGTGGCGGTGCGCGTGGCGTTGACGGAATCCGCCCGCCTGCTCGTCGGCGACTATTTCACGACGATGCTCAGCGGCACGCCGCTTGTTCGCTTTCCGGACATCCCTGAAAAGATATTGGACGACAGCGACGCCGTTCTCGCGGCGCCAGTCTCCGAGAAGCTCGCGAAGACGCTTTGCGAAGACAATTGGCAGGTTGCGTGGAAGCGCGTGAAGGGCCCCGTGGTGATTGCTCCGGCCTTCCTTCCGCAGGAGAAGGATGGCGCCGACATCCGCAAGGCGTTGTCGTCGCTCGGCGGCGGCGCCCTGCAATGGCTCATGGCGGACGGCGAGACGACGGACATGGGCTCGTTGGGCCTGCTGGATGTCGCGTCGCCCGCACGATGCCTGGAGGCGGCGATGACGGCGTTGACGAAACGGGACTTCGCGGGACGGCGCGTGTTGATCACGGCGGGCCCGACGGCGGAGGATTTCGATCCTGTGCGCTATGTGACGAACCGTTCGACGGGCCGCATGGGCGTGGCGCTGGCCCGCATGGCGGCATGGCGCGGCGCGGATGTGACGATCGTCCACGGTCCGATGTCGTGGCCTGTTCCGCCGCATGGCGGCATCCATGCCTGCCCCGTACGGAACGCGCAGGCGATGTACGACGCCGTCATGGCGTGTGTCGCCGAAATGGATCTGGCCATCCTGTGCGCCGCTGTGGCGGATTTCACGCCGATTGAATATTCGAACGTGAAGATCAAGAAACAGAAAAACACGGACGGCGTTTTCAGTCTGAAGATGAAACGTACGCCGGACATTCTGGATTCGATCGGGCATGCGACCGGCCGCCATCCGTTTCTCGTCGGATTCGCGGCGGAAAGCGATCACGTTCAAGCATATGCGCAGGCGAAGCTGGAATCGAAGAACTGCGACATGCTGTGCGCGAACGACGTGACGAAGCCCGGTAGCGGGTTCGCCGTCGGCACGAATCAAGTGACGGTTTTCAAACGGGACGGGAGCGTCGTCGAATTGCCGCAGATGTCGAAGGAAGATGTGGCGCGGCGTGTTCTGGACATTGCGTTGGAGGGGATGGGCCGACGGGCGGCCAATTGAAAATGAAGCATACTATTACCATAATTTATTAATCATGAATCGGAGGGAATGATGCCATTGACACAATTTGAAAGTTCGATATATCCGACGCTTGTGCGGAACGCCAGCGACCTCTTGGAGGCGAAGCCGTGGATGTCGTTGGAAAGCACGGATGTGTTCGCCGTCCAGAATCCGGACAGCGACGAAATGGTCTTCGTGCAGGTGAGCGGCGGCGTGGACCAGGAGCCGTTCATGCTGACGGCATACCGTGGTTCCCGCGGCTTGGAGATCCTGTGGGATTTGAACAACAGTCCGGAAGAGGCGTTCGTCAGCGATCTGAACTACGAGGTGCCGGCGCTGTTCTTTACGTATGTCACGGAGGACGAACTGGATGACAAGGACAAGGAGGTTCTGGAGGACGTCAGTCTGGAAGGCGTCGAAGGCTATCCTGTGTTCCGCGAATGCCGTCCGGGCTTCCAGCCGAACCATCCGAGCGTGGAGGATCTGCGTTTCCTGTCGCACGTCATCCGCCAGACGTATGAAGTCGTGCAGAAGATCAAGGAAGGCACGCTGAGCCTGGAAGTCGCGGAAGGGCAGGAGGATGACTATTATCTTCGGAAGCCTGTCGAATCCGACGGCGGCCTCGTGTGGGAGGACGCGCGGGTCAACATGGATTTGGACGAAAAGCTTCCGAAGAAATATCCGAAACTGAAACGCGCGGAGATCGCCACGTTGAAGGAACTGCCGCTGGGCACGCGCCAGTTGCGCATGGATCTTCTGGTCTCGCCGTTCACGACGGATGATTCGGACGAGATTCCGGCCACGTTCCTTTTCACGATAAGCGACTATGAATCAGGCGATTTGCTGGCGGCGCGGATTGACGAGCCGGGGGTGAAACTGCAGAAGTTCCGCGATTCGCTGCTGACGACGTTCAATGAAGTGATCGTCCGGATGGGCGAACGCCCGAGCGCCGTGCACGTGGAGGCGTATTCGCTGTGCGACATGCTCGGCGACGTGGTCGGCAAGGTGGAAATCGAGCTGGCCCATCATCTGCTGCCGCCGTTGCGCGATGCGGAGATGGACGCGATCTACCGCCGTCTGGAGGAGCGCGGCGGCCGTTTGTCGGTCTCGCCCGGAAAGATCATGTTCTGACGCCCGCGGGGCAGGCGGAGAAGATTTGATAAGATAACCCAAACAGCCCAAGGGGGTTCCATGTCAATTTCACACGGTCGTGTTATCGGTTTGATGATGTCGCTGGCGATTTTCGGCGCGGTTGCGTCAAATGGGCAGGAGGGGCCGCTCGAATTGCGGAAGAACGCCGTCAAGACGGTGACGCCCGCGAAATACAATCGCCCGGTCATTTCGTTGGAGGACGGAAAGTACGTCCAGCGTTTCGCGCCGTGGGACATAAAGGGCTGCAGGAGCTCCATCCAGGTGGCGAACGGATACGTGGACGGAGTCGCCTTCAACTGCGATTCCATCATGATCTACAGCCTCAACGAGAAGACGGTGAAGTCATGGGCGGATCGGGACGACATCTATAGCATCGACATGATGCTGGCCATCAACCGCGCGGGGCTCCGCTGGGCGGACGCGCATCCGGACGCCATCCAGACGAAGAAGGACGGCTCGCGCATGCTGCACGGCGCGAAAGGCTCCTACTACATGGTTCCCACGAAGGAATTCATTGAATATACGTGGGATATCGTGAAGAGGGCGATCGTCATGTTCCGCCCTGTGACCATCGCCTTCGAGGAGCCGGAGATGTGGAACCAGTCCGGTTATTCGGACGGCTTCAAGGCGGAATGGAAGGAATATTTCAAGGAGGATTGGCAGGATCCGCAGTCCAGCCCGGAGGCGATGCTGAAAAGCATGGAGCTGAAGACGTGGCTGTTCGAACGCATCATCGGCGTGATGTACGAGCGGATTGAAAAACTCGCCCCTGGCACGAAGATGTACATCGCGACGCATTCTACCGTGAACTACAACGCCTGGGGAATCACGGCGGGGCTCAACCACTACATGGCGACCGGCAAGGTCGACGGCATCATCGGCCAGACGTGGAGCGACACGATCCGGACTCCGTTCCTGTACAAGGGGGAGGCCGTCAGGGATGAATATCTGACGGCGTACGTGGATTTTACGTCATACGTCGATTCGACGGAGGGGACGAATTTCTTCGCGTTGGCGGATCCGATGTCCGATGGTCCGTCGACGGAGATGAAAAACCGCTACGCCTATCTGCAGACCATCGTCGCGTCGCTGATGCGGCCTGAAATCCACCGTTTCGAGCTGTGCCCATGGGTCTATCGCGCGTTTTTGAACGTGACGCCGCAGTACAGGACGATTCTGCAGCAGTGCTTCAACGCGTTGAACGACGTCGGCGGGAAGCCGATCGAACTGGTGGCGGGCACGCCTGGAATCGCGTATGCGGTGTCGGACACGATGTCATGGCTGAAGAAGAAGGCGTGGTCCCCCGCGACGTCCGTCGGCCTGTTCGGCATCATGATGCCGCTGGCGGCGAACGGCATTCCCGCCGGCATCAAATCCATGGAGCAGTTGTTCACGGCGGATGATCTGTCGGATGTGAAAGTGCTGATCGTCAGCTACGACAACATGCTTCCGATGCAAGGCAGGGTGAACGACGCGATTGCGCAATGGACGAAAAACGGCGGTATTCTCATGCTGCTTTCCGGCAAAAACGACTACTGGCGGATGCCGGACCGTTTCTGGGCGGAAAAGGGCTCCCCCGTGGCGGATCTGCTGGCGAAGCTCGGCGTGGAGGTGGCTGTGGAAACCGCCGATTTCGATGATGGGACGGCGGTGGAATGCGTCGGCGGCCTGGCCGGGAAGTTCAATCGCATGAAGCCTGAGAAAAATGACCGCAAGTTCATGGTTTCGTATGGCGTAACGGACGGCGCGCTGCTGAAGAGCGGTACGCGGACGGTCGGCTTCGAGGCGTCGGTCGGAAAAGGCCGCCTTCTGGCCGTCGGCATGCCGAGCACATACTACAGCACGGAAGACGGTTGCGGGCTGATGCGCGTCTTGATGGCGCGCGCCGTCGCGGCCGCGGGCCTTCAGTATGTGGAGACGAATCTCATGACGATGCGGCGCGGCGGAATCGTCGCGACACATGCGCTGTGGAAAGACGACACGTTGCCTGGAACATATGTCGATTTGTTCGACCCGCATCTGGCCGTCGTGAAGAATCCGTTGGTGAAGGCGCAGAACAGCCGCCTGCTGTTCGACGTCTCCACGTTGAAACTGAACGTTCCGCGCGTGGCCTTCAGCGGCGGCGAAATTGTGGCCGGAAGCCTTGCGGAGGACGGTGTTCTGACGCAATTCACGTTCACGGCGGCCTCCGACACCGTCGTTTCGACGCGGATCATGGCGCCGAAAGGTTTCTATCCCGATGAAGTGACGGCACTTTGCAATGGAAATCCGGTCGATGTCGAAATGACGTGGAACGGCGGTTCGTCATCCGTTCTTCTGCAAATGGCGGGCAACGCGAAACCGACGGTCGTCAACGTGACATGGGGCGACAAGCCTGTCGAATCCAAACCGGACGCGGAGGCGCAAATCATTGAGCGGGACATTGTCTACAAAGCGCCGTCCACGGCGACCGGCAAGTTCGACGACGCGGCTTTCGTAGTCTCCGACAAAAACGGCGTGAAGACGATCAGCCGGACGGTCGAGACGAACAAATCGAATCAGGACGGCGACTTCCTGCTGAAGAACACGGCTGCGTCAAACGCGGGCCTCCGTTTCTGCGACATGATGGGGCAGCTGGTCTATGTGTTCGACACGGAAGGAACGCAGGACTACACCGTCGACATGAACATCCTGCAGAACTACTACATCGAGATTTCCGGTGACGCGAAGGACTGGAACGTCATCGCCGACTATTCGCAGAACGGCAAGGTGGAGCATCTGCGGGATGGCAGCAACCGCCGCGTCCTGACGGTGAAGGCGGCTGCTTATGGCTTGCAAGGCAAGAAGATGTACATCCGCATCCGCAATACGGATTCGACGCAGGGATGGGGCGGCTCCATCACGTGGCTGCGCGTCACCTACACGCGAAAGTGAACCGATACTTGTTCAACTTTGCGCATTCGTCTGGACGTCATGGATCAGCTTACGGACTTCATCAGTGGAGACGCCAAGTAATATTTGTATTTCCTTTTCACTCATGCCTTGACGTAGCATGTTCGTGACGACAGTCTTCTTGATCTTGTCCTCAGTACGCTTCTCCGCGCGCTTCTCCGCACGTTTCTCTGCGCGCTTTTCGCATTTTTCCTTTACGTATTCAATATAATCGGCTACCGTCAACATCTCATGTTCTTCCTGAAGGATTCATCCGTGCCAATTTGGCGAATTCGACAGTTGTATCACAAAACCATCCAGTTGTTCAGCCTTGCGCATTCGTTTGGACGTCATGGATCAGCTTACGGACTTCATCAGTGGAGACGCCAAGTAATATCTGTATTTCCTTTTCACTCATGCCTTGACGTAGCATGTTCGCGACGACATTCTTGATCTTGTCCTCCGCACGCTTCTCCGCACGCTCTTCACCGAGCTTTATGCCACGTTCTTCACCGAGCTTTATGCCACGTTCTTCACCGAGCTTTATGCCACGTTCTTCACCGAGCTTTATGCCACGTTCTTCACCGAGCTTTATGCCACGTTCTTCACATTTTTCCGCCACGTATTCAATGTAATCGGCTACCGTCAACATCTCTTGTTCCTCCTGTTTGAATGTAATTGAGAATTCTTCCTCCAATATCTTCCGTTTCCGTTCTTTGGACAGGGCCAGCGAAAACAGCGTCCTCAGCATGTCGATGACCGGACCACCGCTTTTCTGGCATCCGTCATTCAGGCAAATCATCATGATTTCCAGAAGATCGTAAGCCGCTCCTGCCTCGTGGACACCATGCGTTTCATCCGTTCGGCACAGCTCCGCCATCCCGTATCGGATGACTTGATTCGCTGTCTTCAAAGGCGCATCAAGGCATATCCATACTGAATAAACCTTCTTCAGGCTATTGTAGTCGCTGCCTGCGAACACCGTCTCTTTTTCCATTGTTATTAAACTACAAGCATAATATATACCTCTTTTGATAATATCATAGCCTGGATTGAATTTTTTCTGAATTTCAATATTGATGATGATGCCGATTTGCGAATCAAGATCCTTTGGAAGGCGGGCATGGATGCAGACGTCCATGTCGGTGCCGGCGCTTCCATGTGTCCGGTCGCCAATCAAATAATCCGTGTCCTCCAGTCCGTCAAGACATTTGCCCTTGATGAAATCCAAAGGCCATCCCTTGAATTCCGGGAAGTATTCCCTTAAGATCATGGCCACGATCTGCTTATGTGTTAACAAGAATTTGGCGATGCTGTCCTTTTGGGTGTTTTCGTCCAAAATGTCATGGTTGTCCAAATGTTCAGGCATGGTTCCGCTCCTTGACGACGATGAGATCCAACAGGCCTGAAATATAATACTAAAAATAAAATATACAAATTTATAATATATTAAAATTCAAAATCATATAAAATCATAAAAAGTCATAATAAGCAATATTACTTTTGGCTGGAAGTCTATCCTGTTTGACAAACCATCCGCATATTGCAACTCTTTCCCCCGCACCGCCATACCATCATGACAAAAGAACGAGGCCGGCGGGAATGGTTCCGTCGGCCTCGTTCTTTGTGTTGGAAATGATATGAAAACTGTTCTTTCAGCCAATCGCGCAGGCCGCCCAGGCGACGCCGCGGGCGATGATCTCCGCAATCTGCGGACGGCGGATGAAATCCGCCTCGTTGTGGCCGAGCGAGCAGTAGAAGACGCGCCCTTTGCCGTAACGGCGTTTCCAGATGACGGGCATGACCGTCCCGTCGATCCACGGGCAGACATGGCCATCAAATGTCGTCGTGGCAAGCACTTCGTTGCCTGGATCGACGTGCATGTAGTACTGTTCGCTGTGCATGTCGAAGTCCGCGACGCCTTTCACGATCGGATCGTCCGATTTGAAGTTCACCATGTAGTCGATCGCGTTTCCAGGATGGGCGACCCACTGGCCGCCGCACATGAACTGGTATTCCGTGTTGTCGCGGAACGCGTCGCACATGCCGCCATGCCAGCCGCCGATGCCGACGCCGTCGCGAACGGCCGCCAACAGCGCCTTGCCGGGCTCGGCTTCCAGCTTGCCCATCGTCCACACAGGGATGATGGCGGCGTATTTATCCGCAAGTCCTTCCTGCAGAAGACATTCCTGATTGTTGAAAATATCCGATTCGATGCCGAGCGCCTTCAGTTGCGCGACGACGCGGTCGGAAGTCTGCACAGGGTCATGCCCGTCCCATCCGCCGCGAAAAACCAATATCTTCTTTTCCATAAGTTGATTCCTTTTTTTAGCCTAAGCAAAGGGATAAAAGGGATGCAAGGG
>JAEEGH010028227.1_pt1 | contig 11059 bp, 9 predicted proteins | sample 9134181 | NCBI WGS metagenome assembly JAEEGH01 (sample SAMN16246544, study PRJNA631951) | gut metagenome | biome: gut microbiome; feature: rumen; material: DP-attached | host: Bos | place: Iran: Karaj | collected 2018-10
GCGATGATTACGGTTGCGATGAAGGGCAATGCGTATCACTATTATGAACGCTTGTTCGAAGCAAAACCGCATCCGGGACTTGGCTTTGCCGCAAAGAAAATTCGTGAAGCCTTGAATCTCGATGTGGCGAAGAATGTGGTTCCCGAGAAAATCCAGGACCCGTATTCTCTGCGTTGTGCTCCGCATGTGATTGGACTTTTCTATGATTCTAGTGCGTTCTTGCGCCAACTGATTGAAATTGAACTCAACAGTGCCAATGACAATCCGATTGTCGATCCGTTCACAAAGAACATTTTCCACGGTGGACATTTCTATGGCGGGCACATTTGCCTTGCGATGGATACGCTCAAGAACATGGTTGCAAACATTGCTGACCTTTTGGATCGCCAACTGGCGATGATTGTCGATATCAAGTTTAATCGCCATTTGCCGCCGAATCTTGCGGGGAGTAAGGGCGATTACGATATCAATCATGGCTTTAAGGCGGTGCAGATTGGTGTATCTGCATGGACGGCTGAAGCTTTGCATTTGACAATGCCGATGAGCGTGTTCAGCCGTTCGACGGAATGCCACAACCAGGACAAGGTCAGCATGGGTACGATTGCGGCCCGCGACTGCATCCGCGTTTTGGAACTTTCGGAACAGGTGGCAGCGGCAACGCTTCTGGCTTCAGCTCAGGCACTTCGCATACGCTTGGAACGCAATGAAATTTCGGAAGACCGCCTCAAGAATCTTCAAGAGACTTACAATCAGGTGTTCTCGAAGTTTGCTCCGCTTGAATGTGACCGTCAGCTGGAGCAGGATTTGCGCAATACGCTGGAGCTGATTCGCCAGAAATTTTACGCTGTATAAAAGGACCTAAATTCGCATGGCTGTTAAAAAAATTAAGGAAACGATCGAATTCCAAGTTGAATTTTACGATGTCGATTCTATGCAAGTCGCATGGCATGGCAATTATGTAAAATACATGGAAGTTGCGCGTTGTGCACTTTTACGTAAAATTGGGTATGATTACAACGAAATGACGCGTAGCGGTTACATCTGGCCCGTCGTAGATTTGCATATTAAATATATCCGTCCGATGACTTTTATGCAGAGGATTCGTGCTGAGGTGACGCTTGAGGAATTCGAAGTCTGCATGAAACTCTCGTACAAGTTTATGGATGCCGAAACGGGAGCCTTGCTCACCAAAGCAGAAAGTACCCAGATGGCGGTTGAAGTGAAAACGAAAGATTCGCTTTGGGCTTGCCCAGCTTGCTTTGTGGACAAGGTCAGAGCGTTCTTGGCAAACGATAAGGTGGTTTAAAATGCGTATGTCCTGTCGAAATATTGGAGTTTTGCTTTTGGCTGTTTTGCTTGGCGTTGGAACTTCAATGGCCGATGTCTTTGAACGCCCGTTGAGTGCTAAAAACAGGCCGGAACTTGAAAAATCCTTGGCGAAAGTCATGGATTATCAGGTGGCAACGGGCGATTTTAAGCAGACCAAGTCCATTCAAAAGCTCAATCGCGAATTTGTTTCGACGGGAACGTTCCGCATTTCTAAAAAGGCGGGAATCATCTGGAAAACGCAAAAGCCCGTATTCTCTGAACTTGCTATCCATAACGCGGGCATTGTCGAACGCGATACTAATGGACAAATTCGAACATTGTTGCCAAAGGAAAATCCTATCTTTGCAGAAGTCTCGAATAATATCCAATCGCTTTTTTCTGGAAAAATCACGGAATTGGAGAAAAATTTCAAAGTCTTTTACGAAAAAAAGTCTTGCGGCTTTAGAATCGGACTGATTCCGCGTGAGGCGATGGTCCGCATGCTCGTGGATAACGTCGTGATGGATGCCTGCAAAAATGTGGATAGGATTGTTATTACGGATGGCGAAAAAATTCCAACGACTTTGGATTTTCTGAATTATAAGGTCTCGAAAAAATGAAAAATGTTGGAGGGAAGAAATTGAACGCAAAATCGGGAATTATTCTGTGGGTGGTGATTCACGCCATCTTGATTATTCTCGGCATTTCTGTGCCGTGGAAGATGGATTCCGACTTGTATTCGATTCTGCCGGATTCCAATGAAATCAAGAATGTGAGCGCTGCCGAAAAAACGCTTAGCTCACGTTCTATGCGTAACATAACGGTACTAGTTGGGCATGAAAATTTTGAAGTGGCTCGCAAAGTTGCCGCCTCTCTCGATAGCATTTTCAAGGGCGACACCTCCATTGAGGAATCCCGACTTTATGTTGATGAAAAGACGCTGAATGAAACTCGCGAATTTCTATTCGAACATCGTTATACGATTCAAGGGGAAAATGTTCGTGAGGCGTTCTTTAATTTGAATCATAAATTTTTGGAACTTGCTGCATTGCAAAAAATCTATGGTTCGTTTTCTATGGCGAATTTAAATCGCCTGGATGAAGACCCGTATTTGCTTGGCGAAGCCTCCTTTGATAATTTCATGAAAAAAACGCTAACATCGTCTACGCATTTTAGCTTGCGCGATGGTGTCCTTGCGGCGCAAGATTCTGGCATGACGTACGTGATGTGGAATGCGGTGCTTTCTGAAAATGTATCATCTCTTGCAACAGATGATCATGTAATCGGCCGTTTGAATCATGTGCTCGATTCTTTAGAAAATGCGAATTTAGGATTGCGTATTTCTGCTTCGGGCGTGCCGTTTCACAGCTATGAAAGCTCGAGTGAGGCTAAGCGCGAAGTGGCTTTGATCTCGGGTGTGTCTATTGTTTTGATTTTGCTGTTGTTGCTCTATGTATTCCGTTCGGCGGTTCCGATTTTGGCAACACTTTCGACGATTGCTGTTGCCATTTTTACGGCACTTACATTTACATGGTTCGTGTTTGGCAATGTTCATGTATTTACGTTTGTCTTTGGCACGAGCGTCATAGGCGTGAGTATCGATTATGCGGTACATTTCTTTACGAATTGGAAGTCGGGTGTGAACAATGTCCGTTCCAAAATTTTCAAGGGATTGTTGCTTGGGTTCTTGACAACAGAAGTAAGCTATGTGGCGCTCACCTTTGCTGATTTTACATTGCTGCGCCAGATGGCTGTGTTCTCAATCGTCGGGCTTTTGAGCTCGTTTTTGACGATAACACTTTTGTTCCACGCTTTGTTTGAAAAAAAGAGAAATGTTAGAACGAAAAATGAAGCTATTGCTGTAAAGAATCTTCCTTTATCTGTTCCTAAAAAATTCATAAAGTGTTATTCGAATTTACCCACATGGGTTGTCGTTCTTTTCTTTGTCTTTTTTGCAATTGCTTTGGTACCTGGGCTTCGTGCACTCAACATCCATACGGATTTGGGTAGCCTTTATTCGATGAGTGATAAGCTTAAGGCGGGGGAGGCTCTGAATAGAAAATTGAATGATATTGGTATTTCGTCAAACTATTTTATTGTAGATGGTGAGACTGAACAGGATGTTTTAGAACAGGAAGAACTGCTCACGGAACGCCTCTTGCAAGCCGAAAAGAAAAATTTGTTAAAGTCTCATTTAGCGGTATCGAGCTTTATACCATCGCAAACGACGCAGAGAAAAACTTTTGAAAATGCCCAAAAGTTGCTCAATGATGATTTGACGAAAGAATATCTGACGAGCGTTGGCGTGCAGAAAGATTCTTTGCTTGATGCAAGTTTAAAAGAAGCGCCGAAATATGTAGGACTCGAGGACTTGAATCAATTCCCATCTTCAATTCGTTCAATGGTTGAAATGCTTTGGGTTGGTGCTGTTGAAAATTCGCAGGGAAAAAAGTTTTATAGCGCTGTTTTCCCGCTGCATGCAACGGATGCTTTTGATGCTAAACAAATGGCCAAAAATATGCCTCACGTTTACGTCGTGAACAAAATGCAGAATATCAATGAATCATTTACGAAAATATCCCGAGTATCACTGACTCTTGTCGGTTTGGCTTATATTGTGATGTTCATTATTCTTGTATTTGTGTACAAATTTACAGGTGCTTTGAAAATTTTGCGAGCCCCGATTTTGGCGAGCCTCTTTGCGGCTTCAGTCTTTGGTTACGCTGGAATTGAATTCAATTTCTTTGCTATTGTCGGTGTCATTTTAACGCTCGGCATAGGTATTGACTACGCTCTGTTCTTTAGGGAAGGCGGTCGACAAAAATCGGTTACCGCTCTTGCGGTGATGCTTTCTGCGGCAACAACGCTCATCTCGTTCGGGGGTCTTGTGTACAGTGGCTTTACTCCGGTTTGGACGTTTGGCTTAGCTGTATTGCTTGGCATTTCTTGCTGTTTCGTGCTATCTCCGCTCTGCGCCAAACGTTAAATTTCTAGATTTGGTTTCATTGACCGATGAAACGACCTGTGTACATTAATGATTTTAGCCTTCGTTGCATTTTAGGTAGCGATGAGGCTCAAGTTCTTGATTCGCTCACGAATGGCAAACGTGGGACTTTTACCACGTACGATGTTGCCGGTGTCATGCGCCCAGCGGCGACGATTGACCCAGCTACGCTTGCTCCTGTCCCTGAACAAAAGTTTGATAACCGCGTGAACCGCTTGTCGCAAGCAGCGTTCTCTGGGATTGAAAATACGATTCGCAAAGCGGTTGAAAAGTTCGGTGCTGACCGCGTGGGCATTTTCTTGGGTTCATGCGATAATGGTTCCGAAGCTTCAATGGCGGCGCTCAAATGCTTTAAAGAAACTGGAGCATTCCCTGAAGGTTACGTTCTTGATTACCAGCGTGCTGATTTCCCGGCGCAGTTTATTGCGCAACGCTTTGGAATCACGGGGATGCTTTCGGTACATTCGACCGCTTGTGCGTCTAGCGCAAGTGCGTTTGTCTCGGCGCGCAATAATCTTTATGCCGGCAATTGCGATGTCGCGATTGTGGGCGGTGTCGATATTGCTTCGCTTTCGGTGATTCTTGGTTTTGCTTCGCTCGAAGCTATGAGCGATAAACCGACAAATCCTTTTAGTGCAAATCGCTCGGGCCTTACGCTTGGCGATGCCGCTGTTTTCTTTGTCGTTACAAAAGAACCTTGTGCTGAACTTTGCACTGCAAAATGCGAAGGCCTAAAGGTTGTAGGTTTTGGCGAAAGTGCCGATGCCGACCACATTACGGCTCCGCGTGCCGATGGGGAAGGTGCTTATCAGGCGATGAAGGCTGCCCTTAATGACGCCGGACTTGATGCTTCTCAAATCGGTTACGTGAATTTGCATGGAACAGGAACGGAACTGAACGATGCCATGGAATCGCGTGCCATCAACCGTCTTTTCGGTGAAGCAAGTCACGCTGACGTTCCCGTTAGCTCAACGAAGGCTTTGACGGGGCATACGCTTGGTGCAGCTGGCGCATTGGAACTTGCTTTCTGTTGCATAGCTCTAAAAAATGATGTCCTCCCGGCACATCTTTTTGATGGCGTCATCGATCCGAAACTCCCGCCGGTTCATTTGGTAAAGCCTGGCGAGACAGCAAAAGACCTCAAATATTGCATGAGCAATTCCTTTGCATTCGGTGGTTGTAATGTGTCTTTGATTGTTGAAAATGGTTAGGCATGACAGAAGTTTTTGATACAAAAGATTTAGTCAGTGAACTTGTGCCGCACAAGGGCAAAATGCTTTTGCTCGACCGCGTACGCGATTACGATTTAAAAGAAAATTCCATCACGACTGAAATTGAAATCGCTCGCGATAATATGTTTTATGAAGACGAACTTGGTGGCGTACCCGTGTGGGTTGCTTTTGAATATATGGCTCAAAGCGTTTCTGCGTTGTCTGGAATTTGTGGCCGTGCCAAAGGCGAAAAACCAAAGACCGGTTTTATCATGAGCGTGAGTGGCTTCAAGGCTGATGTCCCTGTTTTTAAGGAGGGCGAAACCGTTGTGGTCAACGTTCTTGAAAATATCCGCATGGACAAGGCGGTGACTTTTGAAGGTTCAGCAACGGTCAACGGAACGCTTGCGGTAACGGCGAAACTCAATACGGTCGAAGTCGATGACCCTAAAAGTTCGTTAAATTTAAATTGATGCAGAGGTATGGAATGGAAAATGAAAAGTCAGTTTTGATTACGGGTGCAAGTGGCGGAATTGGTCTTGCCATTGCCGAAGCTGTAGCGAAAGAAGGCTACACAGTTGTTGCTCATTACAATAGAAATTCTGCTTCGATTGATGAACTTGCCGAACGCATCCGAGCCAATGGCGGTAAAATTCGTACATTGCAGTTCAATATTTGCGACCGTGAACAGTGCAAAGAAGTTCTAGAAAAAGACATTGCCGAGAATGGCGTGTACTATGGCGTTGTGACAAATGCTGGTGTCTGTGCCGACGCCGCATTCCCGGCTATGACTGACGAATTTTGGGACAAAGTCCTGAATACAAACTTGAACGGTTTTTATAACGTTGTCCATCCAATTGTGTTGCCGATGTGCCGTAAGCGCAAAGGCCGCATTATTACGATTTCGTCTGTTTCTGGCGTGATTGGAAACCGCGGTCAGGTCAACTATAGCGCATCCAAGGCTGGCCTTATTGGCGCGACGAAAGCGCTTGCTACAGAACTTGCGAGCCGCAATATCACTGTGAATAGTGTAGCTCCGGGCGTCATTGAAACCGAAATGATCAAGGATGCTCCGCTCGATATGATTCTCCCGACCATCCCGATGAAGCGCGTGGGCAAACCCGAAGAAGTCGCAGCGACCGTCGTATTTCTGCTTTCTGAAGGCGCTGCGTATATTACGCGTCAGGTTATCTCGGTCAATGGAGGCTTGGCGTGAGTCGTCGAGTTGTCGTTACCGGAGGCAGTTGCGTTACATCTTTAGGGATGGAACTGGATGAAATTTTTTCGGAGCTCAAGTCTCTGAAAAATCACATTGTCCGTATGGATGATTGGGATAAGTATGCGCAAATGAATACGCGCTTGGCGGGCCCGATTCTCTATGATTTGCCGGAATACCCACGCAAAAAAGTTCGCGGTGCAGGCCGTGTGGGCGTGCTGGCGATTACATCTGCGGATAAGGCTATGCAAATGGCTGGCCTTGCGGGTGAAAAGGAGCTTCTCAAGTCTGGTCGTGTGGGCGTTGCTTACGGTTCTTCGATGGGGAGCGTGCGTCCGCTTTTGGATTTTGTCTCCATGCAGAATCCGCCGTACAACTGCGCAAATGTTTCTGTGACGACGTATATCCAGTCCATGCCGCAGACTTGCGCTGTGAACGTAAGCCTTTTCTTTGGCCTTACGGGGCGACTCATCACGACGAATACCGCTTGCACGAGTGGTAGCCTTTCCATCGGTTACGCTTATGAAGCCATCAAGTACGGTATGCAAGATGTGATGATTGCAGGCGGTGCCGAAGAGCTTGCCGCTACAGAAACGGCTGTATTTGACACGCTTTTTGCAACGAGCGTTAAAAATTCGACACCAGAACTCACTCCTGCGCCGTACGATCGCGACCGAGACGGCCTTGTTATCGGCGAGGGCGCGGGAACGCTTGTGCTCGAAGAATATGAGCATGCCAAAGCTCGTGGCGCACACATTTATGCAGAACTCGTCGGTTTTGGGCATAATACGGATGGCGAACACATCACGCAACCCAAGAAAGATACGATGCAACGTGCGTTGGAATTGGCTTTAAAAGATGCCGAAATCTCGACGGATGCGATTGGCTATGTGAATGGCCATGGAACCGCAACGCATCATGGCGATATTGCCGAAAGCTGGGCGACATACAACGCTTTTAAGCAACGTGCTGTGGCAATTTCTAGCCTCAAGAGCTATATGGGCCATACGCTTGGCGCATGCGGCGGTATCGAGGCCTGGCTTGGCATCAACATGATGAATCGCGGATGGTTTAGCCCGAATTTGAACTTGAAAAATGTGGACCCGGAATGCGCTCCGCTGGATTACATCACTGGTTCCGGGCGTGAAATTGATACGGAATATTTTATGTCGAACAACTTTGCGTTCGGCGGCATAAATACTTCGCTTATCTTCAAGCGTGTTTAATATTTCGTCAGCGATTCCACGCGGTAGCCATCAAGAAATTCGCGACCTTTAAGGTCCGCAAGCTCAATGACAAATGCAAAGCATTCTACTTTACCGCCCATTTTCTCTACGAGATGGGCGGCTGCTTTTGCAGTGCCACCGGTAGCGAGCAAGTCATCGACGATAACAACGCGTTGCCCCGGCTTTATCGCATCCTTATGGACTTCCATACAGGCGGTTCCGTATTCGAGATTGTAAGTGATTTCTACAGTCTCGCGGGGGAGTTTCCCTTTTTTGCGCTCAGGGACAAATGGCTTGTGGAAATGCTCTGCAATCGGAACACCAAATAGGAATCCGCGTGCTTCTAGCCCGACAACGACATCAAAGTCAACATTTTCAAGAGCCTTGTAGAACGCATTAAGCGTAAGCTTTAGTCCATCGGGATCACTCAAAATTCCCGTGATGTCACGAAACAAAACACCCGGCTTAGGAAAATCCGGAACAGCAATAATGTAGTCTTCAATACGTTTCATTTTCCCCTCTCTTTTTTACGTCTTCGTCATTCTGAGCGATGAAATCGCGAAGAATCCAGTTATTTCTTGTCTAATGACTATCCAACAATTTTTCGACTGTAGCAATGATCTTGTCGCGTTCCCCGCACCAGTTCGGTGCAATCAAGAGTTCGCTTGGGCTTTCGCCGCTGAATCGTTCAATCGCGATATCCTTGCCGATAATTTTAATCATCTCGGCAACCGCTTCGCAGTATTCCTCGAACGAAAGCAATTTGACTTCGCCGTTGGCAAAATCTTGCGCCATGACCGTGCCCACGACAATGTGCAGCGGGTGGATCTTGACCGCCGCAAGTTTTAAATCGTGAACGACTTGTGCCGTGTGCTTAAAGTCTTCCATCTTTTCGCCGGGGAGACCAACAATCACATGCGTCGTGACGGTGAGGCCTGCTGCCTGGCAACGCTTTACGGCATCTTCAAATTCCGCAAGCGTATGCCTGCGGTTGATGCCTGCAAGCGTCAAATCGTTTGCGGTTTGGAGCCCGATTTCAACGATAATCGGCTTTTTGCGGTTGAGTTCCGCAAGGTATTCAATCTTTTCGTCTTCTAGGCAATCTGGGCGTGTACCAATCGCAAGCCCTGCAATTTCTTTATGCTTAATAATCGGATCGATGATTTCGCGCAGATGTTCAAGCGGCGCGTGCGTATTCGTGTACGGCTGCAAGTAGGCGAGGATGCCCGCATTCGGATACTTGTCACGGAGCTTTGGAACAAACTTTTCGAGCTGTTCCTGAATCGAGACTTTAGCTTCGTCAAAGACAGGGCTGAAGCTGCGGTTGTTGCAGTAGCTGCATCCCGAAAATCCCTTGGTTCCATCGAGGTTCGGGCAGCTCATGCCGCCATTGAGCGGGAGTTTGCGCACCTTGAGGTAGTTCGGGAACAATTCCAAAAGTAAATCGCGATAAGGTTTGTAATGCATGACTATAAAATAGTTAAATGTTCTTTGCTACTAGATATACATTTATTTCTGCTGGAATGACATTGATTATTGCTTATAAAATCGGTTACCTGCATTGATACACTTGTTACACTTTTTCTCTCGTTTGTGTTTTAGTCTGCCTAAAATATGCCCTAAATCGCCCGAAAAACGCACTTCGAGTATATATTTAACCTGTAAACATAACCGAGGTGTCCTCATGAATTTTAAAAAGAATAAAGCTCTTGCGATTGCGGCGACCGTTGCCATGGCGCTCTCTGTGCCGTCTTTTGCACAGTTGAACAATGGTGATATGGAGTATGGTGACGGCGGCTGGTATCTGTGGAACAATCCTGATGGTCCAGCTGTAGCTGAATCGCAAATTGCCGTGCAGGGGCTCGGTGTCGATGGTTCCCAGGGCGCAAAGGTCGTCGTGAAGGAACTCCCGAATCCGTGGTGGGGCTTGCAGCTCCAGCCGCCTAAATTCTTGGCAGACTCCGGTTTTTACAAGCTCTCGTTCAAGGCTAAGGGCAATATGCCTATTAATTCTGTGGTGCAGGGCGGCCCTCCGGACTACCGCCAAAAAGAAAGCGCTTCGTTTGACTTGACAGACAAGTGGCAGACTTATGAAATGATTTTCCTTGCCGACCAGAAGGGTTACGGCCTCAACAACATTACGTTCCAGATTGGTCTCAAGAAGGGCTGGATTCAGCTCGATGATGTCGAAGTCGAAAAGATGGACGAAATGTCTGACCCGTCCTGGTATAACAACGCCGATGCCCGCATCGATAGCCTCCGCAAGGTGGATTTCACGGTCAAGGCAAATCCGGGCGAAAAAGTCCACGTGAAGCTGTTGCGTCATTCGTTCCCGTTCGGTACGGCGCTCGCTCTCTACGACACCAAGGATAGCACCGAAAATTGGTACCGCAATGCTGCCAAGAAGTACTTCTGGCATGGCGTCTCTGAAAACCAGTTCAAGTGGCCGGAATATGAACCGAAGAAGGGCAAGATCAAGCGTGAAGAAATGAAGGAATACACCGACTTCACGGCTCAGAATCACTGGAAGCTTCGCGGTCACGCTCTCATGTGGAGTCACCAGGGCTACGGCTTTGATAAGCACTACAGCAACAAGGGTAGCTGCGAAGAAATGGCCGAAAAGCTCAAGGCTCGTATCTACCGCGACCTCAAGGAATACAAGGGCAAGATTACGGAATACGACGTGTGGAACGAACCGATTCACGAATCCTGGACGTTCAACAAGTGCGGCTGGGGCATTCTCGACAGTGCCTTCATTTGGGCTCACAAGGCTGATCCGAGCGCATTCCTTTACATCAACGATTACAACGTCGTTGCTGCAGGTGAAACGGATCGCTATTATGGCTTGATTAAGGGTATGCTCGAACGCAAGGTGCCTGTGATGGGCATTGGCGTGCAGTGCCACTTTGGGCTCCGTCCGGTTGTGCCGAGTCTCATCAAGGAACGCTTGGACAAGCTCGCTTCCCTTGGCCTCCCGATCAAGGTTACAGAATTTGACGTGGGCGACTGGCAGGCCGGTATGAACGACACCGAAGAAGTCCAGGCCGAAAAGTTCGAAACCTTCCTCCGTACCGCATTTAGCCACCCGGCTGTG
>JAEEGH010028230.1_pt1 | contig 11058 bp, 15 predicted proteins | sample 9134181 | NCBI WGS metagenome assembly JAEEGH01 (sample SAMN16246544, study PRJNA631951) | gut metagenome | biome: gut microbiome; feature: rumen; material: DP-attached | host: Bos | place: Iran: Karaj | collected 2018-10
CGTTAAAATACAAAAATTGCAAAATTACATGGATTTTTTGGAAAACGACTTGTTAAATCGTTCACGACCGTTCAGATTAACGCACAATGCGGTTCAAATCATATCATAATATAATTACTCCATAAAAAACAGAGACGCTAAAAACAGCGTTTAAATCGCTCCTATCGCTAAACGCTTAAAATCGGAGGACTGAAAAATGAAAATTGAAAAAATCAAGGTTGACGAGATCATACCTTACGCAGACAACGCAAAGCTCCACCCAGAAAGACAAATCGAACAAATTCGTTCATCAATTCTCGAGTTCGGCTTCAACGACCCTATAGCCATAGACGAGAACAACGTTGTTATAGAAGGCAACGGGCGACTAATGGCCATAAAGGACTTAGGATTCAAAGAGGTTGACTGTATCAGGATAGAAGGCTTGACAGAAGATCAGAAACGTGCATACATTCTCGTTCATAACCAGCTTACAATGAATACCGGATTCGATATAGAAATCCTGAACAAAGAGCTGGAAAGAATCAAGGGAATTGATATGACGCAGTTCGATTTTGAACTCAACATAGACTTCGACAACGATATTGATACCGGAGACGGTAACAAGTATACGCAAAAAGTCGATGTCCCTCAGTACGAACCAACCGGAGAATGCCCAGATATTTACGAGCTGTGCGACAGCGGCAAGGCTGACAGCTTCCTTGAAGAAATCAGAGAAGCAAATGTCACGGACGATGAAAAAGACTTCCTGATAAAAGCAACGAGAAGGCTTTACGAATTTAACTACAAGAAAATCGCCGAATATTACGCACAGGCTTCGCCAGAAATGCAAGAGCTTATGGAACATCTGGCACTCGTTATAATCGACTTTGACAACGCTATAGCTTACGGTTACGCACAGCTTTCGGCAGCCCTTGAAGAAATGAGGGTTGAAGATGAAGAATAATTATGCCGTATTCATCATCAGCCACAAAAGACCTGAAGTCGAAACGTTAAAAGCCCTTCAAAAATCAGGCTATAACGGGGAATATTTTATCGTAATAGACGATGCCGACCCAACAATCGAGGAATATAAAAGCAGATATGGTGAACACCTTCTTATATTCAACAAAGAGGAAATATGGAAGGAAACTGACACAATAGATAACGCAAAAATACTCACTTCCGCAACCTATGCACGAAATTATTGTATCAAAGTGGCAAGAAATAAAGGGTACGACTTTTTTGTTAATCTTGATGATGATATTAACCGCTTCGCTTTCCGCTACATTGAAGGAGATAAGCTTGCTATAGCAAGCATAAAGAATATTGACAAAGTATTTGAAAAGTATATCAAGTATATGGAATCCGCAAATCTAACTTGCACCGCCTTCATTTTAGCTGGCAGGCTGATTGGTGGAATGAAAAATCCACTGGTAAAAAACTGTTTTTATTCCAGACCCACAAACTGCCTAATAATGAAATCATCTACACAGCAATTCAAAAGCACTGTATGCGAAGATGTTATATACGCAGTTGACAACAATAAAAAAGGCTTTCTAACTTATGGTTTAATGCCAATAGTTATATATGCCGGAAAACCCTGCACAGGCAATTCTGGTGGTGGTATGGCTGAGTATTATTCAACACAAGAAGAATATTTGCAATATTTTCATATCAAGGTTGCTGAACCGACTGCTGTTACGTTGAAGATGTGTTCAAACGGCAAAGTTCAAGTTATATTTAACGAAAATCGTTTCCTTCCTAAAATACTGAATGAGGAAGTGAAAAAGAAATGAAAAATTTCGCTGTATTCATTCTAAGCCACGGCAGAGCTGACAACCTTAAAACACTCGGCACATTAAGACGTCAAGGCTATACCGGAAAGATATACGTTATTCTGGATAATGAGGACGATCAAATCGACGAATACAAGAAAATTGAAGATATAGAAGTTATCGTATTTGATAAGCTTCAGGAAATGGAAAGAACAGATACGATTGACAACTTCCACAAGCACAAAGCAGTCGTATACGCTCGAAATAAGTGTCACGATATTGCAAAGGATTTAGGGCTTGAATATTTCTTAGAACTCGACGACGATTATTCCAGCTTTATGTTCCGATACGAAAAAGACGATACGTTATCATCAGTACAGTGCAAAAACTTAGACAAAGTATTTGACGCAATGCTCAAATTCTTAGATCAAACAGGGGCATATTCGGTTGCATTTGCACAGGGCGGTGACTTCATCGGTGGTGCTTCAAGTCAGTTTTGGCAGAAAAAAATTCATCGTAAAGTTATGAACTCATTCTTTTGCCGAACTGATAAGCCATTCAAATTTTTAGGCAGTATAAATGAGGACGTAAACGCATACGTCACATTAGGACAGAAGGGAAAACTGTTCTTTACGATCTCTGAATGTATGTTGGTCCAGACAGCTACGCAGCAAAGCAAGGGCGGACTGACCGATATATATTTAGACCTTGGAACATACGTCAAGAGCTTTTACTCTGTAATATGCTCGCCTTCCTGCGTTAAAGTCCATTCAATGGGCGTAAATTATATGCGAATACATCACAAAGTTGAAGCAGATAAATGTTATCCGAAGATTATCAACGAAAAATACAAGAAGAAATGAAGGTGAGAAAATGGCTGAAAAAATGAACCTTAATCAGCAGGCAGAAGAAATCCTGCGTATTGCTGAGGAATCAGGCGTACAGGGTAATTTCTTTTTCGTTACAACCTTCAAGCGATACCAAGTCCAGATCAAAATATTGAACGACCTTGAAATCGCCCTGAAGGAGAACGGAACACTTGTCACAAAGGAATATGTCAAAGGCAGGAAAAACCTGTACGACAACCCAGCTATAAACGCATATAACCGCACAACAGATTCTGCGAACAAGACCGTCGCAACCCTTATGAAGATTATCAGAGGATTCGTCGAAGATTCAGACAACGAATCTGAAGACCCGTTGCTGAAGATACTCAACGGCGGTGAGGTAAGTGAATAAGGCTTACGAATACTGCAAAAAGAACATCAGGAAAAAAACCACTCCGAAATATGTCAAGCTACAAATGAAAGAGTGGTTAAAAATAGCAGAAGGAAAGCACAAAAAATATATCGTCTCAGAATCAAAGGTGAAGCAGGTCGAGAACATCTTGAAACTGCTCAATATGCCGAAGGGATTGAAAGCCGGTGAAAGCCTGTACAACTGTTCAACAGGTTATCAATGGTTTATATATATAGCAGTCTTTTGTACTGTCTACAGAGACGATACAAAGCGCAGGAAATACGAAACCTGCCTACTGGAAATCTGCCGTAAAAACTTCAAAACATATACAGTCGGTACGATCTTCATTATCGCATTTCTGACTGAGCCGCAGTTCTCAAAATTTTACTCCGTTGCTCCTGACGGCTCGCTGTCAAAGGAAATACAGGAAGCAATATCGGAAACGCTCAGATCATCACCGGCGATATATGAATACAAGAATACGAAGCGATTCAAGATTCTTCGTGATTATATATCATTCAAGCCACTATTATCGAAGTTCATTCCTTTGAGCTATTCTACATCGAGAATGGATTCTCGTATGCCTAACGTCTTTTGTGCAGACGAGGTCGGAGCTTTGCCGATAAACTATCCTGTTGAAGCAATGCGTTCCGGTCAGATCAATATGAAGAACCGTCTCGGATTCATAATCAGCACAAAATATCCGACGATTGATAATCCTTTCGAGGACTATGTTTCGTACTCTAAGAAGGTACTTGACAAAATCGAGAAGGACGAAACCGTATTCAGCTTACTATACGAACCAGATAACACCAAAGACTGGATATCGGACGACCTTATACTCAAACAGGCAAACCCAGCCGCACTTGAAATCCCTGAGATATGGGAAGAACTCAAAAAGAAGCGAGCTTACGCAATAGCAGTTGAAAAAGCTCGTGAGAACTTCGTAACAAAGCATTGCAATATTATCTATACCGGTATCGGTACAGAGACGTATATCGACGTTGCAGCAGTCCAGAAGTGCCGTACAAGTCATATCGACTGGAAGGATAGAACCGTTTACGTCGGCTTTGACTTATCAGAAACGAACGATAATACTTCAGTCGCTATGGTTACAGCAGACGAAAACAATAATATCATAGCAGATGTGTTCGCCTTCATTCCAGAAGGCAGAATCGACGAAAAGACGATCTCGGAAAAGCTGGACTATCGCAATATGATAGAAAATACAAGCAAGTGTATGGCTTGCGGCGATAAAGTAATTGACTATACCTTCGTAGAAGCGCTTATTTTATCGTTAGAGGAACGTTACGGCGTAAAGGTACAAGCTATAGGCTTCGACCGTTGGAACGCTCTCAGCACGGCGCAGAAGCTTGAAAAAGAAGGTCACAACCTTGTTGAGATTCGTCAACATTCAAGCACCCTGCACCCACCGACAAAGCTCCTGAAAGAAAAGATACTGAGTGGGGAATTTCAGTACGAAAAAAATCCTTTACTCGAAATCAACTTCCAGAACGCACGCTGCACCTACGACACGAACAGAAACCTATATGTTACGAAAAAGAAATCCAACGGCAAAGTCGATATGGTCGTATCACTCATAAACGCTGTATATCTCTTACAGCAGGACGTTATGTTTGGAAGCGACTTCACGATACAAGTTTTATAAAGGGAGTGATATTTTGGGACTTTTCAAACGAAGTAAAAAAAGAGATACCGAAAACATCGGTCCTGACGATCTGCTTCTCAAAGCCCTGATAAATAACGAGACTATCACACGAGAAAAAGCTATGACAGTTCCGGCAGTAAGCGGAGCAGTGGACTTTATTTCCGGTTCGATAGCGTGTATGCCTGTAAGGCTATTCAAGTATGAGGACGGCGAAGTCGTCGAGCAGAAGGGTGACAGGCGGTGCAAGCTCCTTAATACCGATACCGGAGATACTCTTGACGGCTTCCAGATGAAAAAAGCCATAGTCGAGGACTATCTTATGGGAAAAGGCGGCTACGCTTACATACAGCGCAGCGGAAACGACTGTACAGGTATTTTCTACGTACAGGATATATACGTTGTTATTATGAAAATGTATTATCCAATATTCAAGCAGTTTTGGATTGACGTAGAGGGCGCAAGATACGAGCCGTATGAGTTCTTGAAGATTCTCAGGAACACAAAGGACGGAGCGTCCGGCGTAGGTATTACCGTAGAAGTCTCCAAAGCACTTGAAACGGCATACCAGACGTTGCTGTATCAGCTCGGACTGGTTAAAAAGGGCGGCAATAAAAGAGGATTTTTGAAGTCGCAAAGGAAGCTCGGACAGGACGAAATTGACACGTTAAAAAGGGCTTGGGCTAATCTATACAGCAACAACGAAGAAGCCGTTGTGGTGCTGAATAATGGCCTTGAATTTCAAGAAGCAAGCAATACCAGCGTCGAAATGCAGCTAAATGAGAGCAAAAAAGCCTTTTTGGACGAAATAAACGCTATTTTCCACATCTATCCGGACGACTTTGAAAGAACCTTCAAAGAAGCAATTTACCCGATTGTAAAGGCGTTTGAGACGGCTTTGAACCGAGATTTGCTGCTTGAAAAGGAAAAAGACGACTATTTCTTCAGCTTTGATGTAAAAGAGATCATCAAAGCAAGCATAAAAGAGCGTTACGAAGCATATAAAACAGCCAAAGAAACCGGCTTTTTAACATTAAATGAGATCAGAAGGGAAGAAAACCTGAACCACGTAGAAGGACTTGACGTTGTAAACGTAGGCTTGGGAGCTGTTTTATATGATATCAATACGCACACTTACTACACACCAAACATTGACCAGCAGACCGACTTGAACAAAACAGAATCAATGCTGGAAGCTCACGTTATGGAGCAGGAATTTGTTGCGTCGGGTAATTCTTCAGACGCATAAAAGGGGGTGAAGAAATGGAAATCAGAATCAAAGAGGATAGCGTTGAAATCGAAGGATATGTAAACGCAGTTGAAAGGCTTTCAAAGCCTTTGCCGTCTCGAACAGGCGAGTTTGTCGAACGTATCTGCAAAGGAGCATTCCAAAGAGCTTTACAGCGTAACGATAATGTAAGACTTCTTTACAATCACAACTGGTCGAGAGACTTAGGCGGCACAAAGGACGGTAACGTTGAACTTTCAGAAGATAATATCGGTCTGAAGATTCGTGCAACAGTCAAGGACGCTGAGACAGTACAGGAAGCAAGGCGAGGAAACCTTGTCGGCTTCTCTTTTGGCTTTGAGGACAGAGACGTTGACGAACACTCAGAAAACGGCATGAGAACCAGAGACGTAAAAGATATGGACCTTTACGAAATCTCAATTCTTGACCGTAGAAAAACACCTGCATACGACGGTACTCTTATTAACGTACGGGATTCAGAAGGGCAGCAGGAAAAACGCATTTATTTCAGCGAGACATTCGCAGATGAAATAAAGATCACAGGAAACACTGAAAGGCGTGAACAGCCGGACGAAGAAAAAGCTCCGGACTATTCAGAAGCCGAAAAAATTATCTCAGAAATGAAGGGAGAAAATTAACCATGAGAAAAGACTTAGTTGAGAAGAAAAACGACCTTATGAAGAAGGCTGACGAAATGCTCAATAAGGCAAAGCTTGAAAAAAGAGAGCTGACACCTGACGAAATGCAGGAGCTGGCAGAAATCAGAGACGACGTAATGAAGATCAAGAAGGCACTCGGACTTGAAAAGGACTTTGACGACATGAGAGAGCTTGAAACAAAACAGGACGCAACACCTTCAGAGGGTGGCGACAGAGCTTGCGGCACTGACGACAAGAAAAGAGCAGTCGAGGAAGCAGAAAAGGCAGCATCAGAGGAAAGAGCTTTTGAAGCATATATCCGTGGCAATGCTATGAACAGCCGTGACACTGACGTTAATCTCACACCTGCCAACAACGGTGCTGTAATTCCTACAACTATCGCAAATAAGATCATCAAGAAGGTTTACAACATCTGCCCGATTCTGGAGAAGTCCAGCAAGTACAACATCAAGGGCAATCTCGATATACCGTTTTATCCGGCTTCTGACGAAAGTCTCATTACCGTAGGATATCACGACGAGTTCGAGGAGCTTGTCAGCACGAACGGCAATTTCAGCAAGATATCGCTGGGCGGCTTCCTTGCTGGCGTACTTTCAAAGATATCTCGCAGCCTTATCAACAACGCTGCATTTGATATCGTAGGATTCGTCGTAGACGAAATGGCTTACGCTATCAAGAGATTTATCGAGAAGGAACTTCTGCTTGGTACACCTGACAAGGTTGACGGACTTTCAACACTGTCAAATGCTATCACTACAGGAGCAGCCGACAAGATCACAGCAGACGAAGTAATCGACCTTCACGACGCTATAAAGGACGAATACCAGAACGGTGCAATCTGGATTATGTCACCAGCTACAAGAACATATCTGAGAAAGCTGAAAAGCTCTACAGGTTATTATCTGTTAAACGACGATATCTCAACACCTTTTGGAACTTCAATTCTCGGAAAGCCTGTATATGTATCAGACAATATGCCTGATTATACAGAGGAAGGCAAGGTTGCTATTTACTACGGCGATATGTCCGGACTTGCAACAAAGTTCTCCGAGGAAATCAATATCGAGGTACTTCGTGAGAAGTTCGCAACCCAGCACGCAGTTGGTATTGTAGGCTGGTTCGAGTTCGATTCAAAGGTTGAGAACGAGCAGAAGATTGCAAAGCTTGTAATGCACGCATAATTAATAACAGGGAATTTGTGACCGGCATTATTGTCGGTCGCAAACCCATAAAGGAGTGAAAATATGAGCTATAATGGAAAGAATTATACAGAGCAGGGCGGCGAAGTAACTCACATCGGTGGAAAGCTCGTTTTCGACGACGGAGCAGAAGGCGTTATGCCTAATCAGGAAGCTGCAACAGGTACAAGCGGAACAAACGCAATTGCAGCAGTAAACGCCCTTTTAATCAAGCTTAAAAACGCAGGACTTATGACAGCCGACGAGTGGGCTGCACCTACAGTCACAAAAAATGTAAACGATACCGTCGCAGGTCACGCTGACAGGCAGGCAAACACGAACGATATTTCTTCAGTGGCAGTCGCAAACGGAGTTATAACGATAACTCTCTCGAAGAAGGTCAGTGCATTAAAGGACTTCGACGGCGGTAACGGCTGGGGCGTTCATAAGTGGCTCGGTATCGGCGTTCGCCCGTGGACGGAAGCAATTACCGGACTGTATTATAACGGCGCACAGCTTACAGCAGAGGACGTTACGGAAGCGCAGTCTGTAGGACTTAACGACGCAGGATATTTCGTGCGCTGGGTGGCTGCTGATCTTGTTCTCGCAGGAAATAACAAAGAGAAGTCAAAAGATACATTTACAATCTGGGCTGACGGCTATCAGAAAGCAACATATAAGCTGAAAATTGTTGAGCCTTCAACATAAGCAGCAGAAAAAATATAACGAAAGGAAGTGCGAATCGTGAAGGTAAGTGATATTACAGTAAATGACATAGTTGACTATTGCAGAATTGAAGAACCTTCAGAAGACGATATGAAATTTATCGGGCAGGCTATGGCTGCCGCAAAAGCCTATATGCGCAGTTATACCGGACTTAATGACGACGGCATAGACAGTCACGAGGATTTTATAATCGTATTTTACGTTCTCATTCAGGATATGTACGACAATAGATCATTATATACCGAAGGCAAAGCTCTGAACAATACAGTCGATACAATACTCGGTATGCACTCGGTGAATCTGCTATGATTAACGCCGGAAAATACAACAAAAAAATTGAAATTTACAGTGAGACTGTAATCACAGACGCACAAGGCTTCCAGACAACGTCAGAAACGCTTGTATTATCGCCCTACGCAGCAGTAAAGACAACTAAAGGCTTTACGTTGATAGCCGCTAACAGCGATTTTGAAAAGGCGTACACGAACTTCACGATTCGCTATCCTCGTACTGAGATCAACAGGGATATGAAAATTCGATTCAGGGGCAAAACCTATACGATTGAATATCTCAATAACGTTGACGAAGCAAACGTTGAGCTTGAAATACAAGCAAAGGAAGTGACGCACTAATGGCAAAAGCTAAATTCGAGATACCAAAAGAACTAATAAATCAGTTTAAAAAGCTCGAACAAGATACACCTGAAATGATGAAAGCTATGGTCGAAGCTGGGGCTGATACAGTTCTCGAACGTATCAGATCAAGCGCACCAGCAGGCATGAAAAGCAGTCCAATAATGAATTGCTTATCAGCGACAAGACCTTACGAAGCACCTTCCGACGATTCAATCAATGTAAAGGTCGGATTTGCAGGATATTTCACCAACGAGGACGGAGTTAAAACACCTGCTCCGCTTGTAGCCAACATATTTGAATACGGCAGAAGCGGTGAGCCATTTCCAAAGCAGCCATTTATGCGAAACTCGTTCAACAAAGCAGCCATAACGATAGCTATGGAAGCAGCTCAGAAAAAGTATATTCCGGAGGAATAACCATGAACGAGATCATTCAAGCAGCTTTCAACGGATTCAAAGTTAATAATGTTGAAATCCCTGTTAAATACTTATATTACATGGGGCATGGCGAACCTTATGTAACATATACGCCAACAGGTAATGGCAACGTATTTTCCGCTGACGATCAGATTCAAGACTATATAACGTACTATGATTTTGATATTTATTCAAAGGGAAATTATTACGCCATAGCCGAAGCAATCAAAACAATAATGCGAGCAAATAACTTTTCGTATGTTCCTTCTCAGGATTCACCAGAAATGTATGAACCTGATACCGGTTACTATCACAAAACGTTATGCTTTGCAATTGAAAGGAGTTAAAAAATATGGCAAAAATCGGTTTGAATAATTTTAAATACGGCGTACTTTCCGAAACTGAAGATACCGTAAGTTACGGTGCTATGCAGTCTCTCGGTAAAGCCGTATCTGCAAACGTAAGTATAACAAATAACTCTGCTGTACTTTACGCAGACGACGCTATCGCAGAAACTGATAATACCTTCTCTGCTGGTACTATCACTCTGACAGTTGACGACGACGGCGATACAGTATTCGCACCTTTACTTGGTCACGAGATTGATTCAAATACAGGTGAAATGCTCAGAAATAAGAACGACGAAGCACCTTACGTTGGTGTCGGCAGAATCATCAACAAAATGGTCGGCGGCGTAAGAAAATACAAAGTTGAATTTCTTTCCAAAGTCAAGTTTGCTGAACCTTCTCAGGAATCAAACACACACGGAGAAACAACTGAGTTTGGTACTCAGCAGATTGAAGGAACTATCGCAACACTGAACAGCGGTGAGTGGAGCAAAACAAAGACATTTACTTCGCACGCTGACGCAATTTCATATCTTGCAAGCTGCTTCGGTCAGACAACAACAGCAGAAACCTTCGCAGGAGACGGCACAACCGCCGCATATACGCTTGCACACTCACCTGCAACAATATTCACTGTAACTATCAATGGAACGCCTACAACGGCGTATACAGCGTCAGGAACGACGCTTACATTTGACTCAGCTCCTGCTGACGGTGCAGTAATCTATATTTCATACGGCTACAACGCATAATATAATGGGCTGGGGGGGGATTCCTCAGCCCATAAATTAAAATCAAAGGAGAGTTAATATGGAAAATACCGAATTCACATTCAACGGCAGAACATATACGCTCGTATTCAATCTTAACGTAATGGAAGCCATACAGGAAAAGTACGGTACACTTACAAAATGGGGAGAAGTAACCGGAGCAAACGGTGACGAACCTCAGATAAGCGCAATTATAGACGGTTACGAGATCATGCTTAATGAGGGTGAGGAAATCTTACACGAGGACGACTTCAAGCCTTTAACTCATAAGCAGGTCGGCAGAATTATTTCTGGTATCGGACTTGACAAAGCAACTGAGCTGTTAAATGCAGTTGTAAGCAAATCCACAGCAAGCGACGAAAAAAACGCATAATTCCCGATGATGATGAAATCGAAGAAAGTATTATTGACTTTGGTCG
>JAEEGH010028231.1_pt1 | contig 11058 bp, 11 predicted proteins | sample 9134181 | NCBI WGS metagenome assembly JAEEGH01 (sample SAMN16246544, study PRJNA631951) | gut metagenome | biome: gut microbiome; feature: rumen; material: DP-attached | host: Bos | place: Iran: Karaj | collected 2018-10
ACAAACAGGGGAGCGGCGACTCCCGGCAAGAAATATACATTTCACGCGAATCCCGAATATGTCAGATACATGGTCGATCTCGGAGTTGACCTCGTTTCTCTCGCCAATAATCACGCCAGCGATTACGGTCCCGAGTCGTTTGAGGATACGGTTTCCACGCTTAAAAACGCGGGCATACCCTATGTAGGCGCCGGTATGAATTACGAAGAGGCCTCACGCCCCGTTACTTTCATCATAAACGGCTACAAGGTCGGTTACCTTGCCTGCTGCGGAGTTGAATCGCCGATCAAAACACCCGTCGCGACTGAAGATTCCTACGGAATTCTCGGCTCCTACGACAACGGCAGGGGAATGGAGGAAGCAATCCGCAAAGCGAAGACAACCTGTGACTATGTAATCGCATATCCGCACTGGGGAATTGAAAGCACAACCTCGCTGACAAATGCCCAGCTAACAAACAGTAAAAAATGGATTGACGCCGGAGCCGACGCAGTAGTCGGAGGGCATCCGCATATTTTACAGGGATTCGAATTCTACAGAGGAGTTCCCGTTATATATTCGCTCGGAAATTTCTGGTTCAATACCAGATATCAGCCGACAGGACTTCTGAAGCTGATTATCGGCAGGGACGGGATGAAAACCGTTTTTGTTCCCGGCAGGCAGGCGGGCAGCGAAACTCACTATATGGCCGATGCCGCCGCGCGCCGCGCACTCTATGATGAGCTTGAGCGCTATCAGCCCTTCAACAAAGTCAGTATCGATGACGACGGCGTGATAACGGAGAAAATCGCATCGTAAAACCATCGTTTATTTAACTTATTATTCTAATTGAGAATTTACTATGAACAGGAACAATCCTACAAGAAACCGTATTAAAGGCTATGGCATATTATCTGCCGGAATACTTTGCTTTGCCCTGGGATGTTTTATAAACAATACAACTTCCCAACGTACGGCTGCTTACGCTTTATGCGCCGCAGGCATTATCATCTGTATCATATCAACAGTATGGATGATCAGAAAAGTCAGATGCCCTCATTGCGGAAAACTACTGCATCTTAAACTGTTTTATTCCAAAAGAACATGCCCGTATTGCGGAAAAGACACCGATATATGAAATAATTTAACCGCCTTCTTCAAGGAAGGCGGTCCTTATTTTATAATCTTTTGTATTTCTCCTCTAGCAAAACGCAGTTTTGCATAATAGTTTTTTATGCTCCGCATATCCTTATGCGGGGCGCCGGGGTCGTCGCCCCCTACACTGTTTTTGTAATACAACTTCTGTCATTCTGAGGCATTTATGCCGAAGAATCGCAGATTTAACGTTCGGTCCAAATCAAGCATCAAAAACATATTTGAATTGAAAAACCCGCATGGAGTTCCATGCGGGAAACGCTTTATCCCTTATTTTTATCCGTAAAAGCCAAAACATTTTGCTTCTGCCATATTATCAGGATCATAATACGGTTCTTCGCCTTCCCATTGCTGATGAAATCTAATTATCATAGTTTCATCAGTCTGAATAGTGACAAATACGCAGAATTTTTTATCTGGAAAATCATATTTAAGTTTGGCAAGCATCATTTTTCCGAGTTTTTCTCCCGAGCGGCAAAGACTATCAAAATCACATTTCTTGGGCTTATCAATTATATGTATATGATTATCCACAGCTTCCAGAGCCGTTCTGTCCATACCTTTTGTGGTTCTTTCTTCCGGATTCGGAAGGGTGTCCGGTTCGTCCAAAAACGAAGTATCAAAAAATTTATAAAATACATATTCATTTCCGGCTGTATCTTTTTTAGTTCGAAATTCAAAAAGACTTGTGATTGAATCAAGAAATTCAACCGGCTTCATTTTTTTATATATTAAATCCAAATCGTAATACATCTACATTCTCCTGTATTTTTCCTCAATTCTCTTGAGGATTGTCGCTGATGAAATCTGCATGATATATACCTTCTGTTTTCCGTCCTTTTCGCAGACGACGAAGGATTTGGGTAAATCGGTGCTGTAATCCTCGATTTCGCCCGCCTTTGACGCCTTTGATAGATAATCGTTGGTTATTGCGGCGGTTGATTTTGCGACCGTAGTCGTATCGAGGTCGAATATACCTATTATTTCATCGGTTTTCACGGCTTTTTCAGCGCTCAGATAAAGATACATCAGCCGATTTCCTCCGCTTTTCCGTTTTTTATTTCAAATATTTTACCCTTTTCTTTTCTTAGCAGAGTGGACGGCTCACAGCAGGTTATAAATACCTGACGATTATCAAGATAGTTGAGAATAAAGGTCTGGCGTTTTTCGTCAAGCTCGCTCATTACGTCATCGAGCAGAACAACAGGCGCCTCTCCGGCGGTCTTCTCAATCATTGATGCTTCGGCAAGTTTGAGAGCGAGGGCGCAGGAGCGCTGCTGACCCTGCGAGCCGTAAATCTTCGCGTCGCTGCCGTTTATCTTCAATATCAGATCATCGGCGTGCGGGCCGGAGGTTGTATAAAGCTTTCTTATATCCGATTCCCACGAGCGGTCTGTATTCGCACGCAGTTTCTCCGCTATATCATCAATGCTCATGTTTTCGGGCGAGAAATCATAGTAAAAATCAAATGTCTCTCTGCCCGAGCTCACTTCGCTGTAAATTTCAGAAGCGAGTTCATTGAGCTTTTCCGTATAATCGAGACGGTATTTGACTATCTTTGAGCCGAGTTTTATGAGTTCCTCTTCCCAGGGTTCAAAATAAAATCTGTTTTCCTTGCTCTTTTCGCCGAGTTTTTTGAAAAGATTATTTCTCTGATTGAGAGCGCGGATATATTTCGACATAATCAGCGCGTAATTCGGCTTCATAAGACTCAGGGCGACATCGAGCAGCTTGCGGCGCTCCGAAGGACCGTCCTGAACTATTCCGAGAGTAACGGGCGAAAACACTACCGCATAGAATGAACCCATAAGCGCACGCGGGGATTCTTCTTTAACGCCGTTCAATATCAGCTCTTTTTTCTGATTGATTTTTAACTCGGCGTTCTGTTCCCTTCCGTGTGAAATGAATTTTGTCTCGATTCTCGCCTCATCGCGGTCTTTTTTAATAAGCTGAATATTCTTCCTCGCTCTGAAGCTGTAAAAGCCGGTCATTATCCAGATGCTTTCAATCAGATTGGTTTTGCCCTGACCGTTTTCGCCGTAGATGATATTCATTTCATCGTGAGGAACAATATGAACCGATTCAATATTGCGAAAATCAAAAGAGGAATGGTCGGTAATTTTCATCTTCCATTCCTCCTTTATTTATACTACATTATATATTGTATTGTTGAATTCAACGCTGTCGCCGGGTCTCAGTTTCTTACCGCGCTGCGTGCAGATTTCGTTATTGACCTTAACTTCGCCTTCCTGCACCACTATTTTTGCGTGCCCTCCGGACTGAACTGCGTCAACGAGCTTCAGAAAAGCGTCGAGCCGGATGAATTCCGTATCTATTTTTCTGTTTACCTGCGTTTTTTCCGCAAGACGGACCTTAATCTTCATTCTTCAGCCTCACGGGAAGGATAAGGAAAATGAAACTGTCGCCTTCGCTCGGAACAACGAGAATCGGAGCTACCGGGCCGTTGAGCATAATTCTGACCTTATCGGTATCGCATACTCTGAGAACATCAAGCATATATTTATTGTTGAAACCGATGGTGCAGTCATCGCCCTGAATCTCAACGCTGAGCTTGTCGCTTGAAGCTCCGATAGAAGCATTACTTGAAAGAGAGATTGTATTATTCGCAAATACGCACTTTATGGGGCTCTTGAGGCGATCCGCAAGGATAAGTGATGTTCTGTCTATACTTTCGAGCAAAGCCATTGTATCGACGCTGACTACCGTCTTTGTGGATGACGGGATAGCCGATTTATAATTGAGAAAATCGCCGTCAAGCAGGCGGGAGATAATATCATAGCCGCCGACTTTGAATATAATATGTCTCTTGCCTACTGAAATACTGACGTTTTCCTCACCGTCGGAGAGAAGCTTCATAACTTCGTTGAGAGTTTTTGCGGGAACTACAAATGAAAGAGCCTCGCCGGAATAATCTATATTTTCATTTCTTATAGCCAGACGTACGCCGTCAACGGCAATAAGACGGATATGATTCTCTTCTATTTCAAATTTCACACCGGTGTGAATAACTTTTGCGTCTTTGACAGCAGCCGAGAATATGGTTTTCTTTATCATATCCTTTATAAGCGGCTGACTGAGCTCAAGATCATAGCCGGCGGTAATTGAAGGCAGCTCGGGATATTCCTCGGCGCTCATACCGATAATCTTGGTTTTGAATTCACCGCACTCAATCTCGGCAATCTGTCTCGCATCCGAATCAATATGCACGGGCTTATCGGGAAGCTTCCTGATTGTTTCGCTGAACATATGAGCATTGACTACCACTTTACCCGCTTCCTCAATATTGCAGGGAATGGTCGTGGTGATTCCCATCTCAAGGTCATAGCCGGTCAGAGTCAGCGCTCCGTTTTCGGCAGCAAGAAGAATACCCTCCACCGACGGGAAAGCTGTTTTTGCCGAAGTGGCTCTCTGGACTATCTGGCAGGCATCGGATAAATCAAATGAGTTACAGGTAAATTTCATAATAAGACCTCCGGTTATTCAATCAAATAATAAATATATATAGTTTAGTATTAATAGTAGGGGGAGTGAAAATGAGGTATAACGCCTGAAACCCTTGATAATACTGAACTTTTAAGCCGTCAGAATTTAACGGCGCAATTTGAATGAAATGTCAGCATTGTGAGTAAATCAGATTTGGGTGCAGAGAGTGAATTCTGCTGAAAAAATAGTGAAAATTTGAGTAAATTATCCGTTCACAAAACTCACGTGAATCTTATGTGAATTAATAAACTGACGGTTTTATAAAACAAAGCATTCACAATGCCGGGTGAAAGGTTTGTAGAAAACTAAATGTCTTTTCTGCCTTCCATTGCCCTGATAAGAGTAAATTCATCGGCAAATTCCAATTCCGCGCCGACGGGGATTCCGTAGGCAAGGCGCGTTACCTTGATGCCGAGAGGTTTAATAAGCTTTGAAATATACATTGAAGTAGCTTCTCCTTCAACGGTAGGATCGGTTGCCATAATTACTTCTTTGACAGTACCGTCGCCGAGGCGTGCAATCAGCTCTTTGATGCATATATCTTCGGGACTGATATCGTTCATCGGTGAAATAACGCCGTGAAGAACATGATACAGACCCGCAAATTCGTGCGTTTTTTCAAAAGCAATAACATCTCGCGGATCTTCAACCACGCAGATAACACTTTTATCGCGTTCCTTTGAAGAACAGATTGAGCAGACATCGTCATCAGTAAAATTACAGCAGATGCTGCATCTGTGAACGCTTGAGCGGGCGTTGTTTATCGCATCGATAAATGAATTCACTTCATCCTTATCCATATCAAGTATGCGGAAGGCAAGGCGCTGAGCGCTTTTTCTGCCGACTGATGGGAGAGAGGCAAATTTATCTATCAGATTTTCGAGAGAAGGTGTAAATCCCGCCATCAGAAGAGACCCGGGATTGAAAGGCCGCCCTTGGCTTTTTCCATACCCTGCTCCATGGCTTCGGTTGCCTTGCGGATGGATTCATTGGTTGCGGAAATGATTAAATCCTGAAGCATTTCGATATCGTCGGGGTCGACTATCTCGGGCTTGAGAGTGACAGCGGTAACCTCATGGGCTCCGGTGACGGTAACCTCTACGGCACCGCCGCCGACTGATGAAGTGAATTCGCTCGCTTCAATCTCGGCCTGGACCTTTTCCATATTTTCCTGCATTTCCTGGATTTTTTTCATCATATTGTTTGCGCCGCCCTGAGGAGCGCCGGGAATTCTTGCCTTCATTTATTATTCTCCTTCGCTGTTGAATTCATTGATTTTGCTTATCATATTCGCAAGCGGGGAATCATCCTTTTTTTCTTCCTTATCCGCTACGGTATTGATTACTATCTTGATATCCCTGCCGGTGATTTCGACTATTGCCTTCTTCAGATCTTTATAATGCTGTCTGTCATTATCTTTGGTAACAATGAAATCATAGAGCGCAGGGTTGCCTGTTTTGATAACAAGCTTGCCGTCCTTGACCGAGGCGGTTGTATCGGATAAAAGGCCGTAAAAAACGATATCCTTCTCGCCGATTTTTTCTATAATCTCGGGCCAGTCGGTAAAAGGACCGTCATCAAACCCGGAAAGTACGGGTACGGTCGGTTCCTGAGATGAGCTCTCCTGAGGAGAAGATGAAATTACGGGGGGAGCGATGGGCTTAGATTTTTCTTCCGCTGCCGCTTCCTGTTTTGTTTCTTTGACGGGTTCTGCCGCAGGAGCGGGGGTTTTCTCTGTTTCTGTCCCGGCAGATTTAACAGCGACCGCGCCGCTTAAAATCTGATTTATCTTTGCCTCAAGCTCCGCAAATTTCGCGTCCGTATCGGTAAGACTTATACTGCCGCCGTTCGAGGCGCACATTCTGATAACGGCCGCTTCACACTGAATTCTCTTATCGGTCGCGCCCCTGAGAGTCTTCGAGGTGCTGTTGATTATATCAATGCATTCGAGAATCTTTGACAATTTGAATTTTTTGGCTTCCGCCTTGTATTTTTCAAGCTCATTTTCGGAGCAGATAATAAGATCCTTGCAGTTATTGACGCTGAGAGCGACCATAAGATTTCTGAAATGGTCTGCGAGGCGGGAACAGATTCTGTCAACATCGCAGAAGCCGTTGTAAAGCTCATCCACAAGCTGAAGCACGGCAGTGAAATCGCGCTTTGCGATGCAGTCCGAGAATCTGAACATATATGAATTATTCGCAATTCCCGCCACATCGCTGACCGTATTCTCATCGATATTTTCGGTGACGGAAAGGCATCTGTCCATAATCGACAGAGCGTCACGCATGCCGCCCTCTGCGAGATTTGCTATAAGATTCGCGGCCTCTTCGGTAATTGTTACTCCTTCGCGCTCGGCAACATACTGAAGGCGGCGGACTATTTCGCCTGCCGATATTCTCTTGAAATCAAAACGCTGGCAGCGCGAGAGAATGGTTGCCGGAAGTTTCTGGAGATCGGTGGTCGCGAGAATGAAAATGACGTGTGCGGGAGGCTCTTCGAGAGTCTTTAAGAGGGCGTTGAACGCGCCCGTCGAGAGCATATGAACCTCGTCGATGATATAGACTCTGTATTTTGCGGTCGCCGGCAGGAAATTTGCTTCCTCACGCAGGTCCCTGATATTGTCAACGCCGTTATTTGAAGCGGCGTCAATTTCGATTACATCGAGGATGGAGCCGTTGTCAATCGCCTTGCAGATTTCACACTCGTTGCAGGGATTGCCGTTAACCGGATTGAGACAGTTTACCGCCTTTGCAAGAATCTTCGCGCAGGAGGTTTTTCCCGTTCCTCTTGAACCGGTGAAAAGATAGGCGTGAGAGATTCTTCCGGTCGAAAGCTCATTTCTGAGTGTTTTGGTGACATGGGGCTGACCGTAAACTTCATCAAATGTTGACGGCCTCCATTTTCTGTACAGCGCCTGATACATTACGGTCCCCCCTTTAAATAAAACTTTCCCTTGATCATATGGCGGCAGGCAGACTGTGGCGCACAAGACTGACCGCTTAATGCTGCTCGGTTCACCCGCCTGACATGGTTCACGGCGCCCTGTCGCACAGGACCCACACGCCACATGATTAAAGAAGAGCCCTTTAATCTTTATTATTATAATATATACTATTCTCAATATCAAGTAAAAATTCATTATTTTACAAATTATTTCATATTTTATTGAGCTTTCAGGTTGATAACAGCCGTATTTGGTGGTATTATTTATGAGAATAAAACAAACGGAGAAAAGCCATGACCGAAAAGCTTTATTACAAGGATCAATATATAAAAGAATTCAGAGCAAACGTTATCTCCTGCGGGAAAAACAGGGATAACTTTGAAGTGATTCTCGATAAAACGGCCTTCTTCCCCGAGGGCGGCGGCCAGCCGGGCGACAGAGGAATTATCGGCAATGCAAAAGTAATTGATACCGTTGAAAAAAGCGGGGAGATAATTCATATCTGCGAGGGCGAAGTTTCCGGAGAAGTCAACTGCGAAATTGACTGGGATTTCAGATTTCTGAATATGCAGCAGCATACGGGCGAACATATTTTCTCGGGAATCATGCACGCCGAAACAGGCTTCGACAACGTCGGTTTTCATATGAGCGAAGATGATGTTACTGTTGATTTCAACGGTCCGGTAAGCTCTGAAACGCTTGATATTGTTGAAAAAAGAGCTAATGAAGCAATCTGGAAAAATATTGCTGTTGAAGAGATTCTGCCCGGTGACGACGAGCTTGAAAACTACGATTACAGAAGCAAGAAAGAGCTCACGGGGCAGGTGCGCCTGATTAGAATCGAGAGAGTCGATCTCTGCGCCTGCTGCGGCACTCACACCGCCCGCACCGGCGAGGTCGGGACGGTAAAAGCCGTCAATATGATGAAATACAAGCAGGGTGTGAGAATCTGGCTGAAAATCGGTGCTCATGCGCTGGCGGATTACAGGGAAAAGAATGAAAGCGTATATGATATTTCGGCTCAGCTCTGCGCGAAAACAGGCGAGGTTGCGGATGCTGTCGCAAAGCTGAAGGACAGAATGTCACGCGAGCATCTTAAATACAATGAGCTGAAGAAAAAATACTATGAGCTGAAAATCGAGAGTTCAGATGCCGGAAACGCCGTGATTTTTGATGACTCGGGCTCTGCTGATGACGCGAGAATGATTGCGGATATGCTCGCGGATAAATTCGGCACGGGCATCGCCTTTTCGGGCGATGACGAAAACGGATATAAATATGCTGTGGTTGTCAGAGACGGCGACGCGCGGGAAAAGGGCAAAGCAATCAATGCCGCGCTTAACGGCAGGGGCGGCGGAAAGCCCGAAATGGTTACGGGAACGGTCGCAGCAAGCGAGGCGGAAATCAAAGCTTTTTTCGGGATTGATAACTGAATATTAAATTGAAAAGGCACGGTTCAACCGTGCCTTTTTGCTGTTAATTTATGATATTTTATACTGTAACATCGGCGAAATCCGCGCCGGTATATTCCGCAAGGGAGAGCGGGTTCAGGCCGAGCATAACTCCGCGCTGGCCTGCGCTGACGTAGATTCTGTCAAACAGCGTCGCCGTCTCGTCTATCGCGGTCGGGAACTGCTTTTTCATGCCTATCGGCGAACATCCTCCGCGGACATAGCCGGTTGTTTTCAGCAGATCCTTCACGTGAATCATTTCGACCTTCTTTTCGCCGAAATGTTTTGCGGCTTTTTTCAAGTCCAGCTCGTCCATCGCGGGAATGCAGCAGACTCCGAAACCGTTTTTCTCGCCCGTGATTACAAGCGTTTTGAAAACGATATCCTTGTCTATTCCCGTTTCCGTGATTATATGAGCGCCCGATAAATCGCTCTCGTCAACCTCGTATTCAACCGCCTCATATTCAATACCCGCCGCTTCGAGCAGGCGCATTACATTGGTCTTTATCATTTTTTCGAAATTCTGAACGAGAAGGAATATTCCTTGAAACTCTGCAGTTTATAGGGCTTGTGAAGGTATGCGGCGCCCGGCATATCCCCGCCGACGCCCCTCTGCGCTCCGTCGATGCAGAGAGTGAGGAAATCATCCTCTTTCAATTCAAAGAGATGCTTGGTTTTGTCGAGTTTCTCGGGGGTATATTTGCCGAGATTGAAGCCGAAGGGAATGTCCATCGCGTCAATTCTGATGCCGTTGCCGTCATTGTCGGTTATTGTGAGATTTCTGACATCGGTGCGGTGGCCGTTTTCCTGCGGGCGCATGTATCTGTGTTCAAGTTCATCCACATCTGCCTTGTGAATCGCGATTCTCGCGCCGGTTTTGCGGTCGATATATGTTTCCTGCGGGCCTCTGCCGTACCATTCGGCGTTGCGTAAATCCTTTATAATACCGAGGCGCATGCCAACCTTGAGCATCGGCAGGAAAAGTCCTTTTGCGGTGTGTGAAACGGTGATATCACCCTCGGGAGAGAACAGATATTTTGTCTCAACTCCCGAAACAAACGGCGCAGTCCATTTTACCTTAACCTCAACGCCCGAGGGGGTTGAGGCGGCCTTTACTGAGGCGGCGCGGGTCATCGCAGTCGTGCGTTTCCACTGATAGAGCGGGTGAATTCCCGAAAGAGCGGGGACAAAATTCAGATATTCAATATCATTATCGGTCAGCGCGCGGAAGAAATCGGGTTTCATGGGCTTGAGAATATACTCTCTGCCGTCATATTTGAGCGAGGCGAGAGCGCCGTCCTTTATCTCCGCGGTGAAAGCGTCGCCCTTGAGCGAAACGCTTCTGCCTGCCTGCTTGTATTTGAGCGAGCCGTTCGCGGGTTTTACCGCCGCGGCCGTTTTTTCTCTGAGAATTATCTGTGAAAAGCTTGTCTCATAGCCGGCATCCGCCCAGGGTTTCGCGGTTTTAAGTCTGAACGAAACGGTCAGAATCAGCTCGCCGTCGGTATATTTCGCGGCTTTATAGGGCAGAACGACAGTCTCATCAGTCATCGGCGGAATAACGAGATTGTCAATTTCTCCGCTTTCAACTGTCTCTCCGTCAACCGCGAGGGACCACGCGAAGGTCCAATCGGATGTATCGACAAAGTAATTCTTGTTTCTGATTGTAATTTTGCCGCTCTGAGCGTCGGCGTCAACGGCTTCGAGATTTGAATAAACTTTCTTTACTTCCCAGTATGAGGGCTGCTCCTGCCTGTCGGCAGTGATAATTCCGTTTGCGCAGAAGTAGTAGCTGGTGTTGCCCTCGTCGAAATCGCCGCCGTAGAGCCATTTTTCCTCGCCGTTTTCAACCTTTCTTATGCTCTGGTCAACATAGTCCCAGATGAAGCCGCCGGCCATGTGATCGTATTTTTCAAAGTCGTCGACATATTCCTTGAAATTGCCGAGGCTGTTTTCCATCGCGTGAGCGTATTCGCAGTAGATTACGGGCTTGTCGGCGTATTCATCCGCTCCTATGGGCTT
>JAEEGH010028233.1_pt1 | contig 11057 bp, 8 predicted proteins | sample 9134181 | NCBI WGS metagenome assembly JAEEGH01 (sample SAMN16246544, study PRJNA631951) | gut metagenome | biome: gut microbiome; feature: rumen; material: DP-attached | host: Bos | place: Iran: Karaj | collected 2018-10
ATCTTCATTTTGATTGTCCTTCCGTTCTTCCATATTTCCGTATTTCTGTATTTTCGTATTTTCGTATCAGACCGCCCGTAACGGCGCGGCCCGTCAGATATTGACCTTTATCTCTTTCCCGGAGAGCTCGTACTGGCGGAACCTGACTCCGGCGCTCATCAGCATGCGCTTCGAAGCGATGGTGGAATCAGTCCCGGCGTATTTGTCGCTCAGGTAGATTATCTCGGATATACCCTTCTGGATGATGGCCTTGGTGCATTCGTTGCAGGGGAAAAGCGTCACGTAAACTCTGGCGCCTTTTAAGGATCCGCCGTTGTAGTTGAGGATGGCGTTCAGTTCCGCGTGGCAGACGTAAGGGTACTTGGTGTCAAGAAATTCTCCGTCCCTTTCCCAGGGATAATCGTCGTCGGAGCAGCCGAAAGGCATACCGTTGTAACCCAGCGAAAGGATGCGGTTGTCCTTATCGACGATGCAGGCTCCCACGCCTGTGTTGGGATCCTTGCTCCGCTTAGACGAAAGGATGGCGATCCCCATAAAATATTCGTCCCAGGTGAGATAATCGCTTTTTTTCATACAGACCTCCGGGCGCCGAAAATGGCGCTTTAAGCAAACGGACAGAAGCAGGCTCTACCCATTTGGTTGATTATACCACAATATTTTCGTTATGTAAATTTACAGTTTGCGGTTAAGGTTTCACTTGTAAATAACGGCCCGGTATGTTAATATTTTTCACGGAGAAATTATTTAGTTCAGAGGTCGTTTTTGATGAGAAAATACCGTTTAAGGATCGGGCTGGACGTTGACGACGTTTTATATGAGTGCAATTCGTACGCGCTGGAGCTTCTGAAGCAAAAGTACGGCGACGACCCTGTGTTCGACATCGAGCGCATCCGGTCCTGGGGCCTCCAGGGCAACCTCGCGGACGAGCGCCTCAAATATTTCAGCGACCCCGATTTCGTTGCCAGCCAGCCCATGTTCCCGGGCGCCCAGAAGTTCGTCAGAGAGCTTTGCGAACTGGCAGACGTGTTCTTCGTTACGGCGGTCCCGGCAAACTGTATGAGCGCCAGGGCCAAGCGGCTTCGTGAAGATTTTCCGGAAGTTCCCGCGGGCAACCTGCTGATCGGCACCCGAAAGGATATCGTCAATCTCGACATCCTCCTGGACGACGCTGCGCACAATATCTCATCTTCCCAGGCCTCCTACCCCGTACTTATGAGACAGCCCTGGAACTCCGGCCTTTCCGGACTCCTCTCCGTCAATTCATACGGCGATTTCATTCACCTGGCCAAGATGATCGGTAAATCTTTCGTGGAGAAGAAACCTGACCTCAGAAAAGGCGGAGTGCTCTGCCTGGTAGGTCCCTCCGGCACCGGAAAGACGAAGATCTGCAGCGAACTGATCAAAGATCCCATGTTCGTGCGGCCGATATCTACCACCACGCGTCCCAGGCGTGTTGACGAGCCCGGCCGCTCCTACAGATTCATTTCTGAAGAGCAGTTTATCAAAGAAAAAGACGCGGGAAGGTTCATCGAGACCACCGTTTATTCCAGCTACTATTTCGGCACTTCCGACCGCCAGATCTCCCCTATCGTCAGATCCGGAAAGATCGCCGTCATACCCATCGACATCTGCGGCGCCATCTCTATGAAAAAAGTGTACCGCTCCAGGGCCTGCCTCGTGTTCACGGACAGGGACAAGCAGAACATATTGATGGACATCATCAGCCGCGACACCACCGACGAAGACAAAGTCCACCGCATGATGTCCCTTGACCTGGAATTGCGGAATATAGAATTCTGCGATTTTGCCGTGCGTTACGACGAAGGCCTTGACAAATGCGTGGAAAAGATCAAAGAAGAATTGCGAATCGCTGCAAGGAGAAACCCAGATGTTTGAAGAAGTTGCCCTGGCTTTATCTGAATACGGCACCGTGATCATCCACAGGCATTCCAGGCCCGACGGAGACGCGCTGGGCGCTCAGCTGGGGCTTGCGGCGCTTATAAGAGACAACTTCCCCGGTAAAAAAGTATTCGTCGTTGGCGATGCAGCCGGACGGTACACTTTTATGAAGGGCTCCGTAATGGATCAGGTGCCGGACAACGCATACGAAGGCGCTCTGGCTTTCGTGCTTGACTGCGGCGCTTCTCATCTGGTGTCCGACGAAAGGTATAAAAACGCAGCCAGGACCATAAGGATCGATCATCACCTCTATTGCGAAACTTTTACTGACGTAGAGATCGTAGACAGCTCGTTCGAAAGCGCTTCGGGCATGATCGCCCAGCTGGCCGTGGAGTGCGGCTGGAAGATTACCAAGGATTCTGCCGAGGCAATGTTTACAGGCATGGTCACGGATTCCGGCAGGTTCCGTTTCGATTCCACCTCCCCCAGGACTTTGCGCCTGGCGGCAACGCTGCTTGAGCAGAACGTGGATACGGTGTCACTCTACCGCGAGCTGTATTCGGAAGATATGGAGGCGCTGAAACGCAAGGCCGTATTCATTTCTAAGATCAAAAAATACAAGGACAGTGCAGTTGCATATATGATCCACACGGCTGAAGAGATCCGGGCGCTCGGTATGGATGCCTTCTCCGTTTCCAGAGGCACGGTCAATATCATGGCGGACATCTGGGGGATCGATGTCTGGGTCAATTTCACCGAGGACGACGGCAAGTTCCTTTGCGAGATCCGTTCCGCCGTTAAAAACATAAATCCGATCGCCGTCAAATACGGAGGCGGCGGTCACAAGAAGGCATCCGGCTGCTCCGTGCCCGATACGGAAACGGCGTTCAGGCTGCTGGAAGATCTAAAAGTATTGACCGAGACCGACGGAGAATGACAGGCATAAAACATTGCCGCGGCCGAGAGGCAGGCAGCATATATACACGATAAGGTGTCAACAAAAATGAGTTTACAGATCAAGAGAAAGATTTTGGCCGAGATAAAGAACGCGGACACCGTGATCATTGCCAGGCACAAAAAACCTGACGGCGACGCGGTGGGTTCGACGATGGGTTTGAAAGGCATACTGGAATTGTCCTTCCCCGAAAAGAAGATATTTATCGACCGGGAAGACGAGTGCGACTATACAGCCTTTTTAGGAGACGAAGGCCCGATACCGTCAGACGCGGATTACGAAAAGGCACTTGTGATCGTGCTCGATTGCGGCAACGTGGAGCGTGTCTCCGGATCGAGAGTTGCCAGCGGGAAAAGGCTTATTAAGATCGATCACCATATAGATATGACGCCTTACGGCGATATCAGCTGGGTCGAAGAAGAGCGTTCTTCCGTGTGCGAAATGGTCACTGAATTCTGGCATACTTTCAGGAAGGAACTTAAGATCGACAAGGCCGCGTCAAGTTGTCTGTACGCCGGTATGGTGACCGATTCCGGCAGGTTCAAATACCCCGGTACTTCCCCGCAGACGCTTCGCCTGGCGTCGTACCTTCTTGAGCAGGATATCGATATGGATCTGATATATATGAACCTCTACATCGACACCATCGACGTGGCGAAGTTCGAGGCTTATCTGATATCCAAAATAGAACTCACCGAGAGCGGCGTGGCGCATCTGTTTATCAGCCGCAGGCTCAGGAAAGCGCGGGGCCTTACGCTGGAAGAAGCCAGCAATACCGTAGGAGTTATGGATGCCATAAAAGGCAGCCTGATCTGGATCGCGTTTATCGAGAACGACGACGGCTCCGTGAGGGCAAGGATCAGGTCCAGGTTCATCGACGTTCAGAAACTTGCCGCGCAGTTCGGAGGCGGAGGCCACGAGAATGCCAGCGGCGCCACGCTTAAGGAGCAGGAAGAGGTCAATATACTGCTTGGCCGTGCGGACGAATTGCACGCCGCGTTCAAAGCCGAAAATACGGAGCTTTTCTGAGCTCCGTTTTGACAGGGTCAATTAAAGAGGTACGAGTATGAGGATATTGCTTACAAACGACGACGGAATAAACGGAGAAGGCCTGGCAATGCTTGCCGCCTGGATAACCAGGAGGAACTTCGGCGAACTGGTGATCGCCGCTCCCGGCAAAGAGCAGAGCGCTTCGTCAATGAGCATCAATTTTCACAGGCCTTTTCGCATCGAAAAGACGACGCTGTTTTCCGACATTGCCACCGAGACCTACGTGGTGGATTCCACTCCCGCCGATTGCGTCAGATTCGGCCTCGACAGGCTTGGCCGGTTCGACCTGGTCTTTTCCGGCATCAATAAAGGCGTCAATATCGGCCAGGACATCTGTTATTCCGGGACCTGCGGAGCCGCATTCGAAGCCAACACTTCCGGCGTGAAGGCAGCCGCTTTTTCTACGGAACCCTGCGCTTTCGATACCGCCGAACCAATGCTTGATCCCATCTGGGATATGATAACCGAAAGGCGCATGTTCGATTTTACGAATATGATCAATATCAACATCCCCAAGGACCCCTGCGGCATAGCGTTCGTTTCTCAGGGCGGTCCATATTACCGTGACCATATAGTTCCCATCGGCGAAAACGTTTACGAGGCCCAGTTCTACGTGCCATATATCAAAGAAGAGCATCCCGAAGTAGAAACGGACCTGGACGCGTTCTTCCGCGGCATATGCTCCATTACTCCCATGCATATCGACAGGACGGACTGGAAAGCGATGATGAATATACTGGGATAATGATCCGGAATCGAACGACCCGGCCGGTCCCCCGCCCAGGCGCCAGGGCCGCGCAATGGCAAAAACAAAAAGCAGGCTGACGAGAAAACGTCAGCCTGCTTTTCTTATTCGACCGTCAATGATGCGAAATCTTTATCGCAGCGAAATAATTTTTAAAATCGGTCAATCTGTCACACGGCCAGTTCCTTTTTGAGCACCACCACTGCCGCCATAGCGATCACGGCGATAGCCGCAAAACCGATCACGAACACATTGTCGCCCGTCTGAACGTTGGGCTTCTCGGCCTTGACCACGTTGTCCAGCGTGCAGCCCTGAACAAACTCGTAAGTTCCGTTGTAGTTCTTGAATGTGCCGGAAACGGTGATCACGTCGTAGACTTCCAGTCCGTCGGCGCCTTCGCCGGCAAGACGGTAGCACATTACGGGATACTCGGGATATCCGTCTACGACCATGGTAACGGTGATGTTGCCGTGCTGCTCGCTGTAAGCCGTGTCAACGGAAATGATCTTGCCGGTGAGGGTGTAGACATCGCCCAGCGCAGCGCCGTTCTCAAGGGCGTAAAGCCTCTTAAGGATCTCCTCGGGAGTAAGTTTGGAAACGTCCTCTTTCTCCTTCTCCACGTGAGCGTAGCTGTCGAGCGTGCAGTTCTCCTTGAACTCTTTAGTGCCGTTGTAATCGGCGAGATAGCCGGTCACGGTGATGGTGTCGTCAACGTCGATGATGTCTACTCCGTCTCCTACCATGCGGAAGCACTGTACTGGTTTGTCCTCGAAACCTTCAACGGCGATGGTGACGGTCACGTTGTTGAACCTGCTGCTGTATATGGTATTGACGGCAGTGATCTTGCCGGTGAGAGTGTAGGGGCCGCCGTAGAGCGTTTCGCCCTGGCCAAGCTCGTAAAGCTTCGTCAATATCTCTTCGGGAGTCTTAAGTTCGGGCTGCTCGGGCTCGGTCCCGGGATCCGCGGCGGGAGCGGTGTAGCTGTCAAGCGTGCAGCCTTCCTTGAACTCTTTCGTTCCTTTGTAGTCGCAAAGCGTACCGGTAACGGTGATCACGTAATCTTTTTTGATGACGTCAGCGCCCTCACCCTTCATACGGAAGCACTGGACGGGTTTGTCCTCGAATCCCTCGACTGCGATCGTAACGGTAACGTTCTGGAATTTATCATTGTAGTCGATATCGACGCTGGTTATCTTTCCGGTAAGGGTGTAGGGGCCGCCGTAGAGCGTCTCGCCCTGAGCGAGGCTGTAAAGCTTTGTAAGGATCTCTTCCGGAGTCTTAAGTTCGGGCTGCTCGGGCTCTTCCGGCTCGGTGGAAGGCGGCGTGGAAGGCTCGGTGGTCGGAACGGTACCGGCCTTATAAGTCACTTTGATAGAAGCGAACCTTGCCTGACTTGCGCCTGTGGGATTTGTAATTACGACCTTGTCATCGGTTCCGGTCCATGTGAGAACAACGTCGGAAAGCTCGGATTCCCCGGAATCGAACGAGAGGTTCCCCGTATTAGAAGTATCGGAAAAAGTGATCACGACGGCGGTGACCACGTTGCCGTCTCCGGCGGAGATACCAAGTGTGTTGCCGGCGTAAAAACGGATCGCGGAACCTTTGTCATAATATTTGGGCGGGTTATTGTTTGTCCCCTTATTGAACTCAAGAGTGACCGAACCTGAAGTGATCGTATTCATATCCTGCGCGTTTTCGAAGCCCAGCTCGCTGGTAACTATCTCTACGGTAGTCTCCTCATCCGCGAAGGACGGCATCGCAGCGCACGCCAGCGCCAGTACCAGCGCCAGGATCAATGCAATTGTTTTTCTCATGTTTTCTCCCCTTTTCTCGGCTGTTTATGCCTTGCAGCGTTATTATAGCACTTTATCGCCGGTTTGTAACCACTAATTAGTTACAGACCGGCGATTATTTATAAAATATCATTTAACGATGACACAGCCGGAAGTAAACTCGAAAAGTCCGTCAGGTTTGCCGTTGTCAACGTAATTCATAAGCGTGCCTTTTACGGTTACCGTATCTCCCACGGCAAGCTTGTCGGCCCCGTCGCCCTTCAGGCGGAAGCAGGTTACGGGATACTGATCCAAACCGTCAACCACGATCACGACGGTTATGTTCCCGTACGATTCGGAATAAGCGGTGGGTATCTCGGTGATCACGCCGGTGAGCGTGTACTGGTTGCCGCCGTCAAGCGTGGCGCCTTTTTCAAGGGCGTACAGCGCTTTCAGGATCTCCTCGGGAGTCGTGTATGCGTTGCCCTTGTCCTCGGACACGAAATCGATCTTGTCAAGCGTGCAGCCTTCGGCATACTCGTAGGTTCCGTTGTAGTTCTTGAACTGTCCGGTGACGGTGATGATATCGTCAACTTTGATGGTATCGGCACCCTCGCCTTTAAGCCTGTAGCACATTACAGGCTTGTCGTCATATCCGTCAACAACGATGGTGACGGTCACGTTGGAGTAAGAAGGGTTGTAAGGCGTATTTACAGTCTTGATCTTACCGGTAAGGGTGTAGGACTCGGTGGTGGTCTTTCCGCTTTCGACTGCATAGAGTATGTTCAGTATGTCGCCGGAGGAGAGATCCGGATTATCAGTAGGTGCCTGAGTGGGTTCGGGAGTCGCCGCGGGCTCGTCCGTAGGTTTGTCGGTAGGCTGCTCGCCTCCGGAACCTTTAACGATATCGGAAACCACGCAGCCTGCGTCGAATTCGATAGTGCCGTTGTAGTTCTTGATGTTGCCCGTTACGGTGATGGTGTCGCCCTTTTCAAGTGTAGCGGCTCCGTCGCCGGTGAGGCGGTAGCACTGTACCGGCTTGTCGGCCAGATCGCCGACCACGATGGTGACGGTGATATTGCCGTACTGCTCGTTGTAAGGAGTGTTGATATCGGTGATCTTACCGGTAAGGTTGTAGGTGCCGTCAAGTTTCTCTCCGGCGCCCAGCTTGTAGGCTTCGGCAACCAGATCTTCCATGGACATATTGGCAGCCATGACCTTGATTTTGAATTCCTTGGAAGCGGTCTCTCCGCCGCAGGAAGCGGTAACGGTCACGACAGCCTCGGTGATAGCGTCCTGAAGCTTGATATCCAGCTTTCCGCCGTCGATCTTAGCGGCGGGAGTTTCGGATACGGTCCAGGCGAACGTTACGTCGGAATATTCGGCGCCCGCATTTGCCAGATCGATCACGGTATCTGCGTTGACCGCGTTGGGGATGCTCAGTTTGTTGAGCTCGTTGGCGATCTTCTCGGATGCGGAAACGTCGGAGGATACAACGGTAACGGCTCCGGCACAGGGATAGATCAGAGCTTCTTTATACCAGGCGATGGGGCCTTCCACGTCAACTGTGTAACCTACGGCAAGTTTCTCGTACTCGGCCTTCATCTCGTCCAGCGTGAGAGTGTTGGAAGTGGAAAGATAGATCCTGAATTTAACGTTGTTCTTTACAAGCGTTACGTAAACGGATCCGGCGCCTTTCTCTACGTACGTATCGGCGGTGTTGGAGTTCCATTCTACGGCGGTGACTTTAGCTCCTGTGAGCGTGGCGATCATGCCCTGGTACTGGTCGAGGACGGTATTGAGATTCGCGCCTTCGGTGAAATACTTGTCGATGGACTTCTTAACGACTTCGCCCTTCTGGGGATTGCCGTCAGCGTCGGTGATGACAACGTAGGTACAGCCGGTGCCCATCTCGCGGAAACCGTTGTAGAGCGAAGTGGTGCCGTTGACAACGATCACGTTGCCGATGGCAAGATCTTTATCGCAGGCTTCCTGGGACTCGCATTTGAGCCTGTAGGCGAAGTAGCCGTGCTCACCGTCAAGGTCCTGAAGGAACACGCCAACGTTCTGGTTGGCCGCGTTGTAGGGATACTTGGCAACCACGATGCCTCGGATGTTCATCGCGGTGTCGTTGGTGTGCTCTGCCCAGTAGGCCCAGTTGGCGATCTCGAAAGCGCCGATCTTGTAGTTGAGCACGATATCCTTGGAGGTGAAGTCGCCGCCCTTGACGTTTCCTTTAAGAGTGAAAGCCGTCTCTTTATCGGCGAACTGATCGACTTTAACGTTGACCTTGTCTCCGGTGCCCTGCTCCAGCGCTACCAGTCCGTCTCCTCCTTCAAGGGTCCATTCCACAGTAAGGTCCCGACCCTCATAGTCGACGATGGCGGGCAGCGTGAAATCCGCGGCAACTGTGTTGTTCTCTCCGGGTTTGTTGAACTCGAAGATCATATCCGCGGCTTCGTCGACGAGCGCCTGCGAAAGCTCGGAAGCTTTGTTGTCGTCGCCGGGTTTGTCCTTGGTGCCGCAGGCCGCGAACAGCATTGCCAGCGTCAATACGGCAGCGATGATTGATAATAATTTTTTCATACCGATTTCCTTTCTTTATCACTTAAAGGAGACGTCGCCCAGCGTAAACAGTTTCAGCTGAGGTTTTCCTTCATATTGCGTTATGATCCCGCAAACGTCCATGGTCTTGCCGGCGAAATATTCTTCCGTAACCAACTCGCCGTCTTTCTGGAGCACCACCGTGCGCACGGTGACCGTTGTTCCGTCGGGAGCAGAGCAGGTCAGCGTCATGGCACCCATGCTGGAAGAGGTCTCGTTGGTGGTGGTGTAGATGGAATTGACCTTCAATCCTTCCAGCTTGACGAAGGTATTTTCCAGCATCTCGTTGTCGTTGATATCTTTCGCCGAGATCAGCGTAGGTTTGACTTCCACGTTTTTCTCCAGCACCTGTGTGTCGTCGTCGGTGGGATTGATCATGGAGAAAGAGAGGCCAGAGACCTGGAAGCCGAAATTCTCGTTGTTGTCCGCCGTTCCGGTTATCCGGAGCCTGTATCCGGGCACCAGGAATTTGGGAGCCAGCGAGGCATATCCGCCGTAAACGTAGACGCCGTAATACTGCTGCGTATCCTCGTCGAATTCCTCCACGTATATGCCGCCGCCGCTTTCTTTGGTCACAAGCCCTTCGAACCGGACTTTAAGGCCGTGGTAGGCGCTCTTGTTGGTCACCAGCGCCTTGATGGTCAGCTCGATGGTCTCGCCGTAATAGAACAGCGGATCCTGCTTGCCCGAGAACAGATTCAGGCGCTCGGACCTGGCGCTGGTAAGGGCTTCCATTGCCACCGAACCGTACCGGTTGGAAGAAGAACTTTTACCCATTGCCAGGCCTTCCGAAAGCAGCTCGATATTGAGGTTGCGCCACTGGCCGCTGTCCGACGTCTTGTACCAGACCCAGGTCAGGTAACGGCCGTTGGAATCGGTCAACGCCCTTCCGTCTTCGTCGCTCTGGAGCACGATCTGCGTGGCGTCCTTCAGCTTGCGCTTCGTATATACCGACGCGGGCTTTCCCCAGGGCTCCACGCGGCCCGTGGATTCCGGCGTGTCAATGGCGATGAACCTGGCCTTTATTACTTCCGTGTGGCTGTAGTTCCAGAAATGCACCGTGTCGCCGTCGATATGCTGTTCCAGCGTCACCAGACCTTTTCCGGTCTTCTCGAAATCGGCCTCGATATTCGAGTCGTCGAGCGTGACCATAGTGGCGAAGTCAGGCAGCGAGCTGTCTCGCACGTACACCCATTTGCTCTCGTCGATGGCTTCCGGATCCGAAGTAGTTACGGGATCCTTTCCGCCCGGATCGATGCGGCAGGCGGCGAAGCATCCGGCAGCCACTATGAACGCCATCAGAAACAGCGCTGTTTTTATTAAAAATTTCTTACTCATTTTACAGTCCGTTTCTCCGTGTCAAACGGAAAAGCTCCCGTCCGCAGCCGGTACGGCCGTCCGTCAACGGTTCAGCGATACGCACCTGTTGTACGCGTCCTGGAACAGCTGTTTCAGCGCGGCTTCGGTGGTACCTTCGCCGGAGGAAATGTAATTGACCAGCAGCTGTCCCACCTGGTCGCGGGCGTCGGAAGAACCGATGAACGCGGGAGAAGTGAAGTATGCCTGCTCCTGCTCCATACAGATCTTGGCGGAAAGGGCCGCGATGCCTTCTTTATTGTTGTTGGCGCCGCTGAGGAATTCGGCGTAGGGCTCAAGGGAGAAAGTTGATTTCAGTACGGGAACGTAGCCGGAAGCCATGGAGAATTCAGCCTGGAACTCGGGAGAAGTGAGCAGGTATTTCAGGAACAGCCAGGCGGCATTGTTTACGTTCACGTCCTTCTGCTTGAGCATGCAGATGGAGGGACCCTGGGAGATGACTTTCTTGTTGGAAGCGTCTGCCTGAGGTATCTCGGCGATGCCTACTTCGAAAGGATACGAACCGTCGTCGTTCTTGGCGGGGCACTGATGCACGGCGCCTGCGGAAGAACCGATGGAGATGTAGGAATGTACCACGATGCCTTCGTCGTTAGGAGAAGTGTTGGTGAAAAGGCCGGAAGTGTAGGAGCCGTAGATAGCCTGCGTAGTGAGGAGG
>JAEEGH010028237.1_pt1 | contig 11055 bp, 11 predicted proteins | sample 9134181 | NCBI WGS metagenome assembly JAEEGH01 (sample SAMN16246544, study PRJNA631951) | gut metagenome | biome: gut microbiome; feature: rumen; material: DP-attached | host: Bos | place: Iran: Karaj | collected 2018-10
GCAAGAAGTACGGCGCGCAGCCCTCCGCCTTCATCATCAAGCAGCCGGGTTCGGACCTCACCGAGCAGGACGTGCTGGACTACTGCAACGGCAAGATCTCGTGGTACAAGATCCCGAAGTACATCGCCTTCGTGGACGAGTTCCCGCTGAACGCCGCGGGCAAGATCAAGAAGTTCAAGCTCAGGGAGATGGCCTGCGAGCTCTGGCCCGACGCATGAAACACAGGGGGATATCCCCCGCATTCCATTTTATTCCATTTTCGGGGATCATCATCCGTACACCGTGAGGCTCACCGATACGATCCCTCCGACGGTGTCGATGTCGCGCATGCACTCCGACACGGGGTTCCCTCTTCCCTCGCCGAACTCAAGCACGGTCCCGCGGTACTCGAGCCTCATGACGTACCCGTACCTGTCGGTGAGTATGTCCCCTATCACGCCTCCGAGGTAATCCTCCACGAACCCTGTGTCCCCGGATGCAATGGAAACGGCGCACATGTCCCAGACGTTCATCGGTCTGTCCCCGCTGCCCTCCGCGATAAGCTCCGACGACAGGGTGATGCGGGATACGGAATCGCAGACCTCCGAGGCATCGGGACCCTCCGGTCCGTCATGCGGGACGGCGGTGAAGAGCATCATCGACACCACCGCAAGAACGGTGACGAATATCACCGCGTCGAGGGTCGCCACCATCCCCTTCCCGTTCATGCGAATGCTACCACCTCGTAGCTCGCCAGAACGGTGGTCCCGTCGTCGCAGGGTATGGACGTCGTTCCCCTCACGAACGTGAAATCGGAATCTGAGGATCCTCCCAGCGACAGGCTCGCCTTGTTTATGTCTCCCGCGGTCTCGATCCTGATGACCATGGATGTGTATCCCTTCCTCACGCACTCCTCCTGCACGTATGATTCGTCAATACCGGTGATCTCCCCGTCCTCGACGCGGAGGGAATCCAGGAAATCCGTCGATATCCTCTGCTCTTCCTCATCGGTGCTCAGGCTGTATGCGAACACGCTCATGAAGACCGTCAGCGCGACCGTGACGACCATCATCGCCATCATCGTCTCCGCGAAGCTTCCCTCCGCGCGCTTGTCCATTCTCATGGAATACACATCGCGCGGGGTGCGTGATATAAAGGGGATGCTAACTGTAGCGAGTTAGCTCCCCGACGCCGTTGCGGGAACGGGGCGAAGGATGTCGGTACGATCGGGCATCTTTTTATATCTGTAGAACGCTGAAAACCATGAACTTGACCGGCCGTCTTGCGGCGGCCGTAAATGGTTTACTTCAACAGTTCGCCTAATAGCCGAACTGCTGTAAGCACCAGGGTGATTAGCCTGGTAAGTCCATCGCCCCGGTGCTTGTCCTTTTCGTCAGAATCGGACTTCGAGGTATCCACCTCCTTTGCACTCACAGGGCAGGGCCCGGCCGCAGAATCGGAGTCCTGTTAGCCGGACTCCTTCCCTGGCGTTGTATCATTCCCCTTGCGACAGGATAAAAGCGGGATGCTAACTGTAGCTAGGTAGTCATACGCCGCGGAGGTAGTGGCCGGTGTTGAAGGTGCCGCCGCACATCTGCCTGATCTTGGGGATGTCCGTCTCGGAACCCGTCCTGAACGCCTTGCCGACCAGCTCCGCCAGCTGCGCGGGGCGCTTCCTGACGTCGATGCCGAAGGACTCGATCCCGTACCTCTCCAGCTCCTTCCTGACGTCGAAGAGCATGAGGTCAGAGGAGTTCAGGATGTGGCCGTAATCCAGCCTGTCCCTGTAGACGGGGAACACGTATCCCTTCTCGTCCTTGATGCTCCCGTTCTTGAGATGGGGGTCCCTGGAGAGCATGAGCTCGATCCTCCCGAACACCATCACCTCGAGTCTCCCGGGGTATCTGGCACATAGGTCCCTGATGTCCGCGCGGGACAGTTCCACCGACAGGGTGGTCTGGTACGGTTCCAGCGGGAACGCGGAGTTGAACATGTTCATTATGTAGCTGCAGTAGACCCTGCGCTCGCCTATGTATCTGTGGTACTGGCCGGGGTTGTGCACCATCACGGCAACGCCCTCGGGGATCTCGGGCTCAACGGGAGTGAGCCTCGGGAGGTTGTAGACCAGCTCCTTCTTCTTCGACGAGCATAGTTCCGCGGCTGCCGCTATGTCGGCGCCGTCGTAGTAGATGCGGTCCGCGTAGGGCAGGACGGTCTCCAGCATCTTGAGCGTGGACACGTAGAAGGAGAGTTCGGTCCTGGAGACCTGCCTGTCCGCCCTCGGGAGGTCCACGACCTTCTCGCAGCGCTTCACCGAACCGCTGAACTTGGGTATCTGACCGAAGGTGTTCTTCACCTCGTCGATCCTGGGATCGTAAGTGCGGTACAGCTCGTACTCGCCGTTGGGGATCGCGAACGGCACCACGGCTGTGCCTTCAGTGAGAAGCGAGAACCCTCCGACCTTCTCGTTCCCCCTGAACAGGGAGAGGCCATCCTTGATGCCGACGTCCAGTCCCGCGGTGGGGAACCTCTTGTTGGATACCGTCACCTTGCCCAGGAACTGCCCCCTGTTGTCGGGATAGGTGGACTGCACGAGGTTCTGCACCCCGTCCAGATAGCCGTGGCAGAATCCCCTGTTGAAGACGGTCTTCAGCAGTTTTATGGTGGGTTCCAGCTCCGGGGACCCCGGGTCCTTCAGGCGGAGCGAGTACGCCTTCGATGCCAGATACGCGTATGCGGGGCTCCTCATGCGGCCCTCGATCTTGACGGATGTCACGCCAAGTCTCTCCAGCTCCTCAAGGTAGTCGATGCAGTACATGTCGGCGTTGCTGAGCACGTATGCACTGTCGCCGTCGGCGGTCTCGTACCTCTTCCTGCAGGGCTGCGCGCACCTCCCGCGGTTGCCGCTGCGCCCCCCGACGATGCTGGAGAACAGGCAGCCTCCGGACATGCAGTAGCACATCGCCCCCTGTACGAACACCTCCGTCTCTATGGGGGAGTCTTTCACGATCTCCCTTATCTCGTCCAGCGTCAGCTCCCTGGCGAGGACGACCCTCGATATCCCGTTGGCGGCGCACCATTCGATACCCGCGCGGGAGTGTATTCCCATCTGTGTGGAGGCGTGCTTGGCGATGGGTATCTTCTCGATGGCCTTCAGAAGACCCAGATCTTGAATAAGTACGGCATCGGCGCCTATGTCCTTGCAGAACTGCACGAAGGAAATGGCCTGTGCGATCTCGGAGTTCTTGACTATTGTGTTCACGGTGACGTGGACCCTCACGCCGTGCTCGTGCGCATATTTCACGGCGCCCTCCAGCTCCTGGTCGGAGAAGTTCTGTGCGGATGCGCGGGCTCCGAAATCCTTTCCTGCGAGATATACTGCGTCAGCTCCGCCCTTGATGGCGGCTACGAGTGCTTCGGGTGAACCTGCGGGGGCCAAGATCTCCATGGCATCTCTATCTACCCGCCCAATAAAAGACTATCCCACGAAAGTGGCCGATCTATACGGTCGGCGTCCTCCTTTTACGATGCCGAGGATCGAATGGGGGATTGCCAGGGAAGGCGCCCTGCTAGCCGGGCCCCTCCCTGTGGATCCTGACAGGGGGTGAATACCTCGAAGTCGTTTTTGATGAAAGGATTTTTGCCCTGGTCCTTGCAGCAGTCCGGCTGATCGTCGAACTAGTCAAGTAAACCCTTTACGGTCTGTAGGTTGCCGATCAGGACCCGATTTTTCATTCATTTGATGATATTTAACCGATGTGCGACTTTGTGTTCGTGGAGCTAACTCACTCAGATAGCATCCCGCTTTTATCCTGTCGCGAGGGGAATGATATGGCGCCAGGGAAGGAGTCCGGCATGCAGGACTCCGATTCTGCGGCCGGACTCACCTGAGAATCCTGTAGGAGGTGATTACCTCGACGTCTGAAAGAGACAAGGACCAGGGAAGAAATCGTCTTGCCCGGATGATATCCCTGGTCCTTTCAGCAGTCCGGCCCATCGTCGAACTGTTGAAGTAAACCATTTACGGCCGCCGCAAGGCGACCGGTCAGGTTCATGGTTTTCAGCGTTCTGCAGATATAAAAAGATGCCCGGCCGGTGCTGATATCACCATCCCGTTCCCGCACGACGTCACGGAGCTAACTCACTACAGTTAGCATCCCCTTCATATATCGCCCGTCCGCGGGTGTTGTAATCATGTTCCAAATAAAGCTGAACAGGGAGAAGGAGTGTTCCCGCATCTCCGTGAAGGACGGGAGACTCACCATAGACTGCACCCGCTGCCCGGGGCCGGGTTCGGTGGAGGACAGGCAGTGCCTGACCTGCATCTGCGATTCCGCGAAGGACGTCTCGGAGATAGACAGCATAATGCTCCACGGCGTGACCGACACCTCATTCCAGGGTGACGCGCTCGCGCTGATCAGGGAGCTGGTGTCGGTGTACTCGGTGATGACCATGGATCCCGGTGACCGCAGGGGAGCGAGATGCAGGGGCTGCAGGAACTCCTACAGGCGCCTGACCGCCGACCAGATCCGCTGCTTCCCCGACCTGGATACCGATCTGCTCAGGCAGAGGGCGATGCAGACGAAGGTCCAGAACGAGGTCTGCGAGATATGCCTCAGCGACAGCATCAGGCTCTTCGACCATCTGCAGTCGATGCTCTCCGACATAAAGTCGGCCACATCCGCGGGTGGTGAGTGAGATGGTCAGGATAATCTCCGATCCCCCCGCAGAATCCATAGTCGATCCCGGAAGGGCGATCTCGCCGATGATGAGGTACTTCAACAGCCGCGAGGGGATGAGGTCGAGGAGGAGGAACTCCAAGCCCTTCACCAGAGGGGAGATCACGAGGGAGGCGGAGGAGCAGGAGAGGCCGGTGTCTGTCAGGACGGTTCGTTCCGACGTCTTCGATCCCGTATCCTCCGCATTGCTGGGATCCTGCATGTCCAAACCCGTGTACGCCGACTGCTGGACGGTCGGCAGGAAGGAGGACCTGAAGGTCATAGAATCCTATTCGATGCCCCTCGGCGATGTGACCATAGGCATCGCCGACGACGGGGAGATCGAGTACAACCTCACCCCGAGGGACTACTCCTACGGCAGGGAGATGACGCAGGCCGTGGGAGGCACCATAGAGGAGATCCGCGACAGGTACAGGAAGAAGGGCGGGCAGATGGACAGGCAGTCCATACTGCTGGCGGCGAAGGAGTCGCTCTGCAGGTCCTACTCGGAGAGCGACGACGTCGGATGGACGATGGACGACCTGTGCGAATCGGTGCACAGGTACACCCTCGGACTGGGGATATTCGACATTCTGCTGAAGGACGACAGGATCGAGGACATCTACGTGGACGCTCCCGTGGGGAGGAACCGCATACACATCACCATGAACAGGATCGAGGGATTCAACTCCCACATAAGATGCAGGACCAATCTGATCGCCGAGCCGAGGGAGGTCAGGAACCTCATCAGCAGGCTGAAGAAGGAGACCGGACTGCCCTACTGCGAATCGTCCCCCGTGCTGGAGACGGACATGGACAACGGATGTGCCAGAGTCACGATCGTCGGGTATCCCATGAGTCCCAACGGGGACTCCGTCGCCATCAGGAAGCATTCGGCCGTGCCGTGGACGCTGACGAGGCTGATAGGCAACGGCACGGTCACGCCCTACCAGGCGGGACTCCTGTCGTTCCTGGTGGCGAACCGTTCAACATTCATCATCGGAGGGGCGAGGGGAGCCGGGAAGAGCTCCCTGCTGTCGGCGATGATGTTCGAGTTCCCGCTGTCGCAGAGGATCTTAACGATAGAAGATACAATAGAGTTGCCGAGCCGCCAGATGAGGGATCTGGGATACAAGGTGCAGAACATGCTCATCGACGACAGGATGAACGGGGATGCCCGTACAAGGTCCGAGGACGCGCTGCGCGTGTCCCTGAGGCTCGGGGAGTCCGCGATCGTGCTGGGAGAGGTCAGGGGCGAGGAGGTCACCGCCCTCTACCAGAGCATGAGGACGGGTAAGGCCGGAAGCTCCATCATGGGAACCATGCACGGGGATTCGGCCAAATGCATCTACGACCGCGTAGTCCACGACATGGGCATCGCCCCGGAGGCGTTCATGGCCACCGATTTCATCGTGACCATGGGTACATCCAAGGAGAGGGGGAGCGCGAGGGAGGCCAGGAGGATCGCCGAGTTCGTATCCACCGGCGACAGGCCCGGAAGGTTCGTGGACGTCACCGGCGGGGACATATCCAAATCCCCTGCGGTGAGGAGGATCGCGGAGTCATCGTCCATGTCGGTGGACGATGTGGTGGACGAGATCATGATGAGGGCGGACATGAGGGCGTACCTCGCCGATGTAGCCAAGGAGAAGGGCGAGGAGTTCGCCGGACCAAGGTGGATAGTGTTCGCCAACGACTATCTGGCACATGCGCTCGAAGGCGGCTGCAGGGACAGGGAGGCCATCGTCGACGGGTTCAGGAAGAGGTTCCTCTCCGTCGCGGGACTGGAGTGATCCCATGGCATCGAAGAAGGACAGGATCCGCCCCGAGCTCTACCTCAACGAGTCGCCCTCGGTCATCTCGATGATGTCCGCCGTCGTCTCACCCGGCGGTTCCATAGACTCCGCCGTGAGGTACGTTGCGTCCAAGGGCCCGAGGAACACCGCCAAGCTGTTCAGGGATCTGGTATCGGACACTGACTGCAGGAGGACGACGGACATCAGGGATTCGCTGTACGATTTGGCTTCCGCATTCCCCAACCAGCTCTCCTCATTCAGGAGGGCGCTGTTCATGGTCATATCGGCATCGGAGACCGCCTCCGGCGACGAGAGGGCGAGGATACTGAAGGACGCCACCGAGATCTCCCTGCAGGGACTGAAACAGACCGGCGAGGAGTACAGCTCCAAGCTGCAGGCGCCATGCATGGTGGTCTTCGGTCTGGGGATAATGGTCCCGATGATACTCCTGTCGATAGCGCCTATGCTCGGGATGGGTGACGCCATCGGTATGAGGATGGCGATCCCGGAGTCCGTGCTGGAGGCGATAATACTTGTACTGGTCCCGGCGGCCGTGGCCTCCGTGATCGTGTCCATAAGGGGGAAGAATCCCTTCGCCGACGGCAGGGCGGATCCGAACGGCCTCTGGAAGATCGCACCCATGTTCCTCGCCGTCCCGCTGTACATCATGCTCCAGTCCGCTGGACTGGCGGAGACCAGATGCATCGCCGCAGCGATCTCGGTTCCCTCGCCCATAACCCTCGCCCTGGTCTATCCCGGCGTGAGGGCCGAGAGGGACAGGGTCAGGAAGGAGGACGAGCTGAAGGATGCCCTGTTCGATCTCGGGAACAGGATGGTCACCGGCGAGAACTTCGAGTCCGCATCGGTATCGGCTTTCTCGGTCAGGAAGGGATGCAGGTCCGTTGCGGATGCCCTCGCGAGGGAATTCGACATCTGCCGTGGTGACATCGAGCATGCAATCGATATGTGCATCTCCCCCGTGTCCCCGACGATCGCGGGATACGTGAAGGACATCTACCGCGCTTCCTGCAAGGACCTCAGGGACGCTGGGAGGCTGGCGATAGCCCTGGCGCACCAGATGCAGGACCAGGACACCGTGAGGAAAGGGATCGGAAACAAGCTCAGGAGCATCACCGACATGATGAACGGGACCTCCATGGTCTTCGCGCCGCTGATCCTCGGGCTGAGCATAATGATGATGGGCCCTCTCTCCGCGGTCTCCGGGTCCGCGGACATCGGGCACTCGTTCGCCGTGGTATCCGTGTACCTTGTGGAGCTGGCCGTGCTGATAGCTGTGCTGGGGTCCATGCTCGCGGGCAGGTTCAGCACGGAGAACGTCATCTACAGGCTCTCCATGGCCATCCCCTCCGCCATGGCCATCCTCTCGGTGTGCTCGTCGATCACGCTCTGAACCTATACGGCACGGCGGCCCTCCGCCGTGCCCCCAAACCATTTCTGGCACATCATTTTCATGAAAACCGTTATACGCAACCACGGCGATTATCGGGCGGTTGCCATGTATTGTAAGAGATGCGGAGCACAGATCGACAACGGGAGCGCGTTCTGCCCCAACTGCGGGGCGCCGCAGGGAGACGGGCAGGGATACTATCAGCAGAACAGGCCCAGCAACTACGACAGCGGCAGCATCGGATGGGGGATACTCGGATTCTTCTTCCCCATGGTGGGTTTCATCCTCTGGCTGGTCTGGATGAACGACCGTCCCCTGAGCGCCAAGATGGCCGGTCTCGGTGCGCTCGTCTCGGTGATCTTCAGCGTGGTCATGTTCATCGCGATATTCGCCTTCGCGTTCTCCGTCGGCACGGCCACCTCTATGATATGACACCGGACGGGCTCAGGTTCACCCTCGCCCTTGCATTCGGCATAGCGCTGGCACTGTTCATATCCGCACCGTTGGTGTGCACCTACGGGGCCGTCGACGGATTGGACGGCACGCCCGTGGTGATAGACTATCCGGAGCTGTGGGGCACGTTGGATCCGCTTTCGGGCACGGTGTACGCCGTCGGCGACATACTCTGCCATCAGGAATCCGGAAGGTCGTTCCACCTCAACGGTTCCCAGCTGCCGATTTGCGTGAGGGACATATCAGCATTGGCGGGCCTGTTCGCGGGGATGTGCGCGGCGATGCGCATCGGAAGGTACACGTCCGAACGCAGGTTCTGCATACCGTTCCTCATCGTATCCTTCGGACTGATGATCGCCGATGTCGTCATCCAGAACGTATTCTCGCTGAATGTCGTTCCCGCGAGGGTCGTCACGGGATTCCTGTGCGGGCTGTCAGTATCGTTTGCGATAGACATGTGGTTCCGTTCGTTCGAACCAGAGGTCCGTTGATGGGGTATGGTTAAACCTGAGTTCGAGAGATAGAGCGTTTCTCCGAGACAAGGAACAGGTTCGCATATGTGGACTGGACAGGGATAGCGGCATTAAGGAACATCATCGCCCACGATTATGACGTGATAGACCCTGTCGAAATATGGAACACCGTCACCAAGGAGGTTCCGGAACTGAGAGAGAACCTGGTCAGGATCAAGGATGAGCTGGATCCGTAAGGTGAAACCGCGCAATCCTCCTGAACTCTCCTTCTTTCGATAAACTATATAAATAAGGACGCAATCGTGTGCTTGTAAGGTACGGTGCGATGCACCGTGCGTTTTGAATCCCTCAGAGGTTTGAACATGGCAGACGAAGTGCTTAAAACAGGAACAACCACGATCGGTATCAAGTACAAAGACGGTGTCATTCTGGCCACCGACCAGAGGGCAACCATGGGCAATCTTGTGGCCCACACCGACGTCCAGAAGCTCTATCAGATCGGCGACAACCTCGGAATGACCATCGCGGGAGTGGTCGGGGACGCACAGCTTATGGTCAGGTACATGCAGAGCGAGATCGCCATGTACACCATGAAGAAGGGAGCACCCATGACCGTCAACGCCGCGGCGACCCTCGTCGCCAACGTCATCCGCCAGGGATTCTACCTCGGACTCATCGTCGGAGGATACGACAGGACCGGAGGGCACATCTTCAGCATCGACGGCGCCGGAGGATTCATCGAGGACAACTTCATGTCCGTGGGATCCGGATCCGTCTTCGCCATCGGTGCACTCCAGGCGGGCTATAAGCCCGACATGTCCAAGGAGGATGCCATCAACCTCGCCCTCACCGCGCTCAACTCCTCCATCCAGAGGGACGCGTTCACCGGCAACGGAATGCTGCTGGCCACCATAGACAAGGACGGATTCAAGTGGTACCCCGCAGAGGAGCTCAAGTCCCGCGTGGAGTCCATGGGATACATCTATCCCCACCACTAAACCCCTTCCCCTTCAAACCTCCTTTTAATCAGATTTACAGTTGATCCGTATGAGCACCGAGAGTCTTTTCAACGACATCCGCGAGGAAGTGCGCCGCATAGTCCCCTCCGACCTCGACATAACGACGATAGAGTTCGAGGGACCGACAGTGGTGGTGTACACCAAGGACTTCGACAAGTTCGCAGACAACCCCAACATCACGAAGTCCCTCGCCAACAGCCTCAAGAAGAGGGTGGATGTCAGGCCCGACCCCGCATCGCTGAAGGATTCGGACGAGGTGGAGAAGAAGATCCGCGAGATGGTCCCCGACGTGGACATCGCAGGATTCTACTTCGACTTCGACACCGGAGTGGTCACCGTGGAGGCCGACAACCCCGGAGCGATCACCGGCAAGGGCGGACAGATGCTCAACGACATCAGGAAGGAGACCGGGTGGAACATCCAGCCGGTCCGCGCTCCCCCGATCAGGTCCAAGACCATCTCCGACGTCAGGGGATACCTGAGGTACAGCCGCGAGGAGAGGCAGGCCGTCCTGAAGAGGGTCGCCAAGAGGATAGCCCGCCCCATGAGGGAGAACTTCGAGCCCTTCGTCAGGGTCACCACCCTCGGAGGGTTCAGGCAGGTCGGGAGGTCCGCATCCCTGCTCATGACCAGGGACAGCAAGATCCTCATCGACTGCGGTGTGGACCCCACCAACGACAACACCCCCTACTTCAACGCCCCCGAGCTCATGCCGCTCACGGACATCGACGCCGTGGTCATCACCCACGCGCACATGGACCACTGCGGTCTGCTCCCCGTACTCTTCAAGTTCGGTTACGACGGTCCCGTCTACTGCACCGCCCCCACCAGGGACATCATGGCGCTGATGCAGCTGGACTTCATCAAGCTGGCCAATGCGGAGGCCAAGAGGCCCCCGTACGATTCGTCAGACGTCAGGAAGGAGGTGCTGCACGTGATACCGCTGCAGTACGAGAAGACCACCGACATCGCGCCCGACGTGCGCCTCACGCTCTACAACGCCGGCCACATCCTGGGGTCGTCAATGGCCCACTTCAACATCGGCAACGGGTTCCACAACGTCGCCTTCTCCGGGGACACCAAGTACGAGAAGACCTGGCTGTTCAACCCCGCCAACACACGCTTCATCAGGCTGGAGTCCCTGGTGCTGGAGTCCACCTACGGAGGCCGCAACGACATGCAGGCCAGCCGTACGGACGCATCCAAGGA
>JAEEGH010028239.1_pt1 | contig 11054 bp, 11 predicted proteins | sample 9134181 | NCBI WGS metagenome assembly JAEEGH01 (sample SAMN16246544, study PRJNA631951) | gut metagenome | biome: gut microbiome; feature: rumen; material: DP-attached | host: Bos | place: Iran: Karaj | collected 2018-10
TGACCGTGACTGCCACAAGTATCGCAGCCACAATGCCGATTATCGATTTAGCTTTCTTTGTCATCGTTTCCATCCTTTCTGCGCAGTGCGAATGTCGAAATGAGCAGTCCGCAGCTTGTGCATCCGAGTCCAATCGTCAGAAGCAACGGTTTTTTCTCCCAGATCATGCTCGCTATTATCAATACGATCCCCGCAAGTCCGAGCAGGATCACCACCACTTCTAATATACGTTTAGCTTTCTTTGACATATTATGCCTCCTCAACTGTATCTGCTGAATCGTCGCTTGTGTCATCATCCGTAAAATAACCTGTCTTCATACCGATGACAGCTGTAAGCACACCGAATACGATGAACAGTATTACGGGACTCACAAATACCGGCATGAAAATCCCGAGTGCGTTGTTAAGCATGTGGCAGAACACGCAGGGTATAACGGAATTTTTCTTATAGCCCACAAAGCCCCAGAAAAGGCCCATGGGAAGCACATATACCGCCTGGATGGGATTCATGTGGAAGATACCGAACATCACGGCGCTTATCACTATGCACCCAATCACTCCGAAGGCTCTCTTTGATCTCTGAAGGATGATGCCTCTTACTGTGAGCTCCTCACATATCGGCGCGAGTACCACAGTTGTGACGATCCCCAGCCACTGAGTGCCGCCTCCGGTCACCAGGTTCAAGGTTTCGTTGACCGATGATGCGGTCTTTGGCATAAGCGTTGAGACTATGATCGAAAGGATCACCGCAAGCGACCATGCCGCAAGACATCCGCATACTATGAAGCCCGTGTCCTTAAGAACATTTATCTTTTCACCGATCGGTTTGTATGTTCCGTTCTGCTTGTCTTTCTTTACATATCCAAGATAGTACCATATGCCCACGGCTATTATGCACACTATCTCGGCTGCGAACTGCAGGATCATCAATACGTTTCCGCTTGTGGCGTATTCCTGATACTTCTGTATAAATTCATCGCCCGTACCGCCTGTTTCAAGCACCAGCTGTACTGCCTTGGGAAGTATCCCTATCACCGACACTGCGCTTTGGATCAACAGCACCGCGATTATCACCCAAAGGCAGAAGAAAAATGTTTTGACTTTGCTCTCCTTTGTCTCTTTCATATCTCATTACCTCCTGACGTGGACGATCATACCACCGATTTTACATTATGTCAAGTATATATTACATTTTATCTCATATTTTTTTCAAAATGTTGTGTCCCCACCCGGGACAGAAGTACCGCAAAGCCACAAAAAGAGAGGCTTTCAGCCTCTCCATGTCAGTTCAAACAAAACAGAAAAATAACAACCTCCCGAAAAGCACTCCGTACTCACCCAATCCATACCGCATAATACAGGCTCTCATCCGGATCATATATGACATACATATCGGATGTGCCTCGCGTAGCAGTTCCGTAGCTATGCCTGTGGATCGACATGATGCCGTTCTCAGCATCAAAAGGGATACGCCACTCAACGTCTGCCTTACGAAGTAATTCATTTTTACTGCCGATGACGCTCTCTATGTCCAGGTTGGTGGAATAAGGCATCTTCTCCGGATCGAGTACCGTTCCGCTTATGTCTCCTCCTTCAAGGCTGAAGCGATAAACAGTGAACGGATCCATGAACGCATTTTCATTGTACTCGTCCAGCACTTTCACACCGGCATCGCCAAATGTTATCTCGTACTCTTTCAGAAGCCCTGCAAGGATATTATCGGGCGTGACGATATCATGATATTTCTTTATTGCCAGTCCCCCTGCAACAAGCGCCGCAATGCCCACCACAACGATCAGCGTAATGATTGTTTTCTTCATGCTCTTCTCCCTATTTCATATTGCATAACCCACAAAAGGGAGCCTTAAGCTCCCTTACTGTGTTTCTTTTCCCTTATTTCGTATGCTACTTTTCCTTCGCCGGTTGCGGCTTCCTTTGTGACGATGCACTTTAAGATGCGTTCATCGGAAGGCATTTCGTACATGGGCTCGAGCAGGATCTTTTCCATGATGGACCTGAGTCCTCTGGCTCCGGTCTTAAGCTCAATAGCTTTGTTTGCGATGGCTTTTAATGCCTCGGGATCAAACTCGAGTTCCACGCCGTCAAGCTCAAAAAGCTTGCTGTACTGCTTTGTGAGCGCATTCTTTGGCTCTTTGAGGATCCTTATGAGAGCATCCTCGTCAAGCTTGTCGAGCGCCACATGAACGGGAAGACGTCCGATGAATTCGGGGATAAGGCCGAATTTCATGAGGTCCTCGGGCAGCGCCTGCCTGAAAGCGTCTCCGATGTCCATATCGTCATCGCTCTCGGTAAGGACTGCGTTGAAGCCGATGAGCTTCTGACCCGTCCTGCTCTTTATTATCTTTTCAAGTCCGTCAAACGCGCCGCCGCAGATGAAAAGAATGTTCGTTGTGTCTATCTGGAGGCACTCCTGATTAGGATGCTTTCTGCCGCCCTGCGGGGGCACTGAAGCCATGGTGCCTTCAAGTATCTTTAAAAGCGCCTGCTGAACGCCTTCACCTGAAACGTCTCGAGTGATCGACACGTTTTCCGATTTTCTCGTGATCTTGTCTATCTCGTCGATGTAGACAATGCCGTATTCCGCTTTGCTGATGTTGTAATCCGCTGCCTGGATGAGCTTTAAAAGGATGTTTTCAACGTCCTCGCCCACGTAGCCGGCCTCTGTGAGAGTCGTAGCGTCCGCTATCGCAAACGGCACGTTAAGAAGCTTTGCGAGAGTCTGTGCGAGATAGGTCTTTCCGGAACCGGTGGGTCCGATCATCAGGATGTTGCTCTTTTGAAGCTCGACATCCGACTTGCTCTCGTAGAGGATCTTTTTGTAATGATTGTAGACCGCTACAGCAAGCACGCGCTTTGCCTCGTCCTGGCCTATAACGTAATCGTCAAGGAATTTCTTGATGTCGACAGGCTTTACAAGATTGATCCCGTCAAATTCGGGGGTCTTCTTTTGGCCGTCATCCATAAACTCGCTGAGATCACGGTCTTCGTCATCCTCTTCGATGAGGTCGGCGCAGAGCATCACACATTCGGAACAGATGAACGTATCCGGGGCGATCCCGGAGAACAGTCTCACATTCTTTCCGGCAGGTCTTCCGCAAAAGGCGCAGCATATATTGTTATCATTTGATTTTGCCACTTTTGACTCCGTTCTACCTGTGTTCCACTATCTCATCAACGAGACCGTATTCCTTGGCTTCTTCGGCAGACATATAGTAATCGCGCTCTGTATCGCGCTCGATCACTTCAAGGGGCTTTCCGGTATTTGCTGCCAGGATCTCGTTCAGTCTCTTTTTTGTCTTTAAGATGTTCTCGGCAACGATCTTGATCTCGGTGGCCTGACCCTTTGCGCCGCCCGAAGGCTGATGGATCATGACTTCGGAATTGGGAAGGATGTAGCGCTTGCCCTTTGCTCCACCCGCAAGAAGGAATGCTCCCATACTTGCGGCCATACCGATGCAGATGGTGGAAACGTCGCACTTGATGAACTGCATGGTATCATAGATCGCAAATCCGTCGGTCACGGAACCGCCGGGGGAATTGATGTAGAGTGAAATATCCTTGTTAGGATCCTCGGCCTCGAGGAAAAGAAGCTGTGCGACAACAAGGCTTGCTGTCACATCATTTACTTCGTCTCCGAGGAAGATGATCCTGTCCTTTAAAAGTCTTGAATAAATATCATAAGAGCGCTCGCCTTTGCTGGTCTGCTCTACGACGTACGGAACCAAGCTCATGTTTTTGTCCTCCGTTTACTGCTTTTTAATGCTTATTACTTTTCCACTGCGTTGTCCCTTACAAAATCAAGGGCCTTTGTAACGCATACGTCCTCACGGATGGCTTCCTTTTCCTTGTCAGTGATGAGGCCCTGCAGTTTCTCAAGCTCCATCTGATAGGATTCTGCCATCTTTTTGATCTCTTCGTCAACCTCTTCGTCGGAAGCGGTGAAGCCTTCCGCCTGAGCAACAGCCTCAAGCACAAGCCTTGTCTTTATCCTCTTTGCGGCCTGAGGACGGATCTGCTCCTTGAGCTTGTCCTCATCAAGTCCTGTGAAGGAATAGTACATCTCGATGGAAAGGCCCTGGCTCTTGATCCTCTGGGCAAAATCGTCAAACATCTGCTCAGCTTCCATGTCGATCATGGGCTCGGGGATATCCATCTCTGCGTTGTCAGCGATGATGTCAACAACAGCGTCTTCCTTTGCCTGCTTAGCCTGCTTTGCTTTCTGCTCGGAAAGGTTCTTTCTGATGTCTGCCTTGTATTCGTCAAGGGTATCAAAATCGGAAACCTCGGAAGCAAGCTCGTCATCGATGGGAGGAAGTTCCTTGGTCTTTATGGAATTGAGCTTGCACTTGAAAACAGCGGGCTGTCCTGCAAGCTCTTTTGCTGTGTAATCCTCGGGGAATGTAACGTTTACGTCAAACTCATCGCCTACGGAATGTCCGACGATCTGGTCCTCAAAGTTGTCGATGAAGGTGTGTGAACCGATAACAAGGTCGTGGTTCTCGCCCTTGCCGCCTTCAAAAGGAACGCCGTCCTTAAAGCCTTCAAAGTTGATGTTTGCGGTGTCACCGTTCTGTACAGGTCTGTCCTCAACGGTGATAAGTCTGCCGTTCTGGTCCTGAACCTTCTTTAACTCGTTCTCGATGTCCTCATCGGTAACTTCTGCGGAAACCTTGTCAACCTCAACGCCCTTGTATGCGCCAAGCTTAACTTCGGGCTTTACGGCTACTTCTGCGGAGAAAACGAACTCTTTGTTCTTGCCGATCTCAACGATGTCGATGCCGGGACGGGAAACGATCTTAAGACCGCTCTCCTCCGCTGCCTTGCTGTACTCGCCGGGGATGAGCTCATTTGCCGCGTCCTCAAAGAATACGCCTTCGCCGTACATCTTCTCTATGATGCTTCTGGGAGCCTTGCCCTTGCGGAAGCCCTGGATGTCGATCCTGTTTTTGTTCTTCTGATAGGCTCTCTCAACTGCCTTTTCAAATTCGTCTGCGCCCACGGTGATGATGAGTTTCACCATGTTCTTCTGTTCAAGCTGTTCTACCTTTACCATTGTCTTTGTTACTCCTTATATTTCATTTTGTGTTTTATTTTTCGCTTTTTGTAGCCGTAGTATTTTAGCAGACATGTCCCTGTTTTGCAATAACATCCACTATGCGGCCCACAACTTTTTCACATTTTTCCATGGAATCGGCTTCCGCCATGACACGGATAACAGGCTCGGTGCCTGACTCACGGAGCAGTATCCTGCCGTTTCCGTTGAGTTCCTTTGTGGCCTCTTCAACGGCTTTTATGACTTCCTCGTCCTCACGTGCGAGCTTTTTGTTTTTTACTCTCACGTTCTTTAAGAGCTGGGGATAGGTCTTCATATCCTTTGAAAGTTCGGAGATCGGAAGCTTGGATTCGAGCATGACTTCCATGATCTTTACGGAAGTGAGCACTCCGTCTCCGGTCTTTGCATACTTTGAAAAGATGATGTGGCCCGAGTTTTCGCCACCGAGAGAATGATCGTTTGCGAGCATGTTTTCGGAAACGTATTTGTCGCCCACCGCGGTCTGCTCATATCTGATGCCCTTTGCTTCGAGCGCCTTGTAGAGTCCCATGTTTGACATGACGGTCGTTACAACGGTGTTGTTGTTCAGTTCTCCGCGCTTTGCCATGTAGACGCCGCACATATACATTATCCTGTCGCCGTCGACAAGGTTGCCCTTTTCGTCCACGCAGAGACATCTGTCTGCATCACCGTCATAGGCAAAGCCTACGGCGAGTCCGTTTTCCACAACGAATTTCTGCAGCTTTTCTATGTGGGTCGATCCGCAGTCGGTGTTGATGTTCAGACCGTTCGGCTCATTTGCCATCACGTATGTCTTTGCTCCGAGAGCATCGAATACGCCTTTTGCGACTGTGGTCGCGGATCCGTTTGCAAGATCGAGGCCGACCTTTATGCCGTCAAACGAGCGTGTCGCGAGCGAAATGAGGTGTCCTATGTAGCGGTTCCTTCCCATTGCGTAGTCAACGGTCTTTCCGATGTCTTCGCGTTTTGCGAGAGGGAGATTGTCCTCCTCCGAATCGATGTAATCCTCGATCATGGCCTCGATGTCCGCCTCAAGCTTGAAGCCCTGGCCGTTTATGACCTTGATGCCGTTGTCATAGAAGGGATTGTGGCTTGCCGTGATCATGATGCCGCAGTCAAAGTCTTCCGAGCGCACAACGTACGATACGCTGGGGGTCGTCGTAACGTGGAGAAGATATGCGTCCGCTCCGCTGGCCGTGAGCCCCGCCACCAGTGAATACTCAAACATGTAGCTTGAGCGTCTGGTGTCTTTTCCGATAACGATCTTTGCCTTGTGGTCCTTTCCGTAATAGCAGCCGAGAAAACGTCCCACCTTGAACGCATGCTCCACAGTGAGATCTACGTTTGCTTCTCCTCTGAAGCCGTCTGTTCCGAAATATTTACCCATGTTAAAAAAACCTCCGTGGTCTATTGTTCAGAAGTCTCTATGCCCTGTATCTTTCTGTTGCATATGACTCTGTTCCTTCCGATCTGTTTTGCTTTGTAGAGAAGCTTATCCGCTCTTCCGTAAAGCGTTGTAAAGTTTATCTCGGGCGACGCGACCTCGATGTCGAGTCCGAGGCTTATCGTCACCACAGCGTTCCTTGCGGTCGCATGCTGTAAACGCAGGCCTTCCACGTCGCTCCTTATCTTTTCGGCGAGTTCGTACATCTGTATTTCGGGCATGCCGTACAGGAAAACCAGGAATTCCTCACCGCCTATACGTGACGGGAAGCCGGTGTCTCCAACGGTCATGGATATCCTTGAAGCGACCTGTTTGAGGCAGATATCGCCCTGCACATGTCCGAAGCCGTCGTTGTATTTCTTGAAATGGTCTATATCGATAAGTATCACGCCCACAAGGTCCTGCTGGCGTATACATACCTTCCATATGGGATCGATCTCGTGCTCAAGGCCTCTTCTGTTGATAAGACCTGTGAGGGGATCGCGCTCGGCCTGCTCTGTTTCTTTCTTTGCCCTGAATTCCTGCCTTGTGATCTCGGTCCTCATGGTATAGCTGTCACGGGAAAGGAGAAAGCTGAAGCAATGTGTCGCGGCAACGAGCACCACCTGTGAAAAGTCTATGGGGTCGTTCGTCTTGGCCGCGATGATACTTACGGCGGAAAGTCCGATGAGCTCGACGATCGTCATCACAACGTATTGCTTCGTCGTGGTATAGATCACATATGCCCCGAGGAGCACACCGATGCTGTAGAGCGCAAGGCTGTCCATATATTTCAGTGAGATGAAAGTGAGATAGAGAAGATAAAAGAACAGAAAGCCGATGAAGCTGAAGCTTACCGCATCGTAATATTCCTTTGCCTTCATCGCAAGTGTCATGTAGGTGAGCACCGCAAAGGCACCGCAGCCTATGGCAAAAAAGGCGCCGGGCAGTACAAAGTGGATGAGGCTGTCGCTCAGGAACAGAGTGTTTATGAGTATCAGCACCACCGATACGGAAATGGCGAGTGCAAGCGCGCAGATGAAGCTCCGCTTGGTGTTTGCTTCCGCTATCTTTTCCCAGAACAGCTTTCGTTTGTTCTTGTTTTTTTGACTTCTTCTTTCTTCTGTCATGAGATCCTCTTACTTCAACCCTTGTCTTTAAGCTGAAAGGTTGTTTCGTTTAAGGTCGTATAGTTTTTTCTGATCGGTTATGATCTCGAACAACCTGTCCACGTCTATAGGTTTCGGGAGGCATTCATCCATCCCGGCCTCCAAAAGTATCTTCACATCTTCTTCATATGCGTTTGCGGCAAGCGCCACGATAGGGATCAAAAGGCTGTCGGGGCGTTTTCCGTTCCTTATGCGCTTTGTGGCTTCTATCCCGTCCATCACAGGCATCCTTGCGTCCATGAGTATGATATCGTACTCAAAATCCTCCGATGCCTCAAAAAGCTCTGCCGCAAGTTTTCCGTTTTCGGCGGCATCGACCGTGGCTCCGCGCTCCTCAAGAAGGTTTTTCACTATCTGGGTATTAAGCGGGCTGTCTTCGGCGAGGAGTATCTTCGCGCCGTTTATTACGTCACCGGGTTTTCCTTTTTTCTTTACGGGCGCTTCTTTTTTCGAAGCAAGCGCTCCTATCATCGCACTCGCGTTTTCGGCCGAGGTCTCCGCTATCACTTTTTTCTCGGCGGCATCTTTGAGCTTTTCGGCCATTATGCTGATGTTGTTGGTAACAACACCGATCTCGTCGGACGCATCGGTCTGCGGAATGCCCTCAAGATCGCCTGTTGCGATGGCATCTGCCTGCCTGGCAAGGTTTTTAAGCCTTTCCGAAACCTTGCCGGTGAGATTGTAGGCCGCCGCGAGCGAGATCACATAAAAGACAACGGAAAGCACGATGCACGAGACTACGGCGGGCGTGAAGCGCTGGATGAGAGCGGCGCGTTCAGCGGGCGAATACCCTTCGGTCACCTGCACGATTATCTCTTTGCCGATGCTGTATGCATAGCACCCGAGAAACCCGTAGCCCCATCCGAAAAGGATGGCGACGCACAGCATGATCTTTACTCTGAGGCGCGCCTTATACCAAAACCAGTTGGCAAATTTCTTCATGATGTCTCCTGACGGCTCAGCCGTTATAGGAATTTACGATATTTTTAAGAGCGTTGATATTTACGCCGAGCATGATGAAATATGCCGCTCTTAACAGTTCTCCGAATATCGAAAAGGGATTTGCGCTCGCGATCGAACCAAGCGCGCCCATAGCTCCGAGCACACCCGCGATGATCAGCATCACTGCCGCAAAGCCGGACACCTTTTTCTCGGAATAAACTCCGTTTACCACGTTTTCAAGCTTTGTAATCGTGTTGTTGAGGCCAACGTTCTTTGCGATATAGAGTCCGATGATCGCAAGACCGAAGACAACAAAGACAATGAATACTCCGACAAAAACAGACGCGATCGTTGTTCCCACAGAGTCAAGGCTTCCGAGGCCCACGGCGCCAAAGACCGCTATCCCGAAAACAGCCAGGAGAAGTATCAGCGCAAGTAATGCATATCCCACTATTCCGATGATGTTCAGGACCTTAAGAAGAGTAAAGCCCGAGGTCTCCATCCTTTCCGATGCCGCCTTGTTCTTTGCGGAAGACCAGACCATCATGAGTCCCGCAAAGGTCAGGATAAGGGGGAGGTTCCCGATGATCGCTCCGATAAGAGCAGATATGCCGCTTCCCGAACCGAGCGAATTTATCATTGCATAATAGCTGTCAAGAAAGTCCGCATCCACACCGTAGTCTTCAAGGAGCTGCGCATACTGTACGAGCATCGTCTTTGATCCCACTATCGATCCGGATATCATGAGCACTATGGAAGCGATCAGGATGACCGCCATGATGAGCACTCTGTTTGAACCCAGAAAATCTCTTATTTCCGCAACAAATCCGCCTCTTTCGTCCGCGGGCGGAGTAACCTGATTCATTTCATCCATTTTTCGTTTTTCTCCTTTTGCAAATGTGTAGAAATATGATAAAAACACATAACACACCATTCTTTATCTTACCATTTACAGCATGTTACGTCAAGAGCGAGGGCGCATTTGAACGGTGTACGGACAGGCATGATAACATATGATGCATGTTAGGGAAAAAAAGAATTGAGATTATCCGAAAATAAGTGTACAATCGTAAAGTCGGGCTTCGCTTTTCGAAGCACGCGCATCTATCATTCAAGGAGGATCAGCAATGAAGATTTCCAAAAGCAGTTTCGGAAAGACAAAATCCGGCGCAGAAGCCACACTCTACACCCTCGAGAACAGCAAGGGCATGAAGGTCACACTCACAGATTACGGCGCAACAGTCGTAGGCATCATGGTTCCCGGCAGGAACGGCAAGGCAGAGGATATCACTCTCGGCTATGACGATGTTCACGGCTATGACGAAAACGGCACCTACTACGGCGCTTTCATAGGACGTAACGGAAACCGTATCGCAAACTGCTCTTTCACAATAAACGGCGTGGAATACAAGCTTGACAACAACGACAACGGCAACAACCTCCACGGAGGCTTCAAGGGCTACAACAATTTCATGTACGAGGCAGAGATCACAGAGGAAGAAAGCGAGATCTCCGTTGAATTTTCAAGACTCAGCCCCGACATGGAGCAGGGTTTCCCCGGAAATCTCGATGTTTCCGTGACCTACACTCTCACAGAAGAAAACGAGCTCTGCATCGAATATTATGCAGTTTCCGACAAGGATACCGTGGTAAACCTTACGAACCATACCTTCTTTAACCTTGACGGGCAGGCTTCGGGCTCTATCCTCGACACCGAGATCTTTATCGACGCCGACAACTTCACGCCTACCAACGATTCGCTCATCCCTACCGGCGAGCTTCGTCCCGTTGAAGGCACTCCGATGGATTTCAGAACCCCCACAAAGATCGGCGACCGTATCGAAGAAGATTATCTTCCTCTCAAGCAGGCGGGCGGCTATGACCACAACTACTGCCTCAACAATTCGGGAGAAGATCCCGAGCTTGTATGCACCGCATACAGCGAAAAGTCCGGCAGAATGGTCGAAGTTTACACCGATCTTCCGGGAATGCAGCTTTATGTAGGAAACTTCATCGACGGCAAAGTAAAGGGAAAAGGCGGTTATGTGTATAAAAAGCGCGAAGGCTTCTGCCTCGAGACACAGCTCTTCCCCGATGCATGTAACGCAAAGCCTTTCTTCAAGACTTCTGTGCTCAAAGCCGGAGAAGAATATTCCACCGCAACGATCTACAAGTTCTCAGTAAAATAGTTTAAACGGCATGTAGTTTTATCGTGTCCGTATGCTTTCAGGCCCTCGTATTTGTATGTTAATTCGTACAAAAACCCGGGCCTGTTCTGTTGTTTATTTATACATGTTATACAAAAATTGGCCCGAGGGCTTGACAAATCAGCGCCAAACTGTCATAAATCTCTACAGTTTATTTGTAAATATGCATTACAGACAGGTAATGCTTTGAATATTTTTAAGGGAGTGAATAAAATGGC
>JAEEGH010028240.1_pt1 | contig 11054 bp, 14 predicted proteins | sample 9134181 | NCBI WGS metagenome assembly JAEEGH01 (sample SAMN16246544, study PRJNA631951) | gut metagenome | biome: gut microbiome; feature: rumen; material: DP-attached | host: Bos | place: Iran: Karaj | collected 2018-10
TTAAGGTAGATAGAATGGCCAAGCCAATGATCAGCGCTGAGGATTTCAAACTCCAGGAGAGTCTGGGTAAGATCAAACATGTAATCATCGTAATGAGCGGAAAGGGAGGTGTCGGAAAGAGTACGGTCTCCTCCAACATCGCCGCCACACTCTCGATGATGGGATACCAGACAGGTATCATGGATGTCGATATCACAGGACCCAACATCCCCAAGATGTTCGGCATCGAGGATGAGAGACTCGATGTCGTCGACGAGAAGCTCGTTCCTGTCCTCGTACCTCCTTCACTGAAGGTCGTCTCGATGGCATTCCTGCTTCCCAGCAAGGATGACGCTGTAGTATGGAGAGGCCCCGTCAAGATGACGGCCATCAGGCAGTTCCTCGAGGATGTCACATGGGGAGACCTGGATTACCTCGTAGTGGACATGCCCCCGGGTACCGGAGATGAGGCGATCTCGATCATCCAGCTCATACCCAAGGCGGACGGTATGGTCATCGTCACCACACCCCAGGACGTCGCACTTCTTGATTCAAGGAAATCCATCACATTCTCGGCACAGGCCAACATACCGATCATCGGACTCATCGAGAACATGAGCGGATTCATCTGCCCCCACTGCGGCGAGAAGACTGATATCTTCAAATCGGGAGGAGGAGTGGCCACCGCGAAGAACCTGAACATCCAGTTCCTAGGTGCCGTTCCCATCGAACCCAAGATCGTCATGAGCGGCGATTCGGGAATGCCGATTGTCATCGACGACCCCGACTCAGTGTCGGCGAAGGTCTTCAAGGAGATCACCGAGAAGATCATCAAGACGGTGGAATGAAGAGATGAAGATCGGAGTGCTCTCCGAGGGCGATGACCTGTCGTCATACGTATGCGACGACTTCGGTCACGCCCCCTACTTCCTCATCGTCGACTACGATACCTTCGATTACACTGTCGTAGAGAACGAGTTCATCAACGCCGAAGGCGCGGGGATGAAGGTCGCACAGGCAATAGTGGATCTGAAGATCGATGCCGTCATCACCGGCGGCATCGGCTCCCACGGATACGACATCCTGACAAGAGCGGGGATAAAAGTGTCCTTCGACGAGGAAGGTACTGTGGAGGAATGCCTGGAGGCATTCAAGAGAAGGGTCGAACGCGAGAAGAAGTTCCAGTGATCAGACCGCTCTCTTGTTTCCCCAGATTATCTTGTGAAGCTGAGGCAGCACCCTTGCGCGGATCCTGCGCTCCACCACCTCTTCCGCAAGCGGCTCGATATCCATTCCGCCCACGGGCGTGAATATCACTTCGCATGCCGGAGAGTATTTCTCAAGGACCTCGACAGCATATTCCAGATCCGCTCCGTCGGATATGACGAACTTGAGCTGATCCTTCTCCTTCAGCAACGCGATGTTGCTGAAATCCATCCTCTCATGCATTCCGGATGAGGGACATTTGATGTCCATGCTGATGATTATGAAATCCGATGCTGGCACTTCTTTCAGCGACACCGATCCGTTGGTCTCGAGGACCACAGTCTTGTGAGCGTCGGAAAGCTTCCTGAGCAGTTCGACGGTATCCTTCTGGAGCATCGGTTCCCCTCCGGTCAGACAGACATCCGTATCGTCCCTGACCATCTCCATGATGGCGTCGACGGACATCTCCTCACCGTCCTCGCTCATGGCATACTGCGTATCGCACCATGCGCATTGGAGATTGCAGCCTACGCTCCTGATGAAGAATGTGGGCACGCCTATCTTCTTGCCTTCGCCCTGAAGTGATCTGAACGCTTCGCATACCTTCATCGTATCACTCGTACTCTATCTCGTCCTTATAACCGGCCTCTTCGAATCCTTTGAGGCGGAGCTGACATGAATCGCACTTACCGCAGGCCTTCTCTCCGCCCTCGTAGCATGACCACGTCAGGTGCAGAGGTGCGCCGAGTTTCTTTCCAAGACGGACGATGTCCGCCTTCGAACAGTGCAGGATGGGTGTCTCGATCCTTATCGGATGGCCCTCCACGCCTGCCTTCGTTCCTACTTTGATCATCTTCTCGAATGCCTCGAAGAACTCCGGACGGCAGTCGGGATATCCTGAATAATCCACCACATTCGCGCCGATGTAGATTTTATCCGCATCCACGGATTCGCAGAGTCCTGCGGCCACCGACATCATGATTATGTTCCTTGCTGGCACATACGTCACCGGTATATCGCTGCCCATCTGTGACTCATCCCTGTTCTCGGGGACATCGATGTCCTTCATCGTTAAAGCCGAACGGAACATGCTTAGATCCATGTCGACGATCACGTGTCTGATACCGTAGTGTTTGGCGACATTGGATGCTGAAACGAGCTCCCTGCTGTGCCTCTGACCGTACCTGAAGCTCAGGGCCGTGACCTCATTGCCGTCGGCTATGGCCTGTGCAAGGGTCGTTGTGGAATCCAATCCTCCCGAGAGCAGAACGACGGCCTTAGACATGCTCGATCTCCTTGGTGAACCAGGCGGTCTGGCCCCTTTCCTCGTCAAGACCGATGGATACTGAGCGTACGTTCGGAGGGAACTCGATATCGCTGACCATCCTCTCGACCATCATCCTGGTCATCTCCTCCGCTGTGGTCGTGGGGACCTCCAGGATCACGACGTCCTCTCTGGGGAACATGTAGCTCTTGTTCCCGCACACCACGTTGACGGATTCCGAACCCACGGTCAGTATGACCTCGTCGGATTTTCCCGGGAGAAGGGTCCTGTGATCGAACTCCTCGACGAACTTCCTGAGCTCCTTCTTCAGCGAGACGAAGTCCATGACCATACCGTCCTTGCCGATGTCCCCTTCCAGCCTGAGACGGAGTATGTATGTGTGTCCGTGGAGCCTGGAGCACTTCTCGTGCCTGGGGATGAAATGACATGCCGAGAATCTTATTCCCGAATGTTCGCCGTCTATCTCAAGTATCATATTTTTCCCTCCGTAAGCCTCATTGCGAGAGCTATTGAATCCTTGTAATCCTTCTTGGCACGCGAGGTGTCTATGAACACCTTATCTATATTGATTATAGGGGCGCCGAGTGCCAACGCGCCTCCTATCAGATGCATCGTCCTGAATATCAGATTCCCTGAGATGCCGTCTGGAGCGATGATCAGATCCGCATCCTTGACCGCATCCTCTATCAGGATCTCGGCATGATATGCATCATAGCCTTCCGCATTCAGCCTGTCCACCAGTTCGAGGGCGTCCCTTATCGTACCGTCGACGGTCGGATGTCTTCCGATATCGTCCTTCCTGCCTCCGGACATGACAGCGATCCTCGTTCCCATACCGATCCTCTTCATGAGTTCGATGCTCTTGACCGCAAGATTGTACTTCTGTTCGACCGTCCAGCCCTCGTCTATTCCGACGGGTGCGGCTATGACGAGCTTTCCTCCGACAGGTTCCAGGAGCACTATCCTCTCCAGGTCGGGAACGTTCATCTTCCTCTTCAGAATGGGAAGGAGCACGGATGACGACATATCACCGCGGACCGCCGCATCTATCTTGCCCGAGATGAGATCGTCGACCAATCTCTCCGGATCCGTGTAGACGGTGGCGTATCCCTCGATACCTTTGACGCTGTCCCTGACCTTGGCTGAGGTACCGTTGCATCCGATACCCACCTTCACCCCTTCGGGTATGTGGCCTTTCAACAGAGTCTCTGATGTGAACATCGACCCGTACGATACAATAAGGGTATTTCAATTATCGTTATGGCCTGATGACGTCGAATGCGTAATCTTCCCACTGACGGATGCCCAACGAAACCTCTGCCTCTATGGGAGTGAGTATGGGCTTGTCGTATCTAGAATAGTCATCCATTGCAAGTCTGGGACATGCTGTGCTGACGTATGCATCCACCCTGTATGCCATGAGGCCTTGGGGCGAGAGTTCGTTCATGTAGGCCTTGTATGCCCTCTTCCCCGATGCTTTGATCTTGGCGATGATGTCGTCGGCGACCGCGTCGCGTCTCTGACCGATCTTGCTGCAGACTATGACGAGGAAGCTCTCTGCATCTCTGGCTCTTTCGATGGCGGCGAATCTCTTGCGGAGTATACTGTCCCTGACGTCGTCGACGGATCTCATCTCGCCGGTGATGGGGTTCAGGACACGGATCTCCTTTCCGACGCCGAATGCCGCCGCCAGAGGATGGAAATCACCTTCCCCTACGAAGAGAAACATGTCCACATCCGCGGATGCGATCTCGGCGGAACTGCAGTCGCAGCCGAGCACCTGCCCGGGATAGCATGTCCTCCTGTCGCCTTCGGCGATGACCGCTTTCTTCCCGTGGGCCTCGATGACCTTCTTGGCCTGTTCGAGACACTTCACATACTGTACGGTGGCAAGCAGTCCGACCCTCTCGGGGAATGAATCGATGACTTTCTCCAGAGCCTCTGTGATATCGGCATCATACAGGGCTTCGATGTACAGTACATCCTTCTCTATATCCTGGGAAGGTATGGGCGAGTGACCGAAGTGCACGAGGGCATCGGCCACATCTTTGAAATTATAGAATACGTCACAGGCGCCGTAGCACGGATCGCCCAGAACGATGAATTTTGAATTTGTCCTTTCGGACAGAAAATCAACGATCTCCGTTGCCCTTATCTTGAGCCCTTCAGGCAACTGGAGTGCAACGGAGGCATAGCCCCCGTTGCTTATCCACGCAGCAATGTAGTCCAGTTTCAGATCAAACATTTACTGGACGAGCTCTTTTCCTTTCTCGACATCGATGTAGCACGGTGTGGGGTACTTCATCGAAGCTTTCCAGAGAGCGAGCTTTGCTGTGTTGAAGGCTGCAGGTGTGCAGCTGACGGTCATGATGGGCTGGTTGCGCTCGAACCTTGCCGCTGTACCGACATTCTTACCGAAAGCCTGACGCATTCCGCTCGAAACACGGTCTGCTCCTGCGCCGGTAGCGAGCTTGTTCTCCCTGAGAACGATGTGGGGGAATGCCCTGAGCTTGAGGTGGTAGTTTGCCACTCCTGCCGATTTGGTCAGAACCCTGTTGGCTGCGATACGGCCTGCCTCGAGTGAGGTGTGCCTGATCTGGACACGGTTCTGTGATTTGAGTGTGAGTGTGATAGGGAACTCGTCCTTGAGGTTACCCATATCGTACTGGCTGATTCTGCTGTTGGGAACTCCACCCATGTATTCTCTGCGGGTGTACGCCATTCCCTTGATCTCTCTGTACATTACTGCGGGCTTTCTTGCCATTTGCACCACCAATGAGTGTCAATAGTAAAGGCAGACAATCTTGAAATCCTATTTAAGGACTACCATGTCAGGGCCTTTCAACAGGGACACTCGATTGGGACAATACATATAAGGATTTCTATCGCCCGAAGTATTACTATTTAATAGGGGGCGAACATATCCCTATCCAACGGTCAGTGAAGGGATAGAATGACGGGTTTCACAGTTAACGTAATCTCCGAAAAGGATGACAAGAGGGTACCGATCGCGGTAGCCGGACAGATAATGGTCGATATTCAGGACCTCTTCAGGCACATCGGCGAGTATCTCATCTCCAGGGAGATGCGTCTCCAGGAGGCTGTCCCGCGCTCACTGGGCGATAAGTTCACCATCTACATGGACAAGACCGGAGGCATAGTCCTCGACGCGTCCACATACACCCCTGAGACGGAAGGCTACGGGAACGTCGTGGATGATGCACTGAAGGTCCTGGAGGCCACACTGGACACCCTCGGATCAGGTACCGGCGGATACTGGGTCGATGACAACTTCACCGATGCCATCTACAGGAACCAGGTCGTCATCGACATCGTCGCTCTCTACCAGGATCTGAATGACAGGGAAGGCTACGCACTGATGTACGGTTCAGGATCCGAGCTGAAGAGGTTCGGGAAGGTCGACGTGGAGAAGATGGCCAAATTCATCAGCGAGAGAGGCATGTCCGTCAACAGCGCCACCGTCGGTGTCATCGAGAACATGGGAAGCAGACCCGGCAGCTCCAGATTCACGCTCAACAACGGTTCCGATAACGTCAGGATCACATTCTCGGATCAGAAGTTCGCAAGCAATGCAGGCAAGGCATGCATCGTCGCAGGAAAGATCAACTACTCCGAGGAGGGGAAGATTTCATCGGTGGAGAACATCTACGATGTAGTTCCTCTCACCACCATCAAATTCCGCAGGATGATCTCATCCAACGGAGATGTCACACTCAAAGTGCCAGTCGATGCAGAAGTCGCATTCAAGGACGGCAAATGGGTCCTCTCGAACAAGGACCTCGGAATATTGGCATCGAAGCAGAGATGGGACGATGCAGTTGCCGAATTCCATGACTTCTTCGTCTTCCTCTGGACAGAGTACAAGACGAAGAACCCCGAGACCCTCGACGACGAGGGGAAGGAGATATGGGATTCGCTCACCGCCCTTGTCGCCTGATACTGACGTGCACGTATGGCAATTATTTATACCTCGAACGTTTGGGGCGCTTCAGAGGCATAGCCGATGTCCAGGAAACGTATCTCCTCACGCGGTGCATCCGATATCGCCGCAAGGCGCATGTCGCTGCTGTTCGGTCTCTCCAGGAAGGCTCTCCGCGAGGGCAGACCTGAGAGGGCGAGAAGGTACGTGACCTTAGCAAGACGCATAAGCCAGAGGACCAACACACCCCTCCCCAGAGACGAGACATACTGCAAGAGGTGCAACATGCCCCTCGATGTCGGAAGGAACTGCAGGGTCAGGGTGATGAACGGCAATGTGAAGATCACATGTCTGGAATGCGGGGACATCAGACGCATGCCATACAACAGGAGCTGAGAGAATGACGGAGAGAGAAGCGAAGAAGGAGCTCATGCGCAGGGCGTTGGAGATCAATCCCACTGTCCATGTAGGCAAGGACGGATTGAAGGACAGTCTCTACGAGGAGATCAAGGCGCAGATCAAGAAGAACCGTCTGATAAAGATCAAGGTGCTGGCCAATGCCGACAGCGAGACCGCGGAGATAGCCGATGCCATAGCCGAGAACACAGGCTCGGTAGTGGTGGATGTCCGCGGAAGTATCGTCATCCTCACAGACAAGAGATCGTGGACCTCCCTGTGCCAAAAGAAATTCTGAGTGATTCAAATGCTAGATGTCAACGTTATCAGGCAGAACCCTGAGATGATCAGGACCATGCTGAGGAACAGGAACAAGGACGAAGCCATCCTGGACAGATTCCTCGAAGCGGATGCGGAATGGAGAGCACTCACCGACGAGAACAACCGTCTCAGAAAGGTGAGGAACGAGGTCTCCATGAGCATCTCGAAGATGAAGGGAGAGGAAAAGGATGCCAAGATCGCGGAGATGCGCGAGGTCGCCGACAAGATCAAGTCGAACGACGACAGGATGGCAGAGCTCGAGGAGATCAGGACCGACTGTGTCCTCAACATCCCCAACATCCCCCACGAATCCGTCCCCATCGGAAAGGACGACACGGAGAATGTAGTCGTCTACGAGGCCGGAGAGAAGAGGAAGTTCGATTTCAAACCCAAGGAGCACTGGCAGATCGCCGAGGATCTCGATATCATCGAGTTCGAGAGAGGCATCAAGGTCGCAGGAAGCGGATTCTACGTCATGAAGGGCGACGGAGCAAGGCTCGAACGTGCGCTCATCAACTACTTCCTGGACATGCACCAGGACCAGGGCTACACCGAACTGGTCGTTCCCGGCATCATCAACAGGAACGCCGTCATCGGTACCGGACAGTACCCCAACCTCAAGGACGACATGTACTATCTCGAGAGGGATGACATGTACCTCAACCCTACTGCAGAGGTGCCTATCACGAACCTCCTGCAGAATGAGATCCTTGACAAGAGCCAGCTCCCCATTTATTACACTGCGAACCTCACATCCTACAGGAGAGAGGTCGGTAAGCACGCGGACACGAAAGGAATCATCCGTGTCCACGAGTTCAGGAAGACAGAGATGGTCAACTTCGTCCTCCCCGAGAACTCCTACGCAAGGCTCGAGGAGCTCAGGAAGAACGCAGAGGACATCATCAACGGTCTGGAGCTCCCCTACAGGGTCCTCCTGCTGTGCACAGGCGACATGAGCTTCTCATGCTCCAAGTGCTACGATCTCGAACTCTACGCACCCGGAAAGGACGCGTGGCTTGAGGCATCGTCATGCTCCAACTTCACGGACTTCCAGGCACGCAGGGCCAAGATCAAATACCGCCCCGAACCCCACCTGAAGAGCGAATTCGTCCACACACTGAACGGATCCGGTCTCGCTCTCCCCAGGACGATCGTCGCGATTCTGGAGAACTACCAGAACAAGGACGGAACCGTCACCGTGCCCAAGGTCCTCAGGCCTTACATGCGCGGACAGGAAGTCATCGGGAACTGAATCAAGATCGGACGGTCCCTGACCGTCCGGTCATATTTCCATTTCGTCAAATCTTCTCATCAGTTCGGATGCACCTATGGGTGCTCCTTCCCTTTCGAGCCTCTCGCGCAGCGATTCCTCTCCGTGCCTCAGGCTCGCAGAATGTATGCCGAGGCGTCTTGAGACGTTGGCCTCGAGGTATGCTCCCATCACATCGCAGAGCTTGATGCACTTCCCGTTGACCTTCCCGAACTTCTTATCGTCCTTGTCTGCGAAGGGCTCGAATGTCAGGAATCTGAACTCTTCATGCCATGCTTCGGGTATGAGCGGCATGATCTTGCTGTTCACCAACTCATGCTCATATTCGTCCAGTATCTCCACGAGACCGTGGACGTTGACCTTCACCGGCGTGATGACATCCTTGGTCAGGACCTCCGGGAGATCGTGGAACAATGCGGTATAGTAATCATTGTAGATCTGACGGGGATCCGCACCCTTATCGAGATCGTTCAGATAGGTCATGTTTGCGACTATCAGCGAATGACCCAGAACGGTCGTCGCAGGGACCCTCGGGATCCTTGTCCATCTCTGCTGGAACCTCAGTTGTCCTACGAGGTCGACGAATGACATGGACTGTGAATCTATGACTTTCCTGAATCCTGTCAAACCGGAATACGAACTGAGCTCCATGGCCAGTGTGTTCCTGGTCTGTTCGATGCCGAAGGAGCGCTTGTTCATCTCGTAGAGGAGATTGAACTCCCAATTGGTGGCCAAATAATGAGCGGCAGAGACTATCCTATCCTCTACGGAATCCTTGGGTCCGCGGAGGTATTTCTCGAAGCGCTCCATGAACGATCTCTCCAGATCAGGTATCGCTGCCCTGATCTCTGAAATGACATAATCATTGACCTCGTCGAACCTCTCGTCCTCCATCCTGTGAAGGAGCTGTGGTTTGAGGTCCGTCAGCACCGTCCTCTTCAGGAATGAGAAGATACCGTGTTCGATTATGCTCTGCCAGTCCAGTTTCGTCCCGTTCTCCGTCTCCTCATACTTCCCGAGGATCCATGCTATCGCCGCCTTGTGTGACTGCTTATCCAATTCGGTAAGGTCGAGAGGCCTCAGGTGATCGTTCCACCTGTGCATGTTGACGGCGTCGAAGAAACGATAGATCAAATCCATGTTCATGTTGCGCGCCATGTTATGTCACCTTCCGTGCTCCCTAGAAAGGAGCACGGAGGAAAAAGGAAAATTGTTTATGCGTTGACTATTCCGCCGATGACCTGACTGATCGCGATCATCTTTGCATCATCATCAGCCGTGTCGGCCTCGATGCCCTTGAGACCGCCCATGAAGATGGCTGCAGTCTTCTCTGACATTCCTGCCTCGACTTTCGCATCGATCTTTGCTGCCGCGAATCTCAGTGCGTCGGCGACTTTGCCCTCTCCGGTAAACTCTGCTGCCCTGTTGCCTGCAGGTGCTGCTGCAGGTGCATTTTTGGCTTTTGCTGCTGCAGGTGCGGCCGCTGCCTCACCCTTGTTCTTTTTCTTGAAAGCGTTCTTCAGCTTCTCGATGAATCCCATTTCTAGTCCTCCTCTGGGGCACGTCCCGCCGTCTTGTTCTGGTACATCATCATCGCCATTCCGATGATGACCGCCAGTAGACCGACGACCATCAGGACATTGCTGATGACCTCACTGATTGCGAACACGCCCATGTAACCCAACGAACCGATGATGAGCACGATGAACCCCGTTACCGTGGCCACTGGCAACACCATCCTGTTCTGAGCCATGTCTAATAATTGAGTTTTTATGTTTATATATGTTTTTAACAATATACTAGTAAAAACGTAATTTTGTCTCATTTTTAGGCTTCAATTAGTGCCAGAACACAAGTATATACTGCTACAGACATGCCCGTTCATGAAGATAGCTAACAGGCTGAATTCCATCCCCATGTCGGGGATAAGGAAGATGTTCGATCTGGCGAGTCCGGACAGTATCAATCTCGGACTGGGTGAACCCGATCTGTCGCCTCCGGCGGCGGCCATCGAGGGCATGTGCGATGCATCGAAGAAGGGACTGAACAAATACGGTCCCACCGCGGGCATCATGCCTCTCAGGGATGCCGTTGCGAAGCATTACAGCAGGTACGCACCTATCGAAGGGAAGAATGTGATGATCACACCCAGCGGTTCCTCCGCCCTGCTCGAGGTTACACAGGCGATGATCGACCCGGGAGACGAGGTCCTTGTGCCCAGTCCCGGTTTTGTGATCTACGGCCCGCACGCGGTCCTCGCAGGCGGGAAGGATGTTTACTACAAACTTACCGATGGGGACTTCCAGCCCGATATCGATGACATACAGTCGAAGATCACCAAGAAGACGACCATGCTCGTCATCAATAACCCCTGCAACCCCACGGGCGGAACGCTCACGGAGGAATCGTACAAGGCACTGTGCGATATCGCAGCTGACAGGAACATCACCATAATGGCGGACGAGGTCTACGACTCCTTCGTCTATGAAGGAAAGCACATATCATTCCTCTCACAGCTCGACAAGGCCGTAGTCGTCGGAGGATTCTCGAAGATGATGGCCGTCACAGGATGGAGGATGGGATTCGTCGTATCCAACGAGAAGGTCATGGACGACCTCATCAAGATGCAGTACCACGTATGTGCCAGTCCCAACATG
>JAEEGH010028244.1_pt1 | contig 11053 bp, 8 predicted proteins | sample 9134181 | NCBI WGS metagenome assembly JAEEGH01 (sample SAMN16246544, study PRJNA631951) | gut metagenome | biome: gut microbiome; feature: rumen; material: DP-attached | host: Bos | place: Iran: Karaj | collected 2018-10
AAATCATCAAAAGCCGTACAGAATTACACTTGTCGTAAATAAACTCATCCAGTATAATTATCTCAAGAGGTTGAAAATGGTTATAAAAGAATCTGCAGAAATGTATCTTGAGACAATTTTAATTCTTTCAAAGCAGGGAGTTGTACGTTCCATCGACATTGCAAAGGAAATGAACTTCTCTCGTCCTTCAGTAAGTGTTGCCTTACATAATCTTGAAAAAGAGGAATATATTTCTATTGAAGCAGATCAGACCATAAAGCTGCTTCCAAAGGGTGCAGAAATTGCTAAAACAATTTATGAGCGCCATACAGTTCTTACAGAATTTTTTGAGCAGATTGGTGTTAAGTCTTCAATTGCTGCAGAAGATGCCTGCAAAATCGAACATGACATCAGCCCTGAATCCTTTAAGGCTATCAAAAAGCTGGTAAAGAATAATAAGGCAAATAAATAAGATATCACATAAAAATCATATGGATTTTATAACGATATTTACTACGTTAGTATTGACTAACTTGTAAATATCGTTTATTTTAACCCACGTGTTAGTTAAAACTAACCTATAGAGTAATAAGGAGTCTATATGATTAAATCAAAAAAATTGGTGACATTCGCCGTATTGTGTGCTTTTACTGCTGCAGCTTCATTTGCGCAGGAAGTGACATTTGAAAATGAGCTTTTATCTGATCTTGTTTCCATTGACATTACAGATGACAACACAGAATCTACTTTTGCAGGATTCAAAAACGAAGTAACGGCAGAATATACTTCAGACAAGCTTGATATGGGAGTTACGCTTATTGTTGATGTAAACCAGGAAGATGATGATGCCATCTCAATTGGTTCTGATGGTTTTGTTGATGATTATTTTATCGAGTTCCGTCCAATTGAATTGCTTGGAATCGGTTTTCACAAGGGCTATAATGTAGCAGGTTCTTATCTGCCATGCCTTGAAAAAGAAATTGATGCGTCAAATATCGGAAGCGATTTTGGTCTTTTTGTTTATCCTTTAGAAGGTCTTGTAATTTCTGGAGGTGTTGATTTTATTTCTTACCTTGGTAGAGATGATACAAAACCACTCGTAAATTTTGGTGCAGAATATGCAGTTGGCGAAATGGTTACTTTTGGAGCTGCCTTCCGTAATATTGCAAGTGACGACCGTTCAATTGGTGCTTATGCATCCTTTACTGGAGTTGAAAATCTTACAGTAAATGCCGGCTTTACTTACAAGGGTGAACTTGAAGATTACTTTATTGCAGGAAATCTCATCAACGCTGCAGTAACATACGAAGCTGGTGCAATTGGAATTTCTGCTGATGCAGTATTTGCAGTTGGTGGAGATGAAGATTTTGAAAACGAACTTTACCTTGCAGCTAATGTAAGCTATCAGATTAATGATGCATTTACTGCAATCCTTGCTGGAGCATTCACAAATGACTTTGACAATGATGATGCATGGTGCATTGGAGTAAACCCATCTGTAGAATATTCAATTACAGAACACAACACAGTAGGTGCTGGTGTTAATGTAGGAATTATGAAGGAAGCTAAAAACATTTCATTCCCGATTTTCTGGAAGTATGTTTACTAACATTATAAAAACAAAAGATTAAGTCCACACTTTTTCCGGTTGTATTTTATATACAACCGGTTTTTTTATGCCTTACGTTTTTTTAGATAAACTATTTCAGATACTTTTCTTCATATTCAGAAATTGGAATCGGTTTACTGTAATAATATCCCTGAATAATTTCGCAGCCTAAATCGCGCAGGCGGTCTACCTGATTTTTGCTTTCGGCACCCTCGGCCAGACATAAAAAGCCTAGCTCCTTTGCAAGAGTTATAATATGGCGGAGAACAATAATATCTTCTTTGCGTTCATTTTCTGCGGCAACCGTATCAACAAAGCTCTTGTCAATTTTAAGCGTATCTATGGGCATTTGTGTAAGCAGTGAAAGAGAAGAGTAACCTGTTCCAAAATCATCCATAGAAATTTTAAAACCGCGGTAGCGAAGTTCTTCGAGAACACTCAGCATGTGCTCCATGTTTTCGTAGGTTGCGCTTTCTGTAAGTTCAAAATCTATGAGCTTATGGTCTATACCATAATGGTCTACAATGCTTACAAGATTATCAATCAGCTTTACATTGTCCATACGGCTGCGCGAAAGGTTTACAGAAATAGGATAAAGAGGCTTGCCTTCTTTTTTCCATTTAGCAAGTGCTTGGCAAACCTTTCTGAGAACTATGTCATCAATTTTGCCTATTGAGCTGTCTTTTTCAAAAAAAGGAATAAAGCGGTATGGAGGCAAAAATTCCTTGCCCTTATAATTCCAGCGTATTAAAGCCTCTGCACCTTTTATGGTTTCTTTTGAAATATCAAATTTTGGCTGAAGGTAAACAAGAAATTCATCCTGTTCAATTGCAGTTTCAACGTATGCCTTTATGTAATTACCCCACGAAAGGTCATCGTGCATTTTATCTGTGTAAATAATAATTTCGGTTTTCTTCTGATTTGTAGCCAGAGCCTGTGCCATTTTTGCAAAGTCTGCAACACGGTTTCCAGAAAGCATTGCACGCTGCATAGGAACAAGCCCGCATTTATAATAAATTTTATAGTACGGATCTTCTTCGAGAACAGAAAGTTTTTCAAAAAAATCCTTAAGCTTTTGTACAAGCTGTTCTTCTGGCATATCCTTTAAGAGCATGGCAAAGTTGTCGTTGTGACATCGGCAGCTCGCAATAATAAAATCAGCTTCCTTCATTGCCTTTACAACATTGGACAAAACCTTGTTTGCTGCTATGTGGCCATAGGCTTCGTTGATAACACGGAAATCCTTTACATCAAAATGTGCAAAAGCATAATCATTTATTCCCATATCTGACGGAACTTCAAGATAAGCTTCCAGATGGTTCCAGTTATAATTTCCAGTAATTGGATCTGTAAAGGCGGCCTTATAAAGAGCTTCTTTTTCAAACTTAGAAAGGTCGTCGCTCATAACATGAAGGGCTCTGTCATTATAAAGCTTCCATTCATAAAGGAGGCGAATTTTTTTATAGCCATGAAAAACAGTCATAACCTTTACATTTTCCTTTATACAAAGGTCGCTGTAAGGTCTGTGTGCATTGTCTTCTTTTGCAATTTCTGCAAAAAGCTTTTTTATAAAGTGATAGTTGATTTCTACATCATCATCAATTTCTACTGAATAAAAAAAAGATGCATCAAGAGGAATGGATTTTAACTCTGCCGGATATTCAACTCTGGAATCATCAGCCCTATACTCAATACCAATTACTTCCTTCTGCAGGCCTTCAACAAAAAATAAACCAGGATAATCATAAGTGCCAAAGGCATTTGAATATTTCGCAATTCTGGCAGGCAGAAGGCCGTTGTAAAATTCCTGAATTTCTTCCGGACTGGCTTCGGTGTAATAGAGGAGGCGACTTGGTTTAAATAACTGGTTTAGTTTGTTGATAAACATAAGTTTATGATAGCACAAAAACTTATTAACAACCACAAATTTGTGATGCAGATGGATTCTCGATGTTGTGCCAGGATAAAACTCTAAATTGCAATTTATGCTCCATTCTGCAATTTCTATTGATGTTAGTTGCATATAACAATATAATACTCTTTGATTCAAAGTTAGTTATAGCTAACATAATAAGGGAGTTATAAATGTCTCAAAACAAATCAAAAGTTCGTAAGCCTGCGAAGAAAGGCCTAGTTGGCTGGATATTTGAATTTGCAGGTGAGAAAAAAGGGCAGTACATCGTAAGTGTATTCTTTGCCCTGCTCAGTGTGGCGTGCTGTATTGCGCCGTATTTTATGATTGCACGGATTGTTCAGCAGCTGCTTGCAGGCGTTCGTGACTGGTCGTTGTTCCTGCGTGAGTCTGGAATTGTTGCATTGTTCTGGCTTGGAAATGTTGTCTTTCATATGATTTCGACGACAATGAGTCATATTGCAACTTTTAATCTGCTTGGAAACATCAGAAAAAAAATGTGCGATAAGCTGACTCGTCTTCCGCTTGGAACCGTTTTAGATATGCCTTCGGGCTCTCTTAAAAATATTATGATTGAGCGAATCGACAGTATGGAAACTACACTCGCCCATATCGTTCCTGAATATACCTCTAATATCATTCTTTCGATTGTGCTTGTAATTTATCTTTTTGTTATTGACTGGAGACTTGCTCTTGCGTGTATGGCTGTTTTGCCGATTGGTTTCATTGCCATGTGTTTTATGATGAAGGATGGGGCTACACGCTTTAAGTATGCTCTGGATAAGACTAAGGCTTTGAATGATACTGCAGTTGAATATATCAACGGAATTGAGGTTATTAAAGCGTTTGGAAAATCAAAATTTTCTTACGAGCGATTTGTTGTTGCGGCACAGGAAGGTTCTGCCTGCTATGTTGAATGGATGCGCGACTGCATCTGGCCGCATGCTGTGGCTACTGTTGTGACTCCGTCGCTGTTGTTGTCGCTGCTTCCGATTGGCGGTTACATGTTCTTTAAGGGAAATGTGGATGCGTCAACTTTTATTACGATGATTATTCTTGCGGTGAGTGCGATTCAGCCGTTTTTGATTGCGTTTACTTATCATGATGATATTGCCAAGGCCGGTGCCATTTTCGGCGAGGTCGGTTCGATAATGACTCTTGAGGAGCTGGACAGACCGGAGAGTGATAAGTCAGAGCCTCGTGATAATTCGATTGAATTGCGTGATGTACGCTTCAGTTATCACAAAAATATTGAAGGCGAAGAAAAGAAAGAAATCCTTCATGGTATTTCAATGTCTCTTCCTCAAGGCTCATACACTGCCTTTGTAGGTCCAAGCGGTAGCGGTAAATCTACAATTGCCCGTCTTATCGCTTCGCTCTGGGATGTTGATTCCGGTTCTGTGGAAATCGGTGGTGTAAATATTAAGGATTTGTCGCTTCAGGAATACAACCGACGTGTTGCTTATGTAAGTCAGGATAACTTCCTTTTTGATTTAAGTGTGCGGGATAATATTCGCCTTGGCCGCGAGGGTGCTACCGATGCCGAAGTGGAAGAGGTTGCACGTAAATCCGGCTGTTATGATTTTATCATGTCTCTTGAAAACGGCTTTGACACAATTGTCGGTGGAAGCGGTGCACATTTGAGTGGCGGTGAACGCCAGCGAATTGCAATTGCACGTGCCATGATGAAGGATGCTCCGATTGTAATTCTTGATGAAGCAACTGCTTATACTGATCCGGAAAACGAAGCAATCATTCAGCAGAGTGTTGCAAAGCTTGTTGCCGGTAAAACTCTGATTGTTATTGCTCACCGTCTTTCAACGGTAAAGGATGCAGATAAGCTTTATGTAATCAAAGATGGTGTAATTGATTCGTGCGGAACTCATGAAGAACTGCTGGCACAGGGCGGTTTGTATAAAGATATGTGGGAAGCACATGTAGATTCCCGTGATGCTTAAGCGGGGGCGTTGCGGGGGTGTCCCCCGCAGAGAGGGTAGCGACCAACGAAGTGGGCGCGCAGGGGGAGACTTCCCCCTCTTTCAGGAGAAAAATTATGTTTGAAACTTTAATAAAATTTTTTAGATTCTGTGATGCTGAAAACCGCAGAAAATTCACCGGTTCAATTATAGTTGGTATTTTCAATTCACTTTTTATGGCGTTCAGAATTGGTGCAGTTGCAGTGATGCTTCGTGGTGTAATTGCAACAGCGATGGATGGTGCTGCCTTTGAAATGAACACAGTCTGGCTTTCACTTGCAATTATGGGAGTCAGTATTATCGGTGGAATCATCACCAGAAAGGTAACTTCAATGTGGCAGTGCGAGGGCGGTTACCGTACCTGCGCAAAAAAGCGTATCGAGATTGCTGAGCATCTTCGTTTTCTGCCAATGGGATACTTCAACGAAAACAGTCTTGGTGAAATCACTTCTGTAACAACAAATACAATGGAGTCGGTTGGAGATGTTGCGACCCGTGCCGTTATGATGGTCTTCCAGGGCTTGCTCGATACCTCACTGATTATTGTGATGCTCTTCTTCTTTGACTGGAGAATTGCGCTTGTTGCACTTGCCGGTTTCGGACTTTTTGAGTTTGTAAATCTTTTTATGCGTGTTGCTGTACGAGATGTTTCATCAGAAAAGATTAAAGCTGATGCTGCAGAAATCGGAAAGGTTCTTGAATATATTCAGGGTATTTCAGAAGTAAAGGCTTACAATCTGGTTGGTAAGCGCCGCCGAGAGCTTAATTCAGTTATTGAAAAGCGTCTTAAGATTCTTATCAAGATGGAGATGCGCTGTATTCCGGTTTCAAATATACAGTCGCTGGTTGCAAAATTTAGTGGTGTAGCGATGATGCTTGCTTCACTGTATTTCTACCTGGCTGGAACAATGGACTTAGCAAACTGTTCTACAATGCTTGTATGTTCATTTATGCTCTTCAATGCACTCGAGGCCGGCGGAAACTACTCGGCATTGCTTAGAACAATAGATATAGGTGTTACCAAAGCAAGCAAAATACTTGCTCTTCCTACAATGAACATTGATGGTAAACAAAATACGGTGGTTGGAGCAGAAAGTACGGTGGTTGAGCCTGTCGAAACCACCGCAGACATCGAAGCCCGTAACATCGACTTCGCCTACGATAAGCGCAAAATCATCGACAACATCTCCCTCAAAATTCCAGCCAACACAACTACCGCAATCGTCGGTCCAAGCGGCGGCGGAAAAACAACCTTCTGCCATCTTCTTGCCCGCTTCTGGGATGTAGACAAGGGAACCGTAACACTCGGTGAAAAAGATGTTCGCGACTACAACATGGACGACCTCATGAAAAACTACAGTTTTGTTTTCCAGAACGTTTATCTCTTCCACGATACAATCGCAAATAATATCCGCTTTGGCGAACCGGATGCTCCAATGGAAAAGGTTATTGCGGCCGCTAAAAAAGCCTGCTGTCATGACTTTATATCAGCTTTACCAAACGGCTATGACACTGTAATCGGCGAGGGTGGAGCAAGTCTTTCAGGTGGTGAAAAGCAGCGTATTTCTATTGCACGTGCAATCATGAAGGATGCGCCAATAATCATTCTTGATGAAGCTACAGCAAATGTTGACCCGGAAAACGAACGCGAGCTTATGAACGCAGTTGCAGAGCTCACAAAAGAGAAAACTGTAATCATGATTGCTCACCGCTTAAAGACAGTCCGCAATGCAGATCAGATTATCGTAATTGATAAGGGCCGTATCGCAGAGCAGGGCAAGCACGACGAACTTGTAAAGAAAGGCGGAATATATGCCCGATTCATTGAAAGCAGAAAGCAAGCTGTGAGTTGGAAAATTTAATTCTGATGGTGTAAAATAGTTGTGAGGAAAAACTTACAATTATGAACTTTTTAATTGCCAGAGGATTATTAATCCCGTTTTTAGGAACATCACTCGGAGCAGCTCTCGTTTTCTTTATGAAGCGGGAGCTGGATCTTAAACTTCAGAATATGCTTTCGGGCTTTGCGGCCGGAGTAATGGTTGCGGCTTCTGTCTGGAGCCTTTTAATTCCATCAATGGAAATGGTGAGCGACAGAGGCAAGCTTGCATTCGTTCCTGCGGCCGTAGGCTTCTGTGCCGGAATGATTTTCCTTCTGATTCTGGATAAGGTAATTCCGCACATGCACCTTGATGAGTCTGAGGAAGGTCCAAAAAGCAATCTCCAGAAAACTACCATGATGGTGCTTGCAGTTACGCTTCATAATATTCCTGAGGGAATGGCTGTTGGTATTTTGTATGCGGGCTGGGCTTCGGGTTCCGCTCAAATCACCGAGGCCGGTGCACTTACACTTGCACTCGGAATTGCAATTCAAAACTTCCCTGAGGGTGCAATTATTTCCATGCCGCTGCATTCAAAAGGGCTTTCAAAAGCAAAGTCATGCTGGTATGGAGTCTTATCCGGAATTGTTGAACCTGTTGCAGGTTTTCTTACAATCCTGCTTGCAAGCCATGTAATGTCAATTCTTCCATATTTCTTAAGCTTTGCTGCCGGCGCAATGATTTTCGTTGTAGTAGAAGAGCTTGTACCAGAAATGGCAGAGGGTGAACATTCAAATCTCGGAACAATTATGTTTATGATGGGCTTTGTTCTGATGATGATTCTGGATGTTGCGTTAGGCTAAAATCTGACAGAATATAAACTTCAATCTTTTTAATTCCATCTAGGATCGCTTGTTTCTTTTGTGGAGTATAGAATCTGATTTTTGGTTCTATTTCCAGAAGCAGAGGAACAAGCGATTTTAGTTTTTCAATATCAATTGAGTCTGCCGGATAGGTTGCAAGGATTCCGGAAGTTTTTTCTGTGTAGGTAATTTCTGCCTGCGGACAGATTTTTTTGAGTACAGCGATTGCGGCATTGCGGATTTCTTCATCGCGTAGAACGTGATCGCGAAAACGAAGGCGACCGGGGAAGTAGCGGTATTCCATAGACTATCCTGAAATGGTGGTTTCGACAGGCTCAACCACCGGTAGCAGTGGCTGCATTGACTTTACGCTGAAGGCAATAGTCGAAGCATTATGAAGCAGAGCTGCAAGAGAAGGAGAGATAAATCCGAAAAGCCCTAAGAACATTAGACTGGTATTTACTGCAACAATATTTCTGTTGTTTGAATCGATTTTATCCATAAGAAGAGAACCTAGTACGCGTGTTTTATAAAGTCCTAAGAGTCCATCTTCTGCAGAAAGCACAATATCAGCAGTTTCGCCTGTAATATCTGCACAGTCTCCCATTGCAATTCCTGTATCAGCGGTGGCAAGAGCAGGGGCATCGTTTATTCCGTCTCCAATCATAATTACTTTGTGACCAAGCTTTTTCTGCTCTTCTATATAACGAACCTTGTCTTCCGGCAGGGCACGTGAAATGTAATGGTCAACTTTTGTGAGGCGGGCGGCATTTTTTGCTGCACCTTCATCATCACCGGTAATCATTACACAGTTTTTAATTCCTGAATCATGAAGGGCTTTTATAACCTTAGCAGCATTTTTGCGTACTGGGTCGTTAATTGCAAATATTCCAATCAGTTTTTTTTCTTCTGCAAGATATAAAAGAGACATTCCGTTTTCAAGGGCATCCTTTTGAATCTTTTCCAAATCTGACGGCGCTTCACATTGCTCATCTTCAAAAATAAAATGACGGCTGCCGATTAGCAGTTTCTTGCCATAAAGTTCTGTCGCTATTCCATGCGCTACTATATATTCAACCTTTGCATGTTCTTCCGGATGCAGAATACCTCGTTCCGTTGCAGCCTTTACAATTGCTGTGGCAATAGGGTGGGCGAAGTGTTCTTCAAGGCAGGCAGCTATAGCTAGAACCTCATCTTCTGTACGATCACCGTAGGTATGAATTTCAGCAAGCTTTGGACTTGCATGTGTAAGTGTTCCAGTCTTATCAAAAACAACGGTGTCGGCAACAGATGCATTTTCAAGGAACTTTCCTCCTTTCACAATTATTCCGTGTCCAGCGGCTTCCTTCATCGCGCTCAAAACTGCAATAGGAGCGGCAAGCTTCATTGCGCATGAATAGTCTACCATCAAGGTTGCCATCACCTTTGTTATATTCCCTGTAATAAGGAAGGTCGCAAGCGAAAGCAGGAAGTTATATTTTACAAGTTGATTTGCAAGATTCTCAGAACGAACCTGAGAAGAAACTTTTAAGCTTTGAGAATTATCAATCATCTGAAGGATATTCTGAACTTTTGTATGATTGCCCGTTTCGCGGACTTCAACAAAAATCTCTCCTTCCTGAACAATTGTTCCTGCAAAAACAGAGCTTCCTGTGTGCTTTTCTACGGCAAGAGGCTCTCCTGTGATTGTTGCCTGATTTACCAGGGCTTCTCCGTTCAAAACTTCACCGTCTACAGGAATTATACTTCCTGTTCTTACAGCTACAATGTCTCCTTTTTTAATCATGCTGAGAGGAACGGCCTTTTCAGTCTGTTCGCCGTTTGAACCACGGCCGATAAGCTGTACCTGATCATTCTGAGAAATCAGTCTGTCTGCAAGGTCACTGTAGGATTTTTTCTTTGTAAACTCTTCTATCGTGTCTCCGATGTTCAGCAGAAAGTTTATGTTTGAAGCTGTTTTTGTATCTCCGGTAAGAAGTGCCATGGAAATCGCTGTTGCATCCAGAACTTCAGAATGGAAAACCTCACCCTTTGCAAGATGTTCGATTCCGTTCAGAATGCGCGGTCCCAGTGACCAGACTCGAAGAACCATCCGAACTGGCAGCGGCAGAATCATCTTGAAGTAGTGCATGGCCGTCATCAACGCAAGGTCGAAAAGCAGGCTTTCCTGTTCGTGCGGTTCTTCAACAGCTTCCAGCATTTCCTGATTGTTCAGATACTTGTCGGAAAGAGCCATAAAATAGGCTTTGATATGTTTTTCTGATAATTGTTTTGTGTCGTAATAAATCAGGAATGAACCGGTGGTGTAATTTACAGACACGTCGGTCATTCCATCCTGTACAGAAAGCAGACTGTAGGCAAGGGCAGCCTGTCGCTTAGATATTTTTTTCTTGTTATAGCAGATTCGAATCCGCCCAGGTAGAGAATGCTTTACTGTAAAATCCATTGTTGGCCTCGTTAAGCGTTCTTTGCGTCGTTTTCAGCTTTTACGTCTTCTGCGTCTTCTTTGATTGTTTCAAAGTATTCTTTTGCATCATCCTTAAGCTGAAGTCCGCCTGCAACTACTTTTGCGGCACCTTTTTTGAATGTATCAGTTTTAATAAATGCGGCAGCTGCAAGACCTGCAACTACGCCCCACAAGAATTTTTTAGATCCGTCTGTCAATTTTGTATCCTCCTATTAGTAATAACTAACATGATTATTATATCGCGTTTAGTCTAGACTAACAAGTAGTTAGGGTGGTATAACAGTATGAGGAAATGCAAGAAAGATTATCAATAAAGAGTGAAGGTTTTAATGCAATCTATTTTCAGGGTACTGTTTCTCCCGAGAAAGTAATTATCTGTGTTGGCGGTGCATCATGTGATGAAAAGACAAGCATCAGTATGTCCAGA
>JAEEGH010028246.1_pt1 | contig 11053 bp, 10 predicted proteins | sample 9134181 | NCBI WGS metagenome assembly JAEEGH01 (sample SAMN16246544, study PRJNA631951) | gut metagenome | biome: gut microbiome; feature: rumen; material: DP-attached | host: Bos | place: Iran: Karaj | collected 2018-10
TTGCTGCCATTTACACTTTCTTTCAAAACCAACATCAATGCAAAACAATACATCATGGATAAATATGATGGATGTTGCAACCATGCTAAATTGCCGTAATAATATTTTGAAAAAACAATCTGCCCTTCCGGCACATCAGCCAAAACGGCATGGACAAATGTAAGCAATATTGCCACTATACATCCCAAAACAAAGGATGAACAAATTCGGCATTTAATATTCTTATTTTCACTACTTTCTGCAGTAAATAGCACCAATGGGAAAATTACAAACGGCAATTTTTGAAACAAATCGCCGCATCCCGGCTGCCGGCTGTACAAAATGCCTACTCCATTGAGCAAATAATAGAACAACAAAAAAATCATCATCCACATCCATGTACGATTTTTTATCCGGATTTTTCTGTCCACCAACAGCACTCTTACAAGCCAATTGAGTAACAAAAAACCTAATATAAAAGGTGTTAAGTTAACATTCATGCGTGGAACCGACCACGGCAAAACAAATGCAAATGCACACAACAACCATACATTTACCAAATCTGTCCACTGTCGCAAACTCATTTTTTTCATAAATGCAAAAATACCAAAAAGTTGTGAATGAATAATCAATATAATCTATTTTTCCATTATTTTATTTTAAACAAATTCAACATATTGATTTTCATTTATTTATAAATTATAAAATATTTGCCGTAAATAATAAAACACAACTGAGCACCCCTGCCAACATGAGCAGTTTTACCTGACTACTCAATAGGTGATAGTCGTTTTTTGTGGATGCTAAGCTTGTTTTTACCATCAAAGCTATACTCGGCAATAAAAGCAACAACAAGGCATAAATCAACAATAACCACCACTTTTCAATAGCAAACACCGCTACAAACAATGCCATGGCAATCGTGTTCACTGTTTCTAAAGCCATTATAATCCAATTGGTTTTTTTGACACCGATTTTTATCACAAGCGTTTGATAACCTGCTACTTTGTCTCCTTCTTTGTCTTCCACCACCTTAATCAGTTCCCGTATCAATGTCAGCAAAAATGCAAAACCACTATAAATAAGATAAATATACACCGCGTTTTTGCCCATTTGTCCTTCTAAAACCACATACGAAAACCAACACGACAATAGCAAAGGAGCTGCGGTTAATATGGCTATCAAAATATTTCCGACCAATGCTATCCGTTTTAAATATTTAGCATAAAGATACAAACCTATTGCCGATAACAGAAAACAACTGTAAAATGCGATGGAATGAATTTGGCAAGCCGGGAAAATAGCAATTATCAACCCGATAAATGTCAATATAGTATATATTTGCTTGACGGTTTTTATACTAATCCGCTTGCCGACAACACATTGATCGCCTTTATTGACAGCATCGGCCACCGTATCTTCACAATCATTGATGCAATTGCCACCGGCAGCTATCAATATTACACTCAATATCAGCCACATCCAATTAACATGAAAAGCAGCCGTATCAACCACATGAACAAGACTATATTGCAATAATATTAATGTTAACAATATTATCAGCAAATTTGTTCCTCTAAACAAGTTCCAATATGCTTTTATCATCTTCTATTTTGTTAAATCCCAGTCAATCGGTTCTTTTCCTTCGGTTTGCAAAATTTGATTTGTTTTGGAAAAATGCCTGCAACCAAAAAATCCTCTGGATGCTGAAAGTGGCGAAGGATGTACGGTAGTTAAAATATGATGTTTGTTTTGATCTATTAAAGGAATTTTTTCTTGTGCATAATTTCCCCACAGCAAAAACACCACTCCTTCCTTTTTATCTGAAATAGTTTTAATAACGGCATTGGTAAATTCCTCCCAACCTTTTTTCTGATGGGAGCCGGCTTCGTGTGCCCGCACCGTCAAAGTTGCATTGAGCAACAAAACACCTTGCTTGGCCCATTTTTCCAGATTTCCGCTTTTGGGAATCGGACAGCCTATGTCATCGTGCAACTCTTTAAAAATGTTGACCAAGGATTTAGGATGTGCCACTCCGTCTGGAACCGAAAAACACAATCCATGTGCCTGTCCGACATTATGATAAGGATCTTGCCCTAATAAAACCACTTTCACCTTGTCAAACGGCGTTAAATTGAAAGCATTAAAGATTAATTGACCGGGCGGGAAGACAATACTTTTCTTTTTCTCCTCAATTAAGAATTGCTTCAATGCAAAAAATGACTCCGTACGAAAGGCAAATAATATTTGCTCTTTCCACGACTGTTCTATTTTCGGATCTATAACTTCCATTATTTCAGTTGTTTAATTACACAATTTTATTTTTCAATTATCTTATAAAAAAATAATTTTTTTTTAGTACCTTTGCACTTGAAAATATTGCAAAAATAACATTTTTTTGTAAATGTTGGCAAATTTGAAACTAGTTTTAAATTTTTAATATCAATAAAATTATGAAAAGAGTCGCATTAGTAGTTACCATAATAGCAGTGTTAACTATGTTTTTGGCATCTTGCAACACCTACGAACGTTGCCCTGCTTACACACAAGCAACCGAACAAGTAGAAATTCCTGCTGCCTAAGCTTTTACCCACTTTTCTAATCAACTATGATGAACAAAATCCTTCATAGTATTTTGTTTTTTTTTATATTTTGTACTGCCGTTGACACAGTAGCACAAGATATTGCCATAGGTGAACCCGACATGCTAATGGTGCGGAAACGCCAATGGAATATCTATGGAACGCTTCACACAAATGGTATAGGTATCGGTTTCAACTACGATCAAATTAAAAGTATCAAACTACAACACGGATTAGATATTGAATGGACTTTTTATCGCCATTTTAAAGAACAACGAGTAGAAGTGGCTGAAGGTTCTTATTTGGTTTATGGCAAAAAAAATTATTTCGGACAACTTCGCGGGGGATATGGTGTTACACGCATTCTCAACACGAAACATTATAGCGGAGGCGTAGAAGTCGGCTATTATTTCTATGGAGGTGCCTCTGTCGGATTTTCTGTACCTGTTTTTTTAGAAATTTACTATATTGATCCTCAATTAGGATTGATATCCGTCACCGAAGAATACGACCCCGAAAAACATTCTACCGGCAATATCAAATGCAAAGCTCCTATTTATAAAGGCTTCAGCAAAATAAAGATACACCCGGGGGCTTACATAAAAACCGGACTCAGTTTTGATTTCTCCACCAACGATGCCCTCGTTGTCAAATTAGATGCAGGTATCGCAGCAGACATTTATGCTATCCCCGTAGAAAAAATGGCCAACACCAAACAATATTTTCTTCTTACCGGCTACCTCACCATACATTTAGGAAAAAGATTGAGTATCTATGAATAAAACAACAAAATTATCGGTTCTTTTATTGTTGATGCTATGCTCTTTTTCTTCATTTTGCCAAGAAAATGAAAATACTAAAATAGAATGTAAAGCCAAAAAATTAATTTATGATGCAAAAATAGAAAAAGACGTACACATGCTTGTTGACCAAGTTGTCTTTACTCACGAAGGAGCCATCGGATACTGCGATACCGCCTATTTCAACGAAAAACGAAATACCATTACAGCCCGTGGAGAAAATTTGGTGATTCATGTCAACGATTCCGTTTCCTTATATGGCAACTTTCTCATTTACGATGGAGAAACACGTACTGCCTTTATTACCAAAGATACGGTTGTTCTCACCAATGAATCTGCCACCTTATACACCGACACGCTTATCTACAACCGCAATACCGGCATTGCCTACTACCATACTTACGGCAGGTTGGTAAGCGGCAACTCCACCCTCAAAAGCCAGCAAGGCTGGTATCATACAAAAACCAACGATGTATATTTCAAAAATGATGTGGTACTCACTTCTCCACAATATACTATTGAAACTGACACACTTAGATATAATACAACCACTGAAATCGCCTATTTTTTAGGTCCTACCACCATTCACAACGATTCCAATTTTATGGTTTGTGAATATGGTTGGTACAATACCTATTCGGATGTTTGTCAATTTGAAAAAAATGCCCGAATGTACAACAATACCCAATTTTTGGCAGCTGATACCATTTGGTACGACCGCGAACACGATATGGGTATTGCTCACGGACATGTATCTATAGAAGATTCTACTGCAAATATTGTCCTTTATAGCAATTATGCAGAATATCAAAAAGAAAAAAACTATGCCTATCTTACCGATAGTGCCGTTGCCGTACTCATTCAGAAAGATGACAGTTTGTTTCTACACAGCAACGAAATTCGTGCCATTTTCGACACCGCACAACAACTCCAATATTTGTTTGCCTTCTATGGAGTAAGATTTTATCGTGATGATTTACAAGGAGTTTGTGATTCCATATCTTACGATGCCACCGATTCGGTTGTCTATATGATCAATTTTCCTATTCTCTGGTCGGAAGGAAGCCAAATGAAAGCCGACACGGTGAAAATATTTCTCAAAAACGGACAAATACATCAAATGCATTTCATCAACAATTCTTCTGTCAATCAAGATGTATTCCAAGAAGAAAAATTCAATCAAATTCGGGGCACCAACATGATTGTGGATTTCAACAACAACAATATTTCAACCGTCTTTGTAGATGCCAATGCAGAATGTATGTATTATGTTCAAGAAGACAACAAGGATTTAATCGGCATACAGAAATCGGTTTCTGCACAAATGCGAATCTTTTTCGAGAACAATGAAATCAGTAAAATTCGCCTTTATAAGCAAATAAAAGGAGAAATGTATCCTTTAGACAAACTTCCTCTTGACCGTTTGTCGGGATTTATTTGGTTAAACCAATATCGCCCGACTGACAAACAAGATATTTTCAGAGAAGACTACTACAACGCTAACGAGTAAACAACTCCTTTTCTACATCCTCACAAATGATATGACCTATCATAATATGCGATTCTTGTATTCTCGGCGTATCTTTTGACGGAACATTTAACAAACAATCGCACAAATTTTTCATCTCTCCGCCCGACATGCCTGTCATACCGATGGTTTTCATGCCTATTTGTCTGGCTTTGTTGATAGCGGCTACAATATTTTTTGAATTGCCGGATGTAGAAATACCTACCAAAACATCTCCTGCCCTGCCTGCTGCCTCCACCATACGGGCAAAAATGTCGTCATAAGAAAAATCGTTGGCGACAGCTGTCAAATAGGAAGTATTTACATGTAAGGCCTCCGCATACAACGGCGGACGGTTGATATAGAATCTTCCCGACAATTCCGCTGCCAAATGCTGTGCATCGGCGGCGCTACCGCCATTGCCGCAAAACAACACCTTGCCACCCGACCGATATGTTTCTATCATCATGACTGCCGCTTGGTGAATGCTGTCTAACAATATTTGATTGCCGACTATACTTTCTTTGACTGCTATTGACGCTTGTATTCTTGCTACTATATCCGCTGTTTCCATCATATTATTTTTTGCAAAAGTAGCATTTTTTTATATAAAAAACGCTTTTCTTCTCTCTTATCACAACAAGTTGTCAAATTTATTTATCCCAATGTCATAAAATTTTATCATCCGGTATACAAAAAGAATACTTGAAATCATACACCAAATAAGCACCTTTCGATTTAAAACAAAAAAAACAAGCCATTGTATATTTTACACAACAGCCTGTTTTTCAATCTTGTGGAGTGTATGAGAATCGAACTCACGACCTCTTGACTGCCAGTCAAACGCTCTAGCCAACTGAGCTAACACCCCATCGCTGAATTCGACTGCAAAAGTATCATTTTTTTTCATACCAACTTAAATTTCAACAAAAATAATAAAAATCTTTCTAAAGCGGTGAAGGACTCATTTTTTTTTAGTATCTTTGTAATTTGTATAATTTAAAAAGAGATGACAGAACAAAAATATAATCTTCGTGGCGTATCTGCGACAAAAGAAGATGTCCACAACGCTATCAAAAACATAGATAAAGGGCTTTATCCTAATGCTTTTTGTAAAATTATACCCGATTATTTGGCAAGTGACAATGACTATTGCTGCATTATGCATGCCGACGGGGCCGGCACAAAATCTTCTTTGGCATATATGTATTGGAAAACCACCGGCGACCTCTCCGTATGGAAAGGCATAGCACAAGATGCCATCGTCATGAATACAGACGATTTGTTGTGTGTGGGTGCTGTTGACAATATTTTACTTTCATCCACCATAGGCAGAAACAAACAACTCATACCGGGAGAAGTCATTACTGCTTTGATAGAAGGAACTGAAGAATTCTTGGCTCAAATGAGAGATATGGGTGTCGGCATCTACTCCACCGGTGGAGAAACAGCAGACGTAGGCGACTTAGTGCGAACCATTATCGTAGACAGCACCGTTACATGCCGTATGAAGAGAAAAGATGTAATTGACAATGCCAACATCAAAGCCGGTGATGTCATTGTCGGACTATCTTCCTTCGGGCAAGCCACTTACGAAAACACCTACAATGGAGGCATGGGCAGCAACGGACTTACTTCCGCCCGCCATGACGTATTTCACAAATCTTTGTTGGATCGTTTTCCTGAAAGTTGCGACCCCAATCTTCCAAAAGAAGTTGTCTATTGTGGCAACTATCAACTCACCGACCCGACAGAGGTTCCCGGCGTGGACGCCGGCAAATTAGTACTATCGCCAACGAGAACCTACGCCCCTATCATCAAGAAAATTTTAGACGAATACCGCCACCAAATTCATGGAATGATTCATTGCAGCGGTGGAGCACAAACTAAAATTTTGCACTTTGTTGACCACTTACACATTATAAAAGACAATTTGTTTCCAACACCTCCATTATTTAAACTTATTCAAAATCAGTCAAATACCGATTGGCAGGAAATGTACAAGGTGTTCAATATGGGACATAGAATGGAATTATATGTTGATGAAGCCATCTCCAACGACCTGATTGCCATCTCCAAATCGTTCCAAGTAGATGCACAGATTGTCGGTCGCGTGGAAGCAAGCTCTCAAAAACAAGTGACCATAAAAAGCGAACACGGAACATTTATTTATAACTCATAATTTTTCAAAGGGACAAAATTTACCAAAAACGAAGTTTAGATAGGAAAATAATGATACCTTTGCAGTTTTAAAATAAACACATTAAGAAATGATAAACATCACATTACCAGATGGTTCTGTAAGACAATATGAAAGCGGCGTCACTCCATACGAGGTTGCACTTTCTATTAGTGAAGGTTTAGCCCGCAATGTTTTAGCGGCAAAAGTTGACGATATAGTAGTTGACGCAAGTCGTCCTATCACCAAAGATGCCACTTTAAAGTTGCTGACATGGAATGATGAAGAAGGCAAAAAAGTTTTCTGGCATTCATCGGCTCACCTGATGGCAGAAGCCACCGAACAACTTTATCCGGGTGTAAAATTCGGCATCGGTCCTTGCATCGACACCGGATTCTACTACGACATTGACTTTGGCGACTATAACTTTTCTTCTGACGACTTCAAAAAAATAGAAGACAAAATGGCTGAATTAGTAGCCGAAAAACAACCGTTTGTCCGCACTGAAGTCAGCAAAAAAGATGCCTTGGATTATTTCACCAAAAAGAACGACCCTTACAAAATAGAATTAATAGAAGGTTTAGAAGACGGCACCATCTCTTTCTATCAATGCGGCTCTTTTACTGACCTTTGTCGTGGTCCACACTTACCCAATACAAGTTTTATCAAGGCTATTAAAATTATCAGTTTGGCAGGTGCATATTGGAGAGGTGACGAAAAACGCAAGCAACTTACACGTCTTTATGCCGTTACCTTCCCGAAAAAGAAAGAATTGGATGAATATCTCATTCTTTTGGAAGAAGCCAAAAAACGCGACCACCGCAAACTCGGAAAAGAACTCAACTTGTTTATGTTCAACGAAATGGTGGGAAAAGGTTTGCCTATTTGGTTGCCAAAAGGCACCGAATTGCGTTTGAGACTGCAAAACTTTTTGACAAAAATACAAAAACGCTACGGATACGAGCAAGTTATTACTCCTCACATCGGAGGAAAACAATTATATGTTACTTCCGGACACTGGGATCACTACGGAGAAGACAGCTTCCGTCCTATCACTACACCGGAAGAGGGTGAAGAATACTTACTCAAACCCATGAATTGTCCTCACCACTGCATGATATACAAAGACCAGCCGCACTCTTACAAAGACCTACCACTTCGTTTTGCGGAATTCGGCACCGTATATCGATACGAACAAAGCGGAGAATTGCACGGTTTGACACGTGTCCGCAGTTTTACCCAAGACGATGCCCATATTTTCTGTCGCCCTGACCAAGTGAAAGAAGAGTTCATTCGGGTGATGGAAATTATAGAAATCATATTCAAAGCTTTAAGTTTTGACAAATTCGAAGCCCAAATATCACTCCGAGACCCGAATAACACGACTAAATATGTCGGCTCCGATGAAAATTGGGCAAAAGCGGAAACCGCTATCATAGAAGCTTGCAAAGAAAAAAATCTGCCGGCAAAAATTGAATACGGCGAAGCCGCTTTTTATGGTCCTAAATTAGACTTTATGGTGAAAGACGCCATCGGTCGTAAATGGCAGTTGGGAACCATACAAGTGGACTACAACCTACCCGAACGTTTTGACTTGGAATACATCGGCAGCGACAATCAAAAACACCGTCCGGTGATGATACACCGTGCTCCTTTCGGTTCCATGGAACGTTTTGTAGCGGTATTGTTGGAACACACCGGCGGCAATTTGCCTTTGTGGCTCACACCCGAACAAGCGGTTGTTTTGCCTATCAGCGAAAAATATATCGACTATGCCAAAGAGGTAGCCGCAACCTTGGACCAACACGATATCCGCGTAACCGTTGACGACCGCAACGAAAAAACCGGCAAAAAAATTCGTGACGCCGAATTAAACAAAACCCCTTATATGCTTATAGTGGGTGAAAAAGAAATGAACGACCATTCATTGGCAGTCCGTCAACACGGACAAGTGGATTTGGGCACCATGCCGATTGCCGACTTTGTGGAACATATCAACCAGAAAATAAAACAAGAACTCTCCGAGTTCTAAACATCAAAAAGGCTGAATTTTAATAATTCAGCCTTTTTTTATTGAGAAAAATCTTTAGAACTATTATTTCAATCCAATAAAATCGCTTAATGGTCTTATCTTTGCACGATAAGTATTGACACGCTGCTTTAAGTGCAGTGTTTTCTTAAACTCAATCGGATGATTCTCAAATGGTATCACTATATAATATGCTGCATGTTCAGGATGAAAACCTTGTTGCTCTAACGTTTCTTTCTTCCATATAGAAAACGAACCTTCCCTGCCTTTCTTGATATGGAAAAGTTGAGCATCTTCACCACCGGTATGCAATAACACATAACGCATTTTCTCAAATCCGGGTGTAATTTGTAGCGACCCATTACTTTCCCCTGCACGCATATAACAAATGCCTTTTTCTATCATTAGTTCACGCGTTTCTTTTCGTACGTGATTAACCAGCACCATTACTTCCTCCGGATTCTCACGCATTTTATGCAATAATTTCTCTGCAATTTGCGGATCGTTGATTTCTTCTCTACGCCGAATACCCAATTGCAGATATTCTTTCGATTGGTCAATGCCTATGAATTTGCGACCTAATAAATTAGCAGCTATTCCTGTTGTACAAGATCCTGCAAAAGGGTCTAAAATAGTATCTCTTTCATGTGTGCAAGCTAAGATTATACGATACAACAAACGTAATGGTTTTTGCGTCGGGTGTTTGCCTTGGTTCTTTTCCCATTTACCGACAGAGGGAATACGCCAAACGTCTGTCATTTGAGTACCGCCATTTAATTGTTTCATCGTCTCATAATTGAACTTGTGCGTTTTTTTCTCATGCTTGCGTGCCCAAATAATAAGTTCAGTTGAGAAATTGAAATACTTACATGACAAATTGGGTGGCGGGTCGGACTTCTGCCAAGTAATTGTATTTAGCACTTTATAACCCAATTCCTGAAGACAACGCATTACAACGTATATGTTATGGTGAGTACCGCTAATCCAAATTGTACCATCATCCTTGAGTTTGGAGCGACAGAGGGAAAGCCACTGACGATTGAACTCGTAGATGTGTTCTGGAGTGCCACCTTTGTCCCAGTCGCCTTTATCCACGCATACTTGTTTGCCACTTTGCACGCTGATACCACCGTTACTCAAGAAGTATGGCGGGTCTGCAAAGATGGCGTCGATAGAGTTGTCTTCTATCTCGCAAAGTCTCTGCATGCAATCACCTTTAAATAGCTTAAAGTCTTTATCTTGTGTTTGGTAATTAGGTATCATTTCTGATTATCAACTACTGATAAATCTAGATTAGGTATTATTTGAGTGTTAGTGTAATTCTTCTTGTAATAAAATGCTCGTCTGCGAGCTTGTGTAAAACCTCCTTTTCCATCAGGTGCAATTGTTTTATCTCGATTATTTGCACCTTTAGTTTTAGGTTCTATAAAAACTCCCATACTACATGACAATTTATCCGCATCTCCTCTCAAAATATAGGCCTGTATTTCTTCCCAATCTCTTTGAAATACTGCTAATTGTGAAGCGTTGGGATGGTCAAGGAAATAATCAACAATAACATAATCATCTTGGTTAAGTTTCTTACCATACTCTTTTGCCAAATATACAACCCAAAATGTAATGTTTATTTTCGTACGTAATTTTGCAGTCTCCCATGTTTCTTGTGCAACTTGACAATAATTTATCATTTGAATTGCAGTCGGTTCTTTTGCTTTTATTTCACCATTTCTATTCAACTGCAATGGCAAAATTTTAACCTCACAACCAATTTCTGGTATATCTGCTTCATCCCTATTGTTATTTTCTATACCCAAAAGGTTCTCAACAATCAAGCCGGACGCACCTTTCTTCATTTTGCATTTGTCACCAATAAAGAGTTCGGCTTTTATTTGCCCAATCGTTTTACCTTTTGCATTTTTAACTATCTCAAACAAAGGTTGTAATGTTTCTAATGTTTTACTGCTTATCATAACGTTA
>JAEEGH010028248.1_pt1 | contig 11052 bp, 18 predicted proteins | sample 9134181 | NCBI WGS metagenome assembly JAEEGH01 (sample SAMN16246544, study PRJNA631951) | gut metagenome | biome: gut microbiome; feature: rumen; material: DP-attached | host: Bos | place: Iran: Karaj | collected 2018-10
ATGTAGTACTCCGATTTGGAGGTCTGCGATAAGATTACGTGAATGAGATGTTTTGCGTATGGTAGATTGAACAGAATCTGTTATAGAAAATATTCAATATCGCCAAAATTTGGGAACTGTTTATAATCTTCAAGTTGAGAATAACCACAACTATTTTGTTGATAAATGATATTTGGTTCATAATTCTGTGTCAATGGCTCAAAAGGCTGTCGCTGATGATCGTTTAATGGATGGTGGTGGTGGCTGCGGACCATATACGGTTGTTGATACTCTTCCATTATCTACATCTCATTGTAATTCTTGTGATGGAAGTTGTGATACAACATATTATTAAAATTAAGATGTTTGGTGTATTTAATTATAATATGAAGAAAGGAATGCCGGCTGTTAGTTAAATCAGTTGGCATTTTTTGTGATGATTTTTTGTATTTAAGTATTGAGATATGTTGTTTTGATTTTGTTAATAAGTGTAATATTTTGTATTATTATACTAAATTAATTAAATTCACTTGAAATTAAAATTCATTTTTATATAAACTCTCTTGCTATCGTTTGATGCCAAGGTAGCTCAGTGGTAGAGCAGAGGCCTGAAAAGCCTTGTGTCGGCAGTTCGATTCTGCCTCTTGGCACCACTCAAATAGTTTGTTAGGAATGGGCGTGTAGCTCAGGCGGTTAGAGCGCACCTCTGATAAGGGTGAGGTCGGTGGTTCGAGTCCACCCACGCCCACCATTCTTAACGGGAACTAGCTCAGATGGCTAGAGCGCTTGGTTTGGGACCAAGAGGTCGCGAGTTCGAGTCCCGCGTTCCCGATGTTAGAATAAGAAAAATGCTTAAATAAAATCTTCGGATATATTGCCTTACTTTGATTTGGTTAATATCTGGAGAAAGGGTTTTGAAAAAAAGTTGGTGGCTTATCGCTGTGATGAGATCTGCCAAATGATCAAAATCAACTTTTTTTTTGAGAATCCGCTTGAAATTGAATAGCAAATTCTTATATACATTAGCTATGTTTAACTTTTAGTTTATTAAAACACAATTACTATGGCTACTAAACCACACGTAAACGTTGGAACTATTGGTCACGTTGATCACGGTAAGACAACATTGACTGCTGCTCTTACAGCTGTTGCAGCTACAAAAGGGTTTGCAGAATTCACAGCGTACGATCAAATCGATAACGCTCCAGAAGAAAAAGCAAGAGGTATTACTATTGCTACAAGACATGTAGAATATGAAACTGAAAACAGACACTACGCACATATCGATTGTCCAGGACACGCCGATTATGTAAAGAACATGATTGTTGGTGCTGCTCAAATGGATGGTGCTATTCTTCTTGTTGCTGCTACAGATGGACCTATGCCTCAAACTAGAGAACATGTTCTTCTTGCAAGACAAGTAAATGTACCAAAGATTCTTGTTTTCTTAAACAAGTGTGATATGGTAGATGATCCTGAAATGATCGACCTAGTTGAAGAAGAAATTAGAGATCTTCTTTGAAAAGAAGGATATGATAGAGATTGTCCAATCATCAGAGGTTCTGCTTTAAAGGCTGTTGAAAACCCAACTGATGAAGCTGCTGCTAAACCTATTTGGGATTTGTTCAATGCTTTGGATACTTATATTCCTCTTCCAGAAAGAGATAATGCAAAACCTTTCTTGATGCCAGTTGAAGATGTATTCTCTATTAAAGGTAGAGGAACTGTTGCAACAGGTAGAATTGAAAGAGGTATTGTTAAAATGAATGACGAACTTGAACTTCTTGGTCTAGGTGCTGATCCTTTGAAGACTGTAGTTACAGGTATCGAAATGTTCCATAAACAATTCCCAGAAGCTGAATCTGGAATGAATGTTGGACTTCTTCTTAGAGGTGTAGATAAAGATTCTATTGAAAGAGGACAAGTACTTTGTGTTCCTGGAACAGTTAAGACATTTAAAAAGTTCGAAGCTGAAGTATATGTACTTAAGAAGGAAGAAGGAGGAAGACATACTCCATTCATGAGTGGTTATAGACCTCAATTCTTCTTGAGAACTACTGATGTTACAGGAAATATTGAATTAGCTCCAGGAGTTGAAATGATTATGCCTGGTGACAACGCTAAGATTATTGTTGAATTAATTTATCCAGTTGCTATGGAAGAAGGTTTGAGATTCGCTATTAGAGAATGAGGTAGAACTGTTGGTGCTGGAGTTGTTACAAAAGTAATCGAATAATTAAACATAGAAAAACAGGCCTTGGATAAGGTTATATAAGATTCTGAGGTCTGTTTTCTTATATTTATTTTTGCTATCAAAGGATATATGTCAGCTGTAAAAAAAGATCAGACTCCAAAGTTGAGAATAAAATTAAAGAGTTATGATGTAAGAATGTTGGAAGCTTCTGTTTCTAAGGTTGTAGGTTTGTTGGTTAAATCTGGTGCTGAAATAAAAGGTCCAATCCCTTTGCCAAAGAAAAGAAAGGTTTATACAGTGTTGAGATCAAACTTCAAGTTTAAGAAATCTAGAGAACAATTCGAAAGAATTTCTTACACAAGAGTAGTTGATGTTGTAGAAACTGGTTCTAAAACTATGGAATATTTACAAAATCTTGCTATTCCTGTAGGGGTTCTTGTAGATGTTAAAGTTTTTTAGGCTTGGAGAATTATAAAATACGAATTACGAATTGTGGGTGTTAACTTATTCGTAATTGGTAATTTGTACTTTGTTTTTAATTGATCAGAATTGTGATAATGGCTAATAAATGAGGAATTGTTGTAGCAAAACAAGATATGACAAAAATGTGGATTGATGATAAATTTGTTGCTGTTACTCTTGTTAAGGTGCTACCTCAAGAAATTATTAGATATAAAACAGTAGAAAAAGATGGATATGTTTCAGCTGTTATTGGTGTAGAAAAGAAAGATTTGAAAAAAGAGAAAGGACAAAAGGTTGACTATTCATTAATGACTGAATTCCCAGTAGATGATGCTTTTATGTCTGCTCATCAAGCTTGAGATATCTTAGATGCTGCTCTATTTGATGGAGTATCTTCTGTAACAGTTGTTTGAACAACTAAAGGTAAATGATATCAAGGTATGGTTAAGAGATGTCATGTAAAATGAGGTTGAGCTACTCACGGTCATAAGTTTACAAGAAGTGGTGGTTCTAAAGGTAATAGAAAACCTAGAAGAACAATGAAAGGACATCCTCATGCTGGACATATGGGATTAGAACAAGTTACTATTAAAAAGATTCCTCTTGTATCTAACTTAGAGAAAGATGGTGAAAAGTTCTTAATAGTAAAAGGTTCTCTACCTGGTGCTAGAAATGGAAAATTAAAGTTTTTTGCTGAATAATTTTTATGACCTTTATTGATAAGAGATGGTATATGCTGTTGATGTATATGATAAGACATGAAAGGTAACTTCAAAATTTGAATTAAATCCTGAAGTCTTCTCAGATGAAAAAATAAATACTTCTTTGATTCATGAATATCTTCTTCTTCAAGAAGCTAATGCTCGTAATGCTATAGCATCTACAAAGACTAGAGGTGAAGTATCTGGATCTGGAAGAAAGTTATATAAGCAAAAGGGTACTGGTAATGCTAGAGTTGGTGATAGAAATTCTCCAATTAGAAGACATGGTTGAGTAGCATTCGGTCCTACATCAGAAAGAGTTTATGAAAAAGCTATGACTAAAAAAGCTAGAAAAGTTGCTCTTAATGGTCTTATAACTATGAAAGTTAAAGAAGGTATCGTTTGTGGATTAGATGTTGATACAATGAAACCTAGCACAAAAGATGCAATCGCTTTGCTTTCAAAAATGTGAAAGAATGAAAAGAAAGTGCTTCTTGTTCTAGATAAGAAAGAAGATGGAATTGTAAAATCATTTAGAAATATAGAAGGTTTAAAATATCTCTTAGTAGATTACTTAAATCCTCGTGATCTTATGAATGCTGATGCTGTAGTCTTCTTAAAGCCAGCTTTAGAATTTGTAAATCAAAATTAGTATATTATTTATGTTTTTGTTTAGGACAGTATGACATTTAAAGAGAAATTACAGAGAAGGGCAAGAAAGAATGTTGCTACAAAAGCACTTAAAAAGTTTAGTCCTTACGAAGTTATCTTAGCTCCTGTTTTGACTGAAAAGACTTATAAAGCGATGGAAACATCTAATAAATATGTCTTTAAAGTACATAGTGATGCTAATAAAAATGATGTAGATGCTGCTATTCGTTATCTTTATAAGGTTACTCCTGTTAAGATAAATATCATAAATGCTGCATTTAAATGAAGAGAAAGAAGAAAGTTAGTAAAAAGAGCTTTCAAGAAAGCTGTTGTTACTCTTTGAGAAAAGGAAAAGATTGAATTAGCTGTGTAGTATGTTTTCTTTAGTATTGTAATGTTTAGTTCAGATGGCTGTAAAAAAATATAAACCTTATACCCCTTCAAGGAGGTTTATGATTGGATATGACTTTTCAGAGCTTACAAATAAAAGACCTGAAAAATCATTAACTAAGACTATTGGAAGAACTGGTTGAAGAAATAATCAAGGTAGAATTACTTCAAGGTTCATGGCTGGTGGTCATAAAAGACTCTATAGAATTATAGATTTCAAAGGATATGATAAAGTTGATATTCCTGCTAAAGTTGCTTCTGTGGAATATGATCCATATAGAACTGCTAGAATCGTTTTGTTAAACTTTGCTGACGGTGAAAAAAGATATGTTCTAGCTTGGAAAGGAGCAAAGAAAGGTCAAGTTGTTATGAATGGAGCTAAAGGTGAAATTGCTTCAGGTAATAGAAAACAACTTAAGGACATTCCTGAAGGTATGAATATCTTTAATCTTGAGGTTACACCATTCTCAGAAGGTAAATTAATTAAGTCTGCTGGTTCTATTGCTACTATTGCAGGTAGAGATGAAGCATTAAAGGCTGTGTTTGTTAAAATGCCTTCAGGTGAATTAAGAAGATTTAATGAGAATTGTTGGGCTACTATATGAGAATTGTCTAATGCTGATCATAAAAACGTTATTATTGGAAAAGCTGGAAGACAAAGATGGTTAGGAAGAAAGCCTAGAGTTCTTTGAAAGAATATGAACCCAGTAGACCACCCATTAGGATGATGAGAAGCTCACTCTCCTATCGGTTCTAAAAGAGGTCCTAAATCATTTAGTGGAAAACTTGTTTCTGCTGGAATGAAGACAAGAAAAGGAAAGAAATGGTCTGATAAATTTATTGTTTCAAAGAGAAAGTAATAAGAATTCACTTTTATATAGATATTAACTGTTAAATGGCTAGATCTCTTAAAAAAGGTTTCTATGTTAATGAGAAATTAATGAATAAGGTTTTAAAAATGAATGAGACCTGAGATAAGAAAGTTATCAAGGTTTGGGATAGAGCATGTCATATTGTCCCAGAAATGATTTGATATACTTTCGCTGTACATAACGGAAAACAATTTGTTAGTGTGTACATTACTGAAGATATGTTAGGACATAGATTGGGAGAATTTGTTCCAACAAGAACATTTAGAGGTCATCCTTTCTAGTTCTTCTTGAAAATTATTTACTTTAATTGTGTAATAGTATTGTTATGAGTAATCAGGTTACTGCAACATTAAAATATGCACTTCTTTCAGATACAAAACTTAATCTTATTGCAGATTTGGTTAGAGGAAAGAAAGTGACAGAAGCACTTGATATGCTTGAATTTATGCCAAAGAAGGGAGCTAGAACTCTTCATAAGCTTATTAAATCTGCTGCAGCTAATGCAGTAAATAATAATAAACTTTCACTTGATGATCTTTTTGTTGAGAGAATCGAAGTTGGAAGAGGTCCTAAGATTAAAAGAGTTAGATTTGTATCAAGATCTAGGATTAGTCATTATGAAAAATATAGAGCTTATGTTAAAGTTGTTTTAAATACTAAGTAGTTTGTGAGTATGTGACAAAAGGTAAATCCTATTGGAATGAGAGTTTGAATTATGAAGTCTCGACCAGCTGAATGGTTTGCAAAAACTAGAAGCCAAGGAGCTAGCTTTTTCGTTGAAGATATTAAAATTAGAGATTTTTTGGAAAAGAAACTTGCTAGATCTGGTGTTGCTAAAATAGTTATTAGAAAAACTCTTAAAGAAGGTGAAATTATTATCTTCGCTTCAAAAGTTGGTGTTCTTATGTGAAAGAACTGAGAAAAAGTTAAGCAACTTGAAGAAGATCTCACAAAGAAGTTTGGAAAACCATTTAAGGTTACAATTAAAGAAGTGAGAGTTCCAGAATTATCTGCAAAGATTATGGCTGAATATATTGCTTCTCAATTAGAGAACAGAATGCCATATAGAAAAGTTGTAAAGAATGTACTTGCAAAAGTTATGGAAAAATGAGCTCACTGAATTAAGATTCAAATTGGTGGAAGACTTGGTGGTGCTGATATAGCTAGAAGTGAGAAATTTATCGACTGAAGAGTATCATTACAGACTTTTAGATCTGATATTGATTATCATTATTTGCAAGCTATGACTAAATATGGTGTACTTGGAATCAAAGTTTGGATTGAAAAAGGTGTAATTCCTTCTCAAAAAAAGAGAGCTAAGAAAACTTTGAATATCGATTAGTTTATTGCCAAGATTTCATTTTTAATTATCAGTTGTTATTATCATGTTGTTAACTCCAAAGAAATGGAAACATAGGAAACAGATCGTTCCTTCTCTTAAATGAAAGAGTTATAGAGGATCTACAATTTCTTTCTGAGAATATGCTTTAAAAGCTACTACAAGTTGATATGTTACTAACAAACAACTTGAAGCTGCCAGAAAGGTTATTGTTAGACATACAAGAAAGGTTGGTCAACTTTGGATGAGAGTGTTTCCTGATACTCCTATTACTAAGAAAGGACTTGAAATGCCAATGGGTTCTGGAAAGTGAGATGTAGATATTTACGCAGCTCCAGTTAGAAAAGGTAAGATCTTATTCGAGATCTCTTGACTATCTAGGGAACTTGCTGAAGAAGTTATCGTTAGTGCAGCTAAGAAGTTGCCTATAAAAGCAAGATTTGTTGCTAAAGGAGAAATTAAATAGTTTGTTTTATACCTCTAAAATGTTGTTCTAATGAAAGGTACTGGTTTGTTTATGAAAGAGCTAGCTGACAAAAATGTTAAGGAGTTGGTAGCTATGAGAAAAGAAGCTAAGAAAGAACTTTTTGAGCTTAGAATGAAGAATAGTGTTAGAGCTCTTAAAGAAACTCACAAGATAGGAGATCTTAGAGTAAAAATTGCTAGGATCAATACTGTTTTACACTCTAAAGTGAATGCATAATGACAATTATCGGTGAAAAAAACATTAAAGAGCTTGTTGGTGAAGTTGTTAGCGATAAGATGGATCAGACTTGTGTTGTTTTAGTAAAGTCTGTTAAAATGCACCCTATCTATAAAAAGAGATTTGTAGTTAGGAAAAAGTATTATGCTCATAATGCTGACAATAAAGCAAAAGTTTGAGATAATGTTAAGATTAGATCTATTAAGCCTATTTCTAGACTTAAGAGATGGAATATTGTTGAAATCATTTAGTTTTAATTAGTTTTGTTATTTTACAATGTTGCAACAAGAATCATTGGTTGTGGTTGCTGATAACACACAAGCTAAGAAAGCAAAAATTATCAGAGTGTTGAGAGGTTCTTCTGGAAGAATAGCAAGAGTTGGTGACAGAGTTGTTGTTGCTATTAAAGAAGCTGCTCCTACAGCATCAGTTAAAAAAGGTCAAGTTTGCCAAGCTGTAGTTGTAAGAACAAAGAAAGAAATCGCAAGACCTGATGGTACATATATTAGATTTGCTGATAATGCAATCGTTCTTTTGACTAAGGATGCTAAGGGTAATATGAACCCTATCGGAAAGAGAGTTTTCGGTCCTGTTGCAAGAGAACTTAGAGAAAACTATAGACCAATTACTAATATGGCTGAAGAAGTATTATAATCTTCTCTGCTTGTCTTTATATGTAATGACATGTTCTGATGAAAAAATTGAGAAAAGGTGATCCTGTTATCGTTATTGCTGGTAAATTAAAGTGAAGTGTTTCAAGTATTGAATCAGTTGATGGTGATATGGTAACTGTAAAGGATGTAAATGTTGTTAAAAAAGCTGTTAAATGACAAGGATTTGTTAAAAAGACTTTGCCTCTTCATATTTCTAATGTGGCATATTACTTAGCTGATGAAAAAAAACCAACTAAGATTGCTGTAGAAGTTAAGAAAGATTGAAAGAAAGTAAGAAAAGCAAAGAGAACAGGAAAAGTTATTGACTAGTTTTAAATGTTTTTGATTGTTTAGGTATGAAAAAGTCTGAATTGTTTGAAAAACTTAAGGATCACTTAAACCTTAAAAATGTTAATCAAGCTCCAAAAGTAGATAAAGTTATTGTTGCTATGGGTATTGGATCTTTGGTTACAAGAAAAGGTCATAAGGATTTTGAAGAGTTTGAAAAGAATTTGATTGCTATTACAGGACAAAAACCTGTACTTGTAAGATCAAAGAAAGCTATTTCAAATTTTAAGCTTAGAGAAGGAATGCCTGTAATGCTTAAAGTTACTTTAAGAGGTGAAAGAGCTTATGATTTCTTAGATAGATTTTGTAAGTTAGTTCTTCCTAGAGTTAGAGACTTTAGTGGAATTTCAAAAAGAAATTTTGATCCAAAAGGAAATTTGAATTTTGGTCTTCAAAATTATAACATCTTCCCAGAACTTGGAGTTGATGATGTAACAATTCCTATGGGTGTTCAAATCACTGTTGTAAGTACTGCAGGAACTCCAGAAGGTTCTCAAGCACTTCTTCAAGAAATGTGATTTATCTTCAAATAATATGGTATTTATCTTTATTGTTATGAACCAATGGCAAGGACAGCATTAAAAGCTAAACAATGAAAAATGTTTGATAAGAGGTTTGTTAAAGGAGAAAAACTTGAACAACCTACTAAATATTATAATAGATGCAGACTCTGTGGAAGATCTAAGGCATATATTAGAGATTTCTGAATTTGTAGAGTTTGTCTTAGAAGATATGCTAGAGAAGGACTTATTATGGGTCTTAAGAAGGCAAGTTGGTAAGAGTTTGTTTTATTTTATGAATTGTATCAATAAAATGAGTTATGTTAATGCACCAGTTCATGATTTGTTGATTAGAATTAAGAACGCATATATGGCTAGAAAGACAACTGTAGATTGAGTTGTATTCTCTAAGTTTAAGGTTAACGTTCTTGATCTTTTAAAGGAATATGGTTTTGTTAAAGGATACGAAGTAAAAGAAATTGATGGTAAAAAATTCATTTCTATTGAATTAAAGAAAGTTGTAGATCCTGTTAATGATATTCCTTCAGTTAAGTTTTTTTCTAAGCCTTCAAGACCATGGTATGTTGGTTACAAGGATTTAAAAGCTGTTGCTTGAGGAAAATGACTTGGAATTATTTCAACAAATCAAGGATTACTTCCTGTGCATGTTGCTAAGGAGAGAAAGCTTTGAGGAGAATTAATTGCTGAAATTTATTAGTTCGAAGTTATATTTACAATTTAAGTTGTTATCTAGAATGTCAAAAATTGGTAAGAAGCCACTTGTTATTCCTGCTGGAGTAGAAGTGAGTTTGACTGAAAAAACTGTAGATGTAAAAGGTGCTAAAGGTTCTTTGCATCTAGATCTCCCTTATGGAGTAAAGATTGAAAAGAATGAATCAGAGTTAGTTTTTTCTATCATTGATGATCAATATAAGAATCTTTGGGGACTTGTTAGAACATTAGTTGCTAATATGGTTGAATGAGTTACTAATGGTTACGAAAAGAAGTTACTTATTATTTGAGTTGGTTATGCTGCTCAAGTTCAAGGTAAGAATCTTGTTCTTTCATTAGGTTATGCTCATAAGGTTAATTTCCCTATTCCTGAAGGAATTGAAATGAAGACTGAACAAGATCCTAAATGAAATACTGTGATTATTATTACTGGTATTAATAAGGAATTAGTTGGTGAGGTAACTGCAAAGATTAGATCTTTGAAGAAACCTGAACCATATAAAGGAAAGTGAATTAGATACTTTGATGAATTCGTTAAGATTAAACCAGGTAAATCAGCAAAGAAATAGTATTCGTTTTAATTTGTTATATCCAAGTGAAAAATGAGTTATTTGAAGAATAAACTCCAAGAAAAGCTTAGAAGGTATATGAGAAGAAAGCACAGAGTTAATGAGACTATTAAGGCTCAAAACCCTGAATATAGGCTTTTGGTTGAAAGATCAAACCTTTATGTTAAGGCTCAAGTTCTTGGTAGAGATGGTAAAGTAATTGCTTCTACTACTGATAAAGGTGCTTCATGAGCTAATAAATCAGAAAGAGCTTGTAATGCTTGAGAAGCTTTCGCAGCAGTGCTTAAAGATAAGTGAGTTAGTTCTCTTGTTTTTGATAGAAATGGTTATCGTTACCATGGAAGAGTTAAGGCATTTGCTGAATGAGTTAGAAAAGGTGGAATTCAGTTTTAGGCTGTTCTTATGCTATTTATCTATATAATTTATGATGTCTATGAGACCAGAAAAAGACAATAGAAAAGAAACTAGGAGAGAAAAACCAAAGAAGGAGTTTGAAGAATTGCTTTTGGAGGTTAGAAGAGTAACTAGAGTTACTACTTGAGGTAGAAGATTATCTTTCAGAGCAACTATCTTAGTTTGAAATAGAAAAGGAAAAATCGGACTTGGTATTTCTAAAGGAAATGATGTTGCAAGTGCAGTTCAAAAAGCTTCTCATGAGGCATATAAGAACTTGTTTGAGGTTCCTTTGACTAAACATAATACTGTTCCATATCCTATTTCTTTGAAATATAAAGCTTGTTTAGTAAAGCTTTTACCAGCTTCAGAGGGTACTTGAGTTAAGGCTGGTTCTTCAATCAGATCTGTATTGGAATTAGCAGGTTATTCAAACATCTTATCAAAGATGGTTGGTTCAAATAATAAGCTTAATAATGCATTAGCTACTATTAGAGCTTTGGCTTCATATAAGCATGCTGATTATTTCTCATCTTTACGTGCTGTAAAGGAGGTTGAGAAGGATG